>JADMIO011006354.1_pt1 | contig 83707 bp, 65 predicted proteins | sample 8958161 | NCBI WGS metagenome assembly JADMIO01 (sample SAMN16585339, study PRJNA669376) | soil metagenome | isolation source: Crop rotation soil | place: USA: Cullars Rotation, Alabama | collected 2011 | reverse complement strand
GCCGCGACTTCAAGTCACGTGAATTCCAAGCTTCGGATCCCACTGTGCTGGAAAGGGTAGGAACAGTAACCATAAATTTCCCATTAGACGGGTTCGGATAAACATTGATCGAGCTCTGGAATAATTTGTCTTTCACGCCGCTCGGGTCGAAACGAACCACGCGCAGGTTGTCAATCAGGTTAGCCGGACCGGCACCGTTCGCATATGGTTCCGAAACGCTCGATTCCAAACCGATCTGGATAGTAGCCTGGTTTTTGTAAGGAGTAAGGTCTATGTACACTTTCTGCCAGTCGATCGGAGTGCCGGAGAATGGCGGACGATACGTAGGACCAACCTGAACACCGTTTATCGTTACGCGGAAGTTGGTATTGGCATTCGCACCCTTGAAAGTCTGCTTCAGGTCGAAGGCTAACCAAAGCGGCGTGCCTGGATTTGTAGCGCCCTGCGGAGCGAAGCACATGTAAGCGCCCGACAAATAATCTGGATTGGTAGTCCAAGGATCGATGGTGGCAGCCGGAATTACCCAGCCGGTAGCGTTTGAGCCTTCCATGAGCATGCCTTTGGTTGAAGTTGCAGGAGCACCGGCTAACGGCAAACTGGCGGCAACGTCTTCGGAAATGGCAGATTTGGAATTGGTTACCAGACGCATGGCGCTAATGCCGGAGGTAGCCGTTTCGAAATTCATAACCGGTAAACCGGCCATTAAAGCATTAGTAACTTTAAGCGTATCAGTGTTATTATTGTTATTGTTGTCGCTGTTTAAAGCAGTTGCTGCTACGATCTTATACAAGCCAGCGGCGCTCAGGTCTGCTTTTGCCGTGAAGATATACGTAGCGGTAGCGTTTGGCGCCAAAGAACCAGTCCAGGTTTCCGGCATACCCGCCAATGGCGTACCATTCACCGACAACGTTACCGGAATAGACGTTAAAGTTGCCGTACCATAGTTTTTGATAGTTGCCGTAATGGTTTCAGCAGCCGTTAAACCGCAACCGGTTACCGGACCAGAAATTGCCGTTATACCGGCATCGTTCGTGTTCAGCGAGAATTCTACGGCTCCCGGATCTGGCGTGGTAGCGCTGCGCGGGTTGCCTAAAATATCATCGGTAACGGCGGTTAAGGGCTGGCCAATGTTGTTTACTCCGGCAGCTACTGGTTGTAAATTTCCGGTTGCCGGCGCCACCAGTAATGGGTCTACCGAAACGGAATTCTGATCATAAGCACCGGAGTTAGCCGCTTTCCAGTCCGTTAAAGTGGCCATGGCCGCACCAAAATAACCTACGTTCCCGGTTGGCGCATACAGGTCGTTGTTGTTGCTTTGCAGCGAAACGGTGGTGGTGGAGTTTACATAAATAGCGTGTTTGTTGGTGGCCGGGCTGCCGAAGCTGATGATGTTGTTCATAAACTTCACGTTAGTAACCGCTCCCGTTAAATGAATGCCCCTTAACGTATTGTAAGTGATCGTGGCAGCATCGGCAGCAACGGTGTTGTGGTAATAATAGGTATTGCTGGCCGCCGAATTATAGAAAGCATAAAAGATACTTCCCGGAGCATTAATGTTGTAAAAGGCGTTGTTCTTAATGATGTTTTCCGAACCAACAGTACCCGCAGAGATCGCATAAATGCCATAAGTAGTAGAACCGGTAGTGGTAGTTGCCGCATCGTAAGTATTGTGAATGCGGTTTTTGCTCACCGTTACGCCGGTGGTGTTCGTACTTAAATGAATGCCATATACGATCGTACTGTTAGTGCGGGTAGGGCGGCTGATATCGTTACGTTCGATGATTGTACCGATATTATGCTGGTTCAGGATACCGATGTTGAAGTAATCTTTTATGGTATTATTCACGAAGCTGTTGTTGGTGTTAAGCGTAGTGGCTGCCCCGCCGGTATTGTAAATGCCGTTGTAAGCGCCAATAATGGTATTATTCTGAAAGCTGTTATAGCTGCTGCCGGTCTGGAGGTAAACCGCATACGAATTATTCGTGGTTGTACCCGTAATGCTATGCGAAATGGTGTTGCCGGTGAAAATGTTATTATCAGCTCCATTCAGTAAATTAACAACGTGTCCTGCATTGGCATTTGGTTCAGATTTAAGCGTTAAGTTATTTACTCTGATATAATCGGCGCCGTCTAATTTCAGGGTTGGGGTAAGCGTGGTGTTTACGCCTTCCAGCGTATTGCCGTTACCGTTAAAAGTAATGGTATTGGTAGCGCTTGCCCCCGGAATTACCGGAATAGAAACTGCTTCTACATAAGGGCCTGAGTTAGCCACCACGTTAAACGTTACGGCTCCGTTTACGCCGCCGCACTGAATAGAGGCAATGGCCGCGGTAAAACTCTGGAAGTTGCTAGCCGATGCCGGAGCACCTTTATTGATAGTAAAAGTACCCGAAACCGGGGCCGTGTTGGTAGGTACCTGCACTGGCTGGGAGTTAGCCGATTGGCCGGAACAGGTGGTTACCGCCCGGTACCAGGTTGTGGCAGTTTGCGTTGTATTTAACTGCGAAGCAGTAGCGCTGGCAATATTGGTCCAGCCGGTGGTGCCGTTTGTCGAAGATTGCCACTGGTAGGTCATGCCCATGCCGCCGGTGGCGCCGGTTAAACTTAGCTTAAAAGTGGTATTCGGGCAAACCTGCGTTACGCTGCTCACCGCCTGGCCGGCGTTTGGCGGCGTTACGCAAGGTACCGTTGGTTCAAAATGAATGCGGCCGGTAAAAGCGCGCGGGCTGGTGCTGGCATTCGGAAAAGTACCTACGTTGCCAATATACTGGCCGGCCACGTTTACATCATGAACCTTCAGGTTTACACCACTATTTGAAAAAATGCTTGGAGTAGGAAGTAAGGTTGAACCGTTGCCGCTATACCCAATTCCATTCGTAGACTGAAGCGCAAAACGCAAAATCGTATCGGCAGGAATAATGAAGTTCAGGTTGGTAAAGATCGGGGTGTAACCATTGGCGGTTACCGTAATGGCGCTGCCGGTTGCAATAGAGGTCCAGGCTGGGGCAGCTACCGCAGCGGGGCCGTATATAGAAGTGCCGCTGTACCAAAGCGTTGGAATAGCGCCGTTGTAGCCGGTTTTCCAGAAATAATCTAAGCCGGTAAGCCGGATCGGGTAGGTGTTGGTATTTTCGATAGCAAAAGTAAGGACCACGTTGCCGGTGGAGCTGTTGCTGCCGTCATAATTGGTTCCGGTTTCGGTGGTAATGGTGGTGGTTTGGGCGAGAAGTTTTTGCTGGAGCCCTATAAAAGCTGCAAGCAGGAAAAACAGTAAAAAGGTAAAGCGTTTTTTCATTTGTGCGAATGATTAAAATATATAAAGTGGAAGATGAAACCCGCAAACCCGGAGCAGTAAAACTCTTACTGTTCCATGGAAAATCGCACCACCAGCTTTGTTCCTTTAACGCATTCCTTAATCACTTTCGGAATTACATTTCGAGCACAAATCGTTTATTACTTATATTTCGTTGTTCTGAAAAAGCATAAATCAGGCAGTTGATTTTTAAAGGCCTTGAATATGCTTTTTTCAATTTATTTTTGAAAGTAAGCCTGTCTTAACAAAAGAAATGTGTCCCTGAATATTGTTATGAAAAAAAATCTGGAAGGCAATAGGGGAAAAGCGGTTAATCAACCTGAAGAAAAAAAGCTTTGGGTTACTTTTAAATTTGAATATCAAATAAATAATTGGTTAGAGCGGGTTTCTGTACGATGCACTTTTTTCACGCTGGGCCCTACCGTTTTTAACTGTTGAACTTCCTGTTGTTATTGCGCTTAAACTTCAGAAAAGTTTGTTTTGCCCGGTTTCCTGAATGCAAAAAAGTCCCGCCGGAAAACCAGCGGGACTTTTTGAGGCATTAACCCTAGCGTTTTCAGCCAGCAGTTTCAGGTATGTTACTCCACGATCAGTTTCTGCACCGCAGAAGCACCTTCGGAAGCGATCTTTAACATGTAAATGCCTTTCGCATTACCGCTCAGATCCAGTTGAGCATTGCCTTTAACAACTTCGGTTTTGATCATTCTTCCGGTCAGGTCAGATACTTCTAACGTGTAAGATTTAGCCGTAGGAACTGTAACCATGAATACGCCATTTGAAGGGTTCGGGAATACATTGATCGCGCTCTGGAATGCCTTTTCTTTCACACCGGTCGGGTCGAAACGAACCACGCGCAGGTTGTCGATAAGGTTAGCCGGGCCGGCGCCGTTCGCATATGCTTCAGATACGCTCGATTCCAAACCGATCTGAATTGTACCCTGGTTTTTGTATGGAGTCAGGTCAACGTAAATTTTCTGCCATGTAATTGGCGTTCCGGTAAACGGCGGACGATAGGTAGGGCCAACCTGAACACCATCGATGGTAACGCGGAAGTTGGTGTTCACATTGGCCGTTTTAAAGGTCTGCTTTAAGTCCAATGCCAGCCAAAGCGGCGAACTTGGGTTGGCAGCGCCTTGCGGATCGAAGCACATGTAAACGCCCGATAAATAGTCAGGATTGATGGTCCAGGGATCAACTACACCGCCTGGCAATACCCAGCCGGTAGCGCTTGTACCTTCCATGATCATACCCTTGGTAGAAGTCGTAGGCTGCCCGAACAATGGTAAGCTTGCCGCCGCGTTTTCGGTAACGTTAGATTTGGAATTGGTTACTGTACGCAGAGCGTTCAGGCCGGTAGCTGCCGTCTCGAAATTGATAACCGGTAAGCCAGTCATCAAAGCGTTTGTTACGCCCAGCGTGAAGTTGTTATTGCCATTGTTGCTGTCGGTGGTTAACTGGGTGCTGGCTTCAATGTTGTAAAATCCGGCTGCAGCTAAGTTAGCAGTAGTGGTAAAGGTGTAATTTGCCGTACCGTTTGGCGCTAAAGAACCAGTCCAGGTTTGAGGCATGCCGGAAAGCGGCGTACCATTTATGGAAACCGTTACCGGTATAGACGTTTGCGTTGCGGTTCCAAAGTTCTTAATAGTTACCGTAATTGCCTGCGTAGCCGTTAAGCCGCAACCAGAAACCGGGCCGGAAATAGCCGTAATTCCCACATCGTTCGGGTTAAGGCCAAATTCATAAGCACCTAAATCCGGGGCGGTTGCGCTGCGCGGGTTGCCCAGAATATCGTCGGTAACGGCAGGAGTCAAAGCTGTACCATTGTTGCTGACTGCCACCGAAGTTGGGGTAAAGTTGCCGGTTGCCGGGCTGGAGAAGATCGGGTCAGCCGAAACCGAGTTTGCATCCTGTGAACTGGCCGTTCTCCAATCGGCTAAAGTTGCTTTGGCTCCTGAATAATAACCTACGTTCGCGCCATTGGTAGCATACAGGTCGTTGTAATTGCTGGTTATGGTTGAAGTAGTAACGCCGTAATATACCGCATATTTAGAACCTGAAGTACCGCCATCGATCGAGATGATGTTGTTCTGGAATTTCATGTTGGTAGCCGCAGTAGTCTGGTAGAAACCATAAACCGAACCGGTGTTATTGGTGTTTCTCAGGTCTATCGTATTGTGGAAGAAATAAGAACCATCGGCGCTTGCTGTGTAAATGGCGTAGGTAGTTCCAGTATTGTTGAAGTCGTAGATCAGGTTATTTTTGATGATCGCTTCAGCACCTGCCGGAGAATCGCCATAGTAATTGTAAAGACCATAAATGGTAGCACCGCCAACGCCGTGGATCCGGTTTTTGCTGATGGTATTGCTCTGAGAGTAACCGTTATACAAGCAATAGAAAGTAGTTCCGTCGGTACGGCCTAAGCGGCTGATATCATTGCCTTCAACCAGCATGGTGCCGGTGTAATACAGGTAAATGCCGTAGTAATAAGCATCTTTCACCTGGTTGCCCGTAATCTGGTTTCCGGCCGAAGTTGCTGTTGCTGAAGTACCGTTCATCCGGATTCCGTAGTAACCACCGTTAACAACGTTGTTCATTATCTTGGAATTGTTGGTATGGTCACCGTAAGTAGAATAGGTAACGCCGGTACCAATCCCGATAAAATTAGTGCTGGTAGAGTTGGTTGGCAGGTTGATCGTGTTGTTCGAGATCGTAACGTTATTCGACTGGTTCAGGAACTGAACGCCCCAGCCCGTTGTAGCAGCAGCATCCAGGTTCAGTACCAGGTTATCGAACTTCACGAAATCAGCGCCATTTAAGGTAATAATACCCAAAGAGCCACCAGCTGGTGAAGCCGAAATGGTATTGCCGTTGCCGTTAAAAGTAACCGTATTGGTAGCGCTGGTTCCCGGAATTACCGGAACCACAACCTGTTCGTTATACGGGCCGGAACCAGCTACCACGTTAAAAGTAACCGGGCCGCTAACGCCGCCGCATTCTATAGAAGCAAGTGCTGCCGTAAAGCTCTGGAAGTTGGTTGCCGAAGCTGCCGCATTTTTGTTAATCGTAAATGTACCCGTAACCGGGGTAGCGTTGGTAGTAACCTGTACTGGCAATGAGTTAGCCGTCTGGCCGGAGCAGGTTAAAACGGCGCGGTACCAGGTAGTAGCGGTCTGGGTCGTGTTTATGCCGGAAGTTGTAGCGCCGGTAATATTGGTCCAGCCGGTTGTTCCGTTAGTTGAAGACTGCCACTGGTAAGTCATGCCCATGCCGCCGCTGGCGCCGGTAAGGCTTAAACGGAAAGTAGTATTCGGGCAAATTGTAGGTACAGTGCTTACAGCCTGGCCACCACTTGGCGGCGCCACGCATGGCGTAGCCGGCTGAAAGTGAATGGCACCGGTAAAGGCACGCGGACCGTTGGTAGTGTTAGGGAAGGCACCTGAATAACCAACATCCTGGCCGGCAATTTTAGCATCGTGAATTTTCAAAGAAACACCGTTGGAGGTAAACGTATTTGGGTTAGGCGTACCTGCCCCGGAACCGCTATAGCTGGCTCCAAGCGTTGACTGATAAGCAAAACGGTAAGTAGTACCAGCCGGAATTACAAAGTTCATATTGGTAAATACCGGCGCAATACCATTGGCAGAAACGGTAAGTGCCGTGCCGGTTACAATACTCGTCCAGGTTGGCGGTGCAATACCCGGGTTTGGCGAAGCAAAAGGGCCAGACAAAGAAGTAGCCGAATACCAAAGCGTTGGAATGGTACCGCTGTTACCGGTTTTCAGGTAATAATCCATGCCGGTAAGCAGTACATCGTAAGAATTGGTGTTTTCAATAGCGAAGGTAATAAACGTATTGCCGGTTAAACCATTGGCCGCATCAAATCCGGTTCCGGTAGTAGTAATGGTAGTGGTTTGGGCCAGCAGATCCTGCCGGAACCCGAGAAAAGCAGCTAGCAGGAGCAAAAAAGGCAGGAAGCGGTTTCTTGCGGAACCCGTTTTTCCCCTTAATTCCCGCGCCGGCAATGAAAGAACAGCGTGTAATGATTTTGTCATTTGAATGTTGTTTAAGTTAGATTGGGATTGTTTGATGAAATTTGTGTAAAATATCTCGTCCTTAATTTAATCATTTTTTAATTCTGAAATTTTGTTTTTGACGGGAAAAATTTATAAAAATGGTTGACAGTCATTTATTTAATGGCGAATGAAATATGATTTTCTTTTATTTGGTGTTATTTCAAGGCCAATTCCGAATATGTTCTTTTCCTATATTCCCGGTTGCAAACTGTTAAAATTGTATCCAGTTTATATTCGCTGAAAACGCTATGGTTTAAAGCTTAAAAAGTGCCGCATCGTTTCTTCCTAAACAAACGGAACTTCGAAATCGGGTTGGGCAGTTGTCCTTTACATTGGCTGGAACCAGCTGAAACGGTATGCTTTCAGGCCGAAAAACCCAAGGTTTCAAAACGCTATGGCTGGAAGCACAAAAACTGCCCAATGGAATTTCATTTTACCAAATGGTTCCCAACCATAAGTAAGCCCGGAGAAAGAAACCTGGGCCGGAGCCCTGAAAACCTTTGTTGGCAGGAGCAGAAATATTTCTGTATAGAGCTAAAAGTATTCTCACATTTCCCGTTTCAGGAATTTCTTATCAGACAGCCCTGAATAAAAAAGTCCCGCCGGAAAACCAGCGGGACTTTTTAAGCTTCGAAGGATAGCGTTTTCCTTCGGAAGATATTTATAGTTTATTCCACGATCAGTTTCTGCACGGCAGCATTACCTTCGGAAGTAATTTTCAGCATGTACACACCCTGCGCCTGACCTTTCAGATCAAGTTTGGCAGCGTTTGAATTGCGGATAACTTCTCTGGAAATTACTCTTCCGGTCAGGTCCGATACTTCTAAAGTGTAGGTTTTAGCAGTAGGAACTGTAACCATGAATTCGCCATTTGAAGGGTTCGGATAAACGGAAACGCTGTTCTGGAATACCTTATCTTTCACGCCGGTCGGGTCGAAACGAACCACCCGGATGTTGTCGATAAGGTTAGCCGGGCCGGCGCCGTTCGCATACGGTTCAGATACGCTCGATTCCAGACCGATCTGAATTGTACCCTGGTTTTTGTATGGAGAAAGGTCAACGTAGATCTTTTGCCATTCAATTGGCGTTCCGGTAAACGGCGGACGATAGGTAGGGCCAACCTGAACACCATCGATGGTAACGCGGAAGTTGGTGTTCACATTGGCCGTTTTAAAGGTCTGCTTTAAGTCCAATGCCAGCCAAAGCGGCGAACTTGGGTTGGCAGCGCCTTGCGGATCGAAGCACATGTAAACGCCCGATAAATGATCCGGGTTAATGGTCCATGGATCAACTAAACCGCCTGGCAATACCCAGCCCGTAGCAGTAGTACCTTCCATGATCATACCCTTGGTAGAAGTCGTAGGCTGACCGAACAATGGTAAGCTTGCCGCCGCGTTTTCAGTTACATTCGATTTGGCATTGGTAATCAGGCGCATCGCGTTAATACCGGAAGCTGCGGTTTCGAAGTTAACTACCGGTAAGCTTGGCATTAAAGCGTTGGTCACGTTCAGCGTATCGCTGTTATTGCCGTTGTTGCTGTCGGTGGTTAACTGGGTGCTGGCTACAACGGTATACAGACCAGCAACCGACATGTTAACTTTAACGGTAAACGTGTAATTCGCCGTGGCATTTGGAGCTAAAGAACCAGTCCATACTTCCGGCGTTGGCGTTACGTTGGCATTGTTTACGTGCAGGGTTAACGGAACAGAGGTTTGCGTAGAAGTACCGAAGTTTTTAATGGTTACCGTAATGTTTTCGGTAGCCGTTAAACCGCAGCCGGAAACCGGGCCGGAAATAGCCGTAATTCCCACATCGTTCGGGTTCAGCGTAAATTCATAAGCTCCCATATCCGGCGTGGTTGTGCTGCGCGGGTTGCCCAGAATATCGTCGGTAACGGCTGGAGTCAGCGCTGTACCAAGGTTATTTACCGCTACCGAAGTTGGCTTAAAGTCGCCGGTTGCCGGGCTGGAGAAGATCGGGTCAGCCGAAACGGAGTTTGCATCCTGCGAGCTGGCAGTCTGCCAATCGGCTAAAGTTGCTTTGGCCGCAGAATAGTAACCTACGTTCGCGCCATTGGTAGCATACAGGTCGTTGTTGTTGCTGGTAATGGTTGAAGTAGTAACGCCGTAATACACCGCATATTTATTGCCGGAAACGCCGCCATCGATCGAGATGATGTTGTTCTGGAATTTCATGTTGGTAGCAGCAGTAGTTTGGTACAGACCATAAACTGTACCGGTGTTAGCAGTATTTCTTAAATCAACCGTATTGTGGAAGAAGTAAGAACCATCGGCGCTTGCTGTGTAAATGGCATACGTAGTACCGGTGTTGTTGAAGTCGTAGATTAGGTTGTTCTTGATGATCGCTTCAGCACCTGCCGGAGAATCGCCATAGTAATTGTAAAGACCATAAATAGTAGAACCACCAACGCCGTGAATACGGTTTTTGCTGATAGTATTGCTCATTGAGTAACCGTTATACAAACAATAGAAGGTAGTTCCGTCGGTGCGGCCTAAACGGCTGATCTCGTTGCCTTCTACCAGCATGGTGCCAGTATAGTACAGGTAAATGCCATAGTAGTAAGCATCTTTCACCTGGTTGCCAGTTATCTGATTTCCGGCCGAAGTTACGGTTGCCGAAGTACCGTTCATCCGGATTCCGTAGTAACCACCGTTAATTACGTTGTTCATTATCCTGGAATTGTTGGTATGGTCGCCGTAAGTGGAATACGTAACCCCGGTACCAATACCCAGGAAGTTAGTGCTGGTAGAGTTGGTTGGCAGGTTGATCGTGTTGTTCGAGATCGTGTTGTTGTCAGCTCCATTCAGGAACTGTACGCCCCAGCCCGCTGTAGCAGCAGCGTCTAACGTGATCACAAAGTTATTTACGGTTACATATTTAGCGCCGTCGAACGTAACAGCTCCTAGCGTAGATCCAGCCGGATTTGCCGAAAGGGTATTGCCGTTACCGTTAAAAGTCACGGTGTTGGTTGCGCTGGCGCCGCTGATCGGGCCTAAAAGTAACTGCTCGTTGTAAGGGCCAGTGCCTGCTACCACGTTAAAAATAACCGGACCAGTAATGCCGCAGCTGCTTACGCGGGCCGAAGCATCAGCAATGCTCTGGAAGTTTGTACCCGTGGTCGGGTTGTTTTTGTTGATGGTGTAAGTACCGGTTAAAGCCGTGCAGGAAATAATTGGCGTAGAGAAACAATCATTACCCACGTTCGCATCGGCTACCCCGTTTGGCAGGCTGGTACATACGTTCAGGGTATAGTTTCCGGTAGGGAAAGTAAAGTTACCAACCGTAACCGGTGCGGAAGTAACGTTGTTTGCTAAGCTGCCGGTCCAGTTATAAGTAATGGTTTGGGTAGCAGTACCGGTAATGGTTGCCGTAATGGTTGCGCTGGTTAACGTGCTCAGGCCGTAGTTTTTAAGCGTAACCTGAATTGGCTGGCTAACTCCTGGCTGAACCGGAGAAGTTGGCGAAATAACTGCTATTACTCCCGCATCGTTAGCGGCCGGCGTAAATTCGTAAGCGCCCGGGTCCGGAGCAGTTGTGCTACGGGTTGCCCCGGTAATATCGGTGGTAACCGTAGGCGTTAAAGCAGCACCAATCCCGTTTACGGTAGAGTTAGTCGGTTTCAGAATTCCGGTTGTCAGGTTTACGAACATCGGGTCAGCCGAAACCGAGTTAGCATCCTGCGAGCTGGCAGTCTGCCAATCGGCAAGCGTAGCTTTGGCCCCTGAATAATAACCTACATTCGCACCGTTGGTAGCGTTGAATACGTTGTTGTTGCTGGTAATAGTTGAAGTAGTAACGCCATAATATACCGCATATTTAGAACCTGAAGTACCGCCATCGATCGAGATGATGTTGTTCTGGAATTTCAGGTTGGTAGCCGCAGTAGTCTGGTAGAAACCATAAACCGAACCGGTGTTAGTAGTATTTCTTAAATCAACGGTATTGTGGAAGAAATAAGAACCATCGGCGCTTGCTGTATAGATAGCATACGTAGTACCAGTATTATTAAAGTCGTAGATCAGGTTATTTTTGATAACGGCTTCGGCACCTGCCGGAGAATCTCCGTAATAATTGTAGATACCATAAATAGTTGAACCGCCAATGCCGTGGATCCGGTTTTTGCTGATAGCATTGCTTTGCGAATAACCGTTATACAAGCCGTAGAAAGTAGTTCCGTCGGAACGGCCTAAGCGGCTGATATTGTTGCCTTCGATTAACATCGTTCCGGTGTAGTACAGGTAAATGCCATAGTAATAAGCATCTTTCACCTGGTTGCCCGTGATCTGGTTGCCGGCCGAAGTTGCTGTTGCTGAAGTACCGTTCATCCGGATTCCGTAGTAACCACCGTTAATTACGTTGTTCTGGATCCTGGAATTGTTCGTATGATCGCCGTAAGTGGAATACGTAACCCCGGTACCAATTCCCAGGAAGCCGGTTCCGGTTTCGTTGGTTGGTATGTTGATTGTGTTGTTCGAGATGGTGTTGTTATCTGCTGAATTCAGGAACTGAACACCCCAGCCTTCTGTAGCAGCAGCATCAAGCGTAAGCGTGAAATTATCGAACTTCACGAAATCAGCGCCATCTAAGGTTATAATACCCAGGTTGCCGCTTGGAGTAGCCGAAATGGTATTGCCGTTGCCGTTAAAAGTAATGGTGTTGGTAGCACTTGTACCCAAAATGGCTGGTACTACAACCTGTTCGTTATAAGGGCCGGAACCAGCTACCACGTTAAATGTAACCGGACCGTTAATTCCGCAGCTGGCTAAAGATTGAATAGCAGAAGTAAAGCTCTGGAAATTTGTAGCCGATGCTGTTGCATTTTTGTTGATCGTAAACGTTCCGGAAACAATATTACAGGCCACAACATTTATGATCGTTGTGTCATTGTAATGATTTCCATCGGTTACGCCGTTCGGGTTCTGAACCCAGGCTTTGATTTTATGGGAACCAACCGGGAAGTTGAAATTGCCAATGTTGAAAGGTGTACTTTCAGCATTTGGCGCTAAATTACCAGTATAAGCGAAAGCTGTACCCGTAGTATTTCCTACTTTCCAGCCAATTTGAGCGCTGGTTAACGCACTGGTTCCGTAGTTTTTAATTTTAACCTGAATGTTCTGGTTGCCAGGCGCGATCGGGCTGCCCGGAGCGGTAATGGCTGTTACGCCGCCATCGTTTGGCGATGGGGCAAAAGGCAGCATCACATTCCAGGTTGTTGAGATCTCTGCCTGCGTAAGCGCGCGGTTATATAATCTGAATTCGTCAATTTTTCCGCCGGTTGGTAAGCCGGTGCTTGCAGCCTGTCCGCCAACGGTAAAATCGGTGCCGGTAAAAGTTAGGGTAGCAGGCTGGGCAACTGTTACGTTTAAAACGCCATTTACATAGCCTCTGATAGCTGGAGTAGCCGGATCATAAACCATCGTAACTACAACCGGGGTACCGGTAGCATCAAAAATATTGTTGAAAACCACGTCGGTCATGCCGGTGCTTCTTATCATCAGGTTTCCTGCCCCGGCTACTACGCCGGAACCTGTTAAAGCCCGGAAAGTTGTTCCGCCGGAACCACCAAACAGGTAATTGCTGGATAAACTGCTGGTAACGCCGCTGATCCACATAGACATAGTCCAGGGCCCAGAAAGGTTCAATGGCCAATTAGCGTTAACACTGTTAGAAGCCGTAGTACCGCCATTACCAAGTAAGGCTGTGCCAAACTGGCCGGTACCGCCAATAGAAGCGCCGTTAACCGTTCCGCCTCCGGTTCCTACCGGCGCACTTGCATAGTTCTGAACAGTAGTACCGGGAGCATCAAATTTATAATAAATTAATTCCGGTACAGCCTGAGCATTTACCTTGCCTGTTGGAATGAAAAAGGCCGTTGCCAGGAGGAGCAATAAAAAAGGCAAGAAAAGGTTTCTGGTAAACCCAATTCTTGCCTTTGTTCCTCTTGTCGGAGACTTGAGATTAAGGGGTAAGACTTTGTTCATGTGATGTTGTTTAAGTTATAATGATTAGGTAATTAGATTTGGTCTTGAATTTACTAAAAATTTAAGCTTAAAACCATTTTAGTGCAAAAAAAAAGTAATAAAACTGGTTGATTTGCTGCATTTTATAGTATTTATGTTTATAATTCCTGGGAATTTCCTGTTAAAACAAGGCAGGTATGCTTATATAAAGCTGTTCTATATAAAATCATATATATATAGGCGAACTAAATATTCCAACCCTTATTTCGTTCTTTATAAGTTGCTGATCCGCCGCGCTTTCTACCGGTAATTCCCCTGTTTTGCCCCGGCACTTTTGGTACCCGAAACGCTAGGATGTGTTGACAATTATTTAAGAAGGATCATGCTTGCTGTTAAGTGTAAGAAAGCTAAAAAGGAAACGGCAGTTTTATCGAATCGGGTTGCAATTCTGCGGTAATGCTTGATTTTATTAAAGTAGCGTTCAATTTTATTGCGGTCTTTATACAGGTTCCAATCAATTATTCTTGGTTGTCTGGCATTTGAGCGGGAAGGAATAACTGCTTTTGCTCCCCGCGCTTCAATGGCTTGCACCACACTATTGCCATCATAGCCTTTGTCAGCCACTACTGCCAGCGGTTTATCTTCCCCCAGCAAGCCTTCGGCCTGCAAATAGTCTGAGTCTTGCCCGGCAGTAAGCAATATCCGCCTGGGATTACCTAAAGCATCGCAGCAGACATGCACTTTGGTTGAAAAGCCGCCCCGGCTGCGGCCCAGCGCCTCTTTCTCAGCCGTCGTTTTTTTGTCCGGCTGCATGCTGGTGGGCCCTTATGGTAGTTGAATCCAGTAAGAGCCAGTCCAGGTCCGGTTCCTGTAAGGCTTCAAATACTTGCTGCCAAACGCCTTTCCTGCTCCAACGCCGAAATCTTTGATAAACCGAGTTCCAGTTGCCAAAGCGCTCCGGAAGGTCCCGCCAAGGGGCTCCAGAGCGGGCAACCCAAAGAACAGCGTTGATAAATAAACGGTTGTCTGCCGCACTACGCCCTACATCCCCAACTTTGCCAGGAAGCATGGCCTCTAAGCGAACCCATTCATAATCCTTGATCTCGTAGCGCCGCATATCGTTTTTAACCCTTTAACGATTGCTGCCAGTTTTAATTCATTATTTGTCAACACGGCCTAGCGTTTTTCCGCTAAAAACCGGTTTATATTCCTAAGTATCCGGAACGTGATTTCCGAGCCCACCCAAACATTTTTCTTTTCCGTTGCTAATTTGGTCTTAACCCATTCCGGAAAGTGCTTTGGAGAAAACGCTATGCTTTACCGGCTAAAAAGTACTTTCTGAAAACGCTATGGTTTCGGCTCCAAAAACTGCTTTAAAATTTCCTGCTTGCCACCAAAACAAAAAAAAAGCCCTGTCTTCAGACAGGGCTTTTTTAAATTGAAGCGAAGATCAGCTTACTGAACGATCAGTTTCTGTACCGCGGAAGCACCGTTGGAAGTGATCTTCAGCATGTACACGCCTTTGGCATGGTTACTCATATCTATCTGCGAATCTCCTTTGGCAGTTGCAGTTTTTATGATCCGGCCGGTAAGGTCGGTTACTTCCATGGTATAAGGTTTAGCAGTTGGCATATTTACCGAAAACACCCCGTTAGAAGGATTCGGGAAAATAGAAATGCTGCTTTGAAGCACCTTGTCGTTTACGCCCGAAGGATCTAATCTGAGAATGCGGATATTATCGATGAGGTTAGCCGGGCCGGCGCCATTTGCAAACGGTTCTGCCACGCTGCTTTCCAGACCAACCTGAATGCTAGACAGATTCTTATATGGGGTCAGGTCTACATAGACTTTTCTCCAGTCAATTGGGGTGCCGCTGAACGGCGGACGGTACGTACCCCCGATCTGAGCGCCATTTACCGTTACGCGGAAGTTGGTGTTAGCATTGGCAAATTTGAACATCTGTTTCAGATCGAAGCTTAACCACAAGGGCAAACCCGGGTTAGCAGCACCCTGAGGCGCAAAGCAGATATAAACCGCAGATTTGAAGTCCGGATTAACGGTCCACGGATCGGTTACCCCGCCCGGAATTAACCAGCCGGCGGCCGCGTTAGCGTCCATGATCATGCCTTTAGACGAAGTGGCCGGCTGGCCGGCAAGTGGCTGGCTGGCGGCAGTTCCTTCTGTAATAGAAGATTTGCCATTGGTTACCACGCGCAAAGCAGCTACGCCGGTTGCCGGAGTTTCAAAATCGAATATCGGCGGTAAAGCCGGGAAGGAAGCGTTGGCAATGGAATAAGTAACCGAGTTATTTCCTGTTTCCGGGTCGTTTGGATTGGTTGCCGTTACTACAATGGTGTAATTGCCTGCTGCCGAAAGATCAGCGCCAACCGGGAAAGTAAAATTAACCGGAATGCCAGGAGCTAAGGTTGGTACAGTAGGAGCCGGGAAAGGACCGGTAGTAGTTGTGCCATCGTTTACGGTGTAAGAAAGCGTATAGCCAGAGATCGGAACTGAACCTAAATTTTCCAGAATTACTTCTACTTTCTCGTTCGCGCCAAAACCGCAGATCTGGGTCAAAGGCACAAAATTATTTATAGATAAATTGCCGGTATTATCGCCAATCCGAATATCGTCGAAAGCAAAACCATCCTGCTGAAACGAGCCGTCGGCCCCAAAAGCAATGCGCAGCAATACCGAAGACTGACCGCCTAAGCCGTTAAGTTTGTGTTTTACTTTAACCCAGCCGCCGCTTCCGCTTGACCAGCCAATATCCTGACCACCGGCGCGGCCATCCAGGGAGTTATCGTTGTACCAGTTATTCGGGTCGTTAAACGCACCCACATTTTGCCAGGTAACGCCGCCATTTATAGAAGACTGCAGTACTGCGCCATCCCAACCGGTTTCAGAATCCCAGGCAGCTTTCATTTCAAAATCAGGATCCGGTACACCCGAAAAGTTGAAACATGGGCTAAGAACCTGGGAATTTTCACTGGCGCTATACGAACCGGTTAAGCTCGTAACCCACGATTTTGTACCCGTGCCCGCCGAATTAATGGTAGATTTGGAAGGTGTGCCCAGCGCCCACGAAGAATTGGCTCCGCTGGCTATCCAGCCGCCGGCCCCGTTCTCAAAACCTTCGGAATAAGGAAGCGAAGAAATGGTAGGTACCACCGTTACCGCTCTGGTAGCCGAGTTATTGCCCGGGTTGCCATCGTTGGGTAAAGCCGTGGTAACAGTAAAGTTATAAGTACCCACCACAGATAAATTAGCCTTGGTGGTAAAGCAGTATGGAGCCGTAGCGCCCGGTGCAATTACCAGGTTAGCATTTTCCGTTACCGGGGCATTGGTGCCTATCTGGTAAGAAACCGGAATAACCGAAGTTGGAACCGTGCCTAAGTTGGTAATGGTAATACAAACGTTTTCAGCCGCCGTAAAACCGCAGCCTCTTACAGCCGGCGAAGTTACCGCTACAATTCCCACATCGTTGGCCGGCGATTCGAAAATAGAAACATCATCGAAAGCAAAACCATCGTATTCAATTACGCCGTCTGCGCCAAAAGCCACCCGGAACCTTACCGATGCCTGTCCGCCCAAACCGGTTAAGTTATGCTTGGCCGTAACCCAGCCGCCGGAACTGGCGGTTGCTGTTCCGCTCCAGCCAGTCATCTGGCCGCCCGGGTTTCCATCTATGGAGTTATCGTTGAACCAGTTGTTCGGATCGTTAAAAGCGCCCACATTTTGCCAGGTAGCGCCGTTGTTAATAGAAGATTGCAGCACCGCCCCATCCCAGCCAGATTCCGAGCTCCACCATATTTTCATGGTCATAATAGGCTGAATCAAGGTAGACATGTTAAAGCACGGGCTCAGTACCTGCGAACTTTCGCTTGAATTATAATTGCCGGTAAGATTGGTTACCCACGAACTTGTGCCGGAACCCGCCGCATTGATCACCGATTTAGCCGGAGTGCCCAGCGCCCAGGAAGAGTTAGAGCCGCCGGCTACCCAGCCACCCGCACCGCTGTCGAAATTCTGAGTGTATGGGTACGTAGAAATGGTAGTAGTACAGGTCTGGGCATTAGTTTGCAGCTGAACCCCAAGTAAAGCAGCCAGTAAAAGAGCGGCAGACCATCTTCTGGGTTTCTTCTGATTCGCTTTTCTTTCAGAGGCCGGGTGAAGCAACTGAACAGTTTTGGGAAGAAGTTTTTTCATGTAATTAACATTAAGTTATAAACTGGAAAAGGATGAAGATACTGCCCTCAATTTAAAGATATTTACCAGATTTGGTGCAACTTGTGTGGAGAATTTTCTCAAAAATGTTTAACCATTCAAAAAATAATTATAGAACTTTTGAGATGGTAATTAGATAAATGCAGTTTTTGTTTCTCATTCCCGGTTAAGTAAAAATGAAATTCATGCCCAAAAAACCATTGTTCATGAATTTAAATTAGGTTTTTTGATTTTTGTTAGTATTAAAATTCCAGACGCCGGAAATTACTTTAATCCTGTCTTCTTTCTGGCGGCTCACCGGTGTTTTTAATGGCTCATTTTCATCCTTCCGGAAACGCTATGGTTTGAGTCCAAAAAACCGCTGCAAAACGCTATGCTTTACCGGCTAAAAAGTGCTATGCAAAACGCTATGCTTTACCGGCTAAAAACTACTTTGCAAAACGCTATGCTTTACCGGCTAAAAACTGCTTTGCAAAACGCTATACTTTACCGGCTAAAAAGTGCTATGCAAAACGCTATGCTTCCGGTTCGAAAAACTGCTTTTAAATTTCCTGCTTTCAGAACAAAAAAAAGAGCCCTGTCTGCTGACAGGGCTCTTTTCAGATTAAAACGAAGATCAGCTTACTGAACGATCAGTTTCTGTATGCCGGAAATACCTTCGGAAGTAATTTTCAGCATGTAAACGCCTTTAGCATTTCCGCTCAGATCGAGCTGGGTATTGCCTTTTACGTTTTCAGTTCTGATAACGCGGCCGGTAAGGTCGGTTACTTCCAGGGTATAGGTTTTAGCAGATGGCACACTTACCGAGAACACCCCGTTTGAAGGGTTCGGGAAAACCGAAATATTGTTCTGGAAAGCTTTATTGGTTATACCTGTCGGATCCACGCGCTGAATGCGGATGTTATCGATCAGGTTAGCCGGGCCTGCGCCATTCGCAAACGGTTCCGCCACGCTGCTTTCTAAACCTAACTGAATATTAGGCAGGTTCTTGTATGGGGTCAGATCAATGTAAATTTTGGTCCACTCCGTTGTACCGCCTACGCCACTAAATGGCGGCCGGTAGGTATTGGCCGGAATGTTGTTTACCGTGTTGCCACCAATTGGCGTTCCATTTACCGTTACCCGGAAATTGGTGTTGGCATTGGCTGTTTTATATGTCTGTTTCAGATCGAAGCTTAACCACAATGGCGTACCTGGGTTAGCAGCGCCCTGAGGAGCAAAACAGATGTAAGCCGCAGAGAAGAAATCCATATTCGTGCTCCAAGGATCTACCACCCCGCCCGGAATTACCCAGCCGGTAGCCGTGTTAGCATCCATGATCATGCCTTTAGAAGAAGTTGCCGGCTGGCCGTTAAGCGGACGGCTGGCAGCTGCACCTTCGGTAATGGCAGCTTTTGAATTGGTTACCAGGCGCAAAGCTGCAATACCGCTTGCCGGAGCTTCAAAATCAAAGATCGGCGGAATGTTCGGGAAAGTAGCGTTGGCAATGGTATATGTTATGGTGTTGTTCGAAGGATCCGGGTCATTTGGATTCGTTACCGTTACCACAATGGTGTAATTGCCAGCTGCTGAAAGGTTAGCGCCAACCGGGAAAGTAAAGTTGGTTGGTACGCCCGGAGCTAAGGTTGGTACAGTAGGAGCCGGGAAAGGACCGGAAGTAGTTGAGCCATTATTTACAGTATAAGAAATGGTGTAGCCCGAAACCGGAACTGAACCTAAGTTTTCCAGCACTACTTCAACTTTCTCATTGGTACCAAAGCCGCAAAGCTGGGTCAAAGGCACAAAAGAATTAATGGCTAAGTTACCGGTGTTGTCACCAATCCGGATATCGTCGAAAGCAAAACCATCATCTACGCCGGAACCGTCGGTAGCAAAAGCAATGCGCAGACGCACGCTCGATTGACCGCCTAAGCCGGTAAGTTTGTGTTTGGCCGTTACCCAGCCGCCAGAACCGTTTGAAGTAGAAGCTCTTCCGGTCCAGCCTACTGCTGAAGCTGCAGGTTGTCCGCCCGGACCGCCGTTAATAGTATTGTCATTATACCAGTTATTCGGATCGCCCATAGCACCTATAACCTGCCAGGTAGCGCCGCCATCTATAGAAGATTGCAGAACCGCCCCGTCCCAGCTGAACTCCGAGTTCCACCAGATCTTCATTTCAAAATCAGGGTCTGGCTTGCCGGCAAGGTTAAAGCAAGGGCTAACTACAAAAGATTGTTCGTTATTGTTGTAGCTGGCAGTCAGGCCGGTTATATACGATTTAGTACCGCCGCCGGCCGAGTTGATAACTGGTTTGGCAGGAGTGCCAATTGCCCACGAAGAAGAAACGCCGCCGGCAACCCAGCCACCGTTACCATTCTCAAAGCCTTCGGTATAAGGCAGCGTAGAAATTGTTGGTATAGAAGTAACCGTACCGGTTTTAGAGTTATTGCTTGGGTCACCATCGCCGGTCATGGCTACGGAACCTACTACAGTGTAAGTAGCAGCCGCGCTCAGGTTCGCTTTGGTTGTAAAACAATACTGCACGGTAGCACCAGCCGCGATCGGGCCAGGCATTGTTTCAGTTACCGGAGTTCCGCCGTTAATGGTATAGCTTACCGGAAGGTTAGAAATAGGAGTTGCGCCATTGTTTTTAACCGAAATACAGATATTCTCTGTAGCAGTTAAACCGCAACCGTTATTAGGAAGGGTAATGGTAGTAACCTCCGCATCGTTTGCCGGAATGTTGTAGATCTTTACGTCATCAATAGCCATGTCGCCGGTTGTGCTGGTTCCGCGGGTACCTTTAAAGCGAAGCTGAATGGTGCCGGTATAACCTGCCAGGCTTACAGTTTTCTTCAACCAAGGGTCGGTATTGGCAGTTTGCTGCGGACCGGTAAGGGTAGTTAAAGTAGTCCAGGTAGTACCGCCGTCAGAAGAAGCCTGAAGTTCCATGGATCCGGTAGTAGCACCGTGCATGTGGTACCAGAAATCTACCCCCGGAGTTGTTAAACCGGTAAGGTTGATACAAGGTGAATTAAGGAAAGCAAAATTGCCGGTTGCACCATTAGAAGATTCAGTGAAAACGTATTTACCTGTTCCTGCTACCCCGGTAGTGTGGTCGGCATTAGGGCCGGAAGTAGTTCCCGAAGCAGGCTGATCTGTGTCTACCTCAAAACGGAAAGTACTGGTAGTTGGGTTAGAAGAAATGGACCAGCCAGCTGGTAATACTCCCGGAGAACCAACAGTGCTGGTTTCAAAATCCTGAATATGCGGGAACGTAGCAATTACCGGGTTTCTTACCACGCTGTTCAGCGAGTTATTGCTTGGGTCGCCATCGTTGGTCAGGTTGGTGGTTACGGTAAAGTTATAAGTACCGCCGGTTGATAGGTTTGCTTTGGTTGTAAAGCAATAAGTTATGGTAGCACCCGGAGCAATTGGGGTTGTAACCGTTTCGGTAACAGTCGGGTTTGTACCAATCTTGTAGCTGATCGGGAAAGAAGTTGTTGCCGCCGAACCGAAGTTGGTTATGGTAACGCAAACATTTTCTGTAGCAGTAAAGCCGCAGTTGTTTGTTACCGGAGAGGTCATTGCAACCACCCCTACATCGTTGGCCGGAGATTCGAAAACTGCAAAATCATCGAAGGCAAAACCATCATCTACGCCCGAGCCATCGGAAGCGAAAGCAATCCGGAAGATAACGGAAGATTGTCCGCCTAAGCCGGTTAAAGCATGTTTGGCTGTAACCCAGCCACCAGAGCCGTTGCTGGTAGAATTACGGCCGGTCCAGCCAACTGCCGAAGCGCCGGGTTGTCCGCCCGGGCCGCCGCCAATGCTATTGTCGTTGTACCAGTTATTCGGATCGCCGTTAGTACCTACGTTCTGCCAGGTGGTACCACCATCTACAGAAGATTGCAATACCGCACCATCCCAGCTGAATTCAGAATTCCACCAGATCTTTAAAGTAACGATCGGCTGAACCAGCGAGCTTAAATTAAAGCACGGGCTCTGAACAAAAGATTGCTCGTTGTCCGGATAATTTCCGGTTAAGTTCGTGATCCAGGAATTTGCACCGGAACCAGCCGAATTGATAACCGGCTTGGCCGGAAGGCCTAATGCCCACGATGAAGAAGTGCCGCCGGCAACCCATCCGCCCGCACCAGATTCAAAATTCTGGAAGTAAGGGAAAGTAGAAAGGGCAACCGTAGTACCCACGGTTACCGTTCTGGTCGCAACGTCATTGCTAGGGTCCGAATCGCCGGTTAATGCCGTGTTGAAAGTAAAGTTATAAGTACCTGGAGTTCCTAAATTCGCTTTGGTAACAAAACAGTAAGTTGCAGTAGCGCCGGGAGCAATAACCAGGCTGGCTACTTCATTTACCGTTGGGTTCGAACCGATCTTGTAGCTTACCGGAATAGTGGTAGTAGGGGCAGAACCAAAGTTCGTGATTCTGATACATACATCGTTCGCTGCCGAAAAACCGCAGCCCGCGCTTGCCGGCGAAGTAATTCCTGCGATACCCACGTTATTAGGCGGCACCTGAGAAATAACCACATCGTCGAAGGCAAAACCATCATCAACGCCCGAGCCATCTGAACCGAACGCGACGCGAAGTTTTACCGAAGGCAGGCCGCCTAAACCAGTAAGCGTATGTTTGGCAGTAACCCAGCCGCCGGAGCCGTTAGAAGTAGAAGCTCTTCCGCTCCAGCCAAGTTTAATGCCGCCTCCAACGCCCGGTCCAGAAGTACTGTTGTTGTTGTACCAGTTATCCGGATCGCCGATATTGCCAACGTGCTGCCAGGTAGTTCCGCCATCTATAGAAGATTGTAAAGCCGCTTTATCGAAGCTGTTTTCCATGTTCCACCAGATCTTAAAAGAGATCGTTGGCATGGAAACCGAAGTAAAGTTAAAGCAAGGGCTTTCTACAAAAGATTGCTCATTGTTGTTATATGTGCCCGCTAAATTGGTTTTCCAGGCCTTGGTTCCGGTTGCCGCCGAGTTAATGACCGTGCCGGCCGGCGTTCCTAAAGCCCAGGAAGAGGCCGTGCCACCGGCAACCCAGTCGCCCGCGCCACTTTCAAATCCCTGGGTGTAGGGGAAGGTGGAAACCGTGGAAACGCAGGTTTGCGCCATGGTTTCCCTCATCCCCACCATGCCCAAGAGGGTAAGTAGTAAGATTTTTTTCATGATGTTGTTTTTAGAAGGTTGTTTGTTGCTCCCCAATTTAAGGCTTTTAAATTATAACTTCAAATTTCAAACTTAAACGATTGGTTTATAGTAATTTAAAACATGTTCTGGTGTTGCCGGAAAATTTGTATGCCCGGGAAAAACCGGGTTTTTATAACGCATTTCCAGCTGGTTTACTGCCGGAAAAATCCGGATGTAGGGGTTTAGCTTTTTTTACTTCCTGTTCCCGGATGCAACAAGTTGGGCTGCTTTTGGTTTGTATTTTTGCTCTTACTTTATTTTTCCGGAATGGTTTCTATAATGCAATAAAATCAGGGTTAGAAAATATTTTCCCGAAACGCTATGGTTCCAGGCTTAAAAAGCGCCAGGTCAAAACGCTATGCTTGGCGGCGGAAAAAGTGCCGGTTAAAAACGCTATGGTTTTAGTTGAAAAAAGTACCGGTTAAAAACGCTATGGTTAAAGACTAAAAAAGTGCTTTCGGAACATGAAGTTCAGGAATAAAAAAGGTCCTGCCAAAGCTGGCAGGACCTTTTTTGTAAAAAGCGTGAATTAAGAAAATGCCTATTCCACGATCAGTTTCTGAATGGCAGTAGCACCTTCGGAAGTGATCTTTAACATGTATACGCCTTGCGCCTGGCCTTTCAGATCAAGCTGGGCAGTATTGTTGTTGCGGATAACTTCTTTCTTCACTACTCTACCGGTAAGGTCGGTAACTTCTAACGTATACACTTTAGTTGTTGGAACCGAAACGGAGAATACGCCATTTGAAGGGTTCGGATAAACGTTGATCGCGCTTTGCAGCTGGTTGTCTTTCACCCCTAAAATAGTGCGGGCAATTACAATGTTGTCGATCAGGTTAGCCGTTCCGGTACCATTCGCAAACGGATCAGCAACGCTCGATTCAAAACCGATCTCGATGTTCGGCAGGTTTTTGTAAGCCGAAAGATCAAGCGCGATGCGGGTCCAGTTGGTAGTTCCACCAGTGCCGGTAAATGGCGGACGGTACGTATTAGCCGGAGAGTTATTTGTGGTATTACCACCAATTGCTGTTCCGTTTACGGTTACGCGGAAGTTGGTATTGGCATTGGCCGTTTTAAATAACTGTTTCAGATCGAAAGATAACCACAACGGATCGGTAGGGTTACCGCCGGCTGGTGAGAAGCACATGTAAATTGCTGAGAAATGGTCCGGGTTACTGGTCCAAGGATCGGTAACGCCAACCGGCATTTGCCAGGCAGCATTCGCTCCGCCTTCCATTACCATACCTTTGGTTGAAGTAGGAGTAAGCGGAGAGCTGGCCGCCGTGCTTTCTGAAACCGCAGATTTGCTGTTGGTTACCACGCGGGTAGCGTTAATACCGGTAGCAGAAGTTTCGAAGTTCAATGCCGGTAAACCAGCCATTAAAGCGTTGGTCACGATCAGCGTATCGGCGTTATTGCCGGCATTCAGATCGCCGGTAAGGCTGGTTACTGCAGAAATAACGTATTGGCCAGCTGTAGCTAAATTCGCTTTGGCAGCAAAAGTATGCGTAGCAGTACCATTCGGAGCTAATGTGCCGGTCCATACTTCCGGAGTTGGAGTAAGGTTAGTACCATTTACCCACAGGCTTACCGGAACCGAAGTCTGGGTAGCGGTGCCGTAGTTTTTAATGGTAGCCGTAATTACCTGAGTTCCAGATAAACCACAACCCGAAGCTGCACCGGAAACCGCCGAAACACCTACGTCGTTCGGGTTAAGTGTAAATTCGTAAGCACCCAGATCCGGGGTAGTAGTGCTGCGCGGGCTGCCCAGAATATCGTTGGTAACCGGCGTTGGCTGGCCAATGTTGTTAACGGCTACCGAAGTAGGCATTAAGTTACCGGTTGCCACATCTACGTAAATCGGGTCTACAGAAACCGAAGCCTGGTCGTAAGCGTTGTTGTTAGCCGTTTGCCATAAAGCCAGCGTTGCGAAATCTACGCCGTAATAACCTACGGTACCACCCGGTGCATAAAGGTCATTGTTGTTGCTGATAATGGTAGAAGCCGTTGTTCCAAAGTAAAGGGCGTGTTTTGCGCCAGTACCACCACTAATTGTAATAATGTTGTTTACGAATTTAATGTTGGTAGCCGAAGTGATCTGGTAGAAACCACGGATAACGCTGGTACCGTTCGGGGTGTTGATATCAATGGTGTTGTGGTAATAATGCGCACCATCGGAGCTGGAGTTGTATAAAGCATAAATCGTACCTGTGCTATTGATATTATAGATCAGGTTGTTCTTGATAATGTTCTCTGAACCAACCGGAGCATCGGCGCCGGTCAGGTAAATACCATAAACCGAACCGGTAAGCGAAGTAGCCGCATCATGAGTATTGTGGATACGGTTTCTGCTGATAACCATGCCGGTATTGATGCCGGTAGCATAAACGCCATAGAAAGTGCTCACGTTGGTACGGCTAGGACGGCTGATGTTGTTGTTCTCAATCAACGTACCGGAAGTATTGCTCAGGTAGATGTTGTAGATATAGCTGTCTTTGAACGTGTTACCGGTTATCTGGTTATTGGCAGCATCAACCCCGTTGGTATTACCGTTAAGGCGGATCGCGTAGTAACCACCGTTTATCACGTTGTTTATGAACTTGGAACCATTGGTGTTGTTTCCGGCCGAGCTAACGGTAGTACCGGTAGTAATTCCGTTTACAGTTGAGCTGGTAGAAGCAAGCGGTATGTTCAGCGTGCTGTTTGAGATCGTGTTGTTGTCCGATGCATTCATAAAGTGTACCGCCGAAGCGTTACCCGCAGTAGGATCTACGTTAATTACGAAATTGTTGAATTTCACGAAATCGGCGCCATTAAAGGTAATAACGCCCAGCTTGGCTGTAGAGGTCATAGCCGTTAGGATATTGCCATTGCCTTCGAACGTAATGGTGTTGGTAGCGCTTGCGCCGCTGATAATACCCAGTTCAACCAGTTCGCTGTAAGGGCCGGAATTAGCAACCACGTTAAAGGTAACCGGACCAGAAACCCCGCAGCTGCTGATTGCCTGCGCTGCTAAAGCAACAGACGGGAAGTTAGTAGCCGAAGGAACTGCATTCTTATTAATAGTATAAGTACCGGTAAGCGCCGTGCAGGAAATCAGGCTCACGCGCATGGTGTCGTTAAAGTTATCGCCATCGGTAGCGCCGTTTGGCAGTCTTGTCCAGGCTTTTAAGGTGTAAGTACCGGCCGGGAAAGTGTAATTGCCTAACGTGATTGCTGCTGAAGTCTGGTTCAACGGTAAGTTACCCGTAAAAGGCACGTTGTTAACTACCGTTACGCCATTTACACTAAAGCCCATGGTAGCCCCGGTAAGGTTAGAAGTTCCAAAGTTTTTAATTGTTACTGTTACCGGTACGCTTACGTTTGGTGCAATTGGCGTAGTAGGCGAAGTAATGGAAACTACCCCTGCATCGTTTGCCGGCGTATCGAAAATACGCACATCGTCAAAAGCAAAACCATCGTCCATAACAGAACCGTCAGAACCGAAGGCAATGCGCAGACGCACGCTCGACTGACCACCTAAACCAGTAAGTACATGCTTGGCAGTTACCCAGCTGTTCGAACCGTTAGAAGAGGAAACACGACCAGCCCAGCCTTCCATTGAATTACCAGGGCGGTTATCTAAAGAGTTATCGTTATACCAGTTGTTCGGGTCGCCGAAAGCGCCTACGTTCTGCCACGTAGTACCACCATCTATAGAAGATTGCAGCACAGCGCCGTCCCAGCCTGCTTCCGAATTCCACCAAACCTTCATTTCAATGATTGGTGCAATTAAAGAGCTTAAGTTAAAGCACGGGCCAACTACCTGCGAGTTTTCGCTGGCATTATACGTTCCGGTTAAGCTGGTAGTCCAGGCGTTGGTTCCGGAAGCTGCCGAATTGATAACCGGTTTGGCCGGTGTACCTAATGCCCACGAAGAATTGGTACCACCTGCAATCCAGCCGCCGTTTCCGTTTTCAAAATTCTGGAAATAAGGGAACGTTGAAACAGAAGGAACCGAGATAACCGTGCCGGACATCGAGTTATTAGTAGGGTCAAAATCGCCGCTTAATGAAGCTGTGCCTACCACGTTGTAAGTTCCAACCGGGCTGAAGTTAGCAGCAGTAGGGAAACAGAACTGAGCTGTAGCGCCGGAAGCGATCGGGCCAGGCATGGTAGCCGTAACCGGGGTGCCGCCGTTAATGGTATAGCTAACCGGAATATTGGAAGCCGTAGCCGAACCTAGGTTTTTAACGGTAATGCACACATTTGTGCTGGCAGCCAGGTTACAACCGCTGTTTGGCAGCGTAAGCGCCGTTACCTGCAGGTCGTTCGCCGGAGATTCGTAAACTCTTACATCGTCAAAAGCCACGCCTTCGTCGTGAATAGAACCGTCAGAACCGAAAGCAATGCGCAGGCGAACGTTAGCATTGCCGCCTAAGCCGGTTAATGCATGTTTAGCCGTTACCCAACCGCCGGAACCATTGGAGGTAGAGTTACGGCCGGTCCAGCCCACGGCAGAAGCAGCCGGTTGCCCGCCCGGAGCGCCGTTAATAGAATTATCGGTGTACCAGTTGTTCGGATCGCCCATGGTACCTACAACCTGCCAGGTAACGCCGCCGTCAGTAGAAGATTGCAGAACCGCACCATCCCAGCTGAATTCAGAGTTCCACCAGATCTTCATTTCAAAGATCGGGGCAACTAGTGTAGTAAGGTTAAAGCAAGGGCCTTCTACAAAAGATTGTTCGCTGGCATTATAAGTGCCGGTTAAACCTGTTATCCAGGCATTGGTACCAGATGCTGCGCTGTTGATAATTGTTTTGGCGGGAGTGCCCAGCGCCCAGGAAGAGTTTGCGCCACCGGCAACCCAGCCGCCTGCGCCAGTTTCGAAGTTCTGGAGGTATGGGAAAGTAGAAACCGTGGTGGTACAGGTTGTTTGAGCTTGAGCCAACGTTCCACCAGCCAGTAACCCCAGCAATAAGTAGAATTTTTTCATTTAAAATTTAAAAAAGGATTGATGTATAGAAAAGATTTGATTTTGTTTACTACCGAAATATATAATAAATTCTGATCAAGTGCAACTATCTGATTGTTAACACAAAACGAAAGTTGGGTTGTAGGTAAAAATCAGCTTCCGGTTCAATTAACATTAAAAGAAAGCTGCTTTTATGGCAAAGATTTTTTAAAAGGCCGGCCCAGTAATTTATATAACATTAGAATGAATAACCAGAATGTGACTATGAACGGAAAATTAACATCTGATGTGTAGAATGTAACGTTGCTTGTTTTCTATTTATAGTCCAAAATCAGGGAGTGAAAATGCCGACTAAAAAACGCTAGGGTTTTTGCCCGGAAAACTCCTTTCCGCTAAACAGCGATCTCTGAAAATTGAACCAGAACCGTTAATCTTCCACCATTAAAAAAAACGCTATGGTTTCAGGCTTAAAAACTGAAATGAAAAAAGAGCTTCGCCGCACCTAACTATTTTTAAAAGTGATCTTTATCATGGATTTCCCCGGGCCTTGCTTGCATTTTATTTCCGGAGAATTTCAGAAAAGAAATAACAAGAGACTAAGCCGGTTAAAAACGCTATGGTTTTTGGATAAAAAGGAAACCCGATGTAACTTGCAACTGTTTATACTGAGTCTAAATAAGAATAAGCAGCCGTGGAGAGAGCAGAAAAAAGCGTTCGGGATTTAAAGATCGGGGAAATGGGCACCATTTGCTGCCTGAAAGACCCGGAAATGGGTTTGAAACTTTTAGAAATGGGTTGCATTCCGGGTACGCAGGTAAAACTCAACAGCCGCGCCCCGCTCGGCGATCCGATCACCATTATTGTGAACGATTACACGCTTTCCCTGCGTTTAGATGAAGCAGCGACTATTCTGCTGAAAGCTTAAAAATGCCAGAAGTACTTATTTCACCGGAAGAAAAACGGGCCGTAACCACTGCTCCGGCCGGGCGCATTGCCAAAATTGCGCTCATCGGTAACCCTAACTCCGGAAAATCTTCTTTATTCAACCAACTCACCGGCTTAAACCAGAAAGTAGGCAATTTTCCCGGCGTAACCGTCGATAAAAAAACCGGCATCAGCCAGCTTACGCCCAACCTCAAGGCGCAGATAATCGACCTTCCCGGCACGTATTCGCTTTATCCGAAATCGCTGGACGAAAAAGTGATCATCGATCTGCTGTACAACAAGAAATCAGAATTCTACCCCGACCTGATCATTGTAACTGCCGATGCCTCCAATTTAAAACGAAATTTACTGCTTTACACCCAGCTTTCCGACCTAGGTATTCCGATGGTGCTGGCGCTGAACATGATGGACGTAGCGGAAACGCACGGCGTAAAGATCGACGTTGCGCAGCTGCAGCAAGACTTGGGCGTGCCGGTTATCCCGATGAACGCGCGGAAAGGAATTGGTATTGCCGCGCTTAAAATTCTGGCTTCGCAGGAGCTTTCGGCCTTAAACCAGCCTTTCTATAAAATTCCCGAAGCGCAACTTACTTTAGTTCGCCAGATCCGGGATTATTTCGAGCTGAAAAACGATTACCTGGCGCTGCATTACGCCCACCAGTACAAAAAACTCAGCTTCCTTTCCGACGACGATAAAACCTACATCGAAGAGTTGCTGAAGGAAAATAAATTCGATTCCAACACGCTCCAGGCCACCGAAACCATCGAACGCTACACTGTTATTAACGGTCTGTTGCTCGATTCGGTACGGGTAGTAAAAGCGGAAACAAACGAAAAATTCAGCAACAAATTAGATAAGATCCTTACCCATAAAGTTTTCGGTTACCTGATCTTTTTTGCGGTGTTGTTCCTTATGTTCCAGGCCATTTTTGCCTGGGCCAGCTACCCCATGGATCTCATCGATTCGGGCGTTGGCGCTTTAAACGGCCTTATTCACGACCACTTTTCCGGCCCGCTGGTAGATCTTTTAACCGATGGTATCATTGCCGGTTTAGGTGGAATCCTGATCTTCATTCCGCAGATCGCCATTCTTTTCGCTTTCATTGCCATTCTGGAAGAAACCGGTTACATGGCCCGCGTTACCTTCATGATGGACAAAATTATGCGGAAATTCGGCCTGAATGGGAAAAGCGTGGTGCCTTTAATTTCCGGAGCCGCCTGCGCAGTTCCGGCCATCATGAGTACGCGCACCATCGATAATTGGAAGGACAGGATGATCACGATCTTCGTGACGCCTCTCATGAGTTGCTCCGCCCGCATTCCCATTTACACCGTAATTATTGCTTTAGTTGTTCCCGAAAAATATTACCTCGGTTTCCTGAATTTACAGGGAATTGCTTTAATGGGAATGTATTTGCTCGGTTTTGTGGCCGCTTTACTTTCGGCTATGGCGCTGAAATTCTTCCTGAAAACCAAAGAACGGAGTTTCTTCATCATGGAATTCCCCACCTACAAAATGCCGCGTTGGAAAAACGTAGGTTTAACCATTGTAGAAAAAGTAAAAGCCTTTGTATTCGAAGCTGGTAAAGTGATCATGGCGATCTCGGTAATTCTGTGGGTGTTGGCCAGTTATGGTCCCGGAAACGCTATGGAAAATGCCGAAAAAACTGCCGTAACCGAAGCCCAAAAACTAAACTTATCAGAAGCCGAAACGGAAAATAAAATTGCGTCTTACAAACTGGAATCTTCCTATGCCGGTCACTTCGGTCATTTCATAGAACCAGCCATCCGCCCCATGGGCTACGACTGGAAAATCGGCATTGCTTTGCTTACTTCTTTCGCAGCCCGCGAAGTGTTTGTAGGAACCATGGCCACCATTTACAGCGTTGGCGCCGACCAGGAAGAAGCAACTATTCAACAGAAATTAGCCTTCGAAAAAGACGAAAACGGCCAGCCTTTCTTCAACCCCGCCCGCGGTTTTTCCTTGCTCATTTTCTACGCTTTCGCCATGCAATGCATGAGTACCATTGCCGTAGTGCACCGCGAAACCAAAGGCTGGAAATGGCCAATTTTACAAATGCTTTACATGACCGGTTTGGCCTATTTTTCGGCCTGGGCAGTTTATAACTGGTTGTCGTAGCTTTTTTTCGTCCTCTCGACGATGGGAAGTATCTCTTTAAGTTAGTAGGAAGTTTGCATTAGCCAATTCTTTTTTGCGTCATCCCGGGCGTTAGCCGAGGGAACTTATAAAGACGCAATCTGAGTTTTTCAATTTAAAAGAATAGCGTTTCCCCCACCTAAATCCTCCCCTAAATCAGGGGAGGACTTTTATCGGCATTGTGTGAAATAACCATCCCCGAACCCCTGCTTGGAAAGGAGGGGAGCTTTGGCTTCTGCTTTTTTTGAGTTTTTAGGCTGAAAGCGTACCGATTTCTCCGTTAACTATAAAATCCGTTTGCTACAAAACACTGCCGTTTTAATTAGGTAGTCAGCAGCTCCCCTCCTTAGCAAGGAGGGGTTAGGGGGTGGTTGGAGCACATTTCCGAATTAAATGCCTTTATAGATCAGAAACACCGCCGGAATTTTATGCAGATCGGGCAGTTTTTGCTTCCATTCCGCTACCGTTTTGGTTTGAAGTAATTCATCTGGCGCCGTAATATTTGCTGCAATACAAAGCCTCGTTCCCGGATTCAACGTGTTAATCAGGTCGGTTAGCATTTGATTGTTGCGGTAAGGCGTTTCCATGAAAATTTGGGTCTGGTCGCGTTTCAGCATTTCCATTTCCAGATTTCTTATAGCTTGAAACCGCTGCTTTTTGTCGATGGGAATGTAACCGTGAAATGCAAAACTTTGTCCGTTAAATCCGGAGCCCATAAGTGCCAGCAAAATTGCCGAAGGCCCAACCAAAGGCACTACTTTTATTCCAAACTGATGCGCGTATTTGGCCAGTTCCGCCCCCGGATCCGCAATTCCCGGACAACCTGCTTCGGAAATCACGCCGCCATCTTTTCCTTCCAGAATTGGCTGTAAGGCTTTCTTTACTTCGGCCGCAGGCGTGTCTTTATCTACCACCGTAAATTGCAAATTCTCGATCACTTTTTCGGGACTAATGCTTTTCACGAACCGGCGGGCCGTGCGCGCATTTTCTACCAGGAAATAATCGAGGTGGGCTACCGTGTTTATAACCTGCGGCGGAATTACGGCAGCGGCGGTGTCTTCGGCGAGAACGGTGGGGATGAGGTAGAGGGTGCCTTTGTTCAATTTGGGAAGCGTTAAATTATCTTTTTAGATTTTCTCAGAAGGGGATTAAATCATTCTTGAGAATCTCAGTTAAGTGTTCATTATCAATATGAATATGTGGCAAAATGCCCATTCTATCTATTCCCGGATTTTCAGGTAAAAATTCTTGATCAACTTTATATAGATTAAAGTATACTGCCTCTCCATCATCTGGATTGAGCACTTCAATGCTTTTTATTTTTTGCAATATCCTGTCAACAGAATTTAGATATTCAAATTGATTCAGGCTTTCGACTATGTAAATAGGAAATTCAATTTCTTTTATTTCACTTAATCTGAAGTTCTCTTTATCCTGAATTAAGCTCCAAAAATCTTCTGCCTTAGTTTTTGTATCGGATATCCCCGCAATGAAATTTCTTCTCTTTCCTATTGATTCGATAATTAACATGAAATTCGCTTTTGAATAAATTTTAACTTCAAAACGCTATCGTTTTCACTTCAAAAAGTCCTGTGTCTTGCGTTTTGATACTTGTGTCTAACCAAAAACCTACTTCACCAGATTCAGAAAATTCATTACAATGTCGTAGAATTTATCCGGGGCTTCGGCGTGAACCCAATGGCCGGCTTCTTCGATCGTTTCAATTTCTACGTTCGGGAATAAGTGACAGATGGAATTGAATTCGTCTTCCGGCTTGATGTATTTCGATTTTCCGCCCCGGATGAATAAGGTTGGTTTCAGGAACGGATCTCCAGATTTTATTTCGCCGCCCAGCTTATCGATATTTTCTTCAATCGACTTTAGATTTACGCGCCAATCGAAGGTATTGTCTTCTTTGCGGTACAGGTTCTTCATTAAAAACATCCGCACATCCGGCTCCGGAATATAGGGTTTTAATTGTTCATCGGCTTCGTTGCGGCTTTGCAAATTTGCCAGATCGACGGATTTCAGACCGGCAATAATTTCGTCGTGATGCGGCGGATACGCTTTCGGGGCAATATCTACCACGATCAGTTTACTTAGCAGATCCGGGTTTTGCAGCGCGAAATTCATTGCTGCTTTTCCGCCCATGCTGTGGCCCATCACGATGGCGTTTTGAAGGTTTTCAGTTTCTATGAATTCCTTGATATCGTCAGCCATTAATTGGTAATCGAACTCGTGCGTTTGCTCCGAACGGCCGTGGTTGCGCATGTCTACGAGGTAAACTTTGTGCGTTTCGGAAAAGCGACGGCCCAGGGTTTGCCAGTTATCGGAAGTGCCGAAAAGGCCGTGCAGAATTACAAAAGGCTGGCTTTCGCCGAGGGTGCGGAAGTGTAGTTTCATAGTGGGGTTACTTAACTTGAATGCGTTCGGTTGCACCGGTGGCGGCGGTCAGTTTGCCGAACGGTTCTAAATGCAGGTCAAATTTCTTAAAAATTTCCAGAACTTCTTCCCGGTTTTCCGGCGAAACGGCTACCAGTAATCCGCCGGAAGTTTGCGGATCGCAGAGGTAATGTTTCTGTTCGTCGGTCAAAGCGCCAACTTTATGGCCGTAGCTGTCGAAATTGCGGTTGGTGCCGCCAGGAGTGGCTTTCTGCAAACGATATTGTTCTGCTTCCGGAATTTTCGGCACTTTGCTGAATTCGATCTCTGCGTTCAGGTTGCTGCCTTCGCACATTTCTGCCAGGTGACCCAAAAGGCCGAAGCCGGTTACATCAGTCAACGCTTGTACGCTTTTCAGCTGGCTTAATTCTGCACCAATTTTATTCAGCTGCATCATTTGCTTTGGTGCGATTTGCGAATGTTCCGGAAGTAAAATTCCCTTTTTCTGCGCCGTCGTCAATATTCCTACACCAAGTGGTTTGGTCAGGTAAAGTTCGCAACCTTCGGTAGCCGTATTGTTCTGTTTTAGGTTTTCGATGGCTACCATTCCCGTTACTGCCAACCCAAAAATTGGCTCCGGCGAATCAATGGAATGGCCGCCCGCCAACGGAATTCCGGCTTGGTGGCACAAATGCCGGCTGCCTTCAATTACGCGTTTGGCCACTTCCGGCGCAAGTTTATCGATCGGCCAGCCCAGCACCGCAATGGCCATCATCGGTTTTCCGCCCATTGCATACACGTCGGAAATAGCGTTAGCTGAAGCGATCTGTCCGAAATCAAAGGCATCATCTACGATCGGCATGAAAAAATCGGTGGTAGAAATAATGGCTTGTCCGTTGCCGATGTCGTAAACCGCCGCATCGTCGCGCGAATCATTGCCCACCAGCAGGTTTTTATCTTTCGGGATTTCGATGGCGGAATGCAGAATTTTATCGAGCACTTTCGGGGATATTTTGCAGCCGCAACCGGCACCATGGCTGTATTGGGTTAATTTTATTTCAGCTATTTCTAGTTCGGTCATTTTCTTAATTTGAGTAATTTATCTGGTCATTCCGAGCAACGTCGAGGAAACTTATACATACTTTTATGGCAAAGCGAGCGGAGCAAGATTTGCCTTCTTTCATATTTGTGGCCCCATAAGTTCCCTCGGCTTCGCTCGGGATGACGTAAAAGAGAAAAGTATTTGCCCCACTATCTTTTTAGCTCAAAAGCATACCGTTTTTCTTTGCCACTTTTAAAATAATTTCTGCATTTTCAGTGGCATTGGTGGTTTCTAACGGTACTTTAATGATCCGGTTATTTTCTTTGTGATCAAGTTCGAATTGGTAAGCTTTATCGTAATAAACCAGCGCCAGTTCCACCATTTTTTCCATATCGCCGGTTTCGATAGCGGCTAACGCTTCTTTGGTAGCTAAACCGCCCAGGCGTTTCTGGATCTTGATAATGGAAGCCGAAAGCACTTCTTTTTCTACTTTGCAGTATTCTTCGGCCAGTTTTTTTACTCTTGCTTCCCGTGGAATCTCCAGTTTTAAAACCGGCGCGGCGCGCATCTGATCGTAAAGTGGTTTCGGAATATTTACTTTGCCGATGCTGCCGCTTTCATCTTCCAGCCAGGTAGTTTTATTTCGATCTAAAGCGGCCAATTCCAAAGCCAGATCGTTCTCAAATTGCTCGATGGTGCCTTGCGGCGGCATTCCAATCGTGCCGAACGCCGAGCCTTTATGGTTGGCCAGTTTTTCAAGGTCTATTACCGGTTCTTTTAGTATTGCAAGCTCGTTCAGTATCTCCGTTTTCCCGCTTCCGGTGGCGCCGCCAAGTATAAGCATTGGGTAATTTTGCGCAAACGTTTCCAAAGCAAAATGGCGGTAACTTTTATACCCGAAATCCAGCAAATGCACATTGAAACCAGCCAGATCTAACAACCAGGCCACGCTTTGGCTACGCATGCCGCCGCGCCAGCAGTGCAGCAAAACTTCTTTTTTCGGCGCGAGCTTTTTAGCCTGCTTTACCATTTTGCTCATATTCGGGCCGAAAAAATCAAGCCCCATCAGCACCGCTTTTTCCTGCGAAATTTGCTTGTAAGCCGTACCGATCTGATGTCGTTCTTCGTCAGAGAAAAGCGGAAAACTCAGCGCACCCGGAATATGGCCGGCCGCAAATTCCTTGGGCGAGCGGATGTCCAGCAGCGGCAGGTTTTCTTTCAGGCGGAGAACTTCGGAAACAGGGATTCTATTTATCACTAATTCTCAAGCTGACGAAGGTAAAGCTGAATCGTATTTTCCAGGCCGTAATAAAGCGCATCGCAAACCAGGGCATGGCCGATAGAAACTTCCAGTAAACCAGGTAATTCCTGTTTCAGGTATTTCAGATTATCCAGGTCTAAATCATGACCGGCGTTTAAACCGAGGCCGAGTTTTTGAGCTAAAATGGCTACCGTTTTGTAAGGTCCAATGGCGGCTTCGCGGTTCTGAAGGTAGTTTTTGGCGTAGGCTTCGGTGTAAAGTTCAATGCGGTCGGTACCGGTTTCTTTGGCAGCTTCTACCATTTCGGCAACCGGATCTACGAATATGGAAACGCGCATTCCTAAGTCCTGAAGCTCTTTTATGGTAAGTTTCAGGAAAGCCTGGTGTTTTACGGTGTCCCAGCCGGCGTTTGAGGTGATGGCGTCCGGCGCATCGGGCACTAAGGTTACCTGTTCGGGTTTTACTTTTTTTACCAGTTCCAGGAAATCCGGGGTCGGGTTACCTTCAATGTTGAATTCGGTGGTTACTACTTTCTTCAGATCGAAAACGTCCTGGTAGCGGATGTGGCGTTCGTCGGGACGCGGATGTACCGTAATTCCCTGCGCGCCGAAACGTTCGCAATCCAGCGCTACTTTTACCAGGTCGGGGTTGTTGCCGCCGCGCGCGTTCCGGATGGTGGCAATTTTGTTTATATTTACGCTCAGTTTGGTCATGTTTTCGTAGGTTCGGATGTTCGCTATTCGTAGGTTCGATTTTCTGGAAATGTATTTGGAATTTTAAATCGAAAATACCAAAACGAAAATTCGAACTTACGAAATTACGGTCTTTTCTGTATATCTTTCACGGCTTTCTCCGTACTTTTCCAAACGGTAGGGTTTTCGGCCGAAAAAGTGACTGAATTGTTAAAGGGCTGAATTGTTAAATTGTTAAATCTAAATGATCTGAGAGGAGGAAATTGATCCATTTTCAAATTTCCAAATCTTCAAATTTCCAAATTATATAAACTATGACCTTAAAAGAAAGAATTGAAGCCGATATTAAACAAGCCATGCTGGCGAAAGATAAAGTGCGTTTACAGGCCTTGCGCAGCATAAAAAGCCAGATCCTTTTGGCCGAAACCGAAAAAGGCGCTGCCGAATCGCTGACTCCCGAAGCAGAACTGAAACTATTGAACAAAGCAGCCAAACAACGTCGCGAATCGGCGCATGTTTACAAGCAGCAGTACCGTTCCGACCTGGAAGAAGTTGAATTGGCGGAACTTGCCATAATTGAAGAATACTTGCCGGCGCAATTAAGCGAAGGCGACCTGATGGCCAAAGTATATGAAATTATTCAGCGCGTGGGTGCTGCCGGACCTTCGGACCTGGGTAAAGTGATGGGCGTTGCAGCCCGCGAACTGTCCGGACAAGCTGATGGCAAAGCGATCTCTAACGCCGTAAATGCGCTTTTAAATAATACCGACGTTTAAGATCTGAACCGTTTTAAACCTTACAGGTTTTAAAAACCTGTAAGGTTTTTTTTGAATAGCTTAATTTATTGTAGTGACGACATTCGATTGGTTTTTGGCCGTGCCTATTGCATACGGCGCATTTATGGGCTACCGCAAAGGGCTGCTGCTGGAAATTGTTTCCCTGGTAGCCTTAATTATCGGCTTTTTAGGCGGCTTAAAACTCCTGAATTCCGCCATTCCGGTAATGAAAAGTTTTATCGGAGATGTGTTCGGGTTGCTGCCTTTATTTACGTTCCTGGTAGTTTTTGCGCTGATCATTTTCGGGGTAAGAATGGTAGGGATTTCGCTTAAAAAAGTGATCGGCCTAACGCCGCTTGGTTTGTTCGATAACGTTTTGGGCGCCGGCATCGGGGCTTTGAAATGGTGTATGGCCGTTGGTTTATTGCTATACGTTTCCCAAATGGCCGGCATCAGCATTGCCGAAAATGCTTCCAAAACTTCCGTAATTTATCCGTACGTGGTGAAAGCTACGCCGCTGGCTTTGGATCTGATCGGCTTTGCTTTGCCGTTTGCAAAATCGTTGCTGACGGTTTTGAAGGGGATGTTTTAGGTAATCAATCTATTTCAAAATCTAACATATCTTAATTGTTTAAATGTTAAAGATTAAATCAGGGGTAATTCTATTGCTAATTGTAATTGTTTCTGCTTGTCAAAATGATGTTAAGCAAGAAGCAGAATCAAAAGAAATAGAACCTCAAGTTTATTTAGCAGATACTCCTTTAGCTGATACTTCCTCTTTGGTTTCAGAAAAGAAAGTTTCACAAGTACCTGCTTGGGTATTTGACAAAATGAAATCAATAAAACTTGATGAAACCTATCAAGTAGCTGATTTCACTAAACCGAATTTTGTCGAAGGTAATTTTAATGGTGATGATCTTAAAGACGTTGCTGTTTTAATTTCAAATAAGAAAACATCCGAAAAAGGATTATTAATACTTCATAACGGGAACAATAAAGAGTATTTTGTTTACGGTGCTGGTATAGAAATTCAGGGGATGAAAGACCTTGATTGGATTCAAATTTTTGAAAGAATACCGAAAGGTGAAACTGTTGCAGAAACTTTAGTTGATGAAAAATCAGGAGATATTATTGGTTCTGATTCATTGAACTCAGTAAAATTGAAAAATGATGGGATCTTTTTACACGTTGCTGAGTCTGAAGGTGGTGGTATAGTTTACTGGGATAAGGATAAATATAAATGGCTGCACATCGAATAACCAATCCAAACCTTGCTTCTCCTCTTAGATAATTTCGATTCCTTCACCTACAACCTGCGCGACTATTTCCAACAGTTAGGCCAGGAAGTTTTGGTTTTGCGCAACGATGTTACTTTAGCCGAAATTCAGGAGCATAAATTTGAAGGAATTATTCTTTCTCCCGGGCCAGGAAAACCTGCGGAAGCCGGCGTTTTAATGGAGGTGATAAAACTTTACCACAACAAATTACCAATTTTAGGAATCTGCTTAGGACACCAGGCGTTGGGCGAATTTTACGGCGCAAAACTGGAGAAAGCAGCAAAGCCGATGCACGGCAAAATTTCCGAAATTTCCTGCGTAAACGAATCGCTGTTTCAGGGTTTGCCATGCGAAATGCCGGTTACGCGCTACCATTCATTATTACTTACCAATTTGCCGGAAACTTTAATACCGCTGGCGCAAACCAAAACCGGCGAATTAATGGCATTTCGCCACGTGGAACATCCGGTTTTTGCGGTGCAGTTTCATCCAGAAGCGCTGCTTACTACGTATGGTTTGGATATACTCCGAAATTGGCTTAGTATTGCAGGAATTGTTCGGTAAGGCGCTAAAAACGGTATCGGATTTAATCAAAAAACTGCCCCGGAATTTCTTCCTATTTTAGAAAGAATTGGTTAGGGTAAATTACGCTTCAGATGGAACTTACAATAAAGCAGGAAGGCGATTTTCAGTTCATAGACGAAGGTAGCGGCGAAGTTTTGTTGCTGCTGCACGGATTGTTCGGCGCGTTAAGCAACTGGCAGGGCGTGGTAGATGGCTTTTCGAAAAACTACCGCGTGGTAATTCCGCTTATGCCGATCTACGAAATGCCGCTCACCAAAGCGGGCGTTTCCGGTTTGTGTAATTTCATCGAAGATTTCGTAGCGTTTAAAAACCTCAATAACCTGACTTTATTAGGCAATTCCCTGGGCGGCCACGTGGGTTTGGTTTACACCCTGCGCAATCCGGAAAAAGTAAAAAGATTAGTGCTAACCGGCAGTTCCGGTTTGTTCGAAGATTCGATGGGCGGAACGTTCCCGAAACGCGGCAACTACGGCTTTGTAGAAGAGCGTACCAAACATACGTTTTACGACCCGAATGTTGCTACCAAAGAACTGGTAGACGAAGTTTTCGATATCACGAACAGCAACTCCAAGTGCCTGCGCATTATATCCATTGCCAAATCGGCGCAGCGCCACAACATGGCCAAAGATATCACCACCATCGATAAGCCAACGCTTTTGGTTTGGGGCCTGAACGATACCATTACGCCGCCCATGGTGGCCCACGAATTCAACCGTTTGCTGAAAAATTCCGAACTGCATTTCATCGATAAGTGCGGCCACGCGCCCATGATGGAACACCCGGAAGAATTTAACCGCATCTTAGCCAAATACTTAGCGGAACATCCTTAAAAAACGCTATGGTTTTCGGTGTAAAAACCAAACTTAAAGCGTATACTTCCGGTATTAAACCCGACCTTTATTTGCCTGCCCTTCGTATTTAAATTATGATCGCCGAAGAACTGATAAACCCGATGATTCCCCCGCTTAAGCTTTCCGATTCCACGGAGAAGGCCGTTAAGTGGATGGAAGAATTTCGGGTAAACCAGTTGCCAGTCGTGAAAAACCGGCATTATTTAGGGCTGATCACCGAAGACGATATCATCGAGAAAGATCAGAATTACCAGCACCTCGAAAATGTAAAATTTGGCTACGACGATGTGTACGTAATGTACAACCAGCACTTTTACCGGGTTATGGAAGTAGCCATTAAAAATAAAGTGCAGGTGGTGCCGGTTTTAGATGAGCATCAGGAATTTTTCGGCGTAATTACCGTTAACGATACCATTGCCGCTTTCGGGCAAATGTCTGCGTTGCAAGGCCAGGGCGGAATCCTGGTTTTATCGATGCCGGAGCGCGATTATTCGTTAAGCCAGATCAGCCGCCACGTAGAAAGCAACGACGCCAAGATCCTGAGTGCCTACGTTTCGCCAGACGAACTTGACCCGTACAAAATAAAGCTCACGCTCAAAATAAATACCACCGATCTTACCCGCATTATTGCCACGCTGGAAAGATTCGATTACCGCATCATTGCGCAGTTCCAGGAAGCTGGCGATAGCCAAGCCGATAAAGACCGCTACGACCTGTTGCTGAAGTACCTCAATATGTAAAATAATTGCTGGTGCTGAACTGTTTTTTAGTTTTTTTCCTGACTTTTTTTGCCCTTCCCGATACCGTTTCCAGAAAGTTGCCGGGCAGTTTGCCAACCGCGCCCAACAAGCTCGAACTTTGCCCGGATACTGCTTCGTTTGAAATTGCGACAATAGCCTTTGTAGGAAACCGCAAAACTAAAGAACGCGTGCTTCGCGCCGAACTCGATCTGCAGGAAGGCGAAATTGTAACCGCCGAAGGTCTGGAAAAACGCCTCGAACAAAACCGTTTGCGCTTATTCAACTTACAGCTATTTCTCTGGACGCGCTACGAAACGGTTTGTCAGAACGGCCGGCTCACCATTATTTTTGAAATGCAGGAACGCTGGTATTTATTTCCGGTGCCCATTTTTTCTTTAGCCGATCGTAATTTTAATGCCTGGTGGGAAAAGAAAGATTTTAATCGGATCGATTACGGTTTGCATTTGGTACAGTATAATTTCCGGGGCCGGAATGAACAGTTAAAAGCAAATTTCCAGCACGGTTTCAACCGCAAATACGAATTGTTTTATACCGTTCCGTACTTCAATAAAAAGCGCGATCTGGGTTTTAGCGTGGGAGGTTCTATTTATCAAAGCCATTCTGTAGATTACAATACCATCGCAAACGAATTGGTTACGCTGCGGCAAGAAGATAAATTTCCGATTCAAAAACGCTATGGTTACGGCTCAATAATCTGGCGGGAGAACGTGCAGCAGCAAACCAGTTTTACGGCTTCATTCCACCAGGAACAGATCTCCGATTCGGTCTTTATTTTAAATCCGGAATTTTTCAGCGGCGTGCAGAACCGTAAATACGTGGAATTTGAAGTTATGCGCACGCTTAATTTCCGGAATACGTTTGCGTACCCGCTGGCCGGGCATTTTTTGCAGTTTGGTATCGGGCAGCAGGTGGCTATAAACGGCAATCAGAATCATACTACTGCCTTCGCGAAATTTGCGCATTACAAACCGCTGAAAAATAAGTTCTATTACAGTTATTCCCTGGAAGCACAAAGCCGGCTGGCTTCCAATTTAGCGTATTACGATAATGTTGCGCTTGGTTATAAATCGTATATCCGGGGCTATGAGCTTTACGTAATAGGGGGGCAACATTACGGCGTTTTCAAGAACGGGCTTTCGCGCGAATTGCTCGATCTGAACCAGATAAAACTAAAATTTATCCGGAACCCGAAATTTAACCGTATTCCTGTTACCTTGTACCTGAATTTGTTTGCCGATGCCGGTTACACATTTGAAAACCGCTTTGCGCAAACCAATTACCTTACAAACCGCTTAAATATGGCTGCTGGTTTAGGATTGCACATCGTTACGTATTACGACCGCGTATTAACGCTGGAATATTCGCTGAACCGCGAAGGCGAAAGAGGTTTGTTTATTCACTCGGCTTTTCCGTTTTAAAAAATGAAGATAGCAATTCTGGGCAAACCTTTCAGTGATGAAATAATTCCTTTTATGCAGGGGCTTTTCGATGACCTGCTTGCTCGTAATGCCGATATAACAATAGTTGAGTATTTTAAAACCTACCTGGAAAACCGGCTAACCCTACCCGAAAATGTAGGTTCTTTTTCTAGGGGCGATGATTTAAAAGGTGTAAATTTCGTCTTTAGTATTGGCGGCGACGGAACCTTGCTCGATACGGTAACGTACGTAGGAAGCCGGGAAATTCCGATTCTGGGAATCAATACCGGGCGACTGGGTTTTCTGGCCACGGTTGCTTTCGATAAGATCCCGGTTGCCATTGATGCTTTATATAAAGGTCATTTTGTAATTGACGAACGTTCTTTGATCCGGGCAGATTCCGATCAGGAGATCTTTGATGGCGTAAATTTCGGGTTGAATGAATTTTCGATCCAGAAAACCGATACCTCATCTATGATCGTGGTGCATACGTATATAGATGGCGAATACCTGAACTCGTATTGGGCAGATGGCCTGATCGTAGCTACGCCAACCGGTTCCACTGGCTATTCGTTAAGCTGCGGTGGCCCGGTTTTGCTGCCTCAGACAAACAATTTTGTGATATCGCCCGTATGTCCACATAACTTGAATGTACGGCCGCTTATCGTACCAGATAAAACAGTGATCTCTTTTGAAATCGAAGGCCGCAGTAATAATTTTCTGGTAGCACTCGATTCGCGTTCAAAAATTGTGGAGAATGGCATACAATTAGCAGTACGCCGCGAAAATTTCAATGCCCGCCTGGTTAAGATCAATCAGGTTAATTTTTTATCTACCCTCCGTAATAAACTGAACTGGGGGCTCGATAAAAGGAACGAATAACAGTAAACGGTAAAAAAAAGTTCGGGAAACATTTTTTTATTATCAAACAAAGTCCTTACTTTGATTTTGTATTTATATTAGGATAATTAGACCAGAATACAGTAAATATTTAACTCAAAAAAACTATGAAGAACTTTTGCTCCATCACCTTGCTGGCGTTTGCAATTTTCGCGCTGGCCACTAAAGATGCAGAGGCACAGCGGTTCACGAACAAGAAAACGTATAATTCAGTTGGCGTACATTTGAACGCTATGAATTATTTTGGTGACATTGTACCGGAATCAGACTTTACCAGCTTGCGTTTTAAGTCTACCCGTCCAAACCTTGGAGTTTCATTCAGCCGCCGTTTCAGCCCGCGTTTTTCTGCCAGAGCAGCTTTCGCCTGGGGCCGTATTACTGGTGACGATTTAAAAAGTGCTTCCTTAAACGAAGCGGAAAATGCGCCGCGTTATATCCGTAACCTGCGTTTCCGTAACGATATTAAAGAATTAAGCGCAGTAATTACGGTAGATCTTTTCGAGAACCGTGGTAACTATTTAAAGCGCCCTGATTTCTCTCCTTACGCTTTTGCCGGGGTTGCGGCATTTGCCCACAATCCAAAAGCTGAAGATGCCCAGGGAAATATTGTAGAACTTCAGCCATTAGGTACTGAAGGCCAGTATTCTCCAAACCGTGCTGCGTTAGGATATCATGAGCCATATTCAAAAGTTCAGATCGCTATCCCTTTTGGAGCTGGTGTGCGTTACAAATTAGATCGTAACTGGGATCTTGGTTTCGAAATTGGCTGGAGAAAAACTTTCACCGATTACCTGGATGACGTAAGCACAAACTACGTACAATCTGCTGCTGATATTCCAACAGCTAAAGGCCTTGAAATGGCTAACCGCAGCACTGGTCCGGGCCATGAGTTCGGTAACCAGCGTGGCGACCAGACAGATAAAGACTGGTACATTGTTGCTGGCTTTAACTTATCTTACATTATCCCAACCAACGTAAAAAGTCCGAAATTCAGATAATTTATTCTTATCTGATTTCGTTACTCCTACATGAAATTAAATTCTATCAGAATTACACTCCTTATTTGTATGCAAATAGGGAGTGTTTTTTTTATTAACAGCGCATTCGGCCAGGCCCCTTCAACCAGCGAGCTGGGAGTTGGCTTGGGTGGCATAAACTATAAAGGCGAAATTGCGCCTAAGTACCGTTTTGGAAATAACCAGCCGGCAGTTACTGTATTCTACCGCCGCGATATCTCCAACCCGGTTACATTGCGGGCAGGTATTTTAGCCGGCGGCATTGGTGGAACGGATAATTACTTTGATCTGCCTTTAAACCAATACCGGCAGGCCCGTTTGCGCGGCACCTTACTGGAAGGTGCGCTTGGTATGGAATATAATTTCATGGATTATTATGACCTGCGCCGCCGTACCCGCTGGACCCCATATTTCTTTGTAAATCTTGCCGCTTATTACGTTTCCGCGAAGACCGAATCGAGCACGATCAGTTCGCTGGACAAGCAGGATTCTTTCATTTCTTTCTCCATTCCAGTTGGGGCAGGCGTTAAATATGCTTTATCGCAGCACTGGAACCTGGGGGCTGAAATAGGCGCCCGCAAAATTTTTACCGATTCCTTCGATAACCTCGACGAAACTACTCCTTCTACTTTAGCCAACCCCCACAACAACGACTGGTATTTCTACAACGGCTTCAGTATTTCTTACACATTTTATAAAATAAAGTGCGCTAAAGTGTACAAAGGGAAAGTTACCCCGTTGCAATAGCACTTTTTTGTAAGAAATTGCTACCGTTTTCCTAACTTGCACGGAAATACTGTTTGGATGAGTCTCCGGGAAAAAATAGATCAACACAATTTACCTAAACACGTGGCCGTTATCATGGACGGCAACGGCCGCTGGGCTAAACAGCGCGGCGGCATGCGTATTTTCGGCCACCAAAGCGCCATTACGGCCGTTCGCGAAACTGTTGAAGGCGCCGCGGAACTGGGAATTGAGTATCTGACCCTATATGCTTTTTCTACCGAAAACTGGAACCGCCCGCAGTACGAAGTAAATGCGCTCATGCAATTACTGGTTTCTACCATTAGCAAAGAAACGGCTACGCTTACCAAAAACAACATCCGGTTACAAACTATCGGCGACACGAAAAGCCTGCCGAAAAGCTGCCAGCGCGAATTGCAGGAAGCGATGGATGCCACATGCAACAATACCCGGATGACTTTAGTCTTAGCGTTGAGTTACAGCGGCCGCTGGGATATTTCCCAGGCAGTAAAGCATATTGGTAAAGCCATTCAGGAAGGAAAGCTTGCGCCGGAAGATATTAACGAAAGCAGCTTTGGTTCTTATTTAGCAACCGGTTCTATACCAGATCCGGAACTGCTAATCAGGACAAGTGGCGAACAACGGATCAGTAATTTTTTACTCTGGCAACTGGCTTATACCGAATTATACATTACCGATTTGCTTTGGCCGGATTTCCGGAAGGAAAACCTCTACGAAGCGCTTATTTCTTACCAGGCGCGGGAGAGACGTTTCGGCAAAACGAGCGAACAATTAATAAAATGAGAATACTAACAACAATTTTTGGGGTTTTATGCCTCGTATTGCTGGGTGGGCAGGCTTCTGCCCAGATCAGGATGCAGGGTGCGCAAAACCTAGTTTTAGATTACAACAATCCGCAGAAATATGAGATTGGCGGAATTACGGTTAGCGGGACCAAGTTTCTGGATCCGGCTACGCTTATTGCCATTACCGGCCTTAAAGTGGGCGACCAGATCCAGGTTCCCGGCGAAGACCTGAGCAAAGCAATCAACAAACTATGGGCGCAGGGAATTTTAGGAAATATTGAGGTTTCGGCATCTAAAGTGGAAGGCCGTTATATTTTCCTCGATTTTTACCTTACCGAGCGCCCGCGCTTATCCAAGTTTAACTTTACCGGCATTAAAAAAGGCCAGGCCGATGATCTTCGGGATAAAATAGACCTGATAAGAGGTAAAGTGGTAACCGATGCGGTTATTAATAATACCAAAAATACCGTGCGTAAATATTACCTCGAAAAAGGGTATATGAACGCCAAAGTAGATGTTACCCAGAAAATCGATTCGCTTTTATCTAACAGTGTAATTCTGAACATCAATGTAGATAAGAATCAGAAAGTAAAGATCGAAGACATTGTCTTTTCCGGAAACAATGCCATTGCAGAAAGCAAGCTGCAAAAGCATATGAAAAATACCAAGGAAAAACGGTTCTATAAATTCTTTACCAGCTCTAAATTCCTGAAATCGGGGTTTGAGGACGATAAAAAGGCCATTGTTGAATATTACAACAGCCAAGGTTACCGCGATGCCCAGGTGGTGTCTGATAGCGTAGTAAAAACCTCGGATGAACGCATAAAAGTTTATGTAACGGTAGACGAAGGGCGTAAATATTACTTCCGCGATATTACCTGGAGCGGAAATTATGTGTACGATGAAAAATTCCTGGAAGGCGTTTTAGGCATTAAAGAAGGTAGCGTTTACAGCAAAGAAACCTTAGATCGTCGTTTAAGCTATAACCCGTCCGGGCTGGATATTACTTCGCTTTACATGGACGACGGTTATTTGTTCTTCAGCATCGATCCGGTAGAAGTGTTAGTGGAAGGCGATTCGATTGACATTGAAATGCGGATCTCAGAAGGCGCCCAGGCCAGAATCAAAGATATTACGGTTTCAGGCAATACGAAAACCAGCGACCATGTTATTCTACGCGAACTGCGTACTATTCCGGGCCAGAAATTCAGCCGCGCCGACCTGATCCGTTCCCGTAACGAGATTGCCAACTTAGGTTATTTCGATGCCGAGCAAATTGGCATGAACCCGATCCCGAATCCGCAGGATGGAACGGTAGATATTAAATATACGGTAGTAGAAAAACCAAGCGACCAGTTTACTTTATCTGGTGGTTGGGGCGGTATTCAGGGTTTTGTGGGTACAGCCGGGTTTGTATTCAACAACTTTTCGATGCGGAAGGCTGGTCAGTTCAGACATTGGACCCCGGTTCCGGCCGGTGATGGCCAACGCGTTTCCCTGAACATTCAGGCAAATGGCTATCGGTATCAGTCTTATTCTATTTCTTTTACAGAACCATGGTTAGGTGGCCGCAAGCCAAACTCGCTTTCGGTAAGTTTAAGCAAAACGGTTTCGCGGCAGTTAAGCTATACTGCTTCTCAAACTTCTCCAAATGATCCGATGATCAAAATTAATGGTCTGACTATTGGTTTAGGTCGCCGATTAAGATGGCCGGATGATTATTTCGTGTTGTCTCATTCCTTAGCGTATTACCAGTATAAACTTCATCAGTATCCATTAACTGCTAATTTCAGCGATGGGACTTCCAACAGTATTTCTTTAACAACTACGCTTTCCCGTAACAGCTACGATAGCCCGATCTTTACCCGCCGTGGTTCTTCGGTAAGCTTAAGTGCTAACTTAACGCCACCGTATTCGCTCTTTAATAAGACAAAACCAAACAATTATGAGTGGCCGGAATTCCATAAATGGATGTTCGATGCTTCGTGGTTCGTTTCTTTGATCAGCGGTAAAGAGCGCGCGCTGGTGTTAAATGCCCGTTCGCACTTTGGCTTCCTGGGAACTTACAACAATGAAATCGGGATCAGTCCGTTTGAAAGATTTAAGCTGGGCGGTAATGGTATGGGTGTAGGAACCATGCTGGTTGGAACGGAGTACATTGGTTTACGTGGTTACGAAGACGGTACCGTAACGCCAACTACCGCAGGTGGGGTTGCTTACGATAAATTCGTGCTGGAAATGCGTTACCCAATTACTTTGAACCCAAGCGCTACGGTATTTATTTTGAGTTTTGCGGAAGCAGGTAATAACTTTGGCAACTACCGCGAGTTTAACCCTTACAAACTATACCGTTCGGTAGGGGTGGGCGCCCGGGTATTTATGGCAGCTTTTGGCTTGCTGGGCTTCGATTATGGTTATGGCCTCGACAATTACCCGGCAACCCCGGGAAGTGCAGGCAGCCCACGCGGCGGACATTTCCATTTTATGATCGGCCAGCAGATAAGATAATTTAGGAATTGGTAACATGAAGAAAATTTTAGGTATACTTTTTGTACTTCTGCAGATAATGCCGGCGGCGTTTGCTCAAAAGTTTGGGTATATCGATTCGGAATTTATTCTGAGTAAAATGCCTGCTTATGCCGCGGCGCAGCAAGATCTGAATACCATGGCCGGCAACTGGCAGAAAGAAGCCGAAGGCATGAACCAGGAACTGGATAAAATGCGGAAAAAGCTTCAGGCGGAAGAAGTTTTGCTAACGCCCGAAATGAAAGCCAAACGCGTAGCGGAAATTGAAGCGAAGGAAAAAGAAGCCCGCGATTTTCAGAAGAAGATCTTTGGTTTTGAAGGCACCATGTTCAAGAAACGCATGGAACTGATCCGGCCGGTACAGGATAATTTGTGGGAAGCGGTAGAAAAAGTTTCGAAGAAGAAAGGAATCCAGATCATGTTCGATAAATCGGGCGACCTGGTTATGATCTATACCAACCCTACACACGATTATACTGAGTTTGTGCTGGAAGAATTAGGCCTTGCTTCGCCGGAGCAGAATACGCCGGGTAAACGTCCGGCCGGCGCGCTTAAAGAAGCTCCAGGCGATACACCAACGCCGCCGCAGGAAAGTATTGGCGAAGAGGAGAGTGGCAGCCCGGAACCGAAAACACCAACCAAGGCTTCCACGCCGCCAAAGAAAACGACAACCCCAAAAAGAAAATAAAAAACAGTATCTAATTAACCCGAAAAAGTAAAAATGAACAAACGTAAATTATTCGCCGCGGTAGCGTTCTTCTTTGTGAGCGCTGTTTCTTTTGCCCAAGCCCCCGTTAAAATTGGTTATACGAACGTAGATTACGTATTAAGCCAGATGCCGGAAAGCAAACAGATAGAAGCGGATCTTAAAGCATACAGCAGCCAGTTAGAAGCCCAGTTAAAATCCAAATACAGCGAATTCGAAACCAAAGGCCAGGCGTACCAGAAAGGTGCTGCTACCATGACCGATGTAGTAAAAGCCGATAAAGAAAAGGAACTGATGGCTCTGCGTACTTCTATTGAAGAATTCCAGAAAAATGCCGATGCTTCTTTGCAGAAAAAACAGCAGTCTTTAATGGAACCGGCTTTAGATAAACTGCAGAAAGCCATTGACGATGTAGCGAAAGAAAACGGTTACACCTATGTATTCAATTCTGACGCCGGTTTCGGTACTACGCCGGTATTATTGCACGGTCCGGAAGATGGTAACATTTCTGACCTGGTTTTAAAGAAAATGGGCGTTACGCCGGTTAAAGCCGGTTCTGCCCCAGCCGTTAACAACCAGCCAACTACTCCGGCAATCTCTACGCCGGCAACCGATTCTAAAACGAAAACCAAAAGCAAAAAGAAGTAATTCTTAAAGCAGATTATAAGAAAAGCCAGTGCGTTTGCATTGGCTTTTTTGCGTTTATACTTTTGGCTTAATTCAAAAACCGGAAAGAAAAAACGGTATGGTTTTAAGCCCGAAAACTTACCTTTGCGTTATGATGGAAGACTTTGAGGAAGAACCGCTTTTAGATCCTGCCGATGCCGATTCGGATGAGCTTTATGAGCATCATAGAATTGTAATCGATAAAAAGCAAAGCCTGATCCGGATAGATAAATTCCTGATGGACCGGTTGCCAAACGCTTCGCGGAACAGGATTCAGAATGCCATTGAAGCGCAGACCATTCAGGTTAACAACAAAGCCATAAAATCGAGTTACAAAGTAAAGCCGCTCGATATTATTACCATTACGCTCCCCGATCCGCCGCGCGATACTGAAGTTCTGCCCGAAGATATTCCGCTCAATATTATTTACGAAGACGACGAATTGCTGCTGGTAAATAAACCAGCCGGCATGGTGGTGCATCCTGCTTATGGCAACTGGACCGGTACGCTGGTAAATGCGCTTTCTTTTCACCTGAATAACCTGCCTACCAGCCGCAACGGCGCCATTAGGCCGGGTCTGGTGCACCGCATCGATAAAGATACTTCGGGCTTGCTGGTTATTGCCAAAACCGAATTTGCCATGACCTACCTGGCGCGCCAATTTTACGACCACAGCATCGAAAGAACGTATTATGCGCTGGTTTGGGGCGTGCCGAAAGAACCGAAAGGCACCATTACAGGCCACGTAGGCAGAAGCTTAAAAGATCGCCGCGTAATGAGCGTTTACCCAAACGGGGAACAAGGCAAACACGCGGTAACGCATTACGAAGTGCTGAAGTCTTACAAATATGTTTCGCTGATTAAATGCAACCTGGAAACCGGCCGTTCGCACCAGATCCGCGCGCACATGAAATACCTGGGCCACCCGCTTTTCTCCGATGCGGTTTACGGCGGCGATAAAATTCTGAAAGGCCAGCCAACCGGTTCGTATAAAACCTTCGTGGAAAATGCTTTTAAGTTATTGCCACGGCAGGCTCTACACGCGAAATCTTTAGGTTTTATTCACCCGAAAACCAAAGAATTCATGCAATTCAATTCCGAAATTCCGGACGATTTTGAACAGGCGCTGAAGAAGTGGGAATTGTATGCAGAGGAGTAAAAAGCAGTTTTTCAGCCTAAAACCATAGCGTTTTTTTCGTCATCTCGACGCCAGGAGAGATCACATCAAGTTGGGTAAGCGTTTGATGTTAACCCCGCCTAAATCCTACCCTAAATAAGGGGAGGACTTTTGACGCAATAATGTTTTTATTATTTGTCATTCCGAGCGTTAGCCGAGGGAACTTATAAAGCCGCATTTCTGAATTTTTCAGCCTGAAATCATCACGTTTTAAAAACTTACCGGCAAATGGTAGGAACTTCTGATTTAACTTTTCTGCTGCCCGCCGATGAGGTCCTTCGCTAACACTCAGGATGACAGGTTGGGAAGTTTTAACACGTCTTCTGGTTTTTTAAAGCGCTACCTTTGCCAGTACTTTTTAGCCTTAAAACCATAGCGTTTTTCAGGTTTTGGAAAAATAAAAAAGCCCGTTGAGATCGCTCAGCGGGCTTTTAATTTAATTGGTTTCCGAAAACGGTTATTTGGTTTTGGTCTTGGTTTTAGTAGTTGCTTTACCGGAAATTACATCGCCTAAGGTTTTGGCTTGTACGTTGCCCGGATCTAAGGCTTTTACTTCTTTAATGTAGTTAGCGGCTTTGGTTTTATCGTTTTTCAGATAATAGTAATACGCTAAATAGTAGTTTGCTTCTACCAGACCGGATTTGTTTTTCTCTTTATCGGCGGAGGCAAGCTCAATGTATTTCTCGTAGTGCGGCTTGGCTAAACCAGCTTTCGATTCCGGGTCTAAGTTCGCGTTAGAACGGGCTCTCCATAAATGGCCGTTGGCAAAAGTCGGGTTACTGGCCGTAATTAAAGCATAGGTACTATCTGCCGATTTATAACGTTTGGCATCGTCGTAAAGGTTACCCAGGTTATAGTAATCCAGGTTGGTTGGTTTGCCACGCTTCAGTTTATCGCGGTACAAAGCAATTGCTTTCGGATAATTATTCTGCTTTACGTAGATCTGGGCCATATCATTCCGAAGATCGGCGCGGGTAGAGTCCATTTCCAGGGCTTTGTTGAAGCTGGTCAGCGCTTCGTTCGATTTATTGGCTTTGTTGTAGATCTTACCCTGGTATTCGTAATCGGAAGCGATCAGTTTATTGGCCGGCGCAGTTTTGAAATAATCTTCAATGGCAGCTAAGGCTTTATCGTCTTGCTTGGTTTCGTAGTAAGAATAAGCAAGTAAACGCTTCATTACCAGATTGTTCGGATCGATTTTTAATACCTTTTGCGCTTCGCTGATGGTTTCTTCGTATTTTTTAGATAAGAACAGGAAGGAAGCGTAAACGGCTTTGGTTTCCGGAGTATCTTCGGCTAAAGAAACATATTTTTTGTAATTATCTAAGGCCTGGTCGTATTTACCAACAAAGTAGTAAAGTTCGCCCAGGTCGCGGTAAGCCGGTGCATAATTCGGATCCATGGCGATGATGGCCTGGTACTCGGTTTGCGCATCGTTGTAATTCCGGCTGCGCACGCTTAACTGGCCTTTGCGCAGGTGGCCTAAGGCATATTTACCGTTTTCACGGATCGCATTTTCGTAAGCCGTCATGGCTTCGCCGCCTTTGTTTTGCTTCAGGTAAGCATCGCCTAATAATACATAAGCTTCCGCTTTGTTGGCTTTCAGGTTGGCTACGGCTTTGTTCAGGTTCTCTACCGCTTTGTTCATGTCGCCGTTGGCCTGTAAATACGCAGAACCAATTACTTTCAGCACTTCGCCGTCTTTGGATTTAGAGCGTTTTAAAGCATCAGCAAATTTTGCTTCGGCTTCTGAAGTATTGCCTTTTACCAGCGCAGCTTTACCGGCTGCAGCCATTCCCAAGGCAGATTTAGCATCTTTTGCGGCGGCCTGGTTGTAATAAATAACGGCTGAATCTGGTTTGCCGGAAAGCAGGTAAGCATCGCCAAGCGTGATATTATTTAACTCGTTGTTGTCAGTTTTAGCTACTTTTGAAAGGGTTTTCTTTGCTTCCCGGTATTGCTCCATTTCTAATGCTTTCTTGCCGCTGTCTAACGATTGACCAATTGCAGAAGAAGCAGAGAAAATGCCTGCTACCAGGAGCGCATACTTCCAGTTCTTTTTTGTCATGGGTGTTGTTTTATTTAGATTGAAAAATGGTATTACGGCAGTTTGCCGGGTTGGTTATTGTTTTACCTGCACCAAACGGACTACGCCGCGGGCCGGCACCAGGCCAGATTTAAGCACAATGCGCTGACCTTTGTCGCCGGCAGAGAAAGATACAAACCCCGTGCCAAGTCCGGCGCGCGGTTCGCGGCTGATGATATAAATCTCGCGGCGCAGCGGGTAGGTGCCTTGCGCCAGATAAGCCTGGTATGGCTGAAAATAATTATCCGGGTTGGCGGGCGTATGTTGGCGGCTGATAGCAGCAACTTTTACGCGGTTGGTAAAACCTACCACGGTGCTGTCGTCGAAATCGGAAATCCAGCTGTTGCCAATTACGCCAATGGCATTCTTGTTTTGCGCCACGTAATCGATAACTGCCGGAATGGATTTTGAAGCGTATGCCGAAGACGGGAAAGGTTGTTTATTGGTAACGGAATCCTGCATAAAACGCGCCGAGCTCGAATTGTTATTATCGAACACAATGGTAATATCGCCCAACGCAGATTTCGGGTTCAGTTGTTTCCAGGATTTGATCTTGCCGGTAAAAATTTCTTTCAGTTGCGGCAAAGACAGCAGCGTGTCTTTATTATCCGGGTGAAGAATTAAAGCAACGCCATCGTAAGCAATTTTGGTAGCCCGGATCGCACTTTTAGACATATTAGCCCGTTTGGAAAGCGTTTCCAGTTCCTGATCGGTAAGCTGACGGGTGAGTACAATTAAGCGCGCCGAATCGTTGAGCAGATCCTGTACCGTTGGCCCTTCGGCTTTATAAGCGGGCGTAATTTTGGCTTTCGTATACAGTTTATGGAAAACATTCAGCTGCGCATCCACAATGGGCTGAAACGCTTCGTCGGCGGTAATTTTTATAGAACCGGAAGTTGAGGTTTCAGTTATTTCGCCCGATTTTGGGTTCTGGTTACAACCACCCAGGCCAAGCGCCAGGAAGCAACCTGCCAACGCAGAAAAACGGAATGCTGCAGTTTTTTTCATGTTCGTAAAACGGATCTCCGGTTTTGTTTATGGTACAAATCTAATAATTCTGCACTAAAGACCGCAGTACCAGCTTTATTGTTTTCAGGAAAGCGAATTGCAAGGCAGTTTTCAGGCCTGAAACCCTACCATTTTGCTTGCTTAAAAATTGCGTTCGCCGTTTTTTGGGTCTTTAAAGTACTGCTTGTAAGAACGCATGAACCGGTAAATTCCATACACGATCAAAACAATTCCCAAACCAATTCTGATCTTCGGATCTACCATTCTAATGCGGTCGCTATCCGAAAAAAGCAGGAACAGCCCCAGCGCCGGGTAAAGCAATGCCATAACCAGCGTGAAGTATTTTATGAATCTGGTAAAGTTATTTTCGGGCTGCGGGCTGGGTTCTGGTCGGAAGGACATAAGCAGTTTTTAAGAGGAAAAGGATAGCGTTTTGGAATGAAGAAAAGCGAATTTACTGCTTAGTTTTTGTTTTTATTTTATTTTTCTGATAAAGGTTAAATTGCACCGGTAAAGTGTAGCGGACATTAACAGATTCTCCTTTTTGTGATTTTGCAGGAGTCCATTTGGGCATTTTCTTAACGGCTTCAATAGCAGCTTTATCGTAGCTAGGTTCTAAACTTTTTAAAACCTTGATTTCTTTGATCTCTCCATCTTTAGTAACGATAAAACCAAGAAATACTTTTCCTGCTATTGTTTCCTGTTTGGCTGGGTACACAATGTGTTCGTCTAAAAATTCAAGCATAGCTTCATGACCACCTGGGAATTGGGGTGCTGCATCAAAAGGATCCGCTAGTATTTCATCGTATTCTGGTTTAGTCTTTCCTTTTTGGATAGATTGTTGCGACCATGCCGGAAAAAACGCTATGGAAAACAAACAAAAAAGTGCGGTTTTAAAGAATTTATTCATATCCGGAAAGTCTGTTAAAGGAATTTATTTTACATCGAAAACCTTACCGGCAAGGTAAACCGGACTTTAACCGGCTTGCCATCTACTTTGCCGGGAATCCATTTGGGCATTCGTTGCAGCACTCTTATAGCTTCCTGGTCGGTACCATAACCCAGCGCTTTCAAAACCCGGAAAGTACCCAGGCCGCCATTCTGATCAACTACAAACGTGATTACCGAAAGTCCCTCTATTTTATTTTGCTGCGCTTCTATGGGGTATTTAATATTTTTAGCCAGAAATTTAAGCATCGCAGCTTCCCCGCCGGGGTAAACCGGCTGCTCCAAATTCTTCAAAGCCAGGGAATCCGTAACCTGTTTCTCAGCAGCTTCCGGAGCAAACTGAAACCGAACCGGTAACGTAAATCTAACGGCTACGGCATTTCCGTTTTGTTTACCGGGCTTCCATAAAGGCATTCCGTTAATTATCCGGATCGCTTCTGCATCGAGGCTGGGAGCAGCGCTTTTCAGCACCTGCGGCTGGGTTGTTTTACCGGAAGAATTCACTACAAAGCTTATAATGGCTACGCCTTCCTGCCTATTGGACAAAGCTTCCTGCGGGTAACGAACATTCCGGGCTATATAAGCCATCATGCTGTCCTGGCCGCCCACAAACTCAGGCATTTGCTCTGCGGTAACGTAAATTTTTTCTTCGGAAGGAGTTTGTTGCGCCGTTGCCCGGAATAGGAAACTGGTAATTAAAATTGTAAAAAAGGTAAGCAGAACTGATTTCATGAAAACGGGAAAAATAATTTTTTGCCAAAAACGAACGGCAATCTGTAACAAAGATAACCTATTCTGCATTAACCTGAAATTATGGTCCGGAAGCGGGCAAAACGGTAGGGTAAAGACACAAAAAACTCCGGAAGATTTTCCCGGAGTTTTTCGGCTTAGCAGCCTAGCCTTTTAGCGAATAGCAAACGTAATGGGCAAGGTGAACCGTACATTTACCGGAATACCGTTGTTCATTCCGGGGCTCCATTTCGGCATGCTTTTCAAAACCCGGATCGCTTCTTCTTCAATGCCCATTCCCGGCGATTTTAGTACCTGAATGCCGGAAATATCGCCGTTCTGGTTTACTACAAAAGATAGAAGAACGGTGCCTTCCAGCCCCATTTGGCGCGCCCGGTTTGGATACACCATATTATTAGCCAGGAATTTTTTCATTGCCGCTATGCCGCCGGGGTATTCGGGCATTTTATCGGCCGAATAAAAAACGGGCGGGGCTGATTCTCCGGTTCCGGTCCCAACCTCGGTTCCGGTGGTAACGGGAGGTTTAACCCCGGCTTCACCGGCCACCGTTTCCGTACCAACATTGCTGTTGCTTAAGGTTTGCTGCGTTGGTACATCGGTTTGAGCCGTAGGGTTATTTACAATTTTGGGCGGCGTAAACCGTTCGGTTGGCGCTTTCGCTTCCTGTACCGGCGGTTTTGCTTCCGGAGCCGGCGGCGGCGTTACGGGTTCGATGTCTGGCAAATCAACTTTCGTAAAAGTGGTCGTACCATCGGCAGGAATCGGTTCTGTAATGATCAATTCTTCGGGCCGGAATTTATTGACCAGGAGCGGAATACTCAGAAAGAGCATGAACAGCGAAATGGCCGTGACCAGGCCTTTCCAGAGGTTGCGGGTGTAAACTTTGCGGAGCAGGTAAGCACCATACTCGCGGTTGCGGCCTTCGAAAACGATGTCGTCGAAGGTCCGGTAGGCATAATTGCTACTTGTCATAGAACGGACCGGTTAAAAGTGAATATATATAGTTACTGAGGTCGCTCAATAAACCCGAAAAAGGGAAGTAGCATTTATTTCAAATTACCAGCCGTTAAATGTGAGAAACAGGTTACATATTCAGAGAAACGTTATGAGGTTTTAGAATGTTGTTATGAAAGAGAAAATTATTTTGAATAATTCTTAATAAGGTTTAGAGTTCAGTTCTTTTGACCAAAAAAAATACCGAAAATCAATTTTCTCAGTAGCGTAGGGTTTAAACCCTACGCTACTGAGAAAATTGAAAACCTCATAATTTCCCCAAAACGCTATGCCAATAAAGCAAAAAACTCCGAACCACTTGGCCCGGAGTTTTTCATCAAAATAATATAGCGTTTTAAATTAAGCTTAACGGATAGAGAAACGAACTGGTAAGGTAAAGCGCACTTTAACCGGTTTACCGTTCTGTTTACCCGGGCTCCATTTCGGCATGCTTTTTACCACGCGGATCGCTTCTTCGGTAAGACCGCCACCCATTGGTTTTAGCACCGTGATGTCGGAGATTCCTCCGGTTTGGTCTACTACGAACTGTAATACAACCAGACCTTCAAGAGCGTTACGCTGGGCTACGGCTGGGTATTTAATGTTTTCACCTAAATACTTCATCATAGCGGCTTCCCCGCCCGGGAATACCGGCTGCTGACCAACCGAAACGTAGATCTTATCGTCTACAACGTCTTCTACCGCTTCGTTGCCAGTTCCTTCCAGACCAGAAAGATCGTCTTTGGTGGTAGTACCTTCCTGGGTTTTAGTAGAAATAGCTGCTTCTTTCAACTCTTCTACCGGAGGCATTTCATCCTTCTTAACTTCTTCGTCTTTCTTAATTACCGGCGGCGTAAACTTAATGGTTTTTTGTACCGGTGGGGGTGGCGGCTCCGCTGGCGGTGGCGGTGGAGGTGGTGGCGCCGTCTCGTCAATTGGCGGTGGCGGAGCCAGGTTATTAATATCTACGATCTTTTCTTCTACTACTTCCTCTTCTTCCGGGAAAATGTATTTGGCAATTACCGGAGCTGCCAGGAACAAGGCAAAAAGAGCAATAGCAATAACTAAACCGCGGAATAAATGCCTGGTATAAACTTTACGCAGCGTATACGCGCCGTATTCCCGGTTCCGGCCCTCAAAAACAATGTCGTCGAGGGTGGCATTCGCATAATTGTTATTTTCCATCTGGCGAGCCGGTTACAGTTTGCATTAATTTCTTATCAAGGTCAGTTATCTCCACAAGGGCGTAACGGCGGGTGTTCGTGATGTTCATTTCATCCAGAATGTCTACCATATTCTTGTAGCGCGATGCTTTCACGGGTTTAATAAGAACGGTGAGCTTTGGTCTTTTAGCGCCCATATCCAATAAAACTTCCCGGATCCCTTTATCAGAGAAATCGGTAGTTATTAGTTCAGGCTGCGATTTTCCGTCATTCAGTCCTTTGTAGTAATAAACCACGTCGTTTTTACCCAGAATAACCGTTAAGGCATCAGATGCTTTAATTTCAGTTTCTGCTCCTTCAGGCACTTTGGTTTTATCAGGCATGTTAATTTCCATGGTCTGAGGCTTGTTGAAGGTGGTGGTAAGCATGAAGAAGGTAAGCAAAAGGAATGCTAAGTCTACCATGGGCGTCATGTCGATCTTAGTCGACATTTTCTTGGCCCGTTTCTTCCCGCCTTTTCCGCCACCGTCACCTTTTGGTTGTATTTCTGCCATCTACTTATCTCTTTTTATAGTTAGAAGGTTTCATTTCCATGTCGGTGATCAGGTTAAAACGGTTTACCTTTTTTTCCTGCAACACATCTATGATCCGTTGTACCGTTGGTACTTCGGTATCACCGTCGCCTTTCACTGCGATTACTGCATCCGGGTTAGAAAGTCGGGTTTGCAGTACCCAATCGCCTAATTCGTTCTTTGCAGAATCGAAGGGAATACCGGGCTGGGTAATTTTTTTACGCTGCTGCGGGCTCATGGCCAGAAAAGATTTTAAACCAGACATTGGCATGCCAAAGCTGTTCATCAGTTCAAAAGTTCTTTTTTCCTGGTCGGTGAAGGTAACGTTGTATTTAGCTGCCATTTTATCTAGCAGCCTTAATCTGGTTGGCTGGCCATCTACGCCGTAAAAAACGCGGTTGTCTTTTCCAATTGTTATCGTGATAACGTCTTTTTCCGGAAGTTTGATTTCCGAAATTGAAGAAGGAGTATCGACAACTAACTTTTCTTCCTGCGATGGAGTTGCGGTAAGCATAAAGAATGTTACCAGCAAGAACGCCAAGTCAACCATGGGAGTCATATCCAAAGAAGGACTGGTCCGATGTACTTTAACTTTAGGCATATTTTAAAATCTGCAGTTTGAAAAATTAAGCGTTGTATGGCGCGTTGGCAGTTGTTGTAGTGGTAGTAGTAGGGTTACCTTCCTGCGAAGCAAACGTCTGGATGATAGAGAAACCAGCCTCGTCAATAGAGTAGGTTAATTCGTCGATCTTGCTGGTGAAGAAGTTGTACATGATGATCGCGATAGCCGAACCGGTAATACCAAGAGCGGTGTTGATCAAAGCTTCAGAGATACCGTTTGCCAGACCTACTGCATCGGGAGCACCACCGGCAGATAAAGCCGAGAACGCCTTGATCATACCAAGTACCGTACCGATAAGACCTACCAGGGTTGCAATGGAAGCGATGGTTGAAATAATAACCAGGTTCTTCTCTAACATTGGTAACTCAAGGGCAGTAGTTTCTTCAATTTCTTTCTGGATAGCCAGTACTTTCTGATCTTTTGGTAAGTGACGATCCGCTACCATTTCTTTGTATTTCAGTAAACCGGCTTTAACCACGTTGGCAACAGAACCTTTCTGAGAATCGCAGGCAGCAATAGCGCCGTTCACATCGTGGTTGTTTAAACGCTGACGGATAGTACGCACGAAACCTTCGATACCTTTAGAACCTTTGGCTTTGCTGATAGTTAAGAAACGCTCGATAGAGAACGCTAATACCATAATTAAAAGAGCGATCAGGATAGGTACAATGAAACCACCTTTATATACGATACCAAGAATATTGCCTGGCAGCGGGTGGTTTGCAGTATCACCACCTTCGAAGTTGGACGGGTTACCTAAAATAAACATATAAATTACAATCGCAGCTACAATTGCTATCGGAATAGCAAGCGTTGCGAACATAGAGCCGGATTTGCCGCTTTCAGTAGTGGTTTTGGTTGCATCTTTGTTTACTGCAATCTTTTTTTCCATTGTGGTTTAAAATTAAATGTTAAGTTGTTGGTTTTGTTTGTTTTTAAATAAAATAATGTCTGTTTGTACAGGGCTCCAGGTACGGTAAAAAACCATTACCGGGTTTAAAAACCTGAAAACGCCTATTCGCTCCGTACAAACCTAATCAAAATAGAAGTTTCTGCCAAATACATGGCACTTATTCTGTCTTAATCTCAGTAAATTTAATAAAAAAATAATAATTCGGCATGCATACTAATTGTTATAATCTTTGCCGGAGCTATTTTTTCTAAATGCAACCCTGAAAATCCTGGTTTGAAAAGTATCAGAAACATCCAATATTTTTTCCGGCTGGTTTAATTTCGGCCGTTTTTAAAGCACTATAAAAGCAAGCCCGCTATATCCCGCTATCCTGTACCGGCTGTTTTACTGCCGCCGCTGGAATTAAGCTTGGGCAGGCGGTAAAACGCTATGGTTTCAGGCGAAAAAACCGCCAGGCAATTATAAACAATGGTAACCGGTATTTTGCTAATATGTTCCTGAAAGACAATTATTCAGCCTTCTTGGCTTTGTTCCAGTAATGGTCCATTTCAGCTAAATTCATGCTTCGCAGTTCCTTCCCATCTTTAGCCGATTCGGTTTCTAAATATTGAAACCGCTTAATAAACTTCAAATTCGTTTTTTCCAGCGCTTCTTCCGGATTAATATCGATGAACCTTGCAAAATTCACCAGACTAAATAACAGGTCGCCAAACTCGCCGCTGGCTTTCTCTTTGTTTAGTTTTTCCGGCTCGGCCAGGTTAAATTCATCCTTGAACTCGCTTAGTTCTTCTTCCACTTTTTCCCAGACCTGCTCTTTCTGTTCCCAGTCGAAACCCGCGCCGCGGGCTTTTTCCTGGATGCGCATGGCCTTAACAAGTGCTGGTAACGATACAGGAACGCCGCCCAAAACCGATTTATTGCCTTCTTTTAATTTTAATTGTTCCCAGTTTTGTTTTACCTGTTCTTCGGTTTCAGCTTTAGCATCGCCGTAAATATGCGGGTGCCGGAAAATAAGTTTATCGCACAAACCGTTCAATACATCAGCAAGGTCAAAGATGTTGGTTTCGGAAGCAATTTTGGCGTAAAACACCATATGCAGCATAATATCGCCGATCTCTTTTTTAAGCTCCGGCAGGTCGTTGCGCATAATGGCATCGGAAAGCTCGTAAGTTTCTTCTATGGTGAGGTGGCGCAGGCTTTGCAGGGTTTGCTTTTTATCCCAGGGACATTTTTCGCGGAGTTCGTCTAAAATATCGAGCAGGCGGTTGAAAGCTTGTAACTGGTTGCCCCGGGGCGTATTTGCAAAAACAGAATTTTCCATTCGCAAATATAATAGTTAAAAAGCAGCCTTTTGCCTTCAAAAACAGTATACTTTTTACCTGAAAAAGTCAGCCTTGTGTTTTGGATTAAAGGCGCTGGCAATGTTTAACAAAACCTTCGGCAGCTTAATACCAGAAACCGTTTCATTTAAAAGGCAAAATGGCGAAAGGCTGCCGGTATCATTTTTTAATTTATTTCAGGTTTAATATTGAATTCACTACTTTTGCACCGATAAAACTAAAACTGCGTGGCATTAATAAAATCAATTTCGGGAATCAGAGGAACAATTGGCGGCAAAGCAGGCGATGCTTTAACGCCGGTTGATGTGGTGAAATACGCCGCTGCTTTCGGTACATGGGTATTGCAAACCACCCAGAACAATACAATCGTAATTGGGCGCGATGCGCGGATCTCGGGCGAAATGGTAAGCAAACTGGTGGCGGCAACGCTGCAGGGTTTGGGCATTAACGTGATCGATCTGGGCTTAAGCACCACGCCAACCGTAGAAATGGCGGTGCCTGCTAAAAAAGCGGGCGGCGGCATTATTCTTACGGCCAGCCACAACCCTAAACAGTGGAACGCGCTGAAATTACTGAACGATAAAGGCGAATTCATCAACGACAGCGAAGGCCAGCTGGTGCTGGAAATGGCTGAAGCCGAAAATTTTGAATTCGAACAGGTTACCAAACTAGGCAAATACACTACCGATAATTATCTTAAAAAGCACATAAAAGCTATTCTGGCGCTGCCTTTGGTAGATGTAGAAGCCATTAAAGCCAAAGATTTTAAAATAGTGGTAGATGCCGTAAACTCCAGCGGAGGAATTGCAGTGCCTATGCTTTTAGAAGCTTTGGGCGTAACGCAAATCGAAAAACTGTACTGCGAACCCGACGGCAATTTTGCCCACAACCCGGAACCATTGCCTGAAAACCTGCGCGATATTTCCCGCATGATCGAAAAAGGTAAGTATGATTTGGGCATCGTGGTAGATCCGGATGTGGACCGTTTGGCGTTAATTAGCGAAGATGGCAGCATGTTCGGCGAAGAATATACTTTGGTTGCCGTAGCCGATTACGTTCTGAAAAACACGCCTGGCAACACCGTTTCCAATATGTCTTCAACCCGCGCTTTACGCGACGTAACCGAAAAAGCCGGCGGCAAATATGCTGCTTCCGCAGTTGGCGAAGTGAATGTGGTAAAAATGATGAAAGAGCAAAGTGCAGTAATTGGCGGCGAAGGCAACGGCGGTATTATTTACCCGGAACTGCACTACGGCCGCGATGCACTGGTAGGGATTGCTTTGTTTTTAACGCATTTGGCAAAATCCGGCTTGCGCATGACGCGTTTACGCGCTTCGTATCCGAACTATTACATCTCGAAAAACAAGATCGAGCTGACGCCGGAAATAAACGTGGACGATGTACTGGTACAAATGCAGAACCGCTACAAAAAGCAACCGATCAACACAATTGATGGCGTAAAAATCGAATTTGACAAAGAATGGGTGCACCTGCGCAAATCCAACACCGAACCGATCATCCGCATTTACGCTGAATCAGATACCAACGCTACGGCCGAACATTTAGCCAACAAGATCATTGCTGATATCAAAGAGATTATTTCGGTGAAAGCGTAAAATATTTACGATTTAGGAATTACGATTTACGATTAAAGAATTTCGATCTGACAAAGTCCGTTGCTGAAAAGTGGCGGACTTTTTTGCTTAAAAAGCATAGCGTTTTTTCTCTTGTCATCTCGAACGGAGTGAGAGATCTCTGCCACTTGGAAGTAAAGTTTGCTATTAGCAGTTTTGACATTATTGCGTCATTCTGAGCGCTAGAGAAGGACCTCGTTGGCTGTCAGCAGTTTTTCAGCTAAAAGTGATACCGTTTTTCATAGCTAACTTTAAACTTTTAACTCATAACTTTTAACTTTCAAATAGACTTTCTCCCTCAAGCCCCGAAATGCTTCGGGGTAGACCTATGCGGCTTCGTTTCTGCGTTCGCGGCTGCACCTCCCGAAAGCATTCGGGATGCGGAGGCCGCTCTCACAGAAACTGGTATGATTTCTTCTTCTGCGTAGCTGGCTTTTTATCTTTTGTAACGTTTCAACATACGCTGCGCTGGCGATATGCGTGGAATTCAGGAAAGTGTGTAGGAAATAAAGACATTTATTTAATTCATTTTCAATTGCTATTATTCCAGGAAATGATTGGGACAGATAGTAAATTTTCGCCATTCATGGATGTTTTTCGCAAGTTAGTGCCTTGAAATGGAACGATTTAGGCCCGAAAACCTTATATTTGTAAATCTTTCAGTTTGATTTTCGGACGTAATTCAGCTGATCGGCCAATTTCTAATTTCTAATTCGTAATTTCTACTTAAAAAGTATGCGTGTTTACCTCGACAATGCGGCGACTACTCCATTAGACAAAGAAGTTTTTGATGCCATGGCGCCTTTCATGCTCGAACACTTCGGCAATCCGTCTTCTATTCACTGGCACGGCCGTCAGGTACGCTCAGCTATAGAAGCAGCCCGCCGTACGGTAGCGAATCTATTGCACGCATCGCCTTCCGAAATTTTCTTTACCTCGGGCGGTACCGAAGCCGATAATGCTGCTATAATCTGCACCGCTAAAAGCCTGGGAATTAAGCACGCCATTACCGATAAAATGGAACACCATGCGGTTCTACATACGGTAGAATGCCTGGAGAAAAACGATGGCGTAAAAGTTAGCTATTTAAAGCAGGATGATCGCGGCGTTTTAGACCTGAACCACCTGGAAGAATTGCTGGCTACCAATCCGAAAACGATCGTTTCGGTGATGCATGCTAACAACGAAATTGGAAACCTGAACGATATCCAGGCCATTGGTGAGATCTGCAAAAAATACGACGCCGTTTTCCATTCCGATACGGTTCAGACCATGGGCCATTACAAGCACGATCTGCAAACCTTGCCGGTAAATTTCCTGGTAGGTTCGTCGCATAAATTTCACGGTCCGAAGGGCGTAGGCTTTTTGTATGTAGATGGTAACCTGAAAATTCAGCCGTTAATTAACGGTGGTTCGCAGGAACGCAACATGCGCGGCGGTACCGAAAACGTGTACGGCATTATTGGCCTGGCCAAAGCTATGGAAATTGCTTACCGCGACATGGAAGCCCACCACACCCACATTCAGGGTTTGAAAGACCGGATGATAGCCAAACTGAGAGAGCAGATCGAAGATGTTCAATTCAACGGTAATTCTGAGTTTGCCGATAAGAGTTTGTACACGGTGCTGAACGTAAGTTTACCGGCTTCAGAAATGAACGAAATGCTGCTGTTTAACTTAGATATCAATAAAATATCGGCTTCCGGAGGGAGCGCTTGCACTTCTGGTGCCAATGCTGGTTCGCACGTTTTGCAGGCTTTAGGCGCAGACCCAGCCCGCGGCGCGGTTCGCTTCTCTTTCAGCAAATACAACACTATAGAAGAAATTGATTACGCGGCTGCTACTTTAGCAAAAATGTATCAGAACGTTCCGGCTTAAAAACGCTATGCTTCAGGCATAAAAAAGTCCCGGCTTCGGAAGATGCCGGGACTTTTTTATGCTTAGAAAATTTTTCATGTTTAAAAACTACTATTTCCATGCTTTAATAAGGGTTAGCTCATAAGAACCATCAGAATTAAAAACGGTGTCGCTGAAGACAAGCGAATACTGTGTAACCTGATTTATGTAATAATTAGCTGGATATAAAAGTTGTGTCTTATGAATGTTTATTGTTAGCGTTTTATCATTTAAGGTATAAGTCCCTGTTGCATTAACCTTGTAATCACTATTAGACATTCTGCCGTCTTCTATCTTATCATCATTGATGAATTTAAGTAGTTGGCTGTTATTATAGAATTTTGTTCTCTTTGTGAAAAGTGCAGCGTGATCAGCGTCATAAAAAATATATATGAGGGAATCGCAATTCCAGCTTCCAGTAATTGCCGTAGTTTTGAACTGAACCGTTTTGCTAATTGGTTCCGGATCTTTTTTGTCGCAACTGGTCAAAAACAAGCAAAATAGGCAAGCAGCTAGAAGAAATTTCATAAAAACTACGTTTGGAACACTAAATGTACCAAAAAATACTTGTCCCGAAGTTTTTTTCTAAAGAAATTTGCTACGCCTTCAGCACCATATCCTTCAAAGCTTCCACCCAGATCGGGTTCACGTTCAGACTTTCGGCTAATTGCCAGTGTTCGCCGCCGGCTTCCTCAAATATTTCCTTGAATTCGCGGCCAACTTCCACGGTAGTTTCCAGGCAATCAGCCACAAACGCCGGACTGAACGCTAACACGCGCTTAATCCCATTTTTCGGCATTTCGGCAATTACTTCATCGGTATACGGTTTTATCCAGGGGTCTTTCAGGCGCGCCTGTAATCTGGACTGGAACGCAACGGTATATTGATCTTCGCGCAAGCCTAATTCTTTGGCCACCAGGCGGGTAGTTTCGTAGCATTGCGCGCGGTAGCAATAGCGGTTTTTCTTGTTGTAAGTACTGCAGCATTTATCGGAAAGCTGGCAATAACCGCCGTTCGACGATTTTAAAATTTGCCGTTCCGGAATGCCGTGGTAGCTGAAAACGTAATGATCGTATTTTTCTTTTTCCATGTAACTGCGGCCAATGGCTGCAATGGTCTTGATAAAACCCGGATCATCGGCAAAGCGGTTGATAAACGAAATGCTCGGAATAACTTCCCATTTGCTCACAATATCCATCACTTTCTGGGTAGAAGTTCCGGTACTGGCCGAAGCGTATTGCGGATAGAGCGAGATCACGATTATTTTATCTACATCCTTCGCGCGCAATTCTTCCAAAGCACTTTCAATGCTCGGGCTCTGGTAACGCATGCCCAACGCCACGTGATAATCTTTGCCCAGTTTTTCCTGAAGAAGTTTTTGCAGGTCCAGACCGTAATAAAGCAGCGGCGAACCGCGTTCATCCCAAAGCTCTTTGTAAATTTTAGAAGATTTCGGAGCGCGGAACGGTGCAATAAGGCCATTTACCAGCAAAAAACGCTGCGGCGCCGGCATATCAATTACGCGGCCATCCATCAGGAATTCACGCAAATATTTGCGCACGTCCGGAACTTCGGGAGAATCGGGTGTGCCCAGGTTTATCAGTAAAACGCCGGTTAGCGGAGTAGAAGCCATAATTTTATTTTCGGAATTAAACTGTAAAGATAGCTATTTAGTTTTGACCCCACCCCAACCCTCCCCTAAATCAGGGAGGGAGTTTTCTGCACGAGTTCCGTCAGCTAAAGCAAACGGCAATGAACGTTGTCAGAACACGATCTTTAGGATTTTTTTGATTAACAGGATTTCTGGAGAAGTAAAATAACCAGCCCCGAACCCATACTTGAAAAGGAGGGGAGCTTTTCGTAGCCAGAATTTTATTTCAGCAGGACTTTAAAGTCTTGCTTTCTATAGTTCATGGCAGCAAAAACGCTATGGTTTCAACCACAAAAAGTCAATTACCAATAAAACAAAACTTCATTGCCGTCTGCTTCAGCTGACGGAACTCGTGCCGATCAAAAGTCCTCCCCTGTTTTTAGGGGAGGATTTAGGTGGGGTAAACCATCAACTAAATAATTTGTATCTTTGCAAGTTCAAACTTAATTCATTACTATTTTGGAAACGCCACACAAAGCCGGATTTGTCAGCATTATCGGAAAACCCAACGTCGGGAAATCGACCCTGATGAACGTGCTGGTTGGCGAACGCCTCTCTATTATCACGTCGAAAGCCCAGACCACGCGCCACCGCATTATGGGTATTCTGAACGGCGACGATTTTCAGATCGTGTATTCTGATACGCCGGGCATTATTCAACCCAAATACGAACTGCACGAAAGCATGATGGAGTTTGTGCGCGGTAGTCTGGAAGATGCTGATGTGGTGCTGTTCGTGACGGATATTTACGAAAAGTGGGACGAAGACGAAGTGATCAAACGCCTCGAAAAATCGAAAGCGAAGATATTGCTGCTCATCAATAAAACCGACCAGGCAACTTCCGACGAAGTTTTGGAGAAAATTGCGTACTGGAAAGACAAAGTGCAGGCTGAAGAAATTATTCCCATTTCGGCGCTGAACAAGAAAAATACCGACAAGGTTTTTGAGCTTATCCTGAAGCACATGCCCGAGCACCCGGCTTATTTCCCCAAAGATGAACTAACCGACAAGCCCGAGCGTTTCTTTGCGGCCGAGATGATCCGCGAAAAGATCTTCCTGACCTACAAAAAAGAAATTCCTTACAGCTGCGAAGTGGTGATCGAGGAATTCAAGGAAGATGAAACGATAATAAGAATGCGCTCCGAAATTATTGTGGAACGCCGCAGCCAGAAAGGCATTATCATCGGGCACGGCGGCGAAATGCTGAAAAAAGTAGGTTCGCTGGCCCGCGTCGATCTCGAAGATTTCTTCCAGAAAAAAGTGTTCCTGGAGATCTTCGTGAAAGTAAAAGAAAACTGGCGGAGCGATCCAAAATCGTTGTCGCGGTTTGGGTATAAGGGAAGTTGATTTTTTAATTTCTGTTAGTTTTCCCGATTCTGAGTAATGAAAAAGGCAATTATCAATTGTGTTTTGTTAATTATTTGGTTGCATTTAATCGCACGTGGTTTAGAATATTTTAATATTGTTGCTCATTTTTTCCTCATTACTTTATTGGGAACTACTTTGATATTACCGATTGGCTCTTTCTTTATTCTTGAAAAAGGATGTAAGATAGATACTGTTTGGTCGATTATTTTAAAAGCAATTATATTGCTTTTAGTCGTTTTTCTAAGTTTCCTGCTTGATAGTAATTTCAATGAGCATACAGACCAATTAGGCCGAGAATTGGGTAAATTATCATTGGGAACTGGCATTATAGTAGTTTGTATTATTATGGCTATTAGGGTGTTTACCTGGAGCAAGTGGAAGCAATTAAAAGAAAAATAACGCTAGGCTTTCAGGCCTAAAAAGTCAGAATTTGGATTCGCCAGATTTAGGGATTATTGGATTTTTAAATTTTTAATCTGATGAATCCTCAAATCCATAAATCCCAATTCAGACAAAAACATATTACCGGGTTAAAAACCCAAACTTGGTTCTGTTGTATAATTCAGGCAGCAGGAAAACCATTTTATTTATTCGGATACTCCTACGAAGAATGAGGGGCTGAAACATTACCAAATTTTTTATCACAATGGCAAACATTGTAGCAATTGTAGGCCGGCCAAACGTCGGCAAATCAACATTTTTTAACCGTTTGGTTGGCCAGCGCAAAGCCATCATGGACGATGAAAGCGGTGTAACCCGCGACCGCCACTACGGCTATTCCGAGTGGATCGGCAAAAACTTTACCGTAGTAGATACCGGCGGTTACGTGCACGGCTCCGACGACGTTTTCGAAGAATCGATCCGGAAACAAGTGCAGCTCGCAATAGACGAAGCAACCGTAATTCTGTTCATGGTAGACGTAGAAGCCGGCGTTACCGGTTTAGACGAAGAATTTGCGAACGTACTGCGCCGCTCTAAAAAACCAATTTACATCGTAGCCAACAAAGCCGATACGTTCCAGCGTGGCCACCAGGCCGGTGAGTTTTATGCACTGGGTTTAGGCGAAGAAGTATTTGCGATCTCGAGCCAAAGCGGTTCCGGAACCGGCGATCTTTTAGATGAAGTTGTTAAACATTTCCAGACCGAAGACGCGGAAAATCCGGACGAAGGCATTCCGAAAATTGCCATCATGGGCCGTCCGAACGTAGGAAAATCATCGTTCACCAACCTGCTTTTAGGCGAAGAACGCAACATTGTAACCGACATTGCCGGCACCACCCGCGACTCTATTCATTCCCGTTACAAAGCATTCGGCAAAGAATTTATTTTAATTGATACCGCCGGTCTGCGCCGCAAAAGCAAAGTACACGAAGACATTGAATTCTATTCCGTAATGCGTTCCATCCGGGCGCTGGAAGAAGCTGATGTGGCCGTAGTAATGATCGATGCCACCCGTGGTTTAGAAGCGCAGGACGTGAACATTATTGGCCTGGCCGATAAGAATAAAAAAGGCATCGTGATATTGGTAAATAAGTGGGATATGGTAGAAAACAAGGAAACCAATACCACCAAAGAATTCGAAGAAAAGATCTACGAAAAGCTGGGTTCTATGACCTATATGCCGATCATTTTCACGTCGGTTTTAACCAAGCAGCGCGTACACAAAGCAATCGAAAAGATCGTGGAAGTGTATGAGAACAAAATGCAGAAAATTCCGACCTCGAAGCTAAACGATGTGATGCTGGGTGAAATCGAGAAATATCCGCCGCCGGCCGTAAAAGGCAAGCACATCAAGATCAAGTACGTTACCCAAATTCCAACGCACAACCCAACGTTTGCTTTCTTCTGTAACCTGCCGCAGTACATCCGCGAAAGTTACACCCGTTTCTTAGAGAACAAGATCCGGAAACACTTTGGTTTTGAAGGGGTGCCGATCAATGTGATCTACAAGAAAAAATAATTTTTCAGGATATTGTTTGATATGGAAAAGTTGCATTACCTTTGCAGCTCTAAAACTAAAAACAATTAAACTTTTATCATGAAAAAAGTATTATCTCTTGTAGCTGTTGCTGGTATGTTCGCTTTTGCTTCTTGCGAGAAAAAAACTGCTGAAACTACTGAAACTACAACTACTACTGAAACTACAACTGAAGAAATGCCAGTTGATACTGCAGCTACAACTACTGTAGACACTACTGCTGCTTCAACTACTACTACTGATACTACTGTAGTTAAGTAATTTCAGTTGCGTAAAGCATTTGCAATTGGCGCTTGGCCATTTGCTGCAAATAAAAAAGCCTCATAGTAATATGAGGCTTTTTTATTTGCCTTTTCTGCAATTTCCACCAAATTTAAAAGTTTTCACTTTTCGCCATAAAGCTCTTTTTAACGGCAAAACGCTATGGTTTTGCGCCAGGAAAGTGCATTACGAAAAGCCTGAAAAAAAAGTTTAATTTTTTTTCAATCTGGCGGGTTACCTTTTGCCGGCCCGGGTATTAATCCTCGTCCGTCAGGATTTTTGAGGTTCTGCGGCAACTAAAAAAAGAAAAAAATATTTTTAAAAATTAAACTTTCAATCAAAATGAAAAAATTATTATCTCTGATCGCTGTTGCTGGTGTGTTCACTTTCGCTTCTTGCGAAAAGAAAACAACTGAAGAAACCAACACTACAACTACTGAAGAAACTACAGTTTCTGAAGATATGTCAGCCGACACAACCGGTATGTCTACACCTGCAGATACTACCAATACTACCACTACAGATACAACTGCAGTTAAGTAATTCATATTTGTTCTCCGGAACAATTTGCGGAAAGGCCTCCGGTAAGGAGGCCTTTTTTATTTTAAAAATTCCGGATAAATGCGGGTTACCTTTTTAAAGCTTCCGTATTAACCGAAAATCAAGCAAATAACGGTTCGTTTTATACGGAACTTTTAGGCTTTGATTTTTAAAACAGAGTTTATTTATCATTCATCACTTAACCATTCCCAAAATGAAAAAGGTATTATTTTTAGCTTTAGCTGCTGGTTTGTTCACTTTCGCTTCTTGCGATACTAAAAAAGAAAACCAGGCTGAAGAAAACGCTGAGCAAGTAGAAGATGCTTCTGAAAAACAAGCTGACGCTATGGAAGATGCCGGCAACGAAGCTGGTGCTGATGCAGTAGAAGATGCCGGCGAAGCACATGCTGACAGCGTTGACGCTGCTCACTAAGAATCAGGAAATTTTGAATATGTTTTGTTGAAAAATAAGCGCCACTTTGGCGCTTATTTTTTTGCCTTTTTATGTGCTGGACCCTACCGTTTTTCAGCTCAGCCTTTTCTGGATCTTTTTGGCTATTTTCTTAAATAATTGCCCCGGCGCCAGCGTCCGCCAGGGAATTTCTTCCAGGCTGCCGCCAAAATTTATGTAAGAATCGAGGTTGAAATGATGCATTTCGCGCAGCACAAATTCCTGGAAATTGATTGCCGCGATCCAGCCTTCTTCCACTTCTTCAAACCACTCTTCATAATAACTGTCGTCGGAACCGTGGAAGTTAAAAACGTTTTCGCCGATGAGAATAAAATGCCTGATTCCTTCCTGAATTAACGGGTCTACAATATTGCGCTTTAAATGCATGATATCGTTGTGCAGCGCATCGTTCCATTCGCCAATAAATTCCAGGATCACAAAGCCTTCGTCGTAATCGGCAAAAAGGATCTTAATGAATAGCGTTTCCGAACCGATCGGGTCCCATTGCGGATGAATGTAGTAACCGTAAATATCGTGGGTGTAATAATTAAGGTCATTCTCCGCCTCAAAAAGCGGCGAACGCGGATCTTCCGTAGCGGAATACAGTTCGATCCAATTATAAAAAGGCTCAATGTCGTGCATGAAAAGGAATGGTAGTTTTGCAGGTCTTTTGCTTACTGTTTTTTAATGGGAATTGTTATTTGAATTAAGATCAATTGGCCTAAAACAGTAGAGACAAGGCAATGCCTTGTCTCTACCCAGATTCTGTAAATATATAATTGATTATTTTACGGATGCCAGTTTTTGAATGCTTCAATTGCATTTCGCACATTCCCGTGCTTTTCCAGTAATTCCGAAGCTTCTTCGTGCGAAATTTGCAGTTCTTCCATTAACATTCTCGCGCCGCGATCTACCAGTTTTAAGTTGCTGAGTTGCATGTCTACCATTTTGTTGCCTTTCACGCGCCCCAGTTTTACCATAGTAGAAGTAGTAAGCATGTTTAAAACCAGTTTCTGGGCGGTACCGGCTTTCATGCGGGTGCTGCCGGTTACGAACTCCGGACCGGTTATAACTTCTACCGGGAATTGTGCGGTTTCGGCTACTTTGGAATTAGCGTTGCAAACCACGCAGCCGGTTGCAATTCCCTTTTCGTTGCAGGCCTGTAAACCGCCAATTACGTAAGGCGTACGCCCGGAAGCAGCAATTCCAACTACCACATCTTTTTCAGAAATTCCGGCGTTTTGCAGGTCGAGCCACGCTTGTTCAAAATTGTCTTCGGCAAACTCTACGGCTTTTCTGATCGCGCCATCGCCGCCCGCAATTATGCCTTGTACCAGGTCGAAAGGCACACCGTAGGTTGGCGGACATTCAGAAGCATCTACAATTCCTAAACGGCCGCTGGTACCGGCGCCAATGTAAAATAAATGCCCGCCGTTGCTGAGTTTTTCAACAATTACTTCTACCAGTTTTTCGATCTGCGGAATGGCTTTTTCTACTGCCAGCGGTACCGTTTTATCTTCGTTGTTAATGTTAGTCAGCAATTCATGAACCGACATTTTCTCCAGGTGATCGTAATGCGAAGCGGTTTCGGTAGTAGACATGTTGTTAATGTGCTAATTATTTAATGTGCTAAAGTGCTAATTGAGAAAATGAGTTTTATGCCGGAAATGGTAGCGTTTTTCCTTTAAAGTCGAACATTCGAAAGTCGAAAATTCGAACAATCGAAATCAGGAATGATACTCCACTAGGCCTTCCATGGGGGTTTTTAAAATGCGGCCAATGGTTACGTGATGGCTGGCGGCAATTTCTTTTAATTCTTTGGTGAAATGGTATGCAATGGAGCCTAAAAAGTGCACCGGCAGGGTTTGGTGTTCCGGGTAACGGGTGATGTTTTTTACAAAGAAATCGTTGATGCCGTTATGAATAAGTTGGGCGATAAACGGATGTTCGCGGTTTTCGCCTAAAAATTTGGCAAACGTAGCTAAATACCGGTTCGGGAAAGGTTTGGTATAAACCGTAAGAATAATCTCGTCGTGAGTCAGGTTGTAAGTAGCTTTAAATTTTTCGTGTAGTTCCTTAGGAAGTTCGAGGTTTAAAAAAGCCTGGATCAAATGTTTGCCTAAGTAGCCGCCGCTGCCTTCGTCGCCTAAAATGAAACCCAGGTTGGGTACGTTGTGCGCAATTTTACCGTCTTTGAAATGGCAGGAATTAGAACCGGTTCCCAGAATGCAGGCAATTCCTTCTTCGCGGCCGCAAAGCGCGCGGGCTGCCGCGATCAGGTCATGATCTACGGCAATTTTAGCTTCCGGGAAAACGGTTTTTAAACCCAGAACCACAATTTCTTTGCTTTTAGCGGAACTACAACCGGTGCCGTAAAAGAAAATTTCAGTAGGAATTAAACCATTCAGTTGCGGCAATAATTCTGCTTTAACCGTTGCCGTAATTTCTTCCGAAGTCTGGTAATGCGGACTGATTCCCTGGGTTTTGTAGATGGTTTGCGTACCGTTTTCCGACAATAAACACCAGTCGGTTTTGGTAGCGCCGCTATCGGCAATTAATTTCATTTTTGCTGTTCGTTAGTCGTTATTCGTTGCTCGTTATTCGAAAATTAGAAAAGGAAATAATTTCCAAATCTTCAAATTTGCAAATCTTCAAATTATTTAATCCGGCCGATCACGCTGAATTTATCGAAAACGTGGTCGTTGTGCGGGGCGTCTTTCAGTTCTTCGGTTAAGTCCTGTCCGGCCCAGTGTTCGTAATGGTTGCCGCGCGCCCAAAGCCGCGATTTTTTTACGTCGTAGATCAAACCGTTATAACCCACCCAGATTTCTTCGCGGTCCTGGCCGTTGCGCAGTGCAAGCTGATTTTTGGTGTATTCAGGTAAGTGCTGGTGTTCGGGTTCCAAAGGGGTAGAAATTGTGGTAGAAACAAGGCATTGCCTTGTTTCTACGTTATTATACAATCATTAAAAATTTTCTCATTTTCACATTTACACCCTACTGTTTAAAAACCTGTTTCTCCGAAACTTCGCCGGTTTGCAGATTTATGCGGTGCAGGTTTACAGTTTTGCCGCCATCCGGCGAAGTTTTTATGATCCAGTCTTTGCCGTCGGTTTCTACGAAATAATCTACTTTATCGGAAATTATGCTGCGGGTACGGGCCATATTCAGCGCTTTCTCTTTGGTTATTTTTATGCCGCAATCAGGCTGCCCGTTGCATTCCGGTACTACTACCGGGTAAACAATATTCAGTGAATTATCGGGTTGCAGGTAGAACGAAAATTTGAGCGGAATAACTTCGTAATTGAATTGCATGTAACCCACCTGATGCAGATTTTCCAGAGTAGGCAATTGCAGGAAATACGTCAGGAAAAATTCGTTCGGATTTTCTGGGTTTATTTCGAAGCTGCTCAGCATCAGTTCGGTGTAGCGGCAGAAAACTTCGCGGCCTAATTTCTTCAGTAAAAATTGCTGCGCCTGGTTATAAGCCGAAGTAAAATTAATGCCCCGGGTGTTGTCGTAGAAATACATTTTCCAGTCTTCCGGCTCAATTTGGGTAGGTTTTCCGGTGCGCCATTCAAAATCTTTCCGCACAAAATTCACCAAAGAATCGGCCGAAACCTGCAGCGGATACCGGCACGGAATTTCAACCTGCGCCCGCACTTCCGAAGCAAAAAACGGTAGGGTAAAGAGGGTAAAAAGTAAGCGGTAAAATTTCATTTTAATTTGAAAATTTGAAGATGTGGAAATTTGAAAATTATCTAACATTCTCCAATTTCATCATTCACCAATTCAATCAACAATCAACAATTCAACAATTCAACAATTTAATTAAAACCCCATCCGGCTTTGTGTCAGCATCCAGCGGTTCGGGATTTCGCCGTTGATAGCCAGCAAATAATCGTCGTAGGAGCAAGGCACAATGTGGTTGTCTTTTTCCGGCGAAAGGTTTTCTACTTCCATCCACCATTTGTCGCTCACGTTGCTTTTGTAGAACGTCATTTTATGCGGATTATCGTGGAACGGAACGGCGTATTTGGTGAAGCGGCGGCTGGTAAAATCTACTTCCTGCTTGCGCTGGTAAAAACCTTCTATAAAGTACCAAACCATGGTAGCCAGCGTGAAAGCGCCCAACCGACGTTCATCAAAATAAGGCTCATATTCATATAGCCCGAAGGAAGTTAACTGATCGTTTAAACCCGCGTACCAGGCCAGCTGACAAGCTTGTTCGCCGGTTAAGCCAAACGGATTAGCGGGCGCATAACCAGGCACATCCTGGAAACGGATAGCTGAAACGTCGAAACTAACCAGGTCGGCGTGGCGGATGAGCGGTTCGGTTTTTTGCAGATCGGTGTGTACTTCGCCAATTCTTATGGTTTCAAAATGCAGCTTTTCCAGCACCGCCATGGCTTCCGGTTCGGTTAAATAACTCTGGTGCCCGATCTGGCTGTAGCTAAACAAATAGTTCGGGTCGTGCATTAAGATCTTGTGCAAATGGGTCTGGTTTTCGGCCGCGCCGCTGGCTTCGTCCATGTCCATTTTGCTGTCTATGGCAACCATATTTACCGGTCGGCCCCAGGTTTCATAGGCTAAGAATTGGCCGTAATCCAGGTCGTGGCTGCTGCCTAAAATAATAGGAATGGTATTGTTGGCAACCAGCGTTTCCACTACTTCTCTTATGCGGAAATACGTTTCTTCCAGCGTAATGCCCGGCCGTAAATTACCCAGATCGGAAATGCGGTACCGGCCGGTACCTTTTTTCAGGCTATATAACCGTTTGCGGATTACGTTGGCCGGGTTTTCGTCGGAAAACGATACCATTTTGCCGCGGTTTTCGAGCACCCCAAAAATGGCAATGTCGGCTTCCACGTAATCGGGAAATTTGTAATGAAAAGCATTTATGTTGGCGCCAACCGATTTCAGATCCTGGTGGGCAGTAGTTTCAAATTCTTCCGGAAGCGGTTCGAACAGTATTCCTAAATTCATACGTATACAGGTGCAGCTTCAAATTTAATAAATTAACCCGAAAGCTGACCCCTGCCTTTGGGCTGTTTACCCGGTTAATTTTGCTTTTTAATATAGGAATTGCTTTATTTAAGAAAAGAACCGCCTCACGCCAAATCATTCGTTCATGGATTTTACCCGCGCTTTCGATATTTTAAGCTACCAGTTAAAGCAATATCCGCAACCCGATTGCCTCGCCTTTAAAAAGCAGGGTAACTGGGAAAAGATCTCAACCCAACAGGTGGTGGAAAAAGCGAATAAGATAAGTTTGGGTTTACTGAAACTGGGCATTAAAAAAGACGATAAAGTTGCCATTGTTTCCATGAACCGGCCCGAATGGGTTTACGCCGACCTGGGAATTCAGCAGATTGGCGCCGTTGGCGTACCCATGTACCCAACCATTACCGAAGAAGATTACCGTTATATTTTTAACGACGCTGAAGTAAAAGCCGTTTTCGTTTCCGATGCCTCCCTGTATAACAAAGTGATTGCCGCCACCGAAGGCATTCCCGGAATCCTGGAAATTTATACGTTCGACGACGTGCCCGGCGCCAAATGCTGGACCGAACTTTTAAAGCTGGCCGATGGCGAAGATATTGCCAAACTGGAACCCATAAAAGCCGGTATTTCTGCCGACGATCTGCTCACCATTATTTACACTTCCGGCACCACCGGCAACCCGAAAGGGGTAATGCTGACGCACAAAAACATTGTGAGCAATGTGAAAAGCGTAAGCCGCTACGTGCCGGTAAATAACCACCACCGGGCCTTAAGTTTCCTGCCGCTTTGCCACATTTACGAACGCATGTTGCTTTATTTATACATGAGTTTTGGGGTTTCTATTTACTTCGCCGAAGGCATGGAAACCATTGCCGACAACCTGAAAGAAGTAAAACCGCACGTTTTTACAACGGTACCGCGTTTGCTCGAAAAAGTGTACGACAAGATCGTGGCCAAAGGCATGGAACTGGACGGGGTAAAACGCAAACTTTTCTTCTGGGCGCTGGAATTAGGCTTGAAATACGACACCCGCCAGGATCAGGGCTTTCTTTACAACACGCAGCTGAAACTGGCCAATAAAATAATCTTTAATAAATGGCGCGAAGCGTTGGGCGGGAACGTAATTGCCGTAGTGTCCGGCGGCGCGGCTTTGCAACCTCGTCTGGCTCGCGTTTTCTGGTCGGCGAATATTAGAGTAATGGAAGGTTATGGTTTAACGGAAACCAGTCCGGTAATTGCCGTAAACCGCCACGAACCCGAAAATAACGTGATCGGAACGGTTGGCCCGCCGGTAGATGACATCGAAATTAAAATTGCGCCGGACGGCGAAATTCTGACCCGCAGCGCCAGCGTAATGAAAGGCTATTACAAAAAGCCGGAACTTACTGCCGAAGTGATCGATAAAGACGGCTGGTTCCATACCGGCGACATCGGACACCTGGAAGAAGGCAAATACCTGAAAATTACCGACCGCAAAAAAGAAATGTTTAAGACTTCCGGCGGAAAATACGTGGCGCCGCAGCAAATTGAAAACAAGCTAAAAGAAAGCCTGGTAATTGAACAGGCCATGGTGGTAGGCGAGGGACAAAAATTCCCTTCCGCGCTCATTGTGCCCTCTTTTACCGGCCTGCAGGACTGGTGCAAAATTCACGAAATTCCGTACACCTCCGATGCTGAAATGATCCGCAAACCGGAGGTGCTCGATAAATTCAAGAAAGAGATTGCCGGTTTCAACGAAGGGTTTGCGCAATACGAACAGATCAAGAAATTCGAATTAATTCCAAACCCCTGGACGATCGAAAGCGGCGAACTTACGCCATCGTTGAAAGTAAAACGCAAGATCATAAGCAAGAATTACGAAGCCCAGATAAACGGTATGTATTCTTAAAGAAAAACCCGGCTGCCTTGTGCGCCGGGTTTTTTGTTTGTCTGAACACGATTTTAAGGATTTTTAAGATGGACAGGATTTTATTAAATTGGTAAGATTCATTTTTACACAGGCACCGATAATTGTTTTTCGGAAATCTTACTGATCCAAATTAATCCTGAGAATCGTGTTAAAAATAATTTTCAAATTTAGTATGCAAGCATAACAAATTTTTCGTTTATTTGGTATAAAGTAATTGATGCTAACCTCGCCTATGAAACCCGAAGAAACCGTAGATTATAACATAAAAGTTTGTTGGCACGCCATTTCACGCATGTACAATGTGCAGGCCGCCCAACACGATATTACTACTTCCATCGGCTTTGTGTTGCTTAATATCGATTCTGCCGAAGGCACGCCAGCCACCAAAATTGCCCCATTATTAGGTTTGGAAGCCCGCAGCTTAACCCGCATTTTAAAAAGCATGGAAGAAAAAGGCCTCATCTACAAAATGGCCGACGAAAAAGACAAGCGTTCTGTGCGGGTAATGCTTACCGAACTCGGCCTGCAAAAGAAAGAAGTTTCCCGCCAAACGGTACGCAAATTCAACCAAAAAGTGCGCGAAACCATCCCCGAAAAAGACCTCGACGTTTTCTTCAGCGTGATCGGCCGCATTAATGGTTTAATCGAAAGCAAAAGCATTTTTTAATGTGCTAATGGTTTAATGTGCTAATATGCTATTAAGGAAATGTGAAAATGTAATTGAAATTGCTGATCCTGATTTATCAATCCGGATCTTGCCTGTTGCGGGTCTATTGACCCGCGTGTTTTGAGATTGCAAGAATATGGGGATTGATAAATCCCCGGCAGGTTGCTTTCAGATGAAAACATCCGAAAGAGCTAGAGAGCTGAAAGAGCGAAGGACTTTGTCTGATTAAAGCAGAGAGCCTACAACGAAGGCAGGAAAAAGTCCTCCCCTGTTTTTAGGGGAGGATTTAAGTGGGGTCAAGTGCGGTAAAACGCTATGCTTTCAACCCCAAAAACCCAAGATCAAGAAGCAGTAAAACATTTCCACCTACAACAATTAAAGAATCTAATTTCTAACATCCAGATACTAATAACTATCTAATGAACAGAATCATAAATAAAGTAGCAGTGCTCGGCTCCGGCGTTATGGGTTCGCGGATCGCGGCGCATTTTGCCAATATCGGCGTGCAGGTCCTGCTGCTGGATATTGCCCCCAACGAACTCTCTCCTGAAGAACAGAAAAAAGGTCTGACCTTAGAAAACCCGCAGGTTCGTAACCGCATTGTAAACACGGCTTTGCAAACCGCTATAGTTTCCAACCCGGCGCCGCTATACAAAAAAGATTTCGCCAAACGCATTACCACCGGCAACTTCCAGGATAATATGAAGGATATTGCGGAAGCCGACTGGATCATTGAAGTGGTAGTTGAAAACCTGAAGATCAAGCAACAGGTTTTTGCGCAGGTAGAGCAATTCCGGAAACCGGGTACATTGATTACTTCCAACACTTCCGGCATCCCGATCCATTTTATGCTGGAAGGCCGTTCCGAAGATTTTCAGAAGCATTTCTGCGGTACCCACTTTTTCAATCCGCCGCGCTATCTAAAGCTATTAGAAATTATTCCAACGCCGAAAACCGATCCGGAAGTAGTGAAATTCCTGATGCATTACGGCGATCTGTACCTCGGAAAAACCACCGTTTTAGCCAAAGATACGCCGGCTTTTATTGCGAATAGAATTGGCATTTACGCCATCATGCAGGGTTTGCAGGTCATGAACAAGCTCGGTCTGAACGTAGATGAAATTGACAGAATTACTGGTCCGGCCATTGGTCGCCCGAAATCTGCAACGTTCCGGACGCTGGATGTGGTTGGTTTAGATACGCTGGCGAAAGTAGCGCAAGGCTTGTACCAGACCGGTGAAAAGGATGAATCCAGAGATTTGTTCCAGTTACCGGATTACGTTCAGAAAATGGTGGAAAAAAACTGGCTCGGCGACAAATCGAAACAAGGTTTCTACAAGAAAACGAAGAACGAAAGCGGTGCTACCGAAATTTTAACGCTTGATCTGAACACGCTGGAATACGGTCCGAAAAACAAGGTGAAATTCCAGAGCATGGAAACCATCAAACCGATCGAAGACCTGCGTTCCCGTTTAAAAGCTTTTGCCGGTGCTTCGGATAAAGCCGCCGACTTTTTCCGCGAAACTTCCTACGGTTTGTTCCAATACGCTTCCAACCGCATTCCGGAAATCTCCGACGAACTTTATCGTATCGACGATGCCATGAAAGCCGGTTTCGGCTGGGATCTGGGTCCGTTTGAAGTTTGGGATGCTTTGGGCGTGAAAGAAACGGTAGCCAACATGGAAAAAGCCGGTTACAAACCAGCGGCCTGGGTTACCGAAATGCTGCAAAACGGTACCGAAAGCTTCTATAAAAGTGAAAACGGCAAACGCTTTTTCTACGACCGCGAAAGCAAAATCTACAAACCAATTCCAGGCACCGAAAACTTCATCATCCTGGATAATTACCGCAGCAACAACGTAGTCTGGAAAAACAAGGGTGCTACTCTCCACGACATCGGCGACGGCATCCTGAACCTGGAATTCCACACCAAAATGAACACCATGGGCTCCGAAGTGGTGCAGGGCATTCACAAAGCCATCGACCTGGCTGAAAAAGATTTCCGCGGTCTGGTAATCGGTAACGATGCCCCGAATTTCTCCGCCGGCGCCAACCTGGCTTTGCTGTACATGAACGCGCTGGAACAGGAATACGACGAGATAAACCTCATGATCAAACAGTTCCAGAACACCATGATGCGCGTGCGCTATTCGGCAATTCCGGTAGTTGTAGCGCCACACGGTTTAACCTTGGGTGGCGGCTGCGAAATAACTTTACATGCTGATCACGTACAAGCCGCCGCCGAAACATACATTGGTCTGGTAGAATTCGGTGTAGGTTTAATTCCGGCTGGCGGCGGTACGAAAGAAATGACGTTAAGAACTGCGGCAGCTTTTGAAGAAGGCGACCCGGAACTGAACCGTTTGCGTAACGCTTTCCTGAATATCGGTATGGCCAAAGTTGCCGCTTCCGCGCACGAAGCCCGGGATATGCATTACCTGCGCCCCGGCGATGAAATATCCGTGAATCAGAACCGTTTAATTGCTGATGCCAAAGCTGCCGCCGTTCGTTTAGCCGAAACCGGTTACACCAAACCAACGCAACGCACCAACATAAAAGTGGAAGGCAGAAGCGGCTTGGGCATGTTCCTGACCGGCGCGCATGCCATGTATGAAGGCGGCTACATTTCGCAGCACGATAAAAAGATAACCGAAAAACTGGCCTGGATCATGTGCGGCGGCGATCTGTCTGCTCCAACCGAAGTTTCCGAGCAATATTTGCTGGACCTGGAACGCGAAGCTTTCTTATCGCTGACCGGCGAACGCAAAACATTGGAACGGATTCAAAGTATTTTAACATCAGGAAAGCCATTGCGGAATTAGGATCGAAAGAGCTGAAAACGCTATGATTTTAGCCTCCAAAAGTAAAAAGCCGCTCTTTCGGATTTGTAATCCGAAAGTACTTATTATAAGGATTTGCAATCCGGCTTTTTTAAGCGATAACTATAGCGTTTTATAGCAAATGCTACTGCCAGGCGGATTACAAATCCGCAATTAGATACTTCCGGATTGCAAATCCGGAAGAGTAAAAAGAAGAAAACATTAACCTAATCCACTCAGAAATTCCCACCCTTTTTTTTAGGGGAGGGTTAGGGTGGGGTAAACAATTAAAAAAATGAACCAAGCATATATCGTAACCGGATTTCGGACAGCCGTAGGCAAAGCAACCAAAGGCGGTTTCCGGTTTACCCGTCCCGATGACCTGGCTGCCGACGTGATCAAACATTTGCTGGCTTCGGTACCTTCTTTAGATCCCGCCCGCGTTGATGATCTGATTGTTGGAAACGCCGTTCCGGAAGCGGAGCAAGGTTTGCAGATCGGTAGAATGATTTCGCTTTTGTCGCTGCCCATAAATGTTTCCGGGCAGACGGTGAACCGGTATTGTGGTTCCGGCGTGGAAACCATCGCTATGGCCGTAGCTAAAATTACCGCCGGCATGGCCGATTGCATCATTGCCGGTGGCACAGAATCGATGTCTTTAGTACCAACGGTTGGCTGGAAAACGGTACCGAATTACAACATTTCGATCAAGCACCCGGAGTATTACCTGAACATGGGGTTAACGGCCGAAGCTGTGGCGAAAGATTACAAAGTTAGCCGCGAAGACCAGGATCAGTTTTCTTATAACTCCCATCAAAAGGCTATCAACGCCATCCAGAACGGGTATTTCAAAGATCAGATCGTGCCGATAAATGTAGAAGAAACCTACCTCGATGCAACCGGCAAAAAGAAAACCCGCAGTTACGTGGTAGATACCGACGAAGGCCCGCGCGCCGATACTTCCGTGGAAAAACTAGCCCAGCTAAAGCCGGTTTTTGCCCAAAACGGCAGCGTTACCGCCGGTAATTCTTCCCAAACTTCCGATGGCGCTTCCTTTGTGCTGGTAATGTCGGAACGGATGATCAAAGAACTGAACCTGGAGCCAATTGCCAGAATGGTAACGTATACTACTGAAGGCATCGATCCAAGGATTATGGGTATGGGACCGTTAAAAGCCATTCCAAAAGCTTTAAAAATGGCCGGTATGAAACTCGAAGACCTCGACCTGATCGAAATGAACGAAGCCTTCGCCAGCCAATCAATTGCCGTAATGCGCGAGCTGAATATTAACCCGGAAGTACTAAATGTGAACGGCGGCGCTATTGCGTTGGGTCACCCGCTGGGCTGTTCCGGCGCGAAATTAAGCGTGCAGCTATTCCACGAACTTAGGAGAAGAAACAAGAAATACGGCATGGTTACAGCCTGCGTAGGCGGCGGGCAGGGCGTGGCAGGAATCTATGAGCTTTTGAAATAGTAAAATGCTGAAAAGCAAAGAATGTGGAGGATTGAATTGCCCCTGGCTTCAGCCAGGGGGTTCAGGAAATACAAAATGGCTTTAGCCTAAATTTTTTTCCAGTTATTAGGTTTGGCTAAAGCCATTTCAAAACCCAGAACATTCCCCTGGCTGAAGCCAGGGGCAATTCAATTCCTGAAAATTGAGCATTTAGTTTTACGGCTTGAAGTCGGGAACAACAAAATAAAAATCGAATAATCGAACCTCGAAAAATCGAACATACGAATATGGAAACTACCCAAAATCAAAAATCACTCAAAGGCGGCGAATTCCTCATTACGGAAACCCAGGCAGCCGACATATTCACGCCGGAAGAATTCAACGAAGAACAGAAAATGATGGCGGAAACCACCCATCAGTTCGTAGATTCGGAAGTAACGCCGGTGTTGGACCGACTGGATAATCACGAAGAAGGTTTGATGGAAAGCCTGATGAAAAAAGCGGGCGAACTTGGCTTGTTCGGCATTTCCATTCCGGAAGAATACGGTGGGTTTGATAAAGATTTCAATACGTCACTTTTAGTTACCGAAGCTGCCGGTGGCGGTCATTCGTTTCCGGTGGCGTTTGCGGCGCATACCGGAATTGGAACGTTGCCAATTCTTTACTTCGGAAATAAGGAACAGAAACTGAAATACCTGCCAAAACTTGCATCCGGCGAATGGATCGCAAGTTATTGTTTAACCGAGCCGGGTTCCGGTTCTGATGCATTGGCCGCTAAAACCAAAGCGGTTTTGGAAGGCGATAACTACGTGCTGAACGGCCAGAAAATGTGGATCACCAATGCCGGTTTTGCGGACGTATTCATCGTTTTTGCGCAGGTTGACGGCGATAAATTTACGGGCTTCATCGTGGAAAAAGGTACGCCGGGTTTAAGTCTTGGTCCGGAAGAGCATAAAATGGGCATTAAAGGTTCTTCAACCCGCCAGGTGTTTTTAACCGATTGCAAAGTGCCGAAGGAAAATGTTCTGGGTGAAATTGGCAAAGGACATTTAATTGCTTTCAACATCCTGAATTTAGGCCGGATAAAGCTGGCAGCTGCAACCTTGGGCGCGGCTCTTTCCAGCACATTGGGATCCTAAGCTTAGAATTCCACGTGGACAAGTTGTCGCGGCCGCTTCTATAGTGTCACCTAAATACTAGTGACTCCAGCGTAACTGGACTGGCCACAGTTAGGCCGCAAATGTAATCACACTGGCTCACCT
>JADMIO010789680.1_pt1 | contig 83718 bp, 79 predicted proteins | sample 8958161 | NCBI WGS metagenome assembly JADMIO01 (sample SAMN16585339, study PRJNA669376) | soil metagenome | isolation source: Crop rotation soil | place: USA: Cullars Rotation, Alabama | collected 2011 | reverse complement strand
GCCGCGACTTCAAGTCACGTGAATTCCAAGCTTCGGATCCCACTGTGCTGGAAAGAAACATTGGCTTCACAAATGTAGTTGAGAACTCTGTGATTAATGGGATAGAAATAATTCCCCTTATTTCCTCCAGAAAACCAGGTGATGTTAATGGAGATACATTTGTTAATATAACTGATCTATCAATGATGTTAAGTAATTGGAATAGTACAACCTTTTTACAAGCTGATTTTGATGGGTCTGGAAAAGTAGATATTGGGGACTTATCCAGATTATTATCTAATTGGGGAAAGTAATTTAGTTTGAATTATTAACTAATTTATACTCAGATAATTTCAAATTTTTTCCATCAAAATCAAAGTCAAACTCAACAGTCTCATCCTGATTATTAGTTACATAAAGATTTTGACTCGCATCTGATGCGCTTCCAGAGCTATAAATTGATGTTCCATATTCTTTTGGTACATCAGGAATATTAGCAAAATCATGATTTGTAGGAGCATTTGAATCAAGCTGTGCATCCTTAGACACCCAGTTTATTAGTGAAGCTAAATGACATACACCATCTCCTACTAAATATCCATCAGACACAAATCCTTCTGAAGCACCAAAATGAGCATTAGTTGTTTTAACAACTTTCCCGCTATATTGATCTAAAACAATATTGTGATATGCAAATGTTTTTCCAGGCTCTAAAGTAAAGCTATAATGGAATGGTTTTCTAGTCTTCTCCCAATCAACAGTATCTCCCTTTTTAATATCTTCTCTTAAATACTCCATATTGAGCAAAATATTATCCTTAAATACAGAATTTACAGACTCAACAGGGTATCTATTCTCAAGGGACATCGTATGTTCAGCCAAAAGCTGAGGCTGGTTTACAGCCTGATTCGTGCCTGAGACACCATTAAAACTGAGGTTAGAAAGCAATAAAAGGGTGGGTAAAATAGGGTCCATAGTACGTATTGTACCATACTATGGGACTAATATCAAATTATAGGCCTAAATAACAGCCTGAATTTCTTTTGCTCTTTCTTCAATATCTATTGGATATACTCCCGTAAAACATGAGGTAGAAAACATATCCTCATTCAAGCCAGTCCCCTTGATTAACCCCTCATAAGAGAGAAATGACAGCGAATCAGCCCCTATAAATTCTCTAATCTCCTCAATAGTCTTTTGAGAACCAATTAAATCCTCTTGTCTTGGAGTATCAATTCCATAAAAATCAGGGTATTTTACAGGAGGAGAGCTAATTAGAAGATGCACTTCTTTGGCTCCTGCATCTCTTATCATCTGAATCATTTTCTTAGAAGTTGTTCCTCTAACTAACGAATCATCAACAATAGCCACACTTCTTCCTTTAATAACCTCATTTATTGGGTTTAACTTCATCTTAACGCTATTATTTCTGAGCTTCTGATCAGGCAAAATAAATGTGCGTCCGATATATCTATTTTTAATCAGACCATATTCAAAAGGTACCCCTAGCTCCTCAGAATACCCAATCGCCTGTGGAATAGCTGATTCAGGAACAGGAATTACTACATCAGCCTTAATTGGATGCTCTTGAGCCAAAATCTTGCCAAAATTTCGTCTCACCATATACACCTTTTTACCTAAAAGCATACTGTCTGGCCTTGCAAAGTATACAAATTCAAAAATATCCAACTTTTGCTTCCCTTCTACTAACTGGAAAGAATGCAACCCTTCTTCATCCACCACAATCATCTCTCCAGGCTTAACATCTCTTACAAATTCAGCATTTACTGTATCTAAGGCACAAGTTTCTGATGAGATTACATATCCCCCGTTTAACTTACCAATGGACAAAGGCCTAATACCACATTCGTCTCTCATCGCCACCAACTTGTCCTTGGTCATCACGATCAAATTAAAAGCCCCTGTAAACAGGGGAAAAGATTTTGCCATAGACTCTTCAATTGTTGAGCCTGTATTAAGGAAATATTGAATCGCCTGAAACATCATCTCCGAGTCGTTATATTCATTTATCTCAATTCCTTTTAACTTAAGGAACTTTTCTAGCTTTTTAGTTGAGGGTAAATTGCCATTATGAGCTAAGGCTAAGATGTTATCTGAAGATATACAAGGCTGATTGTGATGATGTCCACCCCCACCTGAAGTTGAATAACGATTGTGCCCAACAGCAATATGGCCTAATAACTCACTTAAAATTTGTTCATCATAAACATGATTTACCAAACCTGGACCTTTGTGAGTTCGAATAATGTTGCCATCCGAAGCGGATATACCGGAAGCTTCCTGACCACGGTGTTGAAGTGCGTATAAACCAAAGAAAGCTAGTCTTGATGCTTCTAACCCTTTACCGTAAACTCCGAAAACTGCACACTTTTCACCGATTTTTATGTCAGGATCCTCATCATGATGTGTGTCAGATGTTTTACGCATAAAGCATAAGGCCTTTATATAAGTATTTTACAGTATTTTCCCCATTTACTCAAATTTCGCTTTTTTAAATAGGAATTTCCTCTACATACTTGCCCAAATCAAAACTCTTTCGATGAAGTTTACTTAACCCTAGTTTAGTTATCGCTTTCCTATGATCAAGAGTCCCATAACCCTTATTTTTACCAAAATTATAGCCAGGATACATATTAGAAAGCTTATTCATCAAATCGTCTCGATAGACTTTAGCAATAATTGAGGCTGCAGCAATTGATCCACACACCTGATCTCCCTTTATAATGGGCAACTGAATTCTTTTAGGCTGCCTCTTAATATAAAAAGCATCAATAAATATAAATTCAGGAGCATTTTTAAGTAATAAGAGGGCTTTTCTAAAAGCCATCTGAGAAGCCTTACCAATCCCTACTTTATTAATAATCTCAATATCTATTACCCCTATCGACCAACAAAGCGCCTGTTCTTTTATCTTTACACTCAACTCTTCCCGCACTTTGGGCTTAAGAAGTTTTGAATCAGCTAAATCATAAGAAAAATTAACATTTGAAGGAAATATTACAGCCCCAGCAACCACAGGACCAGCAAAGCAGCCTCGCCCCACCTCATCCACACCACAAACTTGGGTTATTCCTTTATTCCAAAGAATTTTTTCAAAAGAAAAAGAAGCAGTTTTCACAAAAAAACTTAGACTCTTGTAGCCATTCGGCCAGTTAATTCACGCAGGTAATACAACTTTGATCTTCTTACCTTTTTAGGATGCTTTACAACCTCAATATTAACCAAATTGCGTGCAGTTAGAGGCCATTTCCTCTCAACCCCAATACCTCTATCTCCAATTTTTCTAACGGTGATCATCTTATCATCGCGCCCAACAATTGAGATCAAAATCCCTTCATAGGATTGAACCCTAGTTTTACCACCTTCAACAATGTTGTAACTGACTTTTAGAGTATCCCCAATATGTAAATCGATATTTTTATAATTAACTGAAATCATATCTGAAATTTTAACTAAATGTAGCCAATAATGCAACCTCGAGCGTGGGTGTTACTAAATCTGAGTCAACCGAACAGTATTGGGTCCTAAAATTTGCTCAATATTGGCAATCAAATCATCAGCCGGTTCTGCTGTATATGATAGTTGCATCCTCTTAAATGTATTTCCACTTGGGATCAAAATAGAGATGGTAGCATTCCCTGGGAACATCTGAAGAGTTGATTTAACCTTCTGAAAAACCTCGCCACCTACCCCAGCCGGAACCTCAATTTCCAGAGAGGTAAATCCCAATTTCTGAGAAGTCTCAGGATCAAATTTCTCAATTGAATCAGCTAATATCGAAAACTCATCCTCTCTTTTGTCCAACTTACCATTAATCAAAACAACCTGTTCAACCACTAAAATATCCTTGACCATCGCAAATAGTTTAGGAAACACCACACAATCTATCTCCCCTGCTGACTCATCTGTCACTCTAATAAATGCCATTTCACTGTTATTTTTCTTGGTAAACACCTTCTTTACCTCCAAAATCACTCCACCCACAGTCACTTTTTTGCCTATATCTGCCGGATCCTCTCCTAATTGATTTATTTTTATTGAGGTAAAATCCTCAAGCAAACGCAATAACTTAGCATAAGGTGGCTCATGCAAATAAAATCCCAGTAAATCTTTTTCAAATACGAGCAACTTATCCAGCTCCATCTCCTCAATCTCAACGATCTTAAAACTAGGCCCTAAATCCTCTTCTTCCATCCCATCAAACAATGAATCCTGCCCCGTTACCTTTGATTTAGACTTTTTATGAACCTCATCCAAACATTGATCTAAGGCCAATAGCTGAGATGACCTTGCCCCCAACGCATCCAATGCTCCCGCTTTAATCAAACTTTCTAATGTTTTTCTATTGGCAAGCCGTGTGTCCACCTTTGAGCAAATATCAAATAAATCCTTAAACGGTTTCTCTTCCCGAGCTTTAAGTATTGATTCAATTGCTCCCATGCCAACATTTTTAATAGCAGACAACCCAAATCTAATCGCCTGCTTACCCGCTGACAGATTCTCTTCTTGCTCAACCTCACTAAAATTAGTAATTTGCCTTTTTAACTGCTCAGGGGGCAAATCCCTCAAATTCTCAATAGTAAATCCAACCTTGGAATAATTTACATCCGGAGGCAAAACAATAATCCCTATTTTTTTACACTCATTGATCGCCTCAGCAATCTTATCAGTATCCCCATATTCAGCAGTCATAACAGCCGCCATATACTCAACCGGGAAATTAGCCTTCATATAGGCTGTTTGATAAGCCACAATCGCATATGATGCAGCATGAGCTTTAGGAAAACCATATGCTGCAAATGGCTCTATCAGTCGCCATAAGTCGTCCGCCTTTTTAACTGACATCCCTTTTTCAATTGCTCCTTTAATAAACTTATCCTTTTGCTTGGCCATCTCAGCTGGAATCTTTTTACCCATCGCTTTTCTAAATTTATCCGCATCTAGCCATGAGTAACCTGCAATATTAATCGCAGTCAACAACACATCCTCCTGATAAACCAAAATTCCCAAAGATTGCCTCATATAATCCTCCATTCTAGGATCAAAATAGCTAATTTTCTCTGGATTATGAGCCCTATCTATATAATCTGGAATACTTCCCATTGGTCCAGGTCGGTATAAAGCGACCATAGCTGACAAATCCGTAATCACCTTAGGTCTTAACTCCATCAGCCATTTAGTCATCCCAGCACTACTTAGCTGAAACACCCCCATTGTTTCTCCTCTACCCAAAAGCTCATAAGTTTTTTTATCATCCAAAGGGATATCATCCAAATCCACTTTAATTCCAGCATTCTTCTCTACATATTCAACAGCTCGTCCTAAAATAGATAAATTCCTAATACCTAAAAAGTCCATCTTAACCAAACCCGCTTCCTCAACCGCAAACATGTCATATTGGCTAACCACTTTATCTCCATTTGATTCTCTTTGAAGAGGGGTAAAATTTGTTAAAGGCTCAGGCGAAATAACCACTCCAGCTGCATGAACTGAGGCATGACGCACAGTGCTTTCAACTTTGATAGCCAGATCAAGTAACTTTTTATATGTTGGATCATTTTTATATAAAGAAATCAGCTCAGGCACTTCTTTAACCGCATCTTGTAATGGTTTATGAAAGCCCTGATGTGGTGGTGGAACCAGCTTTGCAATCCTATCTACCTCACCATAAGACACAGCCATAACCCTACCAATATCTCGAATTGCAGCTCTTCCCATCATCGTTCCAAAGGTCACAATATGAGCTACTTTATCCTCTCCATACTTACTCATTACATAACGAATCACCTCATCACGCCTATCGTCTGCCAAATCAGTATCAATATCAGGTAGTGACGGTCTCTCTGGATTCAAAAACCTCTCAAACGGAATCTTATATAACAATGGGTTAATCTTTGTCACACCTAGAGAAAAAAGCACTAAAGATCCAGCCGCAGACCCTCTGGTATTAGTAATAATTCCCTGATCATTTGCCCAATTTACAAAATCCGACACCACTAAAAAGTAGGTTGGGTAATTTTTCTTCTCAATGATTCCTAACTCGTAATCCAATCTTTCAATTGCCTCCTCACTCATATCTATCCTTTGCTGAGCTCTTTCAAAAGTTATCTCTCTTAAGTGTTCCATTGGTGTCATACCTTCTGGAACCTCAAAAATAGGAAAATTAGGCTTGCCGAGAGTAATTTCTACATCACACATCCTGGCAATTTTTACACTGTTTTCCAATGCCTCAGGAATTTCCTTAAAAGCCTCCAGCATTTCAGAGGGGGACTTCAAATATAAATTAGGAGTATCAACCATTCTTAAACGATTTTGATCAGTCAAAAATTTACCTGTCTGAATACAAATCAAAGCATCTTGAGCCTCAACATCATCTGCTTTTATATAGTGCAAATCATTTGTCGCAACAATTGGAATCTCAAGCTTAGAAGATAATTTCCGAGCCGCATCCCAAGTTAATTTTTGCAACCTATCCATATTTTCCAAATCCTTTCGAATAACTTCCTCCAATGATGGGTTTTTCAACAATTGATCATAAAAATGATTTTGCAATTCAAAGAAATAATTTTCCTTTCCGAATATCTCCTGGTATGTGCGCGCCACCTCTTCTGCCTTTTCTAACCCCCCGTTATCCAAACTCCTAATAAATTCTCCAGCTGGACAACCAGATAAAGCAATTAACCCTTCTGAATACTGTTTTAACAACTCTTTATCTACCCTAGGTTTGTAATAAAATCCCTCCAAATGAGAAATAGACACAAGCTTCATCAAATTTAGATAACCTGTGTGATTTTTAGCTATAACAGTTAAATGGAATGGTTCAGTATCAATCTTTCCTTCTTTGCTAGTATGAGATCTAGGTGCCACATACAATTCACAACCAATAATTGGTTTAATCTCATACTCTTTACAGGCTTTATAAAACTCAATCACCCCATACATTGAGCCATGATCTGTAATGGCCACAGCCTCCATGCCTAAATCTTTGGTAGTTTTAACCAGCTTTTTTATCTTAGAAAGACCATCTAAAAGAGAATACTCAGTATGCGTATGAAGATGAACAAAATTAGAAGAATTCATAGGATAGTTTAATCACTTTGCAGCGGGGAACATTTCGACACCACCACACAAGCGAAAACTTTTTAAATAATACCACTAACAAGCAACCCCCTTTCAAGTAAGAGTTTAGATACCAAGTCTATACAACTATAGGACTTTGTGATATAGTTGTCTTAATGGCAACAATCGACAACAAAGATGGACAGCCTCAATTTCCCACCTCCGAGTGGACTACTGTTCATTTAGCAGAACAAATTCTCCGGAACGCTCGAGCAGATCAACCAGCCCCTGTCTCACTGGACCTAAGTGAGCTAAGAAATATACTTTTAATAAATGGTGGATTAAGTGAGTGGACAGGCCCTATATCTGCCCCTACTGGTCATCAAAGATTCCTGGAAATCTTCAAAAACCCTACCCCAGAAGAATTAGAAACAAAAAGAAAAATGCACATAGCAACCTCTTTAACTATAGAATTAGACCCATCCTACCAGCTCCCAGATCGCTTACCAGGTGAATATACCCTCAGAAATGATGCTCGCGAAATATCAAAGATTGTCTCCCAAAAACCTTTTGAACCCAGCCATACTCATTTAGGATATGTGGGTGGAACTATCACAGCACATTTAGGCTCACGAGAGCTAGAGGTTTCTAAATTAGTAGATCCTGACAACAGAGAATTGTATATAGCAACTGAAAGACTTAATGGCAATGAAGTTTTAAGCGCAACACTACATAATCTAGGACAAAGAGATGTTTCGGCTTCTTTGTCATTTCATCCTAAAGCCCCAGATAGATTAATCATACAAGACCCCATTTTCCCTAGAACTGCAGCTATCGCTTTTCATTTAATTGCCCAAGAAGCAATTCGGAGCAATCAAAGAAGAAAGAAAGTGCGTTAATCCTTAAGAAGCTTTTCTAAAACAATCCTCGCCTTTTGAGCATCTGCTTTGCCTTGTGTTTTTTTCATCACTCCGCCTACTAAAGCCATAATTGCATTCTCTTTTCCAGCTTTATAAGAATCAGCACTTGCCTGATTTTCTGAAATCACCTCTTTTGCCACTTTCTCCAACTCTCCCTGATCCTCAATCTTCCCTACAAACTTAGCTGCAACATCATCTATTATCTGATCCAAAGACTCATTCAAAAGATCAATTTTGTGATTTATTACATAATTTGCAACAGCCTTAACCTCAACTTTTCGCTCTTGTGCTTTTTTAGCTAAAGATTCAAATATATCTGCAATCCCTGTGTCTTCAGTCAAAATTTTGGCATCAGCAGGTTTTATCCCAAATTCAGATACAAACCTCTCTCCTTTTTGGAGAGCAAGCTCAGGCAAATTATTTTTTAATTTCTCAACTCTAGCCTCCTCCAAATTCATTTCTGGTAAATCTGGCTCAGGAAAATATCTATAATCATTTGCCTCTTCTTTACTTCTTTGAGTATAAGTTTGTCTTTTATCTTCATCCCACCCCCTTGTTTCCTGAACTAGTCTTTCTCCCTTATCTAGTGCCTCTCCCTGTCTTTTAATCTCATACTCCACAGCAGCCACCATAAATCTGAAGGAATTTATATTTTTTAGTTCAACTCTGTAAGAGGGTAACTCTTTTTGACCAACTGGTCTGACAGAAACATTTGCCTCAAGGCGCATATCTCCTCTTTCCATATCAGCATTAGACACACCTAAATATCTAAAAATTTGCTGGAGCTTTTTTGCATAATCCCTAATTTGAGAAGAATCTGTAAAATCAGGTTCAGTTACTATTTCAACTAATGGAACTGACGAGCGATTAAAATCAATTAAAGTTTCTCCATTCTGGTGAGTCAATTTACCAGTGTCTTCCTCCTGATGAACCCTATTAATTCTCACTTTAATAACTTTTCCATCATCTCCTTCAACATCAATCTCTCCCTTTACCGCCACAGGTAGAACTAATTGGGAAGTTTGAAATCCTTTAGCCAAATCAGGATAAAAATAGTTCTTTCTCTCAAAGTAGGAGGTCTTATTTATTGAACAATTTAGTGCGAGTCCAATTTGTATACACTTTTCAATTGCTTGTTCATTAATATATGGAAGCCCTCCAGGTAGCCCTAAGCAAACAGGGCAAGTCTGAGTATTGGGCTCCTTCCCAAAATAATCTGCACTACACCTACAAAACATCTTAGTTTTGGTATTCAGCTCAACATGAACCTCTAAACCAATAACCGTCTCATATTTGAACATTATTTTAGTACCCCCACAATATCTTCAAGTTTAATACTCCCCAAAGCATAAACCTCTCCTCGAAATATAGAGCCCTTGAACCAGCCAGGATATGCTGCTTTCATTTCTTCTGGTGTTAAAACTGCAACAGCAGGACTTATTAAAAGAGTCACAGCATTAGGACCTCTTACTATGCTTGAACTCTTTATTGGAAATAAAAAAATCACATCATCATATAGACCCTCAGGTGCACCAGCAACCCTTCCCCGAAAGTTTTGAAAGTAAGGAATCCCTCTCCTTTTTGCTTCATTGGGCGAAACAATCCCATGTCTCTCAATAAAACTCAATCTATCATAAGCGGCACCATCAAAATTAAATGTCGGCTGAAAAGAATGGGTATAACCCGAAAATTCAGGTCTTGGCTTTGGATTTAATACATTACTCATAGTTTAGTCCCTTCCTAGGTCTGTACTGCATTTCCTCTTCCCATCTTTGTAATGCATAATCTATAGCTTTTTGATTATAACGCTGAACTCCACCACGATATGAATCTAAAGTAGTGTTTAATGCTGCCAATTGTCCTATTAAATCATTGTCATCTCGAATAATATCAGCAGGGACTAATTTACGATCAGAACCTCGCGCTTTATGTCCCTGTACAATTACTCTCTGAGATCCTCTTTCACCTTCTAGATATTTTTGAGTTTGTCTGGCGTAATCTTTAACTCTATGATTATCATTAGCAAGAACTAATCCTAACAATCCAATTCTTCCTTCATTGTATATACCAACTAAAGCCCTAGCCTGTCCTATCCGTTTTCCAACCTCCTGCCGTATAGCATCTTTCATAGTTTAGGCCTTTCCTTAAAAACTTGTGCTGCTTGTTCATATGCATATCCCACTTGAAAAATAGTTTCCTCATCAAATGCTTTGCCTAATATCTGTAATCCAACTGGTAACCCATCTGAAAAACCACAAGGAACCGACAGTCCACAAATCCCAGCTAAATTTGCAGGAATAGTATATGCATCTGACAAATACATTTTTAATGGATCATCAATTTTTTCTCCAATATTCCAAGCAACTGTAGGAGACACTGGTCCTAAAATTACATCACATTTTTCAAAAGCTTTATCAAAATCTTGTTTAATCAAAGTTCTAACCTGAGCCGCTTTTGTAAAATATGCATCATAATACCCAGATGAAAGTGAAAATGTTCCTAACATGATTCTCCTTTTTGGTTCAGCTCCAAAATTAGATCTATTTTTCCCATATCTGATTCCATCAAAGCGAGCCAAATTAGAAGACACCTCAGAGGCCATAATAATGTAGTAAACAGCTACAGCATATTCAGTGTTAGGCAATGTCACCTCAACCATCTCCGCTCCTAAATCCTCAAGTTTTTGGATAGCATCCCTAACAGTTTTTTCTACCCCCTGATCTAAACCCTGCCCAAAATATTCTTTTGGAATACCAATTCTTAACCCCTTAATATCACGCTTTATATTTGTTGAATCAAACTTAAAACTTCCTTTTCTACAATTACTATCATATTGATCCTCTCCTGTAATCCAAGACAAAACTAAAGCCGCATCCTCAACAGACTTAGTAAAAGGGCCTATTTGGTCTAAAGATGATGCCATAGCAATTGCTCCATACCTGGAAACCCTCCCATAACTAGGCTTTAACCCAACAACCCCACAAAGAGAAGCAGGCTGCCTAATTGATCCACCTGTATCAGTCCCTAAGGTAAAAACCGCCATATCAGCTGCTACCGCTGCAGCAGAACCAGATGATGATCCACCAGGTACTTTTGTAATATCCCAGGGGTTTAAGGTGTTTCCAAAAGCTGAATTTTCACCAGAGGATCCCATCGCAAATTCATCCTGATTTGTTTTACCAATTACAGAGATATTTTGTGATAATAATTTTTCAATTACAGTTGCATTAAATGCAGGTTTATAACCCTCAATAATTTTTGACCCCGCAGAAGTTCTAATATTTTTTGTAGAAATTAAATCTTTAATCCCCACAGGAATCCCCTTGGTTGTTTTTTGAACATCTAAATAAACATTCAATTTATCATTAAGAGAATTAATTCTATCCAAATAAGCTTTGTTTAACTCCTCTTCTGAAAAGTTTTTTTCCTCAAGGGATTTTATAGTTTGAGTGAGAGTAAGTGATGTAATGTCCATTAAGATTCCTCAAAGACTCCTTTGGTTATAAATAAACCATTTTTAGTGTGAGTAGAATTTTGTAAAGCTTCCTCCTGAGTTAAAGAATCAGACACCTCATCTTTTGCAAAAACATTGTTTAGCCCAGTAGTATTATATGTTGGAATAATTCCATCAGTATTAACAGAATTCAATTGTTCAATGTGTCCTAAAACAGCAGATAGTTGTTCGCCATACTTTTCTTCTTCCTCTTCTGTTAGCGGTAAGTTTGCAAGTTTTGCAACTTTTTTCACTTCTTCACGACTTAACTTCATGTGGGGATTATACTAATAAAGATACAATCAGAAAAGACTCTTGTGATAAGATTAGCGCCTCTCCCTAATTTTTCTTACTAATCTGTGTGCAACATTTAAAGCTTCTGGAGTTCGAACCGAAAACTCTATTTTCCTTTTCCCTATAGCCCATTGTCTGTCAGGATAGGTCATACCTGTCATATCATCAAGGGTAGCTGCTCTGCTTGAGTAAGATATGATAACAGCAGATCCTCTCTCAATTACTCTGAAGGCGGTATCTTCTCCTAAGGTATAAAATCCACTAACAACAATAGGCTCATTGTTAGCACCCGACTCCGGTCTAGAATAGCTAGAAAAAGCCCTGTCATCTATACGCTTCATCTTTTTATATTTGCCCTTTCATCTCTCGCAAAGCTTTAACTCTTTCAGCAATGGGAGGATGAGTATTAAATAAATTAGCAAACCATCCAACAGCTTCCTGCCCTTTTAAGGGATTTGAAATATATAAATGAGCAGTGCCCCTATTGGCAGCTTCCAATGGCTCCTTATCTCCTGAAATTTTAAGCAAAGCAGTTGCCAAGCCCTCTGGATTTCTTGTCAGTAACACTCCTGATGCATCAGCTAAAAATTCTCTTCTTCTAGAAACCGCCAACTGTATAAAGGTTGCAACAATAGGAGCTAAAATCGCCGCAATGAGTGCCACAACCATAAAAATTCCATTTCCTCCCTTATTATCATCATTATCTCTTCCACCACCAAACCACAAAGATCTTAAAAACCAGTCAGACAACAATGCAATAGTTCCAACCAGTACTGACACAACAGCCATCACCAGGGTGTCTCTATTTCCAACATGGGATAACTCATGAGCTGTCACTCCCTCAAGTTCTTGTTTATTTAACTTTTCTAAGATGCCCGTTGTATAACAAATCGCTGCATGCTTTGGATTTCTTCCCGTTGCAAAAGCATTAGGTGCACTATCTTCTAATACATAAATTTTGGGTGTAGGTAATCCAGCCGCAATACACAAGTTCTCAACTAGTCTGTAAATTTCCTTGTTGCTTTGTTCTGAAATTGGTTTTGCTCCAGATATACTCAAAACAATTTGATCTGAAAAAAAGTAGGACACAAAATTCATTACCCCAGTAAAAATCAAAGCCATCCCAGTCAGCCCTAAAGCACTAGGGGCATCAAAGCCATAAGCTCTAGCAAATATATAAATTACTCCAACTACAAAAAGAGAGAAGAAAAACATGATAACCCAAGTTTTGAATATATTTGAAGAAACATGATCCCAAGCTGTATTAACTGTTGCCATAAGTGTGAAGCTATTTTACCACAAAAAACACCCTTACTCGACTACTCCTCTAATAATAGCTCCCATAATTTTACCGGCCTCATCCTTGACCGGAACAATCACTTCTTTACCCGAAAAAGAGTAATAATAATCATCCCAGGGCACACTAGAAATCTCACCATTAAGTAATTTAGTCACCTGTTGCTTTTTCTTATCGTCAGAAAAATATGCATCCATCACATCCCCACCTAAAGTTAATGTTTTAAGTTTATCCGGTGACACTTTAATCAAAAAGGCAGTTGAGCTCCAGTCTTTCAAATCATGAGAGATAGATCCATCAATGATCTTTCTCATCGACAAGGGATTAACACACCCATTTGGATACCCTTGAGCACTTGAGGTACAAGTCTCATCCAATTTCTTCTGGTCATAACTCATAAAAAGCTGGGTTAATCCAGCTCTATTTTTTTCTATATATTGATCAGTTTCTGCAGTATACTCACTCAAAACTGCTTCCTGTCTTTTTTGACTTAAGGAGTTAAAAAAGAATCCAAGGATTGAAATGGAGACAATGATAATTAAAATTGTGACAAGCGGCTTGATTAAATCAAGATCTTTGCTGTTATTTTTCATCTTTATGTCTACTCTCAACGAGCAGATCAGAGTTAATGGCAATAATACTCAAATTTAACATCAGATTAACTAGTACTGAGGAAACTATAATTGCCAAGCAGGAAACTAAAATAAAGCCAAGTAACTTCTCAATCTCCGGAGGAAAAATATCCCAATTAAAAAACTGATCAGCGGAAAAAAATATCGCCCCTAGGGTAAGGAATAAAAGCAATATGACAGCTAGCGAGGCAGTCATTCTTTCAATTTTTCTTCTATCCATTTATTTTTAGAATTTTACCTCAACATCTTTTTTCTCTTCTTCAGTTGCTTGGAAAAATGGTTCTCTTTGGAAACCAAACATCCCTGCAATAATAGAAGAAGGAAATGTCTCAAGTGAATTATTTAAATCCAAAACATTAGTGTTATAAAATTGTCTAGAAGCAGCGACTTTAGTTTCAGTGTCAGAGATCTCCTCTTGAAGTTGTTTAAAGTTTTCAGATGCTTTTAAATCAGGATAGGCCTCAGCAACAGCAAATAAAGATTTTAAAGCTCCAGTTAACTGATCATTTGCCTCTGCTTTATCCTCAGGAGATTTCGCTCCCATCATTGCAGAACGAGCTTTGGTTACCTCCTCGAATACACCCTTCTCATGTTTTGCATAACCTTTAACAGTTTCAACTAAATTAGGAATTAAGGAGGATCGTCTCTTCAATTGAACATCAATTTGAGACCAAGCTTCTCTTACCCGATTTCTTAGTGTCACCAAACCGTTATAAGTAAAAAGTAGCCAGAGAAGAATTAAAACTACAACCGCACCGATGATTAAAAATGGACTCACGATTAGAGTATATTAAACCATTTAGCAAATTTTTTCCACTCCCAGGTGTTTACAACATCTTCTGAAGTCACCCATCCTCGTTTTGCAACACTAACTCCATATTTCATATTATCCATCTGAGAAATCTCATGAGCATCTGAATCAATCACAAATTTTGCTCCAACCTTTAAAGCTTGTCTAACCAAGTCATCTCTTAAATCCAGTCTATTCGGGAAAGCATTAATTTCTAACAACTTATTGTTCTTTGCACAAAACTCAAAAACCTTATCCCAATCTGCATCAAATGAATCCCTTTCATTTAATATGCGTCCAGTAGGATGAGAAATAATATCTACATATGGATTTTCCAAAGCTTTCAGAATTCTGTTTGTCATCTTCTCCTTTTCAGATCTATGAGATGAATGAATTCCAGCAATGCAGTAGTCTAGGCTCTCAAGTATCTTATTGGGTACAGAAAGTGTTCCATCAGGAAGTATATCAATTTCGAGTCCATTTAGTACTCGGATATTATGATGTGAGGACTTTAATTGCTCAATTAGCTTTGAGCGGGATTCAAGTGTTTTAATCATCTCTTCCTCAGACACAGTTCTAAATCCTGGTGGGTGATCTGAGATTCCAACATATTCATATCCCATTGATATTGCCTTTTTAATTATCTCCTCAATCTCATTTACTCCCTGACCATGAGAAGGATGAATCATTGGAAAATTAGAATGAAGATGCAAATCCCCCCTTATATCATCAGGTTGAACTAACTTCGGAGTTTTATGAGCAAGCGCCACCTCAATTTCCCCTGCATCTTCTCTCATCTCAGGTTCGGGTGTATCCATATTCAGTAATTTATACAACTCATCCTCAGTTTTTGTAGGTACAAGCTTATTTGTTTTAACAGTGGTAACCCCAAATTCATTAAGAGACAAGCCCTTTTTTAAAGCAAAAGTCCTAAGCCTTATATTGTGATGCTTTGAGCCCGTAAAATGCTGCAAAAGGGCTCCATAGCTCTCAGGTGGACCAATTAGTAAATCAACGTGTAGCCCAGTAGAAAGAACCACTACAGCCTTAAACTCTCCCTTATCTGTAACCTGACTCACCCCAGGCATATTTACAAAATATTCTATAAACTCCTCAGGCTTTGTAGTAGCAACAGCAAAATCTAAATCACCTATCGTTACAACCTTTCTCCTTAAACTACCTAAAGGATCAGCTGCTTTAACCCCAGGTCCTTTCTTTAAATATTCAAGTATTTTATCAGCCTGTGCTCCTGCGAAAGGCAACAGCATACGATCTTTACTTCTTCCTGTTAGCTCTTCCAATCCTTTTAATATGTTTTGCCCTGCTTTTTCAGATAACCCTATCTTTTCTAACTCCCCGCTCTCAATTTTTGCTTTTAAATCATTAAAACTTTTTAAACTTAGTTGAGACAATTGCAAAGCTGTTTTAGGACCAACACCCGGTATATCCAATAACTCAAACAAGAAAGGATCATATTTTTTCATAATGGATTCAAAGTGAGATACCTTACCCTCCTTAAAATATTCTCCTAAATAAAGTTGTAAATTCTTCCCCACTCCTGGAATATCTCCCAGTTTCCCCTCTTCCCAGAGGTCTTTAACTGAAGAGGTTGAATGTTCTATAGCATCAGCTGCTGTCTCATAAGCTCTAACCTGAAAAATTGACTCTTTATTGAGGTTTAATGCAGCTGCAACTGATCTTAAAAGTTTGGCTACTTGAGGATTTGAAAATTTATTTTCAGCCATTTCTATCGGTAATATACCATAATAATTGACATTTGGGTTTTATTCGGCTAATAATAAATCCTTAATGGATATCAGCATTAGGAGAAGAGAACCAATAGTAAAAAGACCTATTAAAAGCTCCCGATGGCCAAAGAGAGCTATCGATACATTCTTCGACAAATGGTCAGCAGACAGTTCATACATTCTCGGATTTTTTGCCGCCGATGGTTGTATGTATAAAAATAAAAAAAATTCTTACTACATATCTTTTTACTCAGCCGATAAAGAATTAATCTATAGTGTAAAAAAAAATTAGGTGTCATAAAAAAAATTAGGTGTCATAAATAAAATCGAGTCTTATACAAAACCGAAACCAGCTAAAATAGCTTATGTCCTTCAAATCGGAAGCAAAAAATTATATCAACGTTTTATCCAACTTGGATTTACTCCCAAAAAAAGTTTAACTCTAAAATTTCCACTTGTACCCAATAAGTATCTTGCACACTTTATACGAGGATATTTCGATGGTGATGGATCCGCGTATTTCGGTAGTTTCCGCGTAAAAAGCAGAAATAACAAACTCTATTCTAACTGTCTTTTCCGAATAACTTCAGGTTCTAAACAATTTCTAGAAACAATAAAAATAAAAATTTTGCATAATTTACAACTTAAAGGTAGCCTATTTAAAAAGAAAGGAGGATACGATTTAGCATATTCTGGAAGAAATGTGTTAAAATTGTACAGCTTTATCTATCCATCTTTAGATGTGCCCCATTTAAAGAGAAAAAGGATGGTTTTAGATGAGTATATAAAGTTTATGGGATCGAAGTGTAACGGTTTTGCACGATTCCCTGTAGACATGCAGCTCCTAGGAGAAACTCTAGGATGAACATTTCGGGATAACGGTGAATACTAAGTCAAATTGATATGAGAACACCGTGGGAACCTTTAAATATTTAAAGGGCGCCGTAGAGACTAGATACCGAAGCACCTAATTCTAAATTAGATATGGTGAAGATATAGTCCATGCCGATATGAAAATATTGGATTACATGCACGGAATAGGCAGCGGGTTCAACTCCCGTCGGTCCCGCACATAAACTTTAATAATTAATACTTCAAACTGAAATATTTATCAAACAATTGATCTCAGGTTTAATAACTCAATATCTACGCACAAAAGTGGAGAATAAAACCAATATTGACCTATTTTGATATAGTTGACAAAAATCTTTTCATAGGTTAAAAAGGGAACTAATCTGCCTTAGAAACAAAAAAGGAGTATTTCCTGTGGCAAGAACTAATCAAAAAACTAAAACAAAAAAAGTAACATCCTCTCGCATCTCAGCTGCTACAGCTAGTGAAAGAAAATCCACAACTGCAGCTGAAAACTCTTCAGGTAATTTCCTAAATAAATTAAAATTTGATTTCCAAGAAAACCAAACATATATAAATATGGTCTTGGGAGGATTAATAGTCGTAGTTTTAGGTGTGTTGATTTTTAACTACTTTAATAAGCCAAGCGGTTTAGTTGGTCCTTCTCAACAAATTGAAACAGATCAATTAACAAATGATGTTTCTAAAGATAATTTGCCAGGCAAGTACACAGTTAAAGAAGGTGACACTCTTTATACCATTGCAAACAATTATTATGGTGATGGTTTCAAATACAGCTTGATTGCTGACTCAAATAAACTATCAGATCCTAATTCCTTAACTGCAGGACAAGTTTTGGATATTCCAAAAGATGAAACAGCTACTGAAACTCAGGCAACACTTGGTTCAGAGACAGCTCAACCTAGTCCCTCAACCCAAGCTTCTTCGCCTTCTCCAGTAGCAACCCCTACTGAACAGTTAGGTACAGGTGGAGCTATAAACCAAACAATTTGGGGTGAAAAAATAACCACGAGTACATATGTTGTTCAACAAGGAGATTGGCTTTCCAAGATCGCTGGAAGAGCTTATGGAGATGTCTATGCTTTTGAAAAAATAGCTAAAGCAAATAACATTCCTGACCCAAATAATATAGAGCCAGGCACTATTCTTAGAATCCCTCAGTAATCTTTTAGCTTTAACCTTACCTCTAATTTTTGTTATACTCTCAATCACAAGCGGTGGTAGTTCAGTGGTAGAATGTCTCCTTCCCAAGGAGAAGGTCGCCGGTTCGAGTCCGGTTCACCGCTCTTAATGCAAAATTAACTTCAAAAAAGTTATCCACTTTGAAACTAATTTATTATGCAAATAAATAATAAATTAGTTTCAATCAATCAGGTTTATAAATTCTTTTTCATTCGTAACATCAATTGACAATGTGACAGCGATGCAATAATTTTCGTTGGCTTTTGCAACACCTTCGTAGGTATGACCTGACTCGCCATGGGAAATACTCCAATGGTTAAAAGTCATCGGGTATTTACCACCAATCTTTACACGGACTGGGCTCCAACGCCCATTAGCTAACGCGGCAGCTTCAGTATCAATACACCCCTGCGTAACCGGAAAAATTGTCAAAGACAGATAGTTCCCATTTTCTTTCGCTGCACTAAGAAATTCATACTCTTTTTTGCTTTCTGATTTGACGAGATAATTTGGTGGAAAGCTTAAACTAAAATCAAGCAAGTGACTAGTAAATCTTTTTTCTGGTTTCGGCAATAAATTAGCCGCTTGGTCTTTTAAATTTGCTATTTTTTGACCTGAATAATACTCAGGAGAAAAGTAAAGATGACCATTTTTAGTGGGGGCTGAATAATAAATAAATGTTAAATAAGGAATGAGAACAAGTAAAGTCAAGATAATCAGAACCGCTAAACTAATCGCCAGGAAAAGCTTTCCTTTAAGATAAGATTTTCCCGATTTAGTTTTCATAAAAAAAATCATAGCATATAAACTTCCATTAAGTAATTAAAATGAGCCAGAAGCGGTTCAAATAAAGTGCTTTGCGCGCTCCAGAAGAATATTTGGACATTTTCATAGCCTACAAATCTCTTACAAAATGTCAATTTCTGCTAAAATGTGCTTACGCCAGCGTAGCTCAGTGGTAGAGCAATTCTTTCGTAAAGAAGAGATCGTGAGTTCGATCCTCACCGCTGGCTCAGAAGACTTATTCAAAAGATATCAATTTGATATATAATCTATATAATGAGAAAAAGGTATCAAAGCTACTACAAACCAAGATCTATCAAAAAGCTTGAAAATAAAACTAAAAAAAGAATTTTTTTTTCTATTGTGTTTGTTATAGTTTTGGGATATTTTTTCCTAAATTGGGGACTACCATATTTAATAGGCTCACTTAGTATTCTAAATAAAGTAAATGGCAAACACCAGTCAGCTCACTCAGCTATGGATGATCCAGCCATTGCCCCTCCTGTTTTAAACATTCCATTTGAAGCCACCAATAGTGCAGCTCTTAAAGTTACAGGTTATAGTCTTCCTAGTTCCAAAGTAGAAATATATTTAGATGAAGATCTAAAAGACACAGTTGAAACTGATGAAACGGGCTACTTTCATTCAGATGATATATCTCTCTCTGAAGGAACAAACAACATTTATGGAAAATCTATCAATGATGATGACAAGAGAAGCTTAGCTTCCAAAACAATCAAAGTAGAATACAGTAGTGAAAAACCTACTCTTGATGTATCCTCCCCTTCTGATGGTCAGCAAATCAAAGGTGGTGATAAAAAAATCACAGTAACTGGCAAAACAGACAGTCAAAATTCAGTCATGGTTAATGGGCAAACAGCCATTGTAAATAATGAAGGAAATTTCGCTCATGAAGTCCAAATAAACGATGGTGATAATACAATCACAATTGAAGTTACCAATCCAGTAGGAAACTCAACCAAAATAGAACGCAAGGTTAACTATTCTTCTTAAGTTGCCTACTCCAAAGAACACATATTCCCATAATTACCCAAAACTCTAAACTCAAATCATTTTTAAAGTACGGCACATCAACCAGTCCATGAATTATCCAGTAACTCAGAACAGAAAAAAGTGCACACCCTAAAATTGGATTAATACTTTGATGCAAAGCTTTTGCAGTTAGAGTAAACACCTTCCCAATCAACAGTAAAAAAGCAAACAAACCCAACAGCCCAGTTTCAGCCCAGAAAGTTAAAATTATATTATGAGGATACTGAAATGGCTCCTGATATTGCTTTAAAACATACTGTGTTGAATAAAGATTCTTAAACCCGTTTAACCCAGCTCCAAAAACAGGATGCTCCTTTAATAAATTAGCAGTACCTGCCCAAATAAAATATCTAATCTGAAGCGTATCTCCCTTTGTATAAGGCACATCTCCTTCATTAGGAATAAAGTTTGTGTGCTGATAAAAAATCGTCCCAAAAATAATAAGCAAAACCCCCACCACCCCTAAAGGCACATACCAGAATTTCTTTACAACTTTATTTCTCCATATCAGTACTGAGTAAAGTAACACAACAACTGAAAACAAAAGTGCATACATTCCCCCTCTAGATTTAGTCCAATCTATAACAAAATAAAACAGTACACAAAGAAGTAATAAAAATACTTTTTCAACCATTTTTTTCCTGGCCAAAAAAAGACTAAAGCAAATTAAAGCAGCTGGTGCAATAAACAAAACCAAAGCATTTGCACTGTTATAAACTCCAGATACTCTCCCTTGTAACATTTCATGATTTGCAAAAATAAACAGATTGAAAAACTTTTGAAAAACACTAAGTACTGATAACCAAACCGCCGCTGTTATAAGACCTGCAATTGGCACAAAAAAATTATTTGTATTCTTGAATTGATAAATCAGACAATAAAAAAACAAAACTGGCTCTAAAAAATAAGCTCTAAAAATCCCAACTCCTCCTGAAGGATCAATACTTGTAAATATTGCCAAAAAAGCACTGACAATAAAAATCAGGATATATAAATCCAAAGGAGTTTTTAATTTCTTAAATTGCCTTCCTTCTTTGAAAAAATCATAGGTCGTAGATAAAAGTGTCAATCCTATTAAGATTTCTAAAAGTGTTGTAGGGTAAAAAAAATTTAAGAAAGGAAGATTAAAATGGAATCGAATAATATACAAAGGGCTTAAAGCTATTGTTATAAAAATAAGTAGTAAACTAGAATTCATACTATTTGTTTTTTAGTTGTAAAAAAGTCAAACTCATTCCTAAAAATAGAAAAAATATCAACATTATTGGAGGAAAAAACAAACTGTTAATAAATTGACTACCAATTAATAATGCAGTAATTATGATAATTGGCAAAAGAAATTTTTCTTTCTTTTCAGCTTTAATTATACTCAAAAACTTTGTGATTACATACCCTAACCACAATAAATAAACACTAATTCCGACTATTCCTGTCGTAGCCAGAACAAAAAGTAAACTAGAATCAACACCAGCTCCTGCATGTCCACCATTTTCAGAATAGACTTTCAAATCTCCCCTCTCATTTGATACATCCCGTAAGTTATTAAATCCAACCCCTGTAATTGGCGAACTTTGAAAAATTGAGATTCCTTTTTGCCAAGACCCAAAGCGTTCTCCTGCTGACTTATCAATTCTAAATGCTCCTTCAACTCGTGCTTTAAAAGGAGCAAATAAAAAATATAAAGCCACAACTGAAATTAAAAAAATAAAGATCATTTTTCTTCCATTTATAATTCCTTGTATTAATAAGCTAACTGCCAGCATAAAATACGCAGTTCTAGAAAAAGTTAAAATAATTGAAATTAAAATTACTGCAAAAATACTGCCATACCGAATTTTGTTTAACTTGATTTTTTGATAACAAAATAGCAATGGAATAATTAAAAATGATCCCAAAAAATTAGGATCTAAAAATGTAGAGACTAGTCTATTTTTGTGAGGATCATATCCATAAACTGTTAACTCTAAAAGATCTGGATAAACAACCAGCTGAATTAACCCTAAAACAGATAAGATCACCCCTAACCAAATTACTGACTCGAAAAGAACATCATAATTTTTTACATCTTCTCCAACTAAACTACTCCCTAAATAGAAGGCACTCGAATAAACAATAAAACGAATTAAATAATCCACCCCAGAAAAATTCCCTGAAAATATTAAAGATATAAATCCGGTAATCCAAAAAACAATTAATAATCCAAATGATTTATTAATTTGAATTTTTTTCTTTATCCCTATCTGCCAGATAACCAAAAAAACTAAAGTAACGGTAAGTAATATATCCATTAAACTAATTGAAGATGAACTCCCTCCAAAAGGAAAACGGCCAAATTCTCCCAAAGTAATAGAAAAAATAGTTGCAATAGTTAGGAAAAAAACTAATTTCATTAAATTCTTGAGTTTACAAATGGAATCTTTAATTTTTTATCTCTAAAATTATCGATGATATATTCCCGATCAACTAATATATTTGATTGAATTTGATTTCTTTTTGCAATAAGACCAAACAAGTTCCCAATTATAAAAGCTTGAGCCCCTATAGCCTGCCAGAAAAATCCCTTAGTTGTAAGATATCTTAGCGTATTTAAATTCACTAAAATTATCTTTAACCAATTAAAATTTCTCCAAATTAAAAATGAGGGAAAGTCTTTAATAATTATCTGCATCATATTTCTAAACTGCAAATACTCTAATTTTGAAGGGTTTTTAAGCGATGTGGCTTTATGAATGTGATATATAACAGCTTTTGGTTCATAAAAGCCCTTATAGCCCTGAAACTGGGCCCTCAGACACAAATCTATATCCTCCATATACATAAAAAAATCCTCATCAAATAACCCCACCTTTTCTATCAATCTCCTTCTAACAAGCATTGCCCCAGCAGTTGCCAAAAAAACCTCCCCAGGACTACTAAACCCTTCACCATCTGCCTCACCCCGTCCTATGTGATCTGCATGCCCTACTATATCTATATAATCTCCTACAGAGTCAATCAATCTTCTATTATTAAACTGCAAGACCTTGCCCGTTACAAAACCAATTTGTTTTTTTGTTTCCAAAACCTCGGCTAATTTTCCTATACAATCTTTTTCAATTTCCGTGTCATTATTCAAAAGAAATAAATACTCACCCCCAGATTTATTTATTCCCACATTTACAGCTTTTGCAAATCCATAATTTTTATCAAGAGAAATAACATCAAACTCTGGATAATTTTGATTTACAAATTTCACTGAATCATCAGTTGAACCGTTATCTACAATCTTTACTTCAAAGTCTTTGTAAACCTGCTTTCTCAAAGAAGCCAAACATACCTTTAACAGTTCGCATCCATTCCAATTTGGAATAATTATGGAGACAGTCACCTTTTTTTCTTTAACATATCTCATTTTTTAAATACTTTTTTCTGTAACAAGACAAAAAACACTAAAAAACTTAGCACCTCAGACAAAACCGTAATCCAAGAACTGGCTATAAATCCAAATTCAGGAATAAAAATTAAGTTTGCAATTACATTAAATGAAACTGTAAAAATTGATAAATAAATCACAGGTTTCAAATATTTATCCGTTGATAATAAAACAATGGTTCCCGGTATATGTATAAACATAAATGGAATTGTCCAAGCAAGTATTAATATAGCTCCAATTGAAGCCTCAAATTGGGGTAAAAATAATTTAATAACAGTGGGCAAAAATAGAATGTATAAAACAACAATAATCAAAGATATAACACCTAAAAGCTTCAAACTCTTAAAATAATATTGCTTAATTTGCTCTCTATCTTCCTCATGCAATCTAGCCAAAACTGGAAAAGATGCTGTAGCAACCGATGAAGGTATAAACACCAAAGCTTCTAAAAATTTATAAGCTGCACTGTAAAGTCCTGTGTCATATGATCCCTTCATATATGACAGCAATAAAGTATCAATTTTAAAATAAATAAGCCCTAAAACCCCCAAAATTCCATACGGCAAAGACCCTAAAATTATTGGCTTTACATTCTCATACTTAAAATTAAGTCTAAATTTAAACCCTTCCTTAATATATAAAACAAACAGAAACAAAGCATAAATTATTTGCCCAATTATTAATGCATATACCGCCCCATGAGAACCCAACCCAGAGCTTATCAACAAAAATCCTGTAATCGTTGTAGCTAAATTTAAAATCACGCTACCTATTGCAGAAAGTGACACCTTTTGGATTGCAATAAATATTCCATCCAGAGTCAATGACAATGCCTGAGGCACTACAGCAAATATTGCCAATATCTCCAAAGACGCTCTTAGCTTGTCCGGATCAAATATATAAACAAGTGCAGAAAAGAAGATAAATACTACAACCATAAAAAGAGCTCTAATGATAAACACATTAGACATAATTGAAGTTAGCTCTTTTCTATCCTTTGCCACCTCCCTTACCAAATAACGCAAAATTCCAAAGTCACAAATTGGAGAAATAAGCGAAAAATAAGATAAAGCAACAGAGTAAAGTCCAAAATCAGACACCCCCAAACTATTTGCAAGATAAATATTATAAAAAAAGGCGACTAACTTGATAAAAACCTGCCCACCCCAAAGATAAGCTGAATTTTTTAAAATCGAACTCTTCATTAAAGATTAGTCTATCATTAAGTTGAGCTTCTTGCGACTTCTGCCCTCCTTTGAGATAATACCTGGAATGGAACCGGATTTTTTAAGCTATGAACAACCCCCACAACAAACTTCCTTTAAAACTCATCTAATTGAGCTTTTTGAAACACTGGTCGTCTTTGGCGCAATCATCACAGTTATCTATTGGTTAGTAGCCCAACCCCATAAAGTTTCCGGACTTTCGATGTACCCTAATTTCAACGATGCAGATTACATAATCACAGATAAACTATCATACAAATTCAACCCGCCTCAAAGAGGAGATATTATCGTTTTTAAAAACCCCAGAGATCTTTCCCAGGATTTTATTAAAAGAATAATAGGTATTCCAGGAGATACCGTGAGAGTAGAAAATAACCATGTGTTTTTAAATGGCAAACAATTAGCCGAACCCTTTTTAAAGCCCGATGTAATCACAGAACCCCACACCTTTATACCTGAAGCCCAAGACGTCTCAGTCCCACCAGATAAATATATTGTTTTTGGAGACAACAGAACTCATTCATCTGACTCACGAGAATGGGGATATGTAGAAAAATCAGAAATAATAGGAAAAGTCTTTTTGCGCTATTGGCCACAAAACTCCATAGGATTGTTCCCCGCAGCCTACGCCATTAAACAATAATTTTTTTTACTTTGAATTTTTTTAGGATTGGAATGAAGATTCTAATGCCTGATAGATCTTTTCTATCTTTTGATTTGTTTGATCGGGAGTTCCATCGAGTCTAATTTCTAATTTTGCAGTTTTGCTTGTTAATTCATATTTAATTTTTGCAGGTAGATTGTCTGATGACGGAGAAAGGGTTTGCTGTAGTCCTTTTTGAATTCTCTCCACTTCCTCATTAACAATAATCATTTTCTCTGAAGAAGCACCCTTTTTAGGCCCAATTCCATGATGAGAACGCATTTTTCTAACCAACTCCTCAGCACCTCTAACAGATAAATTTCTTTTTAAAACCTCTTTGTATGCTTCAATAATAAGATGAGGGTCTTCCAAAGCAGATAGAGCTCTTACATGGCCCTCAGTTGTCTGACCAGACATCAAAGCATCCTTCAAAGCATCTGGCAAAGTTAACAATCTAATGGTGTTAGAAATATATGAGGGTGATTTTGCTACTCTTTGGGATATTTCAGCATTAGTTAAATTAAACTCATCCATTAATCTTTTATATGCTTGAGCTCTCTCAAGGGGGTTTAAATCAACTCTCTGAACGTTTTCGACTATTGCCATCTCCAACATTCCCTGGGGTGTAGTTTCTCGAATAATAACGGGCACCTTTGGCAATCCAACAAGTCTGGATGCTCGCCATCTTCTCTCTCCTGCAATAATTTGATAACCAGCCGGAGTTTTTGCTACAACAATCGGTTCCAATACTCCATGAGTTCTAACTGATTCAGCCAGTTCTGCTAAGGATTCAGGGGTTATAAGTCCACGGGGTTGCAAGGGGTTGGCTTGTATTAAATCAATATCTAAGTCAAAAATATGCTCGTCTGGTTGAGGATCCATTAATTTTTAATCACACTAATCACTTTTTTCCCAATTTTCTTTTTAAATTCAACTAACCCTGTAGTGATTGCATAAATAGTGTAGTCATTACCCATCTTTGTTCCAATTCCAGAGTAAAACCCATTACCTTTTTGGCGAACTAAAATGTTTCCATTCTCTACTTTTTCACCACCGTAATGTTTTACACCCAATCTCTTGGAGATTGAATCTCGGTTCTTTTTTGTTGTCGATCCACCTTTTTTATGTGCCATTTTGTGTTATAGTTTTATTTATAATTATAGTCTGTTTAATAAGACTGTCAACCTTATCAAATTATTTTTTGATAGAAAGTTTACTTCCCCGTCTCGCCTGTCCAATTACTCTTCTATAATTTGCTTTTGATTTAAATGTAGCCACTCTAACTGCAGGTAATTTTACAGCTTGAACTGCAAATACAACTTTTTCTTTAAGAAATGGTGTACCTATCTCAAGTTTTCCACCAGAACTTTTAAGTAATATCTTTTCACAAGCAAATTCCTCAATTTCCCCAAGATAATCCACAATTAATTGCTTATCTGGACTTATCCTATATTGTTTACCTGAAATCTCAGCTATGAAATAATCTTGCATTTTTTTATAAGCTTTTTACGCTTTTTGACCTTTGATAGGTATTTTAAGCCTAAATAGCTTAAGTTTCAAGGGGCAAAGCATTTTACACAAAAGGTTTACTTTTGCAATAAATTGCCTATAGGATAAAATTATCTACTTCATCTAGTCTATCTCTTCTTACCCCATATCTAGAAACTGAGGAGACAAGCCCCAGACAGATCAAAGTTGTCACAATCGAACTACCTCCATAAGACAATAGGGGCAAAGTAATACCCGTAATGGGCAACAATCCAATATTCATCGCAACATTCACGCTAATTTGAATAAAAAGCATGCTTATTACACCAATTATGACCAATTCCCCAAATCTATCCTTTATCTTAGATAAATTCTTTAGTAAAAAGAAAAAAATAACTATATATAACACCAAAACAATCGACGAGCCCATAAATCCTAACTCCTCAGCTATAAAAGCAAACACAAAATCAGTCCTAAATTCTGGTAAAAATTGCAGTCTAGACTGGGTTCCGCTTCCTAATCCCCTTCCAAAAATCTCACCCGATCCCACAGCAATTGTTGATTGAATAACATGAAATCCTATCCCTTGAGGATCTAAAGAAGGGTTCAAAAAACTAATGATCCTTTTTTTCTGATAATCATGAAGAAGAAACCAGGACAAAGGCAAAGAAATAAAAGTAACCAAAGAAAGTATTAAAATCTTAATGTGAGAGATATTTGAGGCAATCAACAAACTCAGCCAGATAAACATAATTGTTAAAGCCGTTCCTAGATCAGGCTGTCTAAAAACAAGTCCAGCTATGGGCAACACAATCAAGAAACTAATCCCAATGTTTCTCCATGATGGTAAGTTCTTAGACCAAAAATGAGCCAAAATTAATATGATTAAGGGCTTTGCAAACTCGGATGGTTGCAGATTAAAAAGTCCCAAAGGAATCCATCTAACCGATCCTCTAGTACTAATTCCTACAATGAAGGTAATAATAAGTAGAGCAAAAACAATTAAATACCCTATCTTCAAAAAGCTTTTCAAAGAGCGGTAATCAAAAGAACGAAGCAAAAAGTAAAAAATCATCCCAACTCCCGCAAACAACAACTGCTGCAGAGCAAGACTCAAACTGGATGTGTATATTACTGTTATCCCTAGGGCTAGCAGCAGGAAGACGGCAATTAGCATTAAATCTTTTTAATCTGTAGGCTATCTGATTGAGAAATTTTGGTCGCGGCTGTCATCTTTAAAATCATTCCCTCAAACTCCACAGGCCATTTATCAGTTAATATCTCTATAGAATCCTTAAGGGTTAATCCTGTTTCTTTTCTCAACTGTTGAATTTTTCTAATTAAGTCTCGGGCCTCCCCCTCTTGTTCAAGAATCGGAGTAATTTTTGTATCCAATACAACTGACACATCTTTTGTGCCCTTTTTGTACTCAACTTCTTTAATATTCACTTCCTCTGCTATAACTTTCTCTAGCTCTTCACTTAAACGCTCAACAGCAGTATATTCAAGTTTTGCTAAAGGCTGCCTTAACTTAAGAGATTCTTCTTTTCTTTTAGCATGACCCAATTCAACAATAGCTCTAACAATTACCATATCCTCTATTAACTTTTTATCAAGTAGACTTTGATCACCCTTGGGATACTCAGTTAAATGAACTGATTCATCAGCTGTCAGATTTTTATACATCTCCTCAGATATAAATGGAGCAAGTGGTGCAATTAACTTTGTTACACCCACTAAAACTCCATAAAGAACAGACAAACATGTATTTCGATCTTGCTCATTATCATTATTGCTTATCCTATCTCTAGAGCGTCTTATATACCAAGTTGATAAATCATTAACTACAAAATCCTTAGAAAGTTTAGAGATTGCCACAGTGTCATATTTTTCAAAAGCCTTAGTTAAATCATTTATAAGTTCAGTTAATCTAGCCAATATCCATTTATCTAATATATTCATATTTTCTTTTTTGGCATCTCCACCAGGTACTTCACAACTCCATCCAAAAATATTGGCATAATCAACAAAATACTTATAACTATTCCAAAGGATTAATAAATAAGTTCTAACAACATCTGGCACTCCAGTATCCGAAAAACTCATATCCTCACCCTTCATAACAGGTGATCCCATCAAATAAATTCTCAAAGCATCACCACCATATTTTTGCATAACTTCTTTTGGATCAGGATAATTATTAAAATTCTTACTCATCTTCCTGCCATCCGTACCTAAAATAACCCCAGTCACTAACACATTCTTAAAAGCAGTTGATTCATAAAGAGAGGTAGCAATTACATGTAACACATAAAACCAAGCTCTAATTTGACCCGTGTATTCAACAATGAAATCAGGCGGGAAAAAATCCTCAAGATTTATATTTTCCTCAAATGGAAAATGCCTTTCAGCAAATGAAGCGCTCCCCGCCTCAATCCAAGAATCCAAGACCTCAGGCACTCTCTTAGCATCTTTTCCACACTTTTGACATTTTATTAAAACTTCATCAATCTCTGGCTTGTGCAAATCATTTATCTTTTTACCGGATAACTCTTCAAGCTCTTTTATAGATCCCGGAACTATTCTTTCTCCACATTCACACTCCCAAACCGGCACAGGAGATCCCCAATACCTACTTCTTGAAATACACCAATCAGGAGCAGCTTCCATACTCTTTAAAAACCTTCCATATTTAAAATGTTTAGGATACCAATTTACTTTTTCATTAGTTTCCTTAAGCTTGGGTTTAAGTGATTGAATATCCACATACCATGCATTTTGAGGAGCATAATAAAGTCTGGTGTGACATCTCCAACAATGAGCAACTGTATGAGTGTGATCATCCTCTCTATACAAAAGCCCTCTCTTTTCCAAATCTGCATTTACCGCTTTATTAGCCTTTAGATAATACATCCCTCCAAAAATTGGGACATCTTGTTTCACCGTTCCTGTTTCATCAACATGCATAGGCAATATGATGTTATTTTCCTGCATAACCACCAAATCCTCTTCTCCATAAACAGCAATCGTTACAACTCCAGTTCCCTCATCTGCAGTTACAAAATCTCCTCCAATAATAATGAATGCCTTTTTACCTTCTTTTAAATCATCTTCAAAATCTTTTATATAAAAGTCATAATGAGGCACAAATTCTTTTCCTAAAAGCATCTCACCCTTAAACTCATCAACTATTTCATAAGGAATCTCTTCTTTTAGAATTTTTAGAGTTGTTTTAGCTAAAATATAGAACTCTTCTCCTTGTTTTACCTTTACATAATCTAATTTTGGATTAACAGCCAAAGCTGGAGTTACAATCTTATTCCAGGGAGTAGTGGACCAAGCCAAAATAAAAGTTTTAGGATCATCCTTTAATTGATATTTATAAGTATCAGCTGGCTCTGTGATTTCTTTGTGGTTTTCTGCATCCATTGCCACTTCAAAATTAGAAATTGGTGTTGAATCCTGTGGACAATATAAAGAAACTCTAAGCCCCTTATATATTTGGCCCTTATCATACATCTGCTTAAATACCCACATTACAGATTCCATATAGGGCAAATCCATGGTTTTATAGGCATCTTTAAAATCTACCCATCTACCAATGTGATCTACATACCATTCCCATTCGGATGAAACATTTTGAACATATAGCTTACACTCTTCTATAAACTTTTTAACTCCAATTTTTTCCTCAATATCTCTTTTACTTTTAAGCCCTAACTTATCTTGAACTTTGTTTTCAGCTGGTAACCCATGGCAATCCCATCCCCACACTCTTCTGACTCGAAACCCTTTCATTGTCCAGTATCTAGGGAATAAATCTTTAGGAACTGAAGACAAAAGTGTTCCATAATGAGGTAAACCTGTTATAAAAGGCGGACCATCTAAAAATGTCCACTTTTTATCCTCAGGTCTGTCATCTACTGACTTTTCAAATATTTTATTTTCTTTCCAGAAATTTATTAAATTTTCTTCAATTTCGGAAAAATTGGGGGCAGAGGAAACAGGTTTTATCATATGTGAGTTATTTTAGTGTATTTACTTCGATTGAACAATATTAAGGATCGCTAAATCTTTTTCAGAATATCTTCCATCCCTCTCGGTTTATAACCTTCGGTTACCATTCTGCTTATTATTAGATTCCTAAAATATTCATATTTCATTCCCTTAAAGTTCTTCAATAGAAATCTCTTTAGAATATCTCTTCCCCTAAATTCTTTTTTCCAACTTCCCTTTCTTATAGATTCTAAAAATTCTTTTTTATATCCCTTCTCTTTAATTATCAAATCCTCTTCTTGTATTTTCTCACTTATTCCTATTATCTTATTTACAGAATTTTGAAATGAAATATAAATATCTTTACTTAAAGCTAGACTTTTAGGATTTGCACCTATCTCGATCTTAGAAACAACCTCTTCGTTTAACTCCTTTGTAATTTTATGATGGACTAGTTCTCCCAACAGTTCCTTAGCACAATTCTTTAATTCTTTTTTTACTTTTTTTTCATCCCAATCACCACTTAATGCAAGATCTCTAATTGCATACAAAATATATTTTTCCTCAAGCAAATAATTTTCAATATGATATACATCCCACTTATATATAGATGCTGTTTCTCCCATTAGTTCATCTTCTCGGTCCCAATCTACAATCGCAAAAAATTTCATTGGTAGCATTCCTTTATCAGCAACCTCGGAAAGCATTTTATGAAGCTCAATTACCTTTCCTTTCATACCTCCGGAAATTAAATTAACTTTATTTGCAAAATCTGGGAACAATGAGGTCACCATTTTTAAGTCAAATTCCGAATCGCCACCACCCTCCAGAATCACAACCTTAGCTCCCGGGTGATAAGCAGCTAAATCACCGACTAAATCTAAAACTGCAGTCTCTAAATCCGCACTAATCTCGACTTTTTTTATTTGATTATCCGGAGACTCATCAGCAAATTTTAAATGATAGGTTGAATAATTAGGTCTCCCAACTGTCTCTCTTAAAAATGCATCTGAGTGGGTAATTAACCACATTTGATTACCCATAGCTTCCCCTAAATGCCTTTTATAAAACTCTGGTAAACCTCGAATAAGACTAGGATTTAAATGAAGTTCTGGCTCATCTATTAAAAGAACAGAATTTTTAGGAGTATTATTCCGCAATCTTAAATACCCATAGATTATCTCTTTTTCTCCTGAACTAAGTTCATCAATGTCATGAATCTCACCAGTTGCCAGTCTAATTGGAAAGTCCAAGCTACCTTTTTGGTTAGGTATTGGACCTAAAAACTCCTTCCCAGGAAAAAAAATTTTGAAGAGATCCTTAACAGTTTCAATTATCATATTCTTGCCAACAGCAATTCCACTATCTTTTTTTATTAGATCTCTCAAATAAACTGCTGCCATTTCAGATTTTATATTTGAGTATTTCCCCGCATAATTATAGAGAGCATGTTGGCTCATTCGCAGCTCAATATCTTCATTACTAAGCGTTATCCCTCCAACCCTTTCCCTACCATAATTCCTCGCTGCCCCATTATAATCAATAATACCCATATTATCTGGATCATATGTACTAAAAATAACTTCCAATGCAGGATTTGGAACTGTAATTAATTTAAAGTCTGGTGTAATTACTATTTCTCCTATTAAACGCTTCTGCAAATATAACCTAGCAGCGCTTTCTTCCTCTGCTAATTTTTCCTCCATACTAATAGAATTAATTCTTTGTCTATGAGCAAAAGAATCAAAACTTTGATTATTAAATTCTGGGAAATATTGGCTAACCACCTTCGGTTTTATAAGTGATCTTATATTCTCTCTAACATACTGACCCTCTGGTTCTTCAAGCTCTATCTCTAGTTTTATTTTCAGATCCTGACTATTATCTCTATATAAGCCCTTAAACAACTCAGATCTGTGAACAGCATCAATTTGAAATTCTCCAAACCACAAATCCATTTCATTTCCCTGATACCCACCGTATACAGATTTTATTAGTCTTATGGCATCAAATATTGAAGATTTACCGCTACCATTAGGTCCAGCAATTACTATCAAATCTTTTAAATTATCTAAAAGAATCTTTTTAATTCCCCTGAAATTTGTAATTTCTAAATACTTAATACGCATAATAGATTGTCTCCTATAATATACTTAAAAAAAACATCTGCAGTATATTTAGATTAAGGACATTGAAGAATCGATTTTAGCTTAAAACAGAACTAAGGACAATAAAGATAGTCAAGCTAACCAGAAACATTATAAGAGTAGCAAATTGATGCTTAATATCATATCTGATATGATCCTATAATGATAAAACAGCAGTTAAAACTTAACATGATCTCAGTTCTGAGTCTTTTGGGATTTTACATTCTTTGTGCTTTTACTAATACCTATTACCTTGTTGTATTAACAATCAACTTTATTATATTCCCAATCTTTACTGGAATAGTAAACTATAAATTTAATAAAAAATTCCCAGCTAAAAATAATATATTTAGATTTGTTAGCTACTCTTTAGGTTCCATAATTGCCTTAATAGCCGCAACTTCAGTTCTCACAAATTATATAGAAGGCTACTACAATCATCGACTTCCAGAATATAAAGAAAATGATAATTTGGATGCAGCATATTTGCTAACCGGGAATTCTAAATTGTGGTATACAAATGAAACAACAGTAGTCACACTTTTTTTAATTTATATTAGCTTTTTATTAGTAACTATTATCAGTCAATCAATTCTAATTTTCAGTCTCTATAAAATAAATAAAAAACGCTAATCCAAACCAGCTGTCCTCAAAGGACGAATTCTTAAATTGAGCCTACCCAAATTAAACCATCTCCTTTTAGGAACATGAACACTAGGAACAAAATTATCAAATAGAAGTCTTTCAATAGCATCTATTCTTCTTAGCTCTACTCTTAAACCCGGTTCTAAAATCATAAGTCTCTCAACGACGAATTTATGACTGTCTAAAGCTCTCTCATTAGCTTTTAATTGCTCTTGTACTCGCTGATCATAAGATTCATCAGACTCAACTATAGTCCTTGAAGCAATAAATTTTTTTCCTCTTTCTATAATGTTTGCCATTTATATTTCCCCAAAGTTAATTTTTTCAGAATCATTAGGAATTCGGATAGCAGGATCTAAATATAACCCCTCTTCCTCATAATGATCCTCACCCTTTCGGGATAAAACATTATGTACTAATAAATACGGTCTTCCCTTCCCATCAACACCAGAAAAAGGCGGTACATATTGAGCTCTCACTTGCTCCTGTATAAATCCAGCTGCCGGCCACACTCCTCCGTCTATAACCCGTATCTGAGAAAGAACAGCTTCTAAGTTAGGATCTAAAATAACACTTGTCATATAGTCATATTCTGAACCTGGTCTATAATTTGCAGGACTACCAGCATACCAAACTCCATTCCCCCCTTCAGCTAAAAAATAATGATGCGATGTCCAAAAAGGACTCGCTTTAAATCCTTTCATTGAGCCTACCGGTCTTTCAGAAGAAAGTAACAGCAAAGTATTAAAGTCGGCTGGATACTTAGTTACCAAATGATGCAAGGCAGTAACTGAACCTTCTCTACACCAATTCCTTGATCTACTCTTTAACTCATCTTCAGCCCCAAACTGAAGACCATCTGGAATTAACGGCATCATAAATCTATGTTGAGCAGCCATCATCGCGTTTGCTACAGCATTAGGATAAAGAGATCTTTCAATTTGCATGAACAACAATTATATCTAAAAATTATAAGAAATACAAACTATAGGTCAACATATAATCAAAATTAAGGACCTGGTGTATATCGTGTCGGAGATATCTCTATTTTCAATCCATCAGTTATCCGAAACCATCTTCTTCTTGGAAGATAAGAGGATCGGTCAGAATTAAGGATATCAGTTTCCACCCTAGAACTAACATTCATCAAACTTCTCCAGTCTTCCAATCCTAAAGCTAAAATTCTTGCGCTAGAAAATTTAAGACTATCTAAAGCATTTTCTGTGCACTGCCTAATTTGAGCCTTTCTTTCTAAATATTCCTCTGCAGGTTCTAAAAGTACTCTACTTTTTAAAAACGATACGCCGCTCTCTATAATATTTGACATGAATTGAAATTATAGCGAAAAAATGAGAAAGGAAAAGAAGTTATCTAAGATAAGCACTCAAATCATCACCAGGTTTAATATCTTTAGATCCACTAGCCTCAATTATAGCTCCACCAGGACCTTCTGGACCCTCAATTGTCATAACATTACCATTTACAACAATATATGTTTTATCTACTACTGCCACTATTCTTGTACTTGGATCAATTTTTGGGTAATCTGCAAGCTCCTCAGCCATAGCTTCATTTCCAGGCACATAATGAGGATGGAAAGTCACTGGAATTAGGCCTAATGCATTTGTATAAATTCTTCCCTCATCATCAGCATAGCTTCTTGGATCAGCACATGTTCTAATATTTTTTCCCAAAACCATTAAACCAGCACTTGTTCCGACAAGAGGCAATCCTTTAGCAGCTTGTTCTATTAAATCACCATCAAAAGCAACAGTAGCAGCTCCTGGTCTTTTATCAACTAAACTTCCATCAGAATTTCTTCTAGCTTCCATGTTTAGTACTAACGCAAAAGTATTTCCCCCAGCTAAATATGCAGCATCCACATTTTGGAGGATATGGCGTATTTCTGAGGAAGGTTTTTCATGTACTACTACAATTTCTTTTGCTCCATGAACTCTAAGTGCAGCAGCTGATCTTTCAGCGTTACCATTCATATCGTTATGAGCATGAGCAAAGAGAGCTACAGTTTGTCCGTTCACTACAGGTCCAAGATGGTCACCTGCAAAACGCAATTGATCAGCTAAAGTGCTTAACCCAAGATAATTTCTTTTCGGTTGTTCAGTAGAAACTGCGCGGGATTGAGAAGGTCGTTGTTCTAACATTTATATCCGATAGTATATAATATTTGAGGCTACATGTCAAACCTAAGGAAGAAATTTTATCTATTCTGTCTTAAAAATGCAGGTATTTCCAAATCATCAGGCTCACTCTCTGGTTCTTGAACAGATTGAGGCTCCATTGTAGATCTTTGAGGTTGGGGTTCTGGCTCAGGCTCTCTTTCTCTACGCTCAAAAGCAGCAGCTTGACCACTCATAGTCCCGATATTAATAGGAGGCTGAGGAGCCATCCTTCCTACTCCACCATATTCTCTAAGTCTAACCCTACTCTCATCAAACCCAGTGGCTATAACCGATACCTTTACCATATCCACCATTTCTTCTTTAATTGTTGCGCCGAAGATAATATTTGCATCGGGTTCTGCAGCTTGAGCAATGATTTGAGCGGCTTCATTAACCTCAGTCATAGACAAATCTGGCCCAGCCACAATGTTAAACAACACTCCCTTAGCACCCTCAATAGATACCTCAAGCAAAGGAGAGGCAATAGCCATACGCGCTGCAGTTGCAGCTCTATTCTCACCCCCAGCCTGCCCAATACCCATCAGCGCAGATCCTGCATTTGTCATAATCGATCTAACATCTGCAAAGTCCACATTAATAAGTCCTGGCATCGTAATTAAATCAGAAATTCCCTGCACTCCCTGACCCAAAACTGAATCAGCTAATTTAAAAGCCTCCTGCAAACTCATTGCTTTATCTACAACCTCAAGTAATCTTTGATTTGGAATAACAATTAACGCATCAACTCGGTCTTTTAGCTCCTCAATCCCTTCCTCAGCCACAACCATTCTCCTTGACCCTTCAAATGCAAATGGTTTTGTAACAACCGCTACAGTTAAAGCACCAATCTCTCGAGCCACGCTTGCAGCCACCGCAATAGAACCCGTTCCTGTTCCTCCACCCATACCAGCAGTCAAAAACACCATATCCGCTCCTTCTAATACATCTTGAAGTTTCTGAGCTGATTCTTCAGCTGCCTGTTTTCCAATTGTTGGATTTCCTCCTGAACCCAATCCACGGGTTAGGGCTTCACCAATTTGAACCTTTGTTGGGGCTTGATTGCCTAAAAGAGCCTGTGCATCAGTATTAACCGCCACAAATTCCACACCCTGAATTTGTTGAAGTGTAATCATGGAGTTTAGAGCGTTGCTACCACCTCCACCAAGTCCTATGACTTTGATTTTAGCGAACCGTTGTACATCAGGTTTTATCAGCATATAAGTTTAAGGCAGATTGTAACAATAGTTTTATTCTTTGTCGATACTCAAGGGCGGATTTTTAAGGCAAGAAGGACTTAATTAAATCAGTTACCTTTTGAGTAACAGCTTTTAGAGGTAATCCACCACCCAATACGGGCATTCCTGACTCCTGAGATGAGCCAGTACTTCGTGTTCCATAAATAATAAGTCCTGCAGCTGTAGCAAATGTAGGAGACTCTATCTCATCAATCAAACCGCTTAACCCCTCAATTTTACCAATCCGCGCTGGAAATCCTAAGGTATATTTAGCCTGATCAAGTAACCCAATCGTCATGGATCCGCCCCCACATATCACCAGACCCGATGGAATCTGTGTTCCAAATCCACTCTTTTTAATCTCTTTGCCTACATATTTGAATATCTCCTGAAGTCTAGGCCTAATAATGCTATCTACAACCGCTTTTCTGGAGATCTTTTGAACATCCTCTGTAATTCCCATTCCCTTAAGATCCAATATTTCTTCCTCCTTTTTCTTGCCTTCCTTGTTTTCCTCAGGCACCGCAGGCTGCTTTGGCTTATGAGCCAACCACGTCTTTATCTTTTCAGCAGACTCCAGAGAAATACGAAGCCCAACAGCGATATCAGATGTTACATGTCTTCCCCCTAAAGGAATAACCGAAGAATATGCAATCGCACCATCAACATAAATCACAATATCAGTAGTTTCTCCCCCAATATCAACTAAAATTACTCCTAACTCTTTTTCGGTTTCAGTTAACACTGCATTTGCTGAGGCAATTCCCGAGAAAACAAGCTCTCTAACATCAATTCCTACCATCCCTACACACTTAACCAAATTCCTCATTGAAGTAGTTGATCCAGAAATTATATGAGTATCAGTTTCAAGCCTTACTCCAGTCATACCAATTGGATCACTAATCCCTTCCTGACCATCAACCGTAAAGGTTCTTGGAATAACATGTAATATTTCCCTAGAGGAAGGCAAAGCAATAGCCCGAGCTGCATCATTTACCCGAGTTATATCGTTTATCTTTATTTCCCCTTCAGGTTCTGCAACAGCCACCACCGCATGAGAATTTAAGCTTTCAATTTGAGGACCACCCATGGAAACGTAAGCATGGGATATAGAAAACCCTGACATCCGCTCAGCGCTTTCAATGCTTTCTGTGATTGCATCAACTGCTGATTCAATATCAACAATTTGCCCTTTTTTAACTCCTCTGGAAGGAGTTGCCGAAACACCAATTATGTTTATCCTGCCATCTTCTGAAATAGACGCAATCAGCGTCCCAATCTTTGAAGAACCAACATCTATAGCTGAAACAACCTTATCTTTAGCCACTTTTTCGTAAATCCTTTAATCTATCCGATCTATATTTTAAATATACCCCAAACCCAACAGAAAAGCCATCGTTCCATGCTTAAAATTCTTAAATTCGGGCAAAATCAGGAAATTATTTCTTGGAAGAATACAAAACAACCGACTTATCAAATCTCAAATCAACGCTTTCTATTGTCTTTGAATTAATTTTAGCCTCTTGCAAGATTAATTGTAAAGTAGTGAGTTGCCTCAAAACATCCTTTGTAAGAGAAAATGTTAACTTTGGCTGAGAATCAAATGTCATTTTTTCTCCAATTATATTCACACCACCTAGGGGAACAACAAATTCATTTAATTTTGCAATAATTTGAAACATTTTATCTATCGCATCATCCTCAACTTTTTTACCTAAACCCAAATTATCTCCAAAATAATTTACAACTGGCAAATTATTCTGATCACTAAATGTCTCAAAAATGTATCCTGTTCTATCTGCTATAAACTTAGAACCAGTTGATGGATCGGGTAACACAACACTTTGCTTTGCAGATTCTGTTGCAGACTCACTAGCAATTAACTCAGAGAAAAGATCTAAATTTTTATTTTGCTCAATCTTTACAAAATTAATAACTACAACTGGCTCTCTTCCTTGTATCTCTACCTTTAAATTATTGGGATATATTTTAGTAACCTTAGCGCTCTGTACACAGGAGTATTTCTCTTTAATTGTTTTAGCAACAATCTCAGTGTTTTGCAAAAAAATATTATTACCCTTTAGTTTCAAATCTGATTCCAACTGGGATTGATTTGTACAATTAACACTATTTAACTCAAAACTAACATTTTGTATTCTGAGCAAAAATATCCCTAAAACCACAACAGCCACTCCTATAAATATTCCCAAACCCACAAAAAACTTCCTGAATACTTCTATACTAAACTGTTTTGATTTTTTAAATTTCCTAAGAGGTTTAAGAGCCATTAAATTAGATACTTTTGTTTCCGATCCCCAAGAAGTAGAGTTTCAAGCGCCAGAATATTTGCTGCATCTTTTTTAAATATATCCTTTGCCTCACTCTTTAACTGATATTTACTCTTCAACATCTGTTTTACCATCTCTAAAAATTTTTCTTTATCTAAATCTTTTTGATATATAATCTCCCCTAACCCTAAATTCTTAAAATACTTCGCATTAATCACCTGCTCATTTTTAAAGATAAAAGGTAATGGAATTATTAACACCGGCACCTGAGCTATCCCCAGCTCAATTAGAGTGTTTATCCCAGCTCTACTAACTGCCAAATTGATATTTTTCAACAACCAACCAAAATCATTTTCATCAATCCATTTACTCACATAATATCTCTCAGGATTCGGCAAATTCTTTCTAACTTCAGTAAGGGTCTCAAAATCTTTATATTTAGAGTCACCTGTTTGATGAATTACACATCCAAATTTAGTTAACTGCTCCAAGCTTTGCTCAACAACAAGATTAATAGCATGAGAACCCTGATTGCCTCCTGTTATTAAAATTACCGGCAACTTTTGCTTGTGACTCAACTCAACAATTTTTTTTATTTCACTACTCATCTCACCTCTAGGATTTATAACCTCCTCCCTCACTGGATTACCACTTATAAATACCTTTGAATTATGACTTAACTCATTATTCTTAAATGACAATGCAATTTTATTTGCAAACAAACTCCCAATTGAATTTGAAATTCCTGAAACAATAGTTTGCTCATGAATAATAACTGGAATAGACAAAAGCCAAGAATTAATTACAACAGGAAGCGCAACATACCCACCAAAAGATAAAGTCACATCAGGCGCCTCATTTAAAAGAATAAAAAATGATTGTACAAACCCGACCGGAATTTTAAGCAAAGAAATTAAAGTGTAAATTGAAAAAACTCTCCTCAAACGACCAGCTATAAGTGGAATAAATTTTATATCCATCTTTTTAAGAACAATTGATTCTGTTGAAATGGATTTATCCCCTTCAAGAGTGTGATTTCTGCCAATATAACTAATATAAACATTAGAACTTTTTTTAAGCTCCTTAATTACAGCTTGGGCTGGAGTAAAGTGAGTACCGGTTACAATTATTTTCACTAACTAATTGTACCAGTTCCAGGTTCTCTACGAATAATATCAACTCGATCAAAATCCTGCTTAATCCCTGCTAAGATCAAGGGAGATCTACTACTCCATTTCTCATCTAACTCATGCGGAGCACCAAGCGGATCAGCCAGCAATTCAGGATCCCACAACTTTTCTCTTAATTCAACAAAATCCAGTCCCCAGGGCAGTACTAACTTTCCTCTATACATTGGCATATTCGGATCAGTCACAGACACACTTCCATTAACTAATTCCCACTCCCCTCTACTTAATGAAGCTTCAGCATCACTAACACTAACACGACCTTCGTCACGTAATTTTTCTATTCCCTCTCTCTCAAGACTGGCATGAAATGGTTGAAGCAATCGACCATTCCCGACCGCTCTTTCCATCATAACGAAAGTAAGCTCACCTTCTCGGTATTTTATCCTTGTATTTCCTCTTATTTCTCTATAAGTTATATATTTGAAATCCACTGAATTAACGCTCCCATCATCACTGAACCCCACATTCATCAATTCTTCATCAAAAACTCTCTCCCCACTGCTATAGAGACTAAAACTTTCTAAATTTATGCTAAGGTAAGTCGGCCTATAACCAAGGGCTGTAGGACTTAATTCCATTTTAGCTTTGGGATAAAAAATATTATCTGGCTTTCTGGGATTAGGTAAGTACTCGTAATAACTTCTCTGCACTTTGCCATTTGGCATAACCTGCATTTTAAATAGCCTTTCGGGACATAAATAATATTCATCTCCCTCATTTGTTCTTAAATCTTTATTTGCAAAAGCTTCCAAAACTTCTGCAGGATAAGGGCTCTTTCTATTTAGGTTAGAAGGCAATGGACATTCTTTTACATATGCTGACATAGGGCCAAATTATATCAACTCATTTATGGATATCAACTTTCTGAGGAATTTTTGGATATATTTAATAAAATCCCAACCGCCACTAAATTAACAAGTAAAGCTGAACCTCCATAAGAAATAAAAGGCAATGGCACACCAGTCAAAGGAATCAAAGATACCATCGCCCCTAAATTAACAATTGCTTGAATCCCCAACCACATGGTTAGCCCAAAAGCCAAGAATTTACCAAATTTATCATCACAATTCTCAGCAATCTTAAATCCTCTATATATCAAAAAAGAAATTGCCATTATAAGCAGCACACTTCCTAAAAAGCCCAGTTCCTCTCCAACAATTGCAAATATAGAATCTGTAGTTACTTCTGGAATATATGAATATTTTTGCCTTGACTGACCAATCCCCAGCCCTGTAAACCCACCAGTTCCTAGAGCAATCAAAACCTGAGCAATGTGATAAGAATAACCCCTAGGATCTGCAAAGGGATCTAAAAAAGCCAAAACCCTTTCCTTTCTATAAGTCGAGGACAAAGTAAACAAAATAAATCCAATAAACCCAACAGGTAAAAAACCTAAAAAATATCTAATTGGAGCTCCTGAAAAAATATATATTGATAGTGAGGTCAAAGAAAACACAACCGTTGACCCCAAATCTTTTTGTAAAACTCCAATAATAAAAGATACAACAGACACAACCACTAAAAACAAAGTTGTTTGAATTCTTTTCTCAAAAGCTGCCGCTAAAAAAATAATACTAGTTAATTTTATTATTTCAGTTGGCTGAAGAGAAAAAAACCCAATCTTAAGCCATCTATGAGCTCCTCCTCCTGACAACCCTAAACCCGGAACAAACACAGCCAGCAATAAGACCAAAGAAATTAAAAAAAACACCCCTGATATCCTCCTCCAGTTTCTATAATCAAACCAAGCAAAAAAAGTTAAGGAAATAAAACCCAGAACTACCCAAATCAATTGCTGTCTAATATAAAAGTATTTATCCCCATAATCTTTTAACGCCTGAAAAACTGACGCATCATAAACAATCACTAAGCCAAAAATTACTAAGAAAATAGTAGTTGATAAAAGAGCTGTATCAATCTTCCTTTTTTTCGTTATCGATGGGATATGGACAGATTTTCTTTTGCGAAGCATAGGAGTTTACCCTGAAAGTAGAGCCAACCAAAGACCAAAAATTGCAAAAATAGCACCGGCCAACCAAAACCTCATTACTATTTTTGGCTCTTCCCATCCAATGTATTTAAAATACAGATGGACTGGAGCAATTGGAAAAAGCTTTCTTCCCAATATTTTTTTTGAAAGAAGCTGCAACAGTGATGAAGCAACAATTATTATATATACCCCTCCAATAACAGCCAGTCCAATTATTTTTCCAGATAACAACCCTACTACCGCCAAAGCCGCACCAAACCCAAAAGCTCCAGCATCTCCTAAATAAATACGCGCCGGAAAAACATTAAAGTATAAATATGCAATCAAAGCCCCAATCCAAATGCCCACAAACACACTCAGTGACTCATCAAAAACTGAATGAGCCAAAACCAAAAATGCAAACAAACAGATAGTCAGTAGCCCAGTAGATAATCCATCCAGTCCATCTGAAATATTAAACGCATTTGAAAAGGCAATGATAATAAAAACAGCAAAAGGTATATACCAAATATCTAAAATAACATTCCCAACAAGTGGCACATAAATATTATTTATTCCTACTCCAAAATATAAAAGCGAGGCAATGATTGTGGCAGCAACCAGCTGAAAAATTAACAAATACCTTCCCCTTACTCCAGAATATTTACCATGAAACACAGCAAATATCTTTCGAATATCATCCGTCAGCCCAACCAATCCAAAAAGTAAAAGCGTTGCAAACAATACATAAATTTCCGTCGTAAATCGGTAGTCAGTAAATAAAATAATTACCAAAGTTAAAACAATTATTACTGGAATAATCAGCAATCCGCCTCCAACAGGTGTGTGCTCATCTTTGTATAGCAATAACTTGTTTGTTATCGGTGTGTCACTTTGGGCTACATCTTTTTTAGTGCTCAAGAAATTGCCCTTGAACTTATTTCTACAATAAAACAAAAAATCAATAAAAGGGATCAAAAGAAAGCTCGTGATGGTGAATGCAATAATAATAAGTCCTAAAAGTTCTGCCATATTAAGTTCTAATCTTTGTTACTTTTTTAATTATCTCCTCAAGTCTTGGCTGTTGTGTTCCCAAAACCAAAATTACATCACCCTTACTAATTAATTTTAATAAAGCCCCAGCCACTTGGGTACTCGGTAAATTAGACTTAAGTCTTTCCGGATGAAACCCAAGCCCCAACAACTCTGTTTCCAATGCTTGAATCTCCTCCCCTAAAGTTATAACCAAGTCCAACCTATCTGAAAAAATTTTCCGAGCCAATAATTTATACGTCTCATCTGCATTATCTCTAAATTCCTTAATTTCTCCAATTACCAAAAATCTTCTCTTTGCACTAACCTGATTTAAAGTGTCCAAAGCCTCAATCATGGTGTCCAACCAAGGCTTATAAGTGTCATCAATGATGTATGAGCCATTAAATCCACCCATAACCTGAAAACTGTGATCAATCGGTCCAATTCGCTCAAGTACCTTTTTTATATAAGTCAGCTGAAATCCCAAAGATACACCTAAAGTAGCGGCAGCCAGCAGGGGCAACACTTGGTTTCTTCCCAATAGTTTTGAATTAATTTCCACCCTTTCAACTCCACAATTTAACTCAAATGTTGTTGAAAAATCCTTTATTTTTATATTTCCAGCCCAAACATGACAATTCTTATCATCAAATCCATAATACAAAATATTAGACAACACCCCTTCATCAACATTTCTTAAGTTTTTGTCTTCCCAATTTAAAATAGCAGTGCTTTTATCCGCTAAACTATTCAAAAATGGCACACTTCTATATTTAGTGTCTAAATTTTCCTCATAAACTACCTCGTTCGGACTAACCGAAGTCAAAATAACAGTTTGAGGCTTTTCTACAAAAAACTTTGAGTCACTATCTCTAAAATACTGACTATTTAACTCAACAATTATCTTTTCAACACTAGGTGTCACTTTCAAAATTGTATTGATAAGACCTGAAGCATATGCATGAGGATTAGAAACATTATGAGCCACATAAGACACGCTTTTCATCTTGTCACTTAGTAAATTTGCACATACCTGAACAGTTAAGTCTGTATCTTTTATTCCTCTCACCAAAACAAACTTATTAGATGGAATAATTTTAGAATATTGCTTTGCTACAAATTGTTTTAACCAATTTGGCTTCTTTATAACTGTGTTGGCTATATTTTTTTGAGTCATGTGTTTTTAACTTTCGCTATTATACAGAAAAATCACTCTTTAGCTTTAACTTTTAGAATCATTGATAATACCACCTGACTATTTATTCTCAAATCAAAAAAATCTAAATCAAATACCGATCCCTTTTCCCAAACTTTAACCCTAGTTGAGGCATTTTGAATGGAAGGATCTATAAATATTGCACCCCCCAGACTACTTGGATCTGGACTTGAAGTCTTTATCTGGCTTAGTTTCTGTTCATCTAAAAAACTATTTAACTTTCCAATACTTACCCCTGAATCCATCTCCACCATTGCTTCCTCAATTCCAATCCCCGCTCTTCCTACCTTTCCTTTTATACTACTAATTTTAATGTTTGAAGTTCTGTTTTTAATAACCACACCCTTGATTCCTTGATTAGAAATAAACAGCTTAGTACCACCACCAATAATAAAATGAGAAAGTTTTAATTCAACACAAAGATCAAGCACCTTTACTAGTTCTTTTTCATTTGTCGCAATATAAAAAACTTCAGCAGGTCCTCCAGATTTATAATAAGTGTGATAAGTTAAAGGCTCATCCCTTTTTACTCTTTCCTTGCCTAACTCAATTTCCAGTAATTTTATCTTATCCTCAGTCATTTAATCTTTTAATGCTCTCTTTACAGCATCCAAATCTGACCAGGGGATCTCTTCTTTTCCATCCAAATTCATCGAATTCTCATGCCCCTTACCAAAAATCCCAACCGTATCACCCTTCTTAGCTAAAGTTTTTATTGCCATTTCAATTGCCTTTTGCCTATCACTTTCAACAAAATAAGTTTTACCGACAACTCCACCAACCGATTCTAATCCTTTTGAAATATCTTTATTAATCTCATCAATATATCCTCTAGGATCAACAGCAGTTACAATAGTTATATCAGCTAAATTACCCGCTATTTTACCCATCCAAGCCCTTTTCTGGACATCTCTTAACCCCTCAGCTCCAATTAATGCAATTAGCTTATTCTTATGTTTTTTCTCTAAAGCGGTTAGTGCCTGTTCTAAACCATTTGGGGTATGGGCATAATCAATATAAATATTTATCCCCAAATCATTAGCCACTTCCTGCATTCTGCCCATTGGTAGTCTAAAACTTTCCAGCGACTTAATTATTTTTTCTTTTCCTACACCCAAAGCCATGGCCACAGCAGAAGCTGCCATTGCATTCTGTAAGTTATAGTCACCTGGCAAATCCAAATTCAAAGGACACTCCTTAGGATTAACTTCAGCTTCTGGTTTTAACCCATAACTTATTACTTTTCCATGACTTAAAGAAGCCAACCTCTTAAAGTTTTTTTCATCATAGTTTAAAACTGCAATAGCTGCATTCTTAACTAACTTTGCTTTAGCTTTAAAATAATTTTCCCAACTTTTGTGATAATCCAGATGTTCATGAGTAATATTTGTTACAACACCAATATTAAAATTTAAACCCAAAAATCGATGTTGATCTAACCCAGATGAGCTAACCTCAAATACCATTACTTCACTACCTGCATCTTTTGCCTCTCTGAGAAGCCTCTGAACCATGGAAGGATGAGGGCTAGTTACATGAAAGCCTGTATCATATTCTTTATCACCAATAACTGCCTTGACCGTTGAAACAACAGAAACCTTATACCCTGCATTCTTTAAAATATGATAGATCATATTTGTAGTTGTTGTTTTTCCATCTGTTCCCGTTACACCAATTAACACCATTCCTTTTGCAGGAAAAGAGTTTGAAACAACCGCTAAAACAGCCATCGGCATATGCCAAAATAGATTAACAATGGACTGAGGGACTAATGCCCGAACCGAATTACCAAATCTAGAATTTCTAAAACTAACCCATATTTTTTTAGTGCTACTCATTTACACCAAAAGTATATCAAAACCTGTCTTATTTAAGCTATTGGCCTGTTGGGGCAACACCATAGTATGCAAACAAGTCCTTGGAAATATCAAAAAAGATAGGCGCTGCAGTCTCAGCTCCAAAGATAGAGGAAGATGGCTCGACCAAACGCACTAACATGATAAATTTAGGATCATCAGGAGGAGCAAATCCCACAAATGATGCGATTGTTTTAGATGCGTCATAATGTCCAGCTACTGGAATCTGAGCTGTACCTGTTTTTCCTGCAATATCATAGCCTTTAGGTTTTGCAAATTTAGCCTCTCCCTCACTAACCGCTCTGACCATCATCTGAGTAACTGTTTTTGCTGTCTCCTCAGTAATAGGGGAACCCAACACTCTAGGAACTATTCTGTGGGTTCCAGTTGAGTCCTTAATTGAAGAGACAATATGCGGTTCCATTAATTTACCACCATTGGCAATCGTTGCAACTCCTCTAATAAGTTGAATTGGTGTAACTGAAATTCCTTGTCCAAAAGAAGAAGTAGCCAAATCAATCTCTTTCCAAGTTGATTTTTCCCTAATATCAGTGTTTTCCTCACCCTGTAAATCAATTCCAGTAAGGCTCCCAAATCCGAAGTTGTGAATATACGAGTACATTTTATCTATCCCCAATTTGCGTGACACAAACACCATTCCAGTGTTATCCGAATGAATAATTACATCATCCATAGTCGAATTTGGAGTGTACTCATTGTTCCAAGTCCTAATTTTAAACCCTCCAATATCCAAAGGTGCCTCACAAATATCACAGATAGTATCCCTTTTAACCAACCCCTCATTAATACCAGCAGCCATTACCAATACCTTAAAAGTAGATCCTGGTTCATAACTGTCATTAGTTGCAGGATTTGCATAATACTCAGTAGGATAAAGAGTTGGATTTGCAGGGTCAAAGTTTGGAAAAGATGCCATAGCCAAAATATTACCCGTTTTAGGATCCATAATAATGGCTGATCCGCTTTTTGCCCCATATTTTGCAACACCTGCCTTAAGCTTTGCCTCAGCAATATTTTGAATTGAGCGGTCAATACTCAAAAAAAGATCGTTTCCTTTTTTAGCATTTTCTGATTCAAACCTACCTATTAATATAGGAATCCCTTGAGCATCTTTTTCCTGAGTCAAAAATCCCTTCTTACCTCTTAATTCCCCGTTATAAAATCCCTCTAACCCAAAATAACCAGTTTCCTCACCATAAATATCTGAACCCATAAAACCCAGAAGATGCGCAGAGGATGATCCTTCAGGATAAAACCTAGTCTGGCCACCGTCAAAACCTAAACTCCTAAAATCCATTTTCTCCAGCTTAATTTTTGTTTCCAAGTCTACCTTTCTGTTCAAACTTACCCAGTACAAATTTTGGTTTAATTTATCCAGTATTTTTGCCTCCAAAGCCTTTAATTCATCTTCTTTCTGTTTCTCAGCCTCCTCTAAGGTAGCAGAATGGGTACTTTCTTGAATCAACATTTCTTTTTTTACTCTCTCCTCTTCTTCAAGCAAAACTTTAGCCAGCTTTTCACTATATCTTTTTTTGTAATCACTTAAAGATCCAACTCCTGCAATTGAATCATCAGAGGAATCCCTTTTGTATGTTTGTTCATACCAATTATCAATATTTTTGGGTTCTAAAAAGAGAGAATAGATAGGTTGATTTGCCGCCAGAACAGAACCATCTGAAAAATAGATACTTCCTCTTGGAGCTAAAACTTGCTGAGTAAGCAGCCTTTGATCATCGGCCTTGGCATTTAAATCATCAGCCTTCGCAATTTGCCAATAACCAAGCCTTAGGATTATCAGGCCTATTATAAAAATGTATATCCACCTGAAATAATTTAACCTCATAGAAGAAACACTAAAAACTATTTATTCAAAGCTAAGTTGTGATCTTTAAAGTATTGAAAGTTTTTGATCCTTTCAAACCCTAAGTTTTTGGAGATTTTTTCATTTACTCTCAATGATTGTTTCTCGGCAATTTTTTTCTCTAGGAGTTGATTTTCAATTGATAGATCTGATTTGGCTTTTTCTAAGTTATTGATCTCAACTCCATAGCTTGCCAAACGATTAACAGTCCAGATTTCTAATACACTCAAAGAAAGTACTAAACATGCTGCTATTCCAATCAATTGTCTTTTTCTATTCATTCGTTTTTTCTATCCAATATCGATCCCATTTCTTAGGATCCCAAATCTCAAAATGATCTCCTGCACCTATTAGTAAGATCTCATTTTTGATTCCTGCATAATCAATTAATTCTTTAGAGATAATAAACCTCCCCTGACTATCCAACCCACACTCCTCAGCCCTAGAAAAGAATTTTCTTCTTAACTCCCTTCCAGTCTCATCAGTTAAAGGCACACCCAACCTTTTTTCTGCCTCTTTCTGCCATTCTTTATTACTAAACCCCCATATTTCACCATCTAACCCACTAACTATAAAAAACCTTTCATCCGTTCCCAACTCTCTTCTGAACTTTTTAGGCAAGATTACCCGGAATGATGTAGAACTTCTCTCTTTTTTGTCAGAAAAATAAGCTTTGTAAGTACCCAAAAACATTTGTTTTGGGCAGTTTCACCATCTTTATTCATTTTCCTCCATTTTTCACAACGTGTCAAGCGTGTGAAAACCAATACAGGGATTAAATTTTGATTATTTTTTTGAAGAGTCAGAAAGGATGGCAAAGAAGCCTCCGCCATCTGAAGTAGCAGTCATTTTCGAGCCGTCAATCTTGGATTCAAGTAGCTGCCAAGAATTTTTAGAAGAGTCATATCTAGCTATTTTAGAGCCTTCAGCAGGCTTATCAGCCAATTCAATTATCACATCCCCCTTAGGAAGTGATTGTGCAGTTGGCACATTTAGTGCATATACCTTACCCACAAATTGTTTACCAGCAGGAAGTTTAGGCGCACCCGACAAATCATTTATCACACTAAATCCCACTTTAACCAAATCCTCCCTTGAAGCATCCGTTTTATAAGTTAAATGCCCATCTGCTGATGTCAGAACCCCCAATGCCACATCAGGCTTTTGAAGGTGCCAAGGGGTCACCATTCTATATAGTGTGTCACCCTTTCTAATCCTCATAGTTAAAGTTCCATTTTCCACTCCCTGATCAAATACACAATGAGCTCCACCTGAGGTATAGCCCTGAGAACAAGTTCCAAACAAGATCTCCTGTTTGAACTCACTTTTTTTGTTTAAATTAATAAAAGTGTCCAAACTCCCAGCAGATCTATCAACCTTCCCCTGGCCTTCTTCAACATCAGCATTTTGAACCTCGCTAATAGTAGACTGATAAACCAGTTCGTAGGAAAACTCATCATAAGAACCCACCCTAAAGATGTTTAAGTTTATAGCATTACCATCCCTTCTAGGCTCAAGCAAAGCATATGGACCATCAGGATCAAAGGGAAGATCTACTTCATGAAGGATACGGGGCTTATTATTACCAAAAATCTTTTGAACACCAAAAATTATTCCAAAAAGAAGAATAACTAACGCCACTACCAAAATAACATTAGTCCTATTACTAAAGAATGTTTTTAATTTTCCTGTTGGCAGTTTTTTCATTTAATTGACTCTATCAAAAATGTAGTGCTCAAGCTCATCTACCTTTATTCTCTCTTGAGTTGCATCATCTCTGTTTCTTACTGTAACTGCTCCATCTTCTAGTGTATCAAAATCAATGGTTATGCAAAAGGGCGTACCAATCTCATCCTGAGCTGCATATCGCTTACCTATATTTCCTCGATCATCCCAAGCAATAGTAAATCTTTGTCTTAAATTCTCATAAATTTCTTTGGCTCTTTTTACTAGCTCCTCTTTATTAGGCAAAAGAGGAAAAACAGCAGCCTTGTAAGGAGCAAGTGATGGTTTAAATTTCATAAAAACTCTCTTTGATGTTTCATCCCCCACTTCGGTATAAGCACTAACAAGCACAGCCAACATAGATCTATCAACTCCCCAAGTCGGCTCTATTACATGAGGAATAAATTCCTCACCCGTTTCAGCATCTCTATAAGTCAATTTTTGACCACTAAATTCTTGATGATTTTTTAGATCAAAATCTGTTCTGTATGCCAACCCATATAATTCCTTTACCCCAAATGGAAATTCATATTCAAAATCAATTGTTTTCTTAGAATAATGAGCTCTCTCACCTTCAGGAACATCCAGTTCATGAACCTTGCTTGTATCAAGTCCTAAATCCTCCTCCATCCATATATACATTTGCTTTCTCCAATCCTCAAAAATATCTTGCCACTCCTTATCCTCCTTTGGAGGAGCAAAGAAATATTCAATTTCCATTTGTTCAAATTCCCTAGTTCTAAAAATAAAATTCCCCGGAGTTATCTCATTTCTAAAAGCTTTACCTATTTGAGCCAAACCAAATGGTAACCTAACCCTTTGTGTATCTATTATATTTTTGAAATTAACAAACATGGCTTGTGCAGTTTCAGGCCTAAAGTAGGCAATATTAGAGGATTCCTCTGCTGGACCAATAAAAGTTTTAAACATTAAGTTAAATGTCTTTGTTTCTGTAAAGGTGTTTTTTGATCCGCAATTAGGACATTTATCTTCCTCCACTTGATCAGCTCTCATCCTGGTGTGACATTTTTTACACTCCACCAAAGGGTCAGTAAAATTTGCTAGATGACCACTTGCTTCCCATACTTTAGGGTTCATTATTAAAGCTGCATCAAGTCCTAATATATCTACTCTATTATGAACAAATCTTTTCCACCAAGCTTGTTTAATATTATTTTTAAGCTCAACACCAAGGGGTCCATAATCCCATGAATTTGATAACCCTCCATATATTTCTGAACCAGGAAAAACAAACCCACGTCTTTTACAAAGGGCTACTATTTTATCCATTAAGTTTTGATCCTGATTCATTTTTTTTGTAACCTATCTAACATCTTCACACTTTTTAGATCTGATTCTAAAATTCTCTCATTATAATAACGCAAAATACGCTCAACTGCTACACTCGTCTCAGGAGCCACGTCAATATTAGAAATGTCCTCCCATGAATAATATTCAAGCTTTTCCAAAAGTGCACTAACCTCAGGATTTAGATCTTTGATTGCATCCATCGACCAAAATCCTAAAACAGAAAGTAACTTTACCTCAAAAGCTCTAATAAAAATTTGTCTAGGATTTTTCTCTAAAATTCTCAAAACTCCCAAAGTTAGATCATAGATCATCACATTTTTTTGCTCTTCTGGAGTAAGCCTATCAACTAATTCAATAATGTGAAACGCAGCAGTAGAAAGAGTTAAATTTTCTTTTAAAGCACTAAAAGTATCTATACTTTCAGCTTCAGTCAGGGTATAACTTTTACTTTTAAACAGATGAAGCTTTACATTGTTTAATATCTCTATGTTCCCTGCTCTTCTAGAGGTAATTTTTCTTACTCCCCGGGCCACAATAGAGATTTTGCCAAATCGATCAGTTAAAACAGTCAAGATCCGATCAGCTTCACCAAAATTTCTTCGTTTTAGAATTAACCCTTCAGTAGTAACAGAACCCATACCACAAGAATTCTAACAGAAATTGGAATTTGAATTTTACTTAGTATCTACCGTGGGGCTTGGAAAATCGACACCCATAAATGTTCTTAAAGAATCTAAATCAACTAAACTATATCTTGTATAATATCGATCTCCCTCTGGCCCCTTTGTAGCTCGCCTGACCACTAAACTTTGATGTTCCTGGATTGTATGCACCTCTAAAGCTCTACTTCTAAACATTTTGATATTACTCGGATCAGGACCTATTGGGTTAAATTTTTCCGGATCAATCACCTTAACTATCACAGCACCTCTATCTCCATGCTTGCAACCCATTTTTCCATCTCCATACGAACATTGTGGGGGACCATCATGAGAATGAGAATGACCCCCCAGCAATGAGTCGTATTTTGAACCTCTAAAATAGGCTGCTCCAGAGAGGGTTCTGGTGGCAAAATCTACTAATTCTTCAACTTGTGCAATAGGTCGACCTGATGATCTATCTATTTTGGGGTGACCCGGCAAGTTTCTTAAAAACTCAGCCAGTCTTGGTAAATCTACCTGACTTTCTAATTCCTGACTCTGAACTACAACATCTGCATTCTCCCTTCCTATTACTTGTGCATCTCTCGCGTTAGCATCTCTTAAATCAAATTCTCTTCTGACTTGTTGTTCTATTTCTGTCACATGCTTTGCTCTCATTCTTGCAATTGTCGGACTTTTAAATTGACCCTCACTCGTCTCAACAGGTTTACTCATGCCAACAAATCTCCTAATTCCAGGTATTTTTCCAGCAATTCTTTTCAATGGTCCATCTAGTCTTTCAGCCATAACAGCTCATAGTTTATCAAATAACTTATTTGGAATCAATTTAAAGTGATGGCGAAGAATTTAAAGATTTAAACTTTTATCCATGTCCAGATTAAAGGTAGATTTTGTATTCCCATTTAATTTAACTGTGTAACTAAAATCCTTTGTACCTGGCTGCCTTTGAATCAGCAATGGATATTTGCCATCTTTCTCATAAGGAGAGCTCGTTTGATAAACAAAGTTCAACACTCTTGAGTTTTGAGGTCTAATCTCGATGAAAGCCTCATAAACAGTCTTTCCCAAATCATTATCAATTGTTGTAACCGCTACGTCAGATCCTTTGGAAGACACAAGCTTTGCGCCCTTCGGCACATAGATTCTGACATAATCTCTGTTTCTTTGATTCAACCAACTTGAATAAACCTGAGGATTTTTATATGTAATCTCCAACTTATGAGTTCCAGTTTTTGGATCAATATCTAAACTCACATCTTCTGTTACATATAAATTAGATTTACCCCCAGCAAAGTTTGAATCATTAATATGTAGATAGTCCCCAGAGGTGCTCTTTATTTCTCCTGTCCAATCCAAAGAAGACACCGCTTTTTGGATCTTATCATCATGCATAAATAACATGACATGTTTTGACTGAGCCAGTTTTACACCAGCATTTATAAACTCAGGTAATTTTTCAGTTGATGCACCCAATGAACGAGACAGAATTTGTTGCATCAAAGTTCCCAAAATGGCTTTTCTATCTTTTTCACCTTTTTCAATAATCTGAGAGTAAGCCTCTAACTCATAGATGACATTTGGACAATTACATCTTTTATCAATATCCGCAGAATACTTTGTTCCAAAGACCTCAATTGGACCAGTTATCTTAATAAGTTCTTCTACTACATGTGTATCAATTGTTATTATTCCATCCCAAGTTGTGCCATCTCCAATTAGCCCATACATCTTTTCAAATTGCCTTAGAGAAGTTGGTAAATCAGGAGACAAATTAGAGTCTCTCATACTCCAAGCAGTTCTGGGCTTACCATTCGCCTCTGGCAAATATTTAGAGATCACAGCTGGTGGGGATAGAGGACAAACCTTTGTCTTGCAAACCTCCAAAAGTTTTTCATCTAATCTATAAATATCATCAGAGGTTGAAGATGAAATATGCCCATGATCAAGCTTTAAAAAAGCATAAGCAGTCATAAAACCACCTGTCGCTCGAAGTTCTTTATCATTTTGGAAAATTATTAAATAATTCTTAGCTGAGGGTTCTCCCAATGCCTGAGGTGCAATCTCTAAAGCTGGACGCGCTTGGGAAACTGCATAATATGCCCCACCAATAAAATTTTTGGCTGTATCAACCAATGAGCGCACATTTCTAGATCCCCATTTTTCCGGATATTTATTAACATCAATATTGGCTACCTCTTCACTAGCACTCTTTAACTCAGGTTGAACTTTATCAAGCTCAGGAATTACCTTATTCAATATCTTCACAGCTTGAGCAACCCTATCCTGACCAGGAGTTGGAGTTCCACTAAATCCCAATTCTTTTTTATATGGATCTAAAGAATCTGTAATTGTTTGAGCCGCTTCTAATTCATAATTTGCAGCCTTAGCAAAATGTTTGGCATCAGCATAGTAATTACCCAAAAAAGGAATAATTCGGACCCAAAACAACCAATTAAGTGATCCATCAAGTTGAGCAGAGGCACTTTTCATCTCTTTGACACTTGATCTGATCGTATCCAAGTTTTCACTCTTTAGCCCAGCAGAGGCAGTTTTTGCAGCTGTGTTTATCCTCTTCAAAGATTGATAAACCCCTCTAACTGGTAAAAATATCATCAAAAACAGAATTAGAAAAATTAAGAAAAGTCGAATCAAAGTTTTTTTAAAGCTCCTCCTTTTGGGTCTTGCTCCATATATTCTATCTCGCCTGCTTAATTTTCTATTTAAATTAGTAAATGGCATAAAAAGAGTACTTTAACTATTCTAGCAGATTAATAAATGATGGCAAATATCTTGAATTTTAAACTGCTCCTCTTCCACCCAAAACAGCAGGAATCGTTTTTAAAATCAGATATATATCATAAAGAATCGATCTTCTTTGAACATATTGAGCATCCATCTCTACCCTTTTATCAAAGTTAATATCTGATCTTCCAGATACCTGCCAAACACCTGTTAACCCAGGTTTTGACGAAAGAATTATTTTTACAAATTCTCTTGATCCAGGATATTTTTTTTGTTGCTCCTCTAACTCAAACGGGTAATAAGCTCTAGGTCCGACAATACTCATATCCCCTTTAAGTATGTTAAAAAACTGGGGAAATTCATCAATTGATGTTTTTCTAATAATCTTCCCTACCTTAGTAATTCTTGGATCCTCATCAATTTTTAATTTGTAACTATTTTGTTTATATTTTTTTAAAAGTTCTGGATTTTTCTGAAGTATGTCATATGCCCCAACTGCCATAGACCTGAATTTAAACATTTTAAATAACTTCCCATTTTTACCTACCCTCATCGGTGTATCAGCCATTGCTGGTCCCTGGGAATCAATCTTTATTCCCAGCGCAGTCAATAACATCACTGGTGAAAAAATCACTATTCCAATCAATGCCCCTACTATGTCTATCAGCCGTTTGAAAAAATCGTATATCATAAATCCAATATTTTGCCTTGGTAATTATACATTGATTCCTTTATTAAACCTAAAAACTGACCTTTAAATCTATCAAATGAAAATTTTGATGAATTATTTTTACAGTCAACTGCATCAAAATTCATCTCCATAAACTGATCCAAAGCTTTCTCCAAACTTTCTTTTGTCTGAGAATCAAAAAGTACACCAGTTTTATTATCTATAACCGTCTCCAATACCCCACCACCATTTAAGGCAATGACTGGTTTTCCTAAAGATTGAGCCTCAAGAGAAGTTAATCCAAAATCTTCCTTGGCTGTAATAATAAGCGCTCTACATCCTGATAAAAGCTTAGTTAATAACTCCTCCGATATATTACTCAAAAACCTAGTATTAGCTGCAGCTCTCTTTTTTAAATTACCTAATTCAGGTCCACTTCCAACAACTATTAATTGCTGATCTTTTCTTTTCGCAAATACATCCACTGCTAAATCTACCATCTTATATTTATTAAGTCTGGCAATTATTAAAAAATACCCCCCATCAAAACTACTTACATTTTCAACTTTTTTTAAATCCACAAATGGAGCCAATACCTTTGACTGTTGGTGATAAATTTTTTTAATCCGCTTTTTGCAATTTTCTGAACCAGCTAAGAAATAATCTACTCGTTTTGCACTTATCTGATCATAAATCCTAAACTTACTCATTATTAAATTAACCAACCCATTTGTTTGTGGGTTATTAAAATTCCATAGAAATCTTGGTGGCGTATGACAATAACAAATGTGTACCGTCTCAGGTTTAGTAATAATAGATTTAGCAAATCTAGTAGTCTGTGAAATAACTACATCAAATTCAGAAAAATCAAATTGTTCAAAAGCAATTGGATAAAGGGGAAAAAACGTTTTGTAAAGCTTATTTCCAAAAGGTATTTTTTGCAAGAAAGATGTGACAATCTTTTTGTCACCAAATCTATCCATTATCAACTTATTCGTTGAATCCACTAAAGAGGTGAAAATCGGGGCATCGGGAAAAATCTCTGAAATCCCAAGTAGCATTCTTTCTGCTCCACCCCATTGGACCAAATCATCATGAACTAGTGCAACTTTCATCGTATATTTGATTGTAACAAAATCAAAAGAGTATTATTCAACATAGGATAATTAAATTATGAGTAACTATCACATACCTGTAATGCCAGAGGAGGCAATAAAATATTTAGAAATAAAAAAGGACAGTTGGTATATCGACTGCAATCTTGGTGGCGGAGGACATACCGAAAAAATCCTTAATGCTGGAGGAAAAGTAATTGGTATCGATTTAGATCCTGATGCAATTGCTGAAGTGTCCAACAATCTTAAAGAATATATGCCAGATAGATTAGTCTTAGTAAAATCAAATTTTTCTAAACTAAAAGACATTCACACTCAACTGGGGAATCCAAAAATAGAAGGTATTCTTTTTGACTTAGGTGTCTCATCTTATCAGCTAGAAACTCCTGAAAGAGGATTTAGTTTTAATACTGATGCTCCCTTAGACATGAGAATGGATAAATCCTCCTCTGTCAGTGCCAAAGATTTAGTAAATGCCCTTCATGAAAGCGAACTGGCAACTCTTTTTTGGAAACTAGGTGAAGAAAGATTTGCCAAAAAAATAGCCAAAAAAATAGCGGAAGCCAGAAAAACTCAACCGATCGAAACCACTAACCAATTAGCCAAGCTAATCCTGTCAGGAAGACCAAGAGGAGGAACAGATAGAACTCATCCTGCAACCCGAGTCTTTCAGGCCCTGCGCATTGCAGTAAACGATGAATTAAATAGTCTAAAAGATACCCTCCCTCAAGCGCTTGAAATTTTAGAACCGGATGGAAGACTTGTTGTTATAAGTTTTCATTCTTTAGAAGATAGAATAGTTAAAGATTATTTCAAAGAATCATCTCAAAAAGGCTTAGCTACTCTCCTTACAAAAAAACCAATAGAGCCTTCAGAAGAAGAGGTGTTATATAACCCTCGCTCAAGAAGTGGAAAATTAAGAGTTATACAAAAGAAAAGTCTCGCTAGCTAATTTTTCCCAACTAAATTCTTTAACCCTTTTCTCTCCTTTTTCAATTAATTCTTTCCTAAGTGACGCGCTGTTTAAAACCTTTTCAATTTGCTCTACCATCTCTAAAACATTTTTCGGTTCAAAATATAAACAAGCCTTCCCTCCTATTTCAGGTAGCGACCCACCATTTGATGAAACAACAGGAGCAGAACATCCAAAAGCTTCAAGTAATGGAATTCCAAATCCTTCCTCAAGAGATGGCATCACAAAAACCTGTGTGGATTTGTAAAAAGAAACTAACTCTTCATCAGTTATATAACCTGTATAAATAATATCTTTATGTGAATTTTCTTTCTTAATCCTATTCCAAAAATAGTGATCATGACCGGATAACACAAGCTGTAAATACTGATATTTTTTTCTCAAAATCAAAAACGCTTCAATTAGTCTTTCAACATTTTTATGAGGATGGGCATTACCTACATAAAAAATAAATGGTGGATTAACTTTAAATTTTTCCAAACATCTTTTTGACTCCTCTTTAGTTGTTTTTTTAGAAATATCTATAATACTTTTTTCTGCTGCCTCATACGTTAAAACTATTTTATCTTTATCTACCCCCCATTCATCTATTAATTGGTTTTTAACAAAATTTGAAACAGTAATAATTTTTTTTGATTTTGAAAGTGCTGAAGAAAAAACTTTTTTATATCCCGCTTGTTTTATTTTATAAATCACAGGATTTAATGTCGTGGCTCTCTTCATCTGATGATGCTGATGAATTAAATCATGAATTGTAACTATAAATTTACCTTTATATAAAACAGGTACATTAAAGTGAGGAAAATGAACAATATCTAACTTGTATTTATTTAAAAGATTTGGAAATTTTATCTGTTCTGCAACACCATACCACTTAAAATTAGCCTCAATTTTTGTGAAATTTTTATTAAACTCCAGAATATCAAAATCTTTTTTTAAAAGAAAAATAAAATACTCATTTTTAGTGTCCTTTTTTTGCAACTCATAAATTAAATTCCTAACATATCTACCAACTCCTGCCTCAGCCCAAAGTCTGGCATCAATACCAATACGCATTAAACAGTTAAACTCCTTTTGGCTAACCACCATCTCAAATCTATTCCTAAATAAACTAGAAAATTAACAATCCCAGGATATTGTTTTTGATAATGTTTTTTATAAAATACTTTCATAGTCGAATAGAACGCATCCAATGATTTCTTTCTTGTATCAGAATTTGCAGTTGTAATTGTTTGAGAATGTTTTTTCAAACCCGAGGATACACCCTTGTTATGCACTATTGAAAAGGCTGGATTATATAAAATCTTATACCCAATTTGTTTTATCTTAAAACACAAATCAATATCCTCAGCATACATAAAATAATCCTCATCAAAATAGCCAACCTTATCTAAAATTGATTTGCGTGATAGAAAAAATGCACCAGAGATACTATCTACCTCATGTATCTGACTCATATCCATTTTTGACAGATGATACAAACTATCATTACCTAGAAAATACAAAAAAGCAGCCCAAGGAGTTGGAAATCCTCGGTGCGCTGTTAAATCAACACTTCCATTAGGCAATATTATTTTACAAGTGGAAGCCCCCACTTTTTCATCTTTTACCATTACCTCCAACATTCCAGAAATCACATTTTTTTCCAAAATTGTGTCTGGGTTAAGAAGCAAAACATATTCACTTTTAACAGTTTTTAAGGCCTGGTTGTTCGCCCTACCAAATCCCACATTATTTTTATTTAAAATAAACTCAACGCTAGAACCAGAAAACTCTTTTTTAGCCCTTTCAATACTGTCATCAACAGATGCATTATCAACTACAATAGTTTTAATTTTAGCTTCATTTTTAACTAAATTTATAGACTTTAAACAGTCCAGTAAATAATTACCGGCATTATAATTTACAATCACTATTGTTAAATCAATCATTTGTTAAAGCCTTTGTGTAGATATTATCCAACTTCTCAGAAATCGCCCTGTATGCATAATTTTTTTCCACTAATTTTCTTCCATTAATCGCAATTTTTTTGTACAACTCTTTGTCCTGCAGTAATTTAACAGTTGTCTTTGCTAATTCCTTTGTCGTTTCACCCCGCATAAACGATTCTCCATCTTGAGCCTCAATTCCAGAAATCCCAACCGATGTTGTGACAACCGGTAATTTGGCTGCCATAGCCCCCAAAATCTTAAGCCTTGTGCCACCAGGACCATATAAAGGAGCAACTAAAACCCCACTTGTTTGATAAGCCCTTTTAACCCCTGCAATATCCTCAACATCCAAGTTCTCCAAAATAATATTATCCGTTGAAAGATCTGAAATCTTATCTGTGTTTTGCCCACTTATCAATAACTTAGCATCAGGAATTTCTTTCAATATCTCAGGAAACACCTCGTTTGCTAAAATCCGCGCTGCTTCTATATTTTGTAACCAAGCAAAGTTACCAGCAAACAAAATGGTTTTTGAATAATGCACATCGACCTCACCCATTAAATCCTCCCCAACACCATTAGGAATAACCTCAACCTTTAATCCTTTGACCCGGCTCTCCATAACTTTAGCATCTCGCTCAGAAACTGCCACAACTTGTGAAGCTTTTTTCCAGTAGTGTGCTTCCCAATATTTTATTTTTAAAACATCAATAAATAGCAAAGGGCGTAACGGTAAAAATTTATAGCTTTCAACATAGTGTTGGTAAACTTGGGACTCAATAGTTTGATCAACTAAAACAATTGGAATATCAGTTTTTGGAATATGAGGACTTACATAAAAAGTTTCAGCGTGAATGATATCAAAATTTTCTTGCTTAATAATTTTTTCAAGCGCACTTTGTTCAGCACCTGAAAAATTCCGTATAACCAAAAAAGGATATAAACTTAATCCAGTTTTAATAATATTCGAAAGTGTCCAAGGTTTTTCAGCCCTTTTAAATACATAGACATTCTTGCAAAATGGTTTGAGTTTCTCAGCAAATTTTCTATCTGACTCATATTTAATTAATGAGCAAAGCGTAATTTCATGTTTTTTAGAAAGTTGTTTAATTAAGTTATAAGATCTAATCTGACCGCCAGAAGAAGGCGGATAAGGAAGATAAGGAGTAAGCATTAGAATCTTCATCTTTAAGGCTCCTTATCATTAACCCGGTCAAACCCAGGTATTTCATGAGTTAAATCAACTATTACATATTTGGAAGAATCAACTATAGTTTTATATTTTCTCATTACCCATTTTGTCTTAGCATCCTTTGTTGTTGAAATATAATAATCCACCCCAAACATATCGTGTAAGTCTTTAATAGGATAGCCCACAACTGCCCAGCCATGTCTATTAGTCTGATATATAAAAGATGTATCACCTTGATAGGGAACAACTACATTAGTCTGCTTTGGTAATATCTCATCTGCCATTTTCCCAGCTTCTACTATTGATGGGTTATTTACCTGATACAGTCCCTTAACCTCACCCCAAGTCAAATAAAAGGTTAACGGCAAAAAAAGCAAAGCCACAGGAATGGTTACAATCCTTGGTAAAAACCCTGGAACCCCCCGAATCAACTCTACAAACCCCCGAGCCACAAAGACAGCAAGAACTGGCACTATTAAAGTCTGATAATAATCATGCTGAACATTGCCTCGAGCTACAACTGCCAAATACAAAAATGCCCCGACTCCAAAAAGATGCAAAAACCATTTCTGCCCTTCTTTCGGCTTAAGCAACATCCCAATAGCAAAGAGAACAGACCCTGTTACCCCTAGTATCTCTCGGCCAAATCGATCCCCAAGGATCCATCTCCAATATGATGGCCTAAATCTAATCCTAGTATTTTTATCTCCATCAAATAACCAACTCGATCCAGGTATTCCCTCAGGAAATCTACTTTCCCAAAACCTCCAAGCTAAAAAAGGAGCCAGGGACAAAAAAGCGAACATAAAATATCGTCGAGGTATAGGCCATAACTTTCCCTCTTTTTGATAAAAAGAATAAATTAAAGGAAACAGATAAAATCCTCCAAAAGGTTTTGTTAAAAAAGTACAAGCTGTAAACAATACTCCCAAAAAAAACAAACTCGCTTTATTTTCAAAAATCCACCGATCCGTAAAATAAACCATTCCAACAGAGAAGAAAACAAGTAGTGGATCAGGCAAAATAACTCTTGAGTAATATATGTTGTAAGGCAAAATCGCAAAAATAAACGCACTCAAAAGTGCTGTAAAATTATCAAAGTATCTTTTGGTTAAAAGGTACAAAAAAACAATTGATCCTAAAGAAGCTACAATTGAAACAAGCCGCGCCAGTCTTTCATCAACTCCACCATTTATCAGATAGAGAAAATAAGTGGCTATATTTCCAATTGGAAACTCAACAAATCGATACCTATTAGGATTTACATTAGGAATGACCTTAGGGTCCTCTGATACACCCGACATATCATCATACTTTGGGAAAAAAGGATTAAACCCCTCCTTGTAAAAGTTTCTAGAAACAGCTGCAGTATCAGCTTGTCTCCATGAGTGCCAATCTGCAATCGGATTATCAATTTTATAAAGCCTAACACTAAATGCGAGTATCAAAATCAAACAAAGAAGAACATGTGAATAAAATGAGGAGGACTTCAAAAAGCTATTAAATTTCATCGTATCTACTGCTAATTGCCCATGATACACCGAGTATTATCCAAAGTATACTTGCAATCTTTGAGGCCTCCAAAACATCAATAAACAACCCCGTAATAAGCAACCCGACTGTCGAACAAATAGCTCCAATTAAAAACATTTTTTCTAACCCTTCAGTTTTAGAAAGCTTTAAAATAAATCTCTTAAGACAGATAAAAAATATTAGCGCCAAAGAAAGTGTTCCAAGTAAGCCAGTTTCGCCCAAAGATCTTAACAAATCGTTATCTGTGGCAATAGTAATAGATGAGTACCCAGTTCCAAGTAAGGGATTTTTTCCAAAAGCCCTGATTGCCCTGGGCCACTCTACATCAGTTCTAATTTTTACTGATCTAGATACTTCAAGCTCCGTAAAATCTGTTGGCTCTCCAGCTGCTATATCAGACGCTACATTTTGACTGGCACTTGCCGTAGCAACAGCACTCTGCGTTGCATCTTTAATGCGATCTGGTGGAATTACCTCATTTGATGAATCCTGCGCCTGTGGTGTGAAATCATTAACCGCATCAGGTGGAGGTGTATACTTTGCGCCTCCTCCACCATAAATATTTACCGTAACCGTGGCTACCAATCGATGCCTCAGTGAGGGAATTGCTACCACTGCCAGAGAAGAGACAACAATTAACGCAATAATTAACCATCTCTTTCTAATCAGCCAGAAAGCCATTGTTAACCCCACCAAGGACGCCACAAAAGACATCCTAGCAGCCGTCATCCCTAGTAAAGCAAAGCCCAGTACCCCCTCAATAGCCATAATTATCTTGGTTAATTTACTTTTAAAGAAGAAAAAGAAACTTGCCAGAAACACTAAAATAACCGACAAATACGCAGCTAAATCATAATGCCCAGCAAATGTAGAATTAGGCCTCGCACCAGGTGTTAGAGAAAGTATTAGTCCTTTGGAAAATTCTCTATTAGTTGTTGATACAACTGGAAAATGTAAATAAACCTGACCTATTCCATAAATAACAATAAAAAGAGAACTTATTAAAACACTAACAAGAATTGCTTTAAGCTGATACCTCCTCTTAACCATAGTCGCAGCCATAAAAAACAACCCCATCAACTCTATTCTTCTTAAAAAATGAAGTAACCCTAATTTAAATTGAACTGTATGAGTAATAAAACTTCCCGCCAAAAGGGACACTATCCCAATCAACCAAAAAAGAGCAAATACCTGAAATATAACCGACTTAAAAATCTTAGGCAGCAACTTTATTTTAGACAAAAACCAAATCCCCATCCCCAAAGAGATGACAATATCATCAAGCCTGATTGAAACATAAGTCCCCTTTACAGCAAACAGTGGAAATTTAGGATAAATAGGGATAAAAATAATTAACACTAAAAGTATCAAAAATAAATAATCATCTCTTTTAAAATCTTTCAATAAATAATTTTTTTGCATTATATTTGATAAATAATTTTTTGATACGTCCTAACAGTAGATCCCTTTCCTAAAACAGCAAAGGCAATGATTCTCAAAAATACCGCCAAGTAAACCAACACCTTCAAAATAATCCGAGTCAAAAAACTAAAGTTTAATTTATAAAACTTAATCAACCCAAGCATCTCACCTTTCCACTGATTAAAATGAGGATCCTTAGAACTGGCTCCTCCAATATGAACAATTTCAACATCCGGATTTATCATGATCTTAAAACCGGATTTATTTGCTTTGTAACAAAAATCCACATCCTCAAAATACATGAAATAATCGTCATTCAAAAGCCCCACCTTTTCAAATACATTTTTCCTAACCACCATAAAAGTCCCCGCCACCCAACCTACCTGATGTTTTTTCTCATAATAATCCTTCTCACCTCTATGAAAATTCGGCAAATTTCCTAAAAATTCCAAATTAAAAAGCCAAGACAGTAGCGACAACCCAGTTGGTAAATCTCCACCGTTAGATTGCAGACTCCCATCAGGATATAAAATCTTGCAACTACTTATTCCACAATCAGGATTCTCTTCCATAAAATCCGCCATTTTATCTATATCTTCTGTTTTAAATTCACAATCGGGATTAATTAAAATTGCCAAATCCGATTGACTCTTACCTAATATCTCATTTTGCCCCAATGCAAAACCTAAATTATCTTTACTTTTGATAAGCTCTACCTTTTTAAAATCTTTTTCAACCATCTCTGCTGAACCATCTAGGGAGTTATTGTCCAAAACAACCACCCTTAAGTCATTTTTACTTTTTGAAGCAAAAATATTATCCAAACATTTTCTTAACAACTCTCTAGTGTTAAAACTCACAATACTTAATGTAATAGTCATTCTTTATACCTCCACGCTCTTTTAAACAACTTAACTAGAAAAATCATACAAACCCAGGTTAATATATAAACCAAAACCCGAGCATAGACAGGCGAAGTAAACAGCCTAATTGTCGTCTTTGAGTCATAATAGATCCCATCAATCAAAATAGATGTTGCGCCCCTTCTGTAAGCTTTGCCCTTTGTATCAAAAGGCTCAAATCCATTCACAAATAATGAATCCCTAAACGGATAGGAATACTCCTCTAAATAAGTTCCGACTTGTTGATCTCTTATATAAGTGTAGGACTCCTCAGGTGGATGATTAAACCGCTGTGCCGGAATCACAAATGCAAATATATTAAGATAAGAAAAATCCGTGCGGTAAAACTTTGTAACAAAACCTCTTCTATAGTTTGAAAAATACGCTGCTACATTTGGAACCTGAGTCGTATCTCCAGGTTCAGTGGATTTTTTTGAATCAGGCAAAGCCTGAATATCTGAAATTGACTTTGGCCCAGGTAAAATAAGATATACAAGTCCTAGTAAAAAAAGAATTACAAGTGTCGCCTTTATCATTGGAAAAGTCGAGATCTCCCTAAGACATATTTTGGATCTTTATTTTGTCTTTCTCCTATTTTTTGAGCTGGTACCCCCCCTACAATTGCAAAATCAGCTACGTCTTTTGTAACAACCGCACCGGCTGCAACCACAGCCCCCTTCCCGATCTTAACCCCAGGTAAAATGATTGCTCTTGGACCAATAAAACAATAGTCACCAATCTCAACTGGCGCATTTACCGCACTAAAATCCTCAGAATTAAGGGCATGTTCAGAGTTATAAACCATCACATCCGATGCAATATCCACAAAATCACCAATTTTTAATGTATCCCGACCATCTAAAAATGCGTTTTGACCAATTATCGTACCCCGACCTATCCTGATTCGCTTAGGTTCAAAAAATTGAATCCCCATATGAATATGAGAGTTGCGACCCATCTTTACACCAGCTGCTAAATAAAAAAGAGTTCTGAAGCTATGAATGGGCACAAAGCCCACCACCCTTAAAATAAGTAGTTCAATATCTGCAATATAACTATTAAATCTGTTAAATATCTTTCTAAATCCCTCACTAATGGATAACTTTCTACCCATTTTATCTTTAAATTCTAATCCCTTTGATCCCAATGAGATATGTTCTGAAAAAAGCATTAATTAAATTATACCTGCTTTATGCTAAATTTTCCTAAGATCTCTTCATCTTCTAAAATTTGCTGTTTTTTCTCTACATTTCTTAATTTTTGAATCTGATCATAGTTTTTAAAGGCTTCCCAAAACACCAATCCATATTTAGGATGTGCCAAAACCATCTTAATTAACCCTTCAATGTGCATTTTTGTTAACTTCTTGCTAGTCATATTTTTCCATATGAACATTAACTGATTTCTTTGAGCAATCTTTGCAATGTAACTTGAACTAAAATTCTGGGCAATTACTCCTTTTTGCTTATAATGCTCAACATGAGCCCTAGGCTCCCACAAATTTATATACCCTCTTTTTGTCGCCCTGTATCCCAAATCCAAATCCTCTTCATAAAAGGGTGCAAACAAAGGATCAAACCCAGAAAGAGTATCTATGAATATATCCTTCCTAAAAACTCCACTCCCACCCGATACCCATAAAGTTTGATGCGCCCCCTTCTCCTCTGACGCCTTAGTCTGAAAATGCCAAAAGAACCCATCTTTAAACCGAGCCCAAGCCCAACCTCCTCCAGTATTAAACCCGACACTAAATACCCTGGGATTTTCAAAATATGCTTGAACATATTTCAAACAATCATGCTCAGGCACTGCATCGCTATTTAGCAAAAAAACAAATTCACCTGTAGCTTTTGAAACACCTTTGTTCACCGTTGGACCAAAACCTAAATTTTTAGTGTTTTGAATTAACTTAACAATAGGAAATCTTTCCTTTAAAATCTTGACACTACCATCTTGTGATAAATCATCGACCACAATCACCTCTTCAACTCCCTTAACATCTAGAACTTTTGGCAAATTCCTTTTTAATTTTTCCTCACCATTCCAATTGGGGATAACAATAGAGACCCTGGATTTACTCATTTATGTGTCTTCCAAAACGCTTAATACAGTTTTTGCCATATTTTCATTTGAAAAAAACTTAGCCCTTTCCAAACCTTTCTTTGACAGCTTCTCTCTTAACTTCTTATCGGAGCTTATCGTTCTTATTGCCTGTTCAATTTGGTCAATTGAATTAGGATCAACAGTTAGCCCTGCATCTCCGACCACCTCAGGCAGGGATGAAACATTTGACACAATTACCGGTACACCCGAGGCCATAGCCTCAACTGGAGGTATTCCAAATCCTTCCCAAAGTGAGGGCAATACAAAGGCTTTAGCGCCTTGCAAAAGATATGGCAATTCCTCGGTGGGAACAAAACCTGTAAAGACTACCTTTTCTTCAATCTTTAATTGTTTGGGTAAATTCAATATTTCCTCAAACATCCAAGCCTGTCTTCCTGGCCCTTTTGTTTTACCAACAATAACTAACTTTAGGTTCTCAATTTTCTGGAAAGATTCAATTAGTCTTTTTAAATTTTTTCTGGGCTGTACTGTCCCTATATAAATAATGTAATCACCCATCACCTTGTATTTATCCTTAACACTTTCAATTTTCTTTACGTCATTAATTGGCTTAAAGGTATTTTCATCTTTCCCAGGATAACTTACAGATATTTTCTTCCTAAGATCACCTTCTGAGGAAAAAAACGCCTTATAATTTTTTATAATGTCGTCCCTAGAAAATTTAGAAATAGTAATAATCCTATCCGCATTCAAAATTGTAAATTTTGACCAGGTGGTTAATTGATAAAGATCTTTTTTATTAAACATTTCAGGAAAATGCAAAAAAGACAAATCAAAAATCATCCCCACCCTTTTTACTGGGGAAAATCGAGGAATATAGTGAGTCGGAGAAAAAATCACATCGGGTCTTTGTTTTGAAGCAAAAAGAGCTAACGGAATTGAGACCAAAGTTTTTAACCTATTAGGCCTGATAATTTTGTATCTCCAATTTTCCCTCTCCTTGGGTAAATCAGGAAGAGGATTACTAGCAAGCAAAACTGTGAAATCATTCCTTTTATCTACCCTCTCAATATTTTTTAATAGCTCAAAGGCCACCTGCCCAGAACCCACTCTTTGGGGAACATTAGCTTCAAAACCATCTATCCAAATTTTTTTCATTTTTTCGCTATATTTAAATTTGCTCTAATTTTTGTGGCAATTTCATTAGCTTCTTCTTTACTTAACTTAATATATTCTCCTTTATTATCCATTGCGGCAAATTGTTGCTTCTCCAAAGGAGTCCCAGGAGGACAGGGACATATATGAATGTGAAGATGAGCATTCCTTTCTGGACTACCCAAAGAAGCCAAATACACCCTAATTGCCGCTGTTGACTCAGAAACTGCCTTGGAAATTTCCTGAACTTTCTTCTGAAGATAAATCCATTCAGATTCCTCCATATCTTCAAATCTTTCAACGTGCTTTTTAGGAGAAACTAATGTATAACCTATTTGAGTTGGTAACTGATTTAAGAAAGCGATGACCCTTTCATCCTCGTAAATTATTTCTGGATCTTTAATGAGTGGTTCTCCTTTAACAATACAACAGACAAAACAATCTGTTCTTGCAATCTTGTCATATTCTTCCTCGGTCATGATTCTAATACCTTCTTATACAAATCAGCTGTTTCCTTAACACACTTTTCCCAACTGAATTTCTTTGCCTGTTTTAAACCCTTCTCAATCATCTCAGACCTTAAATCCTTATCCTCTAAAACTTGTTTTAATTTTTTTTGAATATCTGATACATCTTCTGGATTCACATATTGGGCAGCATCTCCTCCAATTTCAGGTAGTGAGGAGGTGTTTGATATAACCACTGGGACGCCACAACTCATGGCCTCAAGTACTGGTAAACCAAATCCCTCATAAAATGATGGGTAAAGCAAAACCTGAGCGCTATTGTACAAAAGTGGTAACTCCTCATTTTTGACCCAAGGAATTGTTTCACCACTAATAACAAGTGGTATATCTTTGCAGGCCTCTTTTGCTCTTTTTAAATTTCTTCTTTCTCCCACTCCTCCAACAGCTAGAACAAAGTTCTGAGGTAATTTATACTTTCTTTTAAAATTATTTACTTCTTCCTCAGGATAAGTTTTAAATTTTGCTTCAACCCCCTCATAAATTACTTGAATCTTTTCTTCCGGAATCGATGATATTTTTATTAAATCCCGCTTTGTCGCCTCAGAAACTGCAATCACCATATCAATTTCACTTTCAACCAGCTTTAATCGCCTTTTGTGAACCTCAACTATTTTAGGAGTCGACCATTCAGGGTGTATAAGGGGCACAACATCATGAAAGGTAGTAATTTTTTTAGCCCTAGAGGGGGGTTGGATCCAGTCTGAACTGTGAAACAAGTCCATAGGACCCATAAACTTCTCAATTGGAACATTTCTCACCTTATTAAAAAGTATTTCAAATAAACTTGGCGGTAATTTAAAGGTCCTCACCTTTTTTAATTTATACTGTCTCTCAAAATATTCAGAATTAATTTTCTGAAAAGACTGCCTTAGTGAGGAATAAAAATAAATCATTTTAAATTCCTCAATTTGGTTTAGACCGCTAGCCAAGCGAGCAGTATAATTTGCAACCCCCCCGGGGTGAGCAAGTTGTGAAATATCAAATCCGATTGTTGGCATAAATTTTAGGTCTTAAAAACTCCACCCCCTCAAATTGATCAAAAAGTTCATAATTTTGATCAATATAAAAATTAATCTCCGAGGCGTAATCTTTAAGCGCTCTCCCTTCGACAACTAAACTATTGTCTCGAACAATAAGCCTAGGTGGTGTCTTTTGAAGTGCTGCTAGAAATCTCCCTTCAGATTCCATCATAAACCATGGGAACTGAAAAACAAAAATTCTCCCAGCAGGCACAGTTTTGGTAATCTGGTAAAGATGGGGCTGAACTCCAAGCAAATATATCTCATCTCCACTTTTAACACTCTGCTCTATCTTTGATGCAATTGTCAAAGTATGTTTATCAAAGTAAAAAACATCTGAACTAATATGTCCTTTATAAAACACACCCAACCACCAAACAGCAACTATTAAATATACTCCAGTTCCTAAATAATAAAATGTGTTTTTTGTAAGCTTTGCAAAAACCAAAACTGTAGCTATTGCAATAAAAGGCAATACAGCCTGAAAATGCACTAAATCAAACCTATCAAACACCCCAGCTAAAGCGCCTATTATAAAAATGGCTAAGGTAATTTCTAATTTTTTGTCCTTTAGCTTAAAAATAAGTAAAGCCGGACTTAAAATAAACAAAACCCGTATAAGTCCAGAAAAATTGGGACCTTTATGACCATATTTCGCAAATGTGGTCAAATTAAACCAAATTGCCCAAAACCACATATCCCCAATTGCCCCCAAACTCAAAAAATACAAAAAAGTTAAAATTATAACTGGCAAAAATCCCATTAAAAAATACCCCGCAGTTAAAAGCTGTCTTTTATAAAACAAAAGCAATAAAAACACAAAAGCCACCAAAGGCAGGGCCACTTGCTTAAAAAGAACTCCCAAACTCAAGAAAAACCCTAAAGCAATCAATTTTGTCTTTTCCCGTTTTTTGGAATTTATTACCTCTAAAGTCAACCAAAATGCAGGCAAATAAAACAAGGGCAAAAAACTTTCTATCCAAAACGTCCAACCCTCTAAAAAAGGCTGCCACATTAAATAAATTAAGCAAGCAGTTAAAGCCTTTATGCTACTACCACTAATTTTTTTTACTGTTATAAAAGTTAGTATCTGAGTCAAAGCTACTACACCAATTAACCATACTCTTGCATTATCAGGAGTAACCATACCTAAAGTATTTAAATTGATAGGCAAAAACATCAAACCTGGGAAATGCTGATCAAAAATCTGCTTATAAGGAATGAGTCCAATGTTTGTTAAATATGGATATACAAATAGCTCAGGATAGGGGAAAAAAATAGTTTTTGTTAGTATCAAAACATGGGTCAGAATAATTAAAAACAACCCCAAGTATATATTTTTAATTTGATTTAATATTTGCATTCTTTATCCAAAATGAAATCTCACCAACGCCGTTAAAATTACCATAAGTCTCGCCTCTTTCATAGCCTTTTTCCATCAGTCTTTTCTCCACCAAGTGCCCTGGATCTGTTAAATCCCTCAGATAATTAAAATACACCACCCGAGTTTTGTTACTTATAATAGTATCTACCAATTGGTTGGTATTTTCCTTATTTGCAGATAACGCATTCGTTGCACCAAACGCTAATTCCTTTCTTTTTGAATACCATAAATAAGAGGCAATAGGTTCAGGATTTTCAAATATAACTACATCAGAAAAAGTTAATTGCCTCTCCACAAACCCCACAGCCCCTCGCCAATCCTCTCTTTGTTGAGAAATATCTAAATTGTAAAATCCTAATCCAGTAAAATTAGCTATTAAAACCCCAAATATCAATATTCGTCTTACACTTATATTTTTAAAATTTAAAATACCTACAGCTACTAGAAAATAAAAAGCAGGTAATACATAAATAAATCTAAAATATATAAAAGCTGGAACAAAAACAGAAAAAACAAACCCCAAAAATAGCGGCACTAGAAACCATAACCAGAAAACTGAAGTTGTAATTTTACTTTTTTTTATATTTCCTAAAGCCACTATAAAAGGCAAAGAAAACAAAAAAGTTAAACCAATATACAATTCCTTATTTATAAGACTCACTCTACCCCAGACAAATTTACTCCAAAATACAACCAATTGTTTTACCGATGCTCCCCCAACTACTTCTCTCCAATTAGGAAACACATTTAATAAATTACCACTGTTTTGAGTTTGGATTCTAAAAATAGGCAACCAAAATAACAAAACTACCGCTAAAGGAATATAACTTACCCAAAGTCGAATATTCCACCTCAGATCTTTTTTAAAAAATGCCCCATATAACAAGAACACAGGCAACATAAATACAGTAATATAATCAGTCGCCACCATCAGAATAAGAGTTACTGAAAACAAAATTAAATTTAACTTAACCCTTTCTCCTTTAATTAAACCTACAAACAAATAAACACTTAAACTTATCAAAAGAGTAATCAAAGGATACATCCGAACCTCCTGTGAATAATAAATGTGCAAGGGAGAAGTTGCCAGAAAAAGAACAGTTAAATAATTTAAACTTTTAGTTTCAGGAGAAATTTTTCGCAAAATAAGATACAAAACAGCAATAGTTAAAACCCCTGATAAAACAGATAGCATTCTTAAAGCTACTTCAGAATAACCAAAAATTGTTCCCCAAACTTTCAAAACCATATAGTACAAAGGCGGATGATTATCTGCTTTTATAAAATCTGTAACAATTTGGGTATAACTAAAATCTCTAGCAGCATGAGCGCTAATTGCCTCATCCAACCAAAAACTCTGATTCAAAACCAGAAGCCTGAACACAATGGCCAAAATCAATATAAAAAAGAATGTATTTATAGATTTAAACATAACTAAAGCCCCTTAAGTTTTTTGACTAAATGTTAAATTAAGCAGCTTTAACTGAACCATTACCTGATAAAACATTAAAATAGCTACCAAAAACAACCCATCAAACCCATCAAGATATCCTCTGTGCTTTATATATCTGGCTAAAAATTCTCGAATAGGCATCCAAAACAATTTAACAATAGAAAAATGCTCTCCGCTTTGATACCTATTTTTAGCCTCAATTGTTGAATATTTAAGCTGCTTTTTTATAAATTGAGACCTCTTGTAATAGCCATAGTGTTCTATTGCTAGTTCCTCCCTATTATCCAACTCCAAAATAGCACCCTCTGCTTTAGGATATGAATGAACCCTATCTTGCCAAACAACTTTTCCTTTTTTAAAAAACCTGATGTGTTTATCGGGCCAAAAATTAGTGTGCTTTATCCAATGTCCAAAGAAAATATTTTTAAAAGGAATATTTACTCCAACATATTCTGAATCGGGTTTGTTATTTTCCTGAACAAATTTTAGTAATTCTTTTTTTAAGGCTTCAGTTAATCTCTCATCAGGATCTAGCATCAAAACCCACTCTCCCTTTGCTTTTTCCATTGCCCAATTTCTTATTGGATCTGCATAAGGCAATCTTTTGTGAGTAAATTTTTGTACTTTATACTTTTCTAGGATCTCATCAGTGTTATCTGTTGATTCTAAATCAACTACAATCATCTCCCCCACAAATCCTTGGATACTTTCTAAACAATTATTTAATTCAGAAGCCTCATTAAAACAAACAAGTACAGCAGAAATCATATTTAATCAGTAAATTTATACTTAACCAATGTAGCAATTGCCTCAAATCCATGGTACCACCTAATCTTCTTACCCTGTTCATTTGTCCTAGGTTTAACCTTAATAGGCACTTCAATTATTCTAATCCCTTTCTTCAAAAATTTTGAAGTAAGTTCAGGTTCAATATTAAATCCGTTAGATTTTAATTTCATACCCGAAACGGAACTACTCCAAAATAATTTATAACAGGTTTCCATATCAGTTAACCCAGAGCCAAATAACAAATTAGTAACCAAAGTTAAGAATTTATTACCAAACCAATGCAACGGTAATGGAGTTTTATCTTTACCCCAAAGTTTTAAAGGATAGTCCATCAATCTAGATCCGTATACCGCACTTTTTTTGTTTTCCATTAATTTACTGATTAATCTTTCATAATCTTGAGGATTGTATTCCAAGTCAGCATCCTGAATCAGGATAATTTCACCAGTACAGTTTTCAATTCCAGTTCTAACAGCACTTCCCTTCCCACTATTTTGTGAGTGACTAATAATAACAAATTCCAAATTCCTAACCCGACTCTGACTTTTTTTAATGTCCTTTAAAATCTTTAAAGTTTTATCAGTTGATCCATCATCAACTACAACAAGCTCTCTTTTAAAATCTTTCGGTAAGGGGGCCTTTAAAACTCTTTTTATTATCTCTTCTAGGGTTTTTTGTTCGTTAAAAACTGGAATTATAATGGAAAGCTTCATTAGTGGGATCTTCTGGCAATCACCAAAACAGAAATACCCAATGGTGGCTTAATAACTCTTTCAACAGCCAAAAACATGGGTGACAAGAAGTTAAATATTTTCATTTTAGATTTTTCTACCTTTTTATTTCGTAATATTTTTCCTGCAACAAACCAACCTAATGCTCCAACAAAATTTAATCTTTGATTTTTTATGATCTTAAATTTGGCCTTGCGTAACTGTTCTTCCAACTTTTTTTTATCATATCTTCTGAAATGCCCTATCGCCTTGTCTATCTGTCCATAAAGAGCCATATGAGCAGGTACAAGCAATATCAAATAACCCTTTGGCTTAAGAAGTTTATTCAAATTTAATATTGCCTGATTATCATTTTCTATATGCTCTAAAACATTTAGACAAACAATACAATCAAATCTTTTTTGATTAAAAAAATATTTCCCCTTCTCCAAATCTCCAATTCCATAACTAATACCCAAAGTATCTTCTTTTTTTAAAACTCCAATATATTTTTTCTCAATATCAAAAGCTGTTAATTTTCCAAAACCTACAAGTTGCTTGGAAAAGTTACCAATTCCGCATCCAACCTCCAGGATATCTCCAGATAAGTATTTTGAAAACTTTTTCAAAATCCACTTGTTATATCCCTTTGCCTCACTCATACTCTCTAATGTTTCTTGACCAGAAATTACTTTATCCATTTTTTTGTTTTACCAATCTAATAAAAAAGATTAAAGGGATAACAAAGTTTACTACCATTCCCCAAAATACAGTTATAGCAGCTCCCATTAGTCCAAAATTCTTAATCTGATAATACCCTAATAGTCCAATTGTTAAAAGATGAACAAATGAAACCAAAACAAAGACTTTAGGCTTACCAAAAAAGTAATAAATTGCAACATTTATCGGTGTAGATACCAAATAGATAATCATCGCGACCGCAAGTATCATAAATATCGGTACAGCTTCTAAGTATTTATCTCCATAAACTACAGGAAGTAAATACCCTCCCAGTGGTAAAGCCATAAGCCCTAAAAGGGCTAAAATTCCAACAAAAAACATTAGCTTTTTGAAATACTCCATCATCTTAAATTTTGTATCAAAACTAGCAAATTTAGGCGCCGACACAATACCAATTGCAGAAATTATTTGAGGAACTATTAAACTTATTTGATTTGCTACAGAATATATTCCTACCTGAGTAGTATCCAAAAGTGAGGTATTTAAAAAAGTATCTAGTCTTAAAGAAATTGCATATATTATTGTTGTGATTCCCACCCACAAGTTAAAACTTATCAAATGTGATTTAAGCTCAGTTACATCATATGATGTAACTATTTTTCTAAAAGGCATTACAAATAACACTAATAAAAACCCCACAAAAGGCAGCACTACATATACAAATAAAGAATTCATTGAATTTAAAGTTCCCATTATAATCAACAAAAAAACCAACACTAATCTAAAAAGATTCGAACCGACATTCAACACACTCCAATGTAAAAATTTCTGATAAGCTTGCAGATAACTTGTCGCATATGAAAATAATAAACTTCCCAGAACTCCCACTAACACAAGTGACAAAGGACTAATAAGTTCTGGCTTGTTAAACACATTTACTGCAAGAAAAGGACCAATTACAAAACCCAGAATAATTACAAGAATACCTACACCCAATTTAACAAGTAAACTCAGCTTAAGAAACCTATATACATTTTTGTGATCTGATATATTTGACGATATAAATCTTACCAAGCCAGAGTTTGTCCCAAAATCAGCAACATCAGAAATCAGAGTCAAAAGTGCTATACAAATTGCAACAATCCCAAAATCTGAGGGTGACAAATTCCGCGCCAGTACTATATAAAACAAAATTCCAAGCAACCCATTTAAAACAGTTCCTGAAAGCGTAATTGCAGATTGCCTAAAGGTTGAACTTTCCAAATGCAGCCTTAAGTCTTTAATACTTTTCATTTCTTAAACTTCCAAAATAAGATTAACATGACGAACCCAATTGTTGAAACAACAAGACCATAATTTACATCTCTTTGAGGGGCATACTCTAAAGTGTATTGTCCATTGTGATCAATATAAAAACCGCTTAAAAAGGAATACACAGGTATCGGACTTGCGCTGTTTAATTTCCACCCCGGATCATAACTTTGTCCAAAAACTAGTAGCTGAGACTTTTTCAAGTCATCAATCTTGATTGAATATCTAGTCTCGCTAATCTTTTTATAACTAACCCTCGCCAAATCACTAGTTAAATTTTCCCCAAATTGCTTAATTTTTCCTTTTTCACTCAAGGCATTTGATTGTTTTTTTAATAATTCCCATTCATTAGAATCTACAGATGCCAACGCATTTATTACATTAATTGGCCCTTTTGTTTTTATATCAACAGAATTGGAATCAGATAATTTACCCACCTCAAACCAACTGAAACCATTTTCTCTTTTAGCTGTTGATAAAGTAGCGATTGTTGTTCCCCCTTGATAAAAACTAATCTCTCCACTTCTTGTGCTCTCCAGTACCCTAGCAAGCAATACATTCCCTTTTTTAATCCTTTTATCAGAAAGTTTTAGATCCTTTTCTCCTTCTGCAACTGCCCATCCACCTCCATAATCAAAATCTTGATAGTTAATTTCATACTTTGTTTTCAAAAAATTCTTCCATTGAATGAACTCACCTGTTTGTCTTTTCCACCATCCATTTGCCCCTGGTTCATTGCTTAAAGAATTAGCAGGAAAAATCATATTATTCGAATTGATAAAGCTAGCTGCTAAATCAACTAAACCCTTTTTATTCAACACTATTCGGATATTGGAAATGCCCTGTAATAAATTACTAATTCCTAGATGCTCTTCAGCAAAAATCATCGCGTTTTTAGCTAGTCTAAAATTTTCACCTCTAAGAGTTTGGTTATAAATATCATCAGAGCCAATAACCCACCAAATATTCGGAGCAACAAAGAAAAGATCCTCACTTTTCCTTGTCTCAAGAGTAGGAATTGTCAGATCTTTTATATCTCCCTTTATCCAAGGTAATGATTTTAGTTGGGATAAAAATAAATTGTAATAAATAATATTGTCTGGTTTTATTACATCACGGTTGGGATTAAGCGGCGGATAGCTAATATACTTTATCCCTGAAACATCAAAAATTTCACCAGAAAAAGATGCCTCCCTCATAAAATTATTTAACTCGTAGTCCCCTTTTATTCCAACTTGAAAAGGGCGGATTTTAGCTAAATCAATTGTATTAACTGCAGGGTGATTAATATCCATATGACCCAAAGATGGTTTTTGGGAGACCCAAGCAATTTTAAAATACTCAGAAGTTTTATCTACAAAGAATAAACTTTGTTTTGCATATTGATCTTCCAAATAAGGCTTTGAAAAAATCCCAGTCATCTTTCCTAAAAACACAGGTCTATCTAAAAATATTAAAAATACAAGTACAAAAGCTATTGTAAATTTTAACTTTCTTTCTTCCAAGTAAGACACTAACAAGCCTAACAAAATGCTATATGACAAGGCGACTAAAAAATAAAATTTAGAAGCATCCCTAAATAAGAAAAAACCTGGCACATATTTATATAAAAATGCATATGCTTCCCCTAAAGGAGGATTTAAACCCTTAGTCAGAAAAATTCCTAATACAGCTACAATCATCCAAAAAGCTACAGTTTTTTCTTTTCTTCTCACTAAAGCAGTTAAAAATACCAGAATTGGTATAAAAACAAACTCAAACTGAAGCGCTGAGACAACCCCAAAAATATTTTTATACCAATGAGGCTGTTGTAACGCCATAGCGTGAGACAAATTTATAAAGTTAGTAGAACTGCTGACTCCTGTAATAACTTGTGTGGCTAAACTACCATGAAAATTAAAAGAGTTTAATAAGGCCCATATCCAATAAAAATTCATCAGAATCCACAAAAAAGCGAATGTACCCAGTATTTGTAGCCAACTTACAATCCATTTAATAATCGCACCTTTGTTATCTTTTAAACCAAATAAAAATCTACAAAAAAGCAACACCAATAACAAATACACTCCTCTGATATCAAAAAAACTCATTACAAGAAGTGGGATTACTGCAATAATTTTTCTTTTATAACTGCCTACAATGGCTTGCTCAACAAAAAGAAAAGACAAAGGTAATATGCTATAGGCAAGTGCTAACAAAAATTGCCCACCGTCAATAAGAAGCAAAATGTAACTATTCCCTAAGTAAAACACTACAGATATAACTTTCCCCCAATTACTTAATTTGTAATAACTGCCAAGCTTCCAAATACCAACAAACCCTAATCCAAGTGTTGGTATAACCCCCAAAAGTTTATTTAGTACTGAAGAATCCCCTCCTAATTCTCTTCCCATACCAAATAGAAGCTGATAAGGCCAAGACCATAATGTTGGATTTACATTCTGTCCAAAACCTCCAGCAATGCTACTCCAAATAGAGGGCAAGCTAAAAAGAGAATACATATAACTCTCTGAGGCATAAGGGAAATCCTGAGCTACTCTTATTCCAGGCAAGAAAACCGGGTAATAAATTATAAAAAGAGCCACAAAAGTAATAATTAAATAAATTTGTAATGGAATCTTTAAATTATTTTTCATTTTTATCATTTCCAAGACTTCTCAAATAAAAAAGCAAAGCAATAATTAGTACTACATACGAAAACACCACAAACTTTTCAACACCACCCTGGTGATTAGTTAAAACTAATAATCCAATAGCAATCCAGATAGCAATAAAAACAATAAAAACTATTCGAGGAAAAAAACGCATCATTTAATTTTTAACTTCTGGAGTAATCTCAAATAAATTTTCAGAGTCCTGGGGTTTTTGTTGATCCTCATAGTAAACATTAAGTGATGGATCCCGATAATAAAGTCTCAATGCATCAGATCCATTCAAAATAAAGTAGGCTTGCTTACTACTACCACCCCATTCTTTTGCTATAAAAGGATAGTTTGGATCATTCTTAATATAAAGAGAAGCTCCTTTTGGCAAACTGGAATATTTGTCGCCAATTTGATTAATTAATTTCTGCGCAACTCTACCTCTATTTGCTGCCCAGTAAGTACTGTCTGAAAGTTTTATAGTATAGATATTTAATATTAACCCTGATAAAACCATAATTCCCAACACAACCTTGGACACTTTACTATATTTACCATTTGTTATCTCCTTAATTATTAAAGCCAATAAAATTGCATATCCTGGAAGGGAGGGAATCAGATAATGTGTTGATTTATGAAATGGTAAGAAAATTAAAATAAGTATAGGTAAAAAAATCCAACCCAATACAAATACCATTTTTCTTGAGAATATAAATTCCTTTGCTTTTTTAAAAACCTGAAATAAAATAAAAAAGATTGATATAACAAATAGAAAAAAAGTTGAAAATATTACAAAAAAATAATTACTCCAAAACTTCATCAAATTAGGGTTGAGCTTGAATCCCGGATTTAAAAAATCAATCAGCATCTCAGGGATCCCAATTAGCCACACCAAATACCAAACAAGGGAGTTAATTAAAGGTTTGATAGAAAAAACAAGTTGGTATTGTTTCTCTCCTGGAGAAAAACCAATCACTTTTAAATCTAAAAAGAGATACACCCCCAGAACACCAAAATACAACCAAAGCTCTTTCAAAATTATCTTGAAGGACTTTTCTAATCCATATTTATAAAAGACCATAATCGAAAGCAAAGCAGGTAGCACCATTGCTAACTCATGGCTTCCTATAGCTAGAAGAAAAAAACCAAAAGTTAATACTCTTTTAAGTGTTTTCCCCTCACTCAGATAATCCCAAAAAAATCCTAAGCTACATATAATAAAGGTAGTCGCCAAAGTTGTTTGAATTCCCCCAGCGATATAATATAAGGCTGAGATATTTACACTGCCAAAAGCATAAATTAAGCTAGCAATTAATCCCGTAACTTTATCTTTAAAAACTTTTTTAGTAAACCAGTAAACCAAAAAAATATTAAGAAACAAAACCAAAAACTGAATTACCCTAAAAGGATATGCATTTAATCCAAATATCAGATAATAAATATGATAAGGTAAATCTCTAGATATTGGTCTGTAAAAGGCAATTAGTCTCTCTTGAAATGGATGAAACCCTAATAGATTAAAAAGCTGTCCTATGCTTCCATCAGTCAAAGTCACTTTGAAATGAAAGAAATCATCTTGAGAAAAAAAGATATTTAAAACTGGATAGTAAATAACAATAACAAGCAAAAATAAGACAAAAAACCAAATTTTTATTGACACAGATTTTATATTCACACTTTTGCTTTCTTCCTACTCTTTATAACTGGCTTTGAAAATACTTGATTGTGCCCATTAGTATATTGATATTTTATCAACTGTACCAAACCAATAACTAATCCAATATAGCTAATTCCCATAATAAATTTCGACAAATCTAAAATATTAAAAACTTGCAATAAAACAGCCATTAAGAATAAGTATAGAGCCAATTTAAGTGAATAAGAACTACTTTTTTTGAAAAAAATTACAAACATTACCCATTCGATTGTAATAAGCCAATTAACCACTTTAGATTCCAAAGTATTATATTCAAATACAGTTTGCTCATATCTTGAAATTATTAAAAAAAATATAACAACAAACAACAATCCGATTATCAAACTCTTAATAAACTTTTTATACAGATTCGACTGACTAATCATGAGCATTCCTCCTAAACCAATAAAACAATATTCCAAAAACACAAAAAGCAAAGACAGAAGTACTAATTAACTTTCCTATGTCTAAGAATTTTTGAGGAACATAATCTAGTGTAATCTGATAGTTACCTCTTTTATTTATCCACCACCCGTTCGCATATGTATTAACCAAATAATGATCATTAATTTTAGTTCCATCACTTACAGTTGCCACCCACCCCTGATTAAATAACTCGGATAAAACTAACATGTAATCATTCTTTGCAGAGTTTATGTCAACTATATATTTTGTAGGATTAATCTTTTTATAAGTAATTTGTGGCTGCGTACTCTCAGCCTGATTCAAATTAATCTTATGCACAAGAAGAGGTAAAATATGAGGGATCTTTGTTACTACCATATTCCGAACAACTATCTCAGTTGTTTTATCATAAGTCCTTCTGATCTGATCCTTATCGCAATTTCCTTTGTTGTTCCCAAATACAACCAGACAATTATTCCAGGGTAAAACTCTTAATCTAATATATCCAGAATCTGCACTCTTGTTAGGAGTAGTTCTAATGTCAAAGTTGCGGAAATCAAAATAGTAAATATCTGACTTTAAAGTTTGACTTAACTCAGCTCCATTTCCATTTAATAAAGCTGAGTCATTGTTACTTGCAAAAGACACCTGCATCTCCCCACCACTTTTAATAAAATAATCAAAATTTATTTCATAGTCAGAATATGGATCAAAGTCATTTATTATGTATTTTTTCTCTAGAACCCCATGATCAACTTTTAAGTACTCTTCATTTTTAAAATCTATTTTGTTTTCTGATCTGACTTCATTGAAACCAATCTCATGATAACCTGAAGTTAAATCATATGATCCAAAAGAAACTCTACCGTCATCTCTCAATTTTGGAATCACATCATAAACTTTATCATCCAACTGAAATGGCATCTTCTTACCATCAAGGAGAGAGAAATTCTTAGAATTTAAGCCGTCTATTAAGATTTCATAGCTGCCATTATCATCAACTTTAAATTGCTGTACACTTCTTCTATCAATTTTAAAATTGTCTTCTTGGATGAAACCAAACTTAGGACTTAAATTAGATTTAACTAAAAAAACGTCCATCTCTTTTTCGGTTTCATCAATTAAATTTAACACCGCAATATTTAATTTATTGTTATTTTTTATATTAGCAATGGCATTTTTATATCTTAAAAAAATTGGTAATACTGACTCCTGTTCCCAATCAGAAGCAATTTCTTTAAAATTTTCATTATTAAATTGCCTAAATTCCTCCGATAAATCTTTTAATTGATCTTTATATATTTGCAAAGGAACACTAACTTTATCAACCTCATTTATAGAGATTAAGTTATAAATTTCAGATATTCTTTTCCCCAGATATGACACCTTAGAGAGAATCCTCTTTTTTCTTTCTAATCTAGTATTTTGATCTATATACTCTTTGTATAAACTCAGCTTATAAAATTTACTTCCTGGAAGATAGGATGAATATGGGAATAAGTCCTGTCTTGATTCAAATCCCTCAGTTACATTGTTAACTAATTTATATTGAGACTCCGGATGATAGACTTTTGCGTTAGCTGGAATAACAGGATTAGAATTTGAAACCAAAATATCCCCTTCTCCTTCATTCAATGTTATATCAGATAAATTAGACTGTGATGAAGCTGCCAAAAAGTTATTGCTTGCATATACAGTATTATCTTTCCAGTTTAAATTTCGCCAAAATGATATTTTTTCAAATTCCGCTTCTTTTTTAAATTCTCCATTCTTCTCCTTGTCAGATAAAGCGAGTTCAATTGTCCTAGGATCACGCATTTGCCGAGATTTATAATCAATATCTGATCTGCTCATTACATATTTGGCATTTAGCAAATTTGCCAATCCATTAAAATTAGATTTTTCCAAGAATTGCTCTTCTAAATTTTTTGAGACATCATAATAAAAAGGAATCGTTGTGTTCAAAGACACAGCTGAAACATTAAATAAGGTGTCTGATAACTCTATTCCCGAATATCCATGTTTCCAACTATAAGTAATTCCTTCTCCTCCTAAAGGAAAAACCAAAAACCTTGCATTCTGTGATTGTTTTTCAATCCAGGCATTCGCCTGCCTGTAATAATTGGGCACCTCTACCTCATAATTGGAAAAATTATTTTGCTCATTCTTTTCACTACTAACAAAAATAAGACCTGTCCAATAGGGAAATCCCCAAAACACTAAAACAATAAAAAGAGACAAAAAATAAATGATATTTTTAGCTATTTTGTTATCAAAAATTCTACTTAAATAAAAAGCCAGCAAAGGACAAAAGAAAAGAGGTAGTAAAAATCCAAATTTTTCAAACGGATTTCTAAAAACCTGGGTGAAAGAAAATTTACTAAATATCAGCTCAAATAACTCTCCTAAAGGAGGACTATTCCCTTTTACCAATAAAAGACAAAAAACAAATAGTACTGACAAAAATATTGCATTCTTATTCTTCCTCTCTCGAATTACACCCAAAAATAAAATTAATGGGAAGAAAAATTCCAGCACGACGGCAAGTCTTGTATTATAAAAACTCATCCAATAATCAGGTGCATTTTTAAAAAATGCCTCATGCATCAGTCTTATTGTATTAACTATTTTCCCTAATCTGTCACTCAATGCACTAAGAGTCGTCAAATTTCCATCCGCACTAAAAAAACTACTGATTGTGGTTGTATATTGACTAGAATTGATAAAAGAAAACAGCTGAGTAATCCACCAAAAATCTACGAGTATATAAATCAAAAAAGTTAAACCAAAAAAAAGTAATACTTTAAGGTTCCATCTATTTGTTAACTCAAAGATTGTGAGTGCCAAAAAAACCATCCAAAAAATAATATTAAACGGTATCGAAGTTAAAGCATAAGAAAAAATTCCAAAACATAAGCCTAGCAACAATATATATACATAATTAGTGCTTTTAACTCCTTTCCGAAAAAGCAATGCACTAAGAGGCAAAAAAGCTGCAAAAATCATATGGCTGTATAAGAACCTGTTCCAAACATTTATCATCATAAAAGGATTAAACCAATAAAAAATTGCTGCCAAAAATAAATATTTATCATTCAATTTTGGAAAAAAATCCCGCTTTCCAGCACATTGGGATCCTAAGCTTAGAATTCCACGTGGACAAGTTGTCGCG
>JADMIO012713015.1_pt1 | contig 83721 bp, 73 predicted proteins | sample 8958161 | NCBI WGS metagenome assembly JADMIO01 (sample SAMN16585339, study PRJNA669376) | soil metagenome | isolation source: Crop rotation soil | place: USA: Cullars Rotation, Alabama | collected 2011 | reverse complement strand
CTTTCCCACCCCAAAACCCCAAAACCCCAAAATCGCATCAATTTCAAAAGCCTTTATTATTGTTTCCTTTTTGCCATTAACATTCAAATCTCGCAATATTACAAAATCTAAAGAGTTACCGTAATAGCATAAATTTGATCCTATGAAATAAATTTTGCTAAATTTCAACCCAAGTTTGTAATAATTCCTTCAATGAGACAATATTAAAGGGGCAACTCACTCATGAAATTACACACATTCTCACTAAAATTTAAAAGTTTTTGAGATCATAGCTATATTATTACAGTTCTCATCATCAACTGAAATAATTTTATAGAATTACACTCTCAATCATTCCTCTACATCTGAGTACTAGGCTTACTGAAATTCATCGGCTGCGAAAACTTCAACGAAATCGGTCCCTCCCCTTCGACAACCTTTTGCGTTTCCTGATTTTTCTCGAGCTCTTGGATATCCTCTTTGGTATAGAAAGCCTGCGAATCAATCTTATAGTCACTTCCCATTTCTTTGAAGAATATTCTCGCCTTATAGATAGCTTGATCCGTTGAAATGTTTATATTATGAGGCTCAATATAATTTCTAATCCACCTCGGAAGTTTATCTCGTTTATCCGAATGGACAAATCGCTTATCCGCTAGAATCATCAACCCATAGTCATTTTTCTTTCTGATAACTCGTCCCAAACACTGAGCACATTGCCTCATCGCGTCGAAGATAAGGAAGTCGCTTTCCTTAATCTGGAAATTTTCTCGCAGGTAATCCAATCTAGCTAACAGCATACGACTGCGGGTGTATTGGAAAGGTACTCCAAACATTATAACAGCGCGGCCGTATTGTTCATCAAAATCGATACCTTCTGCTACCTTTCCTCGAGCAATTGAGAAAAAGACACCTCCTCGTCCGATTTCGCAGGCTTTCCTGTAGCTTGCTAAGCTCAGAGAAGTTTCTTTAACGTCTTTCGACTCGATAAAGAGCAGTTTATGCTTAATGATCTCGTCGAGGACTCCTGTGTCATTCCAATGGTTTACCACTTCTTCCATATACCTAAAAAAATGGGGAAATTTTTATTAACTAATTGAATAATGGAGTAGGTCTATACCGATAACTGGGGAAGAAACACACTATGCCATCTGGAACGACCGCACACAGGTCAGTGAGAAGCACGCCGTAGTTTCTAAGCACACCGGCTTCGTTACGTAGACTAAACTGACTGGATACTTCGACCTATAATTGCATTAATGGCACTAATTCCTTATGAATTTCTTTACTTGATCTGAGCCCTTTGAGATAATCAAAGGATTGATACAATTTCTCAGCGTAATATCGAGAGATTGAGCGACCATCGGCTTGAAATCGAGGATTTTCGGATACATTTCCATAGGCGACATTGTTCCTGAAGTAAGAATAACCGCTTTGAATCTCGTAAATACACTCTTCATTGCCAACGAGCTATCCAAGCAAGTAAAATTGAGGAAAGGGTCGTTTAAGTCAGGCGCATGCTCTGAGAAAGGCTCGATAATCAACGAGAACCCTTTGGTATAGGTCGCTGTGAACGTCCCAAACAACGTGACTGTCAACAAAGGAAGCATTCTAACAAAAGGATTATCAACAAAAACTCGAATGTCTCTTGTCTTACGAGAACATATCGGCGTATTCAAGCGTACCCAGCAGCATTCGAAGCCGCTCGTTGAAGAATCTAAGATGACAATGAAATATTCTGAAACATGAGTATTTTTACTTCAAAGGAGTAGCTTCCAAATGCGTAGACTTATTAAGCTCTTCAAGGAACCCTTCTGGACTGAGGATTTTCACATCTTTGATATTTATCAGCCCTCGAACAAAAATAACGAATTTCTTCAAGAACATGATAAAATGGTCAGCTTTTCTGATATTTCCTGGGATTGTGTCCTGCACTAGCCCTAGATTCCATTAATTAGCCTCAGAATAAGAATCAACGCTCTTATTTACCATTAATTATATCAGGAGCAGCCTCCTCAAGCTTCGATTCCTCATTTATCAACCCTTTCGCAGCCATGCCTTTCACCAGCTTCGAATACTCCTCCTCCAGCTTATTCTTATCAACTTGCTTGATCTCCTCAATCTTATCCTTCAGCTCATTGATATTCCTCAGCGCGCCATCCAACAGCGGTCTATTCAGTTCGATATGATAGGCTTCACAACAGATATCGTCAATATTGTGAGCCTCGTCAAATACAACAATACAGTCGCCTTTCATTTCCTTTGAAATCAGGTCTCCAACCATCGGGTCCAAGAAGTACATGTACGAATAGACGACGACTTTCGCATCGCCGATGATTTTCCTTGCAAAGAAGTAAGGACAGACGTTCTGCTTCCTGCCATATTCTTTGAGATCGTCAAGTGTGAAAATCCCGTCGTCGAGTTTCAAATCCGGCTCTTGGTCAATAAACCCCTCGTAATATCCACAAAGAGCCTGATTTTCGTTCAATTTGCCTTTGTTTTGGATTCGAACCCATGGGGCAGTCCGCTTCCGGCATTCTGAATCGGTCTTTTCACGATTGCCTGCGTGCTCGGAGACTTTGGGGTGGATACAGAGGTTTTTTCTCGCACTGAGACCAACAGCTAATAATTTTTTGTCGTCTTTGATTTCGTTTTTTCGGTATTCCATGAGGACTTTGAGCTCGCGGAGGGTCTTCTCCATTTCGGGGACTGTACGAGTGCAATAGACAAGCTTAGTGAAGCTTTCAGGGTAAGCGAGGAGGTAGGAAGTAATGAGAGCAAGAAGGGAGATAGTCTTGCCGGTTCCGGTGGGCATTTCCAGGATAGCGTGGCCTCGGAGATCCAAGGTCTTTTTGAGTGATTTCATGTATTCATACTGCTCACGATAAACGAATTTGTAAGGGAAAAAGACCTCGAGGTCGTCGAGCTTAAATTTCATTTGAAAGGATTTTTCCTAGGCTTATTTTATAAGAATAGATTACGCGCCAATTTAGATACACTACTATATTGATTTCGAAATTTCAAAGAATGCGAATTTGTATCGGATACTGGCAACAATTATATTTATTGGATACCTTATAATAGCGTTAAGGGTTTTCAAAAACAAGAATTGAAATTGTAGAATCTGGTGAGATATTAGGTGTTTATCTTCAACAAAGTACCGGTAATTACAATACTCTGCTTTTGGACATTAAGTGCGCACTCGATATACGCAACCAGGGTGTTTTCATTGATTTCAGTAGAGGTAGCAACAAAGTTGAAAGTAAAGAATAGACATAAAACCTTTGTAATCTGTTTCATAGTTAAAGAAATTATTTATTTGTTTTCTGAATTAAGACAGAGTCGGAAGAAAATTAAAATTCATATACATTTAGTTGTAAAAATCTCATGAGGTATTACAATGAATAGGTGAGAGGTTCTAACGTTAGTGATCATTGCCTTAACAAATCCTCTTTATGTCTGCGCCATCAGTTATCAAAGAACCTTAATTCTCTAATTTCTGACAAATTATCAAAATTTAATCCCAGGGTTTGAATTCTGGTGTGATCTAAGGATTCAAAATGTCATTGTTAAAACCCTCTGAAGGATTCAATCGGGACGCAGTTGTCTTTTTGCGATTCTTTACAATTGAAAAAATGATATTTAAATTTTGGCAAAAACTTTTTTAAAAACTCAAAAATTGGTATTAAAAACTCACAGATCTTTTAATGCAGTTGCGAATTTTTATCAATAATTTTATTGTCTGTCTATCTAAATACCCTGGCTTTAAAAATGGCACTGAATCGCGAAAACCTTGGAAGATTGGTATTCCTCTTCATCTCTTCTAATTACTTAAATCCCTGCTTGTGTTCAGCCATCACCAAAAGCCTCATTTTTTAAAGAAGTTTCCGTCAGCTCCGCCTCGTAAACCTTCAATACCTTATTTAATTTTTCTAAACTCCTTTCCTTAGAGGTTAGCCCCTCTCTCCTCACACCCTTGCTTTATAAATTCAGTTACAAAAAGCCGTTCATCCCGCAGCAGCACAGCAACAGACGCATCAGCTTTCCGTGGAGGCGAAGTATATCTTTCCACCCTCTGACTTTCTATATTTATCACGGGCCCTAGTGGACAGCTAAAGCTAAAGAAAATCTCAGAGTGGCTTACAACGACTACGAGAGCGGAAAAATAACTCAAACGAAATTGAGGAACATGATTGAAAATGTAGGGATTGGCCTAAAAAAATCTAACTTATAATACATTTTAGGACATTGGAATAAAAATCACTCCAGAATTCGAAAAGACGATGGAAACTGTTGATAAGACCTTCGCTGATATCGTCAGATCTCTCAATGCGAATGCCTCGAAAACTCCTTCAGGCATCAAATCGTCAATTGTAAAAATTCCGCTGGGCATAGTCTTCTAATTTAACATTGAAAATTCCAGAACCCGTTATTAGGAAGTTTCCATCGCTATAGAAAGCCTAATACCGAGCCTAGTAAACCTGAAAAGAGTAAGCTTATTTTTGAGTTATTAGGATGAATAACGTCTTATAGTGACAACTAGAGAAAAGGTCGTTGAGGCATTAAAAGGGCTTTTGGAAGGAAAGATTAACCAGGATACTTTTCTTGAGGAGCTAAGAGAGCAGAACGTGAATACTGAAAATGTATGGAAATATAAAATAACCAATGCTGATTGAGTCATTCTGCAATTTTCGATAGATTGAAAAGGAGCTGAATAAATTCAAAGCTTCAAACCAAGGGCATTTCAGAGAGTTTGGAGTAAAAATCATGAAGGAACTCAAGTAAGATTAATACATTTGTGTGTAAGATGATTAACAATGATACAGATCGATGCCTGAAGGTTTCGGTGTTGATGCTCCTCATAACACTGGAAGAGATCTCCTTGGAACCGCCAAAGAATCATTGTTTCTGCATCAAATTCACCATGACTTTAACGATGAGAAATTAGACGCTGTTAAAAAACGTAACCAAATTCGTTTTGTCATGACGTAAAGCGGCCACCGAATTATCAAAAATAACGATTTATTTAAGCAATGACGGTAAGCCAATCTATTGCGAGACCAGAAGCTTAGCCCCAGAAACGACAAGAGCAAAAATGTAATTTTGATACTCTTTACATAGTTTCCTTAACTCTTCTAAAAAGGACTAACGGGAATATTATCACTTGGGATGACAATAAAAAAAATGGGATAACAATTCAAGAGGAAGAAAAAAGCCCAGAAAAATCAAAGAAATACCAGTATAACCTTAAACAAAGAGGTCTGATCTAACTTACTCAATTGCTTTAGGGGCCATAGAGACAGACAACAAAATATACTACTCGGTTTTCAGTACCATCCTTATTCTGAATCAACTGACACAATCGTCCCTCAACGCAAAAAGAACATGGCATTGCACGCGTAAGATTGAGCAATTTTTGGCTTATAATCATTGATGATGGATTAGGAAATCACACAACTTTATTGGCTGGTAGAACTCCAATAGCTTTATAACAAAGTTATCTGAAATACATTCATATATTCGTACTTGATTTATTGAAGAAATTTTTAGCTTGACTCGAACACACATTATCAAAACTAAACGAGGGAAAAACTACTTTTTCCGTAATAATTTTGAGACCTAAGAAACTGAAATTCGAATAGTGTTATTTTATCGAATAAATTTAGAAATTCTTCATTCAGATGACTATTGGTAAGAAGCTTAATTCAATCCTTTATGAAAGTTAAAAAAAAGATACTATGTACACTAATTCTTCAAAAATTCTTTAATTATTTTTTTCTTTTGGAGCTCTATATATTTCATGCAGACATAAATATATAAAAGTTTACACAAATCACAACTCAGGAGAAAAAAAAACCAGATACATGTATTTGAGAACAATTACAACTACTAACACTATTTTTAACAAAAGAAGTAAAAAGAGAAGTTTTCCCCTTCATCTCTGGCTAACCTTCACTGTATTTTGGTTTATGCGTTAGATTTTTTAGGGATTACAGAAAATGGCTCGGAGGAGTTCTGGCTGACGCCTATCTGGCCTCTGTTTGGGTCAGAGTAAGAAGGAACAAGAACTTGGCCATTTTGGATATGTCCCGTTTGAGAAGTTAGAGCATAGATTAAATGCGAAGGTATTGGGCAGTAGATAGTAGGGTATTGCTGTGATTCTTGCTTGCATGGTGTGAAGCCGATGAAATTATTAGCTTTGGGCTGTAGTGGGTATATAGGAGCGAAGAATTGCTGTCCTTGTAATCCGCCAGTCTGAGGAATGAAGCGATTATTAGATTCTTGTTGATAAGGAAGTCTGAAATTCGAACTCTGATTTTCGGGCTCATTCAGTCTTTTATTCGTGAAAGGTTGTGGATGACAGTAATTTTGAGGATTTCGGTGGGCTTGGAAGGTCGGGTGAGTCTGTTGTTTGAAACAATTATTTGGTGGGATATGAATGAATTTCGGATCGAAAAACGAAGGGACTGTTTGGTTCTGCTGTAGTGGAAAGGATGGCCGAAAGCTGGTATGATTTGATCCTTGAAGCTCTTGAACTGGCAGATAACAGGCATGACCATTCTCGTTGAGGATCTTTTGCTCGTTTGGCTCGATTTGTGGCTCTGAGATAGGGCTTTGGTAAATCATCGGCAGTTGCTTTTGTGGCAGGTTTTCCTGAAAACTGCATTGACTCAAATCATTAAGTTGGTCTAATTTGGCATTCAAAATTTGAGCAACTCCTTCTGGTTGTGGACCATTGATTTCAGATCCAAAGCTACGAGCAAAGCCGAGATCTTCTGATTCACCAAAAGGAGAATTCTGGGTACAAGGAGTAGTGTTCGATACAGATTTCAGTAGAAGAAACTTCTGAATTCTTGAGAGTTGTTTAGTGAATGATTGCTTCACAGGTTTTTTAATGGTTCCAACGCTATCAGTAGAACCCGAAAAATCGTTCGAGGTCGCCAAGAGCTTGATATTTTCTCTCTTAGTTGTGTTGGGATGGATAACCTTGAAAACGCAGTTTTTCCTTTTTGGGACTTGCTTCAGTTCTGCAACCTCCCCAAGTTTTTTATTTGTCGCAGAGGGTTCTCCGTTCTCACTATTCTGTGAATTTTTGTCAATTTTATTTTCATTTTCAGTCTTTTTTAGAAGATCCAAAGGTTCCTTTACAGCCTTCGTAGACTTTGCGATCATATTAACCGCTGGCAAGGCTACCTTTTGTTTTAAGAAGCCTTGATTGATCTCCTATTAAATCATAATAATGAGATATTCTAAAGGTATGCAGTCCTTACTTTTGAGACGTCCTCGGAACTGTACATTTGTTTGAATTGCTGCTCTCTTTCCATTATTGACGTCTTTTCATTGCTGTCAATAACATTTTTGTAGTCTTTCCAACTAGGAAATATCAGCATCAATAAAAAAATAGACATAGATACTCTTTCGGATTTAAATCGTTCTTTTTTTGTGAACTCTTTTCTGTAGCGTCAGTCAAAAAATTCACCAATGGATTTTGCTCTTCGCTGCCATTCTATAAAAATGAGTTTAGATTGAAGAGCTGATTTGAATGCAATCTTCACCTTGAACTGAAATAGATTATTAATATTGGTCGATTCGTATAAATGTGCCATCAGTGCAGAAAATAGGTGTTCTTCTCCAGTGTACAATTCTTCAATTTCAGAACAAAGAAACTCAAGATTCGAGCGTTGAGTTTCAATCAAAAAATGTTCTCCAGTCGTTTTTTCCTTATCCATGTTTGGTGTCTTCACATTCAATTTTACATCCGCTTCTTCCTCAGAATTTTTAGAGCCATTTCTCTTCATTTCTTTCAGAATTTTATCAGTATTCATCGCAGCATCTTCGTCAGCTGCCGCTTTTAATCTCTCATAAAGTTGCAAGCGGACACTGAATTCATTCAAATTGTTAACCTATGTTATTTATACATTATAATCATCAAAGTAAGCTATTTTTCTTACTGTGGATTGTTCTAACGTCTTTTCTTTTGCCAAAACATTCTTTGCATCTGGAATTAAATCCCATTTTCCTAGGATTCTTTTACAATCATCAATTTTGATTCGGATGCTTTTTATTTTGTTTATTATCTAATTTTAGATAGTTAATCCAAAATTTTAAACAAAAAAAATTTTCACTTTTTTCACATCGAACTGTTCAAATTCCAGGGGATTTTGAATGAGATATTCAGCTATCGCATTGAATATTCTGCTCGTTTGATCAAGGAGCCGAATCTGGTCGGACTCTTTCTTGCTTTGCAAAAACTCGGAAAACGTCTTTTGATTTTGTCCGAACTTTCCGTTGGCAGCAATACAATTCATATAATGTGTTTCGAAGCTTTTGCTGTTTTTAGTGTCCAAATAGTTTATTCTTTCCTTGCCATTGCTTTCAAAATGCTCAATAAACATCTTTTTGTAACAATTAAATCCCATTGCTGCTGAGGAAATGCTCTCAAGCGATAAATTTTTGCTAAAAACACTGGTAAGAACTAGAAATCAAGGAATCCAACCTTTTATCATAGGATTTAGTACTCTTAGTGGCTGATTTTTTCTTCTTCGCTCTGCAAAAGAATTTTGTCAATTCCAATGATAAAACTAATGATTTACTTCGGCTTTTGATTGTTCGACGAAGATTTGCTCGATTGGTGACGCTCTATTGGCTTCTTCACTCTCTAATAAGAGAAAATTAAGTTTTTGACATAATAGAGTGTAAGTACAAGTTTTTGTGAATAAAGATTCTCTTCCAAAGGACTGAGATCTCTCATTTCACCTGTTTATACTGTCCTTTATATGGTAGTTCGCAGAGTCCTATGCGAAACCAATTTACAGCAAGTGTTTTTATTTGTATTTTAATTTATTGTTAGGTGGTATTTAATACCCTCTTTTCGCGGAGATTTCTGGATTAGAATTCCTAAATGTGGAAGAACTTCGATTATCCCGTTTTTGGAACTAATCAATTCAATTAATTAAGAATTTTTGTATGTAAAATTCAAATGAATTTTGCCTTGAATTAAATTTAATTCAGGTCAATTACCCCAGTCTGAAATTGGTTTTATTACTCTTTGCAACCGGAAAGTAAAGAGTAGTCTGGCTATGAGCGTTCTAAAGAAAGTTTTAGCGAATTCAGGCTCTTCCCGAATCATTAAGCAGCACATTTTGTTCGAAAACATGGATTGTTCGCTATTGTTTGTTTAAATTCCAAAGAACACATACCTAAATACCTACTTTAAAAAGAATAAATTGTTAAGATTAGCAACATTGGAAAAAAGATCAGCGCAGCGTTTTCAAGCTCCATTTAATGAACGGGAGAAATATTTGTGAATTGTCAATGAACTGAGCGTGAGGTTTCGCTTCTTGCTTTACCGACAGAAAAATTTCCAACTGTATCAAAACAATTATGAATAGATTTTTTCTGCAAATGAGTTATGAAAGTGTCCAGCTTGCTCGTTATATATATGTAATAAGTGTCGAAAGCATGTAGCAACCGTAAAAACTTGTATGTCAGTAATGTTTTCTCCTAAAATCCGCAAAGATCAATAAAAAGTCAGAATGCGTTCAAAAATATTCTTAAGGATGTGCTTTTCTTGAGGATGATGAATCAGAGAGACCTTGAGCCAATCAATAACAATCGTTAATCCATGACTTGTATGGAAAATTAATTGCACAGTTATCATCTAAATAAGAGCCTTTATCATCAATTCAGATATCTATATTGTATTGCACTCAATTATTGTTGCTGCTTTTGTTTCATTTTTTTTAGTGATAAAGACAAAGAAACCTCCAACTGAATAAATATTTTAGTTGCCCACTATAACCAATTGCCTTGTCTTCTGCATAGAGACTTTTGATTTTGCGATAAGTTTCAGTTAAATGGCTATATATACCCAAAATACAGCAGAAATTATTTAAAATTATGATAGCATCTCTAGCGCAACGCAAAAAACCAAAAAAAATATTACGAATTTAGGACATAGAGCTTGCCAGTCGACTGAACAAATTTCGGTTGATTTTTCGAAGAATCCTCCATAAAAAGCCTATTGCCAAGAATTTTATACTGCTCAGGATTCTGTCCTTCTCTTTGCGTCGTGATATTACTCGCATTTTCTTTAGACTTCGAAATCTGTGGTCCTCCTTTCGATCGCAATGACTTGTAAAATTCATTTCTCTGAATCAGAGGCTCATTATCAGTGCTATAAATTTTCTGACTCTCAGCTTCAAATTTCTCAATATGCGATCTAACAGCCATTTTCAATGCACGAGCGCTCTCACCTATCTTGTATTTAATATCTTCCGGGCTAAGAAACAAAAGTCAATTAGCTAACAATAAAAACATTGCTTTCATACTGTTCTTTGAACGCATAGGATTTCTGGTTATTTTTCACTAAATGCGTTGTGTAGCGTTGATTTCGCTGGAAATTCGCAGCGCTGAAATTATGAAACAGCTTTCTTCCAACAAATTTCGGCGATTCAAGCTTTTTCTCATACTCTCTCGGCTGGCTCTCCCTTTCATTCGCTTTCCTATCTGTCTGTGTTTCTTCTAACCTCTCTGACGAAGCTTGTTGGCCATAAACCGTTGGCGTCCCTACGTCTTTCAGCGTGGCAGTACTCCTCATGTGAGCTTTCCCTTGAGTCGTCTCGCCCATCTTTGAAGTCGTTGTTCCACCTCCTGCCCCTATGATCCAAAAATTAAAAAAAGCCCTTTTAACTTAAAAATTACTTTTAGAGGGTGAGGTGTTTTTACTCGTGCCTCCACCATGAGGAGTATCCATTGAATTTCTCGACATTCCTCTTGAGTTCATTTTACTATTGTTTGATTTAAACGTTGCATCGGCTGCTGCGACTCGCTTAGAAAGCGATTTTTGGGCAGTTAAACCTTGCTCTTTTTTATGCTTTTGCTCTATTTCCTTGAGGTCATTCAACAAATTCAGCGTCTTGTCTGAATAATCAGCTAGCTCAGGCCTTCTATTTAGCAGTTCGAGATTACCGTCACCTTGAGTGCTGCTCAATAGCCCCAAACTTGAAAATCTTTGATTTTTATCCCAACTATACCCACCAGAAAAATCAGTACTCGCACTAACCGCGCCATCGTTTGCAGCGCTCTCGCTGACTTTCATCTGAGTAGTGTACGTCATGTCCCTTGAATCTCCCCCTTTGCGTCCTAACTCAGCTGAAACTCGAGCTATCATGTCTTTCTCAGGGCCAAAATACCCTAGCAAATACTTCGCTCTGATCTTGTCTTTCTGCGGTTCAGTCAGAGCTTCCATCTCAGCTCTTTCGACTTTTTTCAGCACGTCGAAAACTTCATCAATTTCGTTCGTTTTGTGTTGGACCCAATCGAATGGGAACCTCCAAAGCCTTGTCCCTAGTCTTCCAAGGTTAATATCGCCTAAAAGTTCTCCAGAGACAGACCAAAGTTTCACGTGTTTGTCTTGGCCGCAGGAGACTAAACAGAGCGGATCTTCAATAAGTGAGAGACTTGTAGCTGCTGCTTTATGAGCTTGCCATCGCCTGATGAGCACGGTGTTGTAGGCATGCGCAGTGAATGGCGTGCGGTGGATTTTATCGTTCCTGAGCTGAGTATCGACAATTTTAGAGACATCGATGTGGTCTTTTCGTTTAAATTGGTAAGATTCTGCGCGTTTTTCGCTGTTCCAAGGCTCAGGGAGCACCTGGATATCTCTTCTGTTTACCATATCGTCGAGATAGAGAACGCTGATGAACCCTTTCTGGTCTGCCATGTAGGTGTAAAGCCTCTGCTTCTCAGTTTTGATTTCGGCGTCGTAAATATCCATGTATTTTCGGAAATCATGAGGCTTTTCGTAGAATTCGACCCATTCGGGGCAATTTTCCTCTGTTGTGATTATATCCTCCATTTTTCTTATGATCGACCCCTTTTCTTCAGTCGTCACTGTATTAAACTGCAGCCCTCCTTTTGGTTTTTTCACTTTATTCTCTGTGGTTTTGCCCAAATCCAAAAACTTCGGAGATCTAATATATTCACTGTATTTCACTCCAGTCGGGAATTCTGAGCCAACTGCATCTCGTCTGATTCCAGTGCCTTGCTTCGTGTTAATGACGACTGAGTTAACCATCAGCCTCTTTTCTTCATCCTCTTCGCTCCACATGGAATTAAACAATCTCACCATTGCAATATATCGGTATTTTAGTCTGCAAGGCCGAACGCCCCAAACGCAAACAGTGCAATCTGCTGAGGCAGACACGAGTATCGGGTACTCTTTGCAGAATTTAAGAGCTGTTATCTCGCCGTTATGTCCCACGCAGGTTGACTCCAGTCTGCCGGAATCGAAATCCCAGACCGAGATGATGCTATTTCCTGATCCTGAGGCTATAAGCGACAAATGCGATGAATAATCCAAGGCAGCGATATCGGAATCTAAATGTCCGCCTGACATTATCCTTAACAACTGAGATTCCTGAGGATCAGTTTCGTCGTAAATTTTAATCGTTGAGTCCCAGGAGGAAGAAATAAGTAGTTTTTCTTCATTGGAGTAGATGAGATGGGAGATCTCGACGTTCTCTCGCCTTTTTCCTTTTTCTCCTTTTCCGTTGGCATTGCTGCTTTCTGTCTTTTGATGTGTTTCTTTATTCTTTTGAGCCTCTTCTTGCTGGTCAGGACTATCACCAACCTCCCTTTTCTTTGCATAGTCACGGTCTTTAATATAGTCCTTTAAGCTTTTAGGTTTTCGGCGCTCACGGCGAGACTCGTTCTTTTTGTCTTCCTTAGTGGAAGCTTCTGTGTGCTCCTTTTTCTTTTTGTATTTTAGTCTTTCATCCCAGTCAGTAGCTTCTGAGTCCTTGTTGATTTTGTCAGTGATTGCCTTGCGTTGGATATCTTGCGCTTCCTCGTCCTCAAGACTTGTAATTGTATTCAACAGCTCGCCGTTCTTCGCGTTGAAACTGCGAATTGACCCCAGGTTGTCTCCGACGTAAAATTTCCTTTCACGAGCACCAAAACACATGCAGCTGAGATCTGACTTCTCATCGCCGATATCGGTAAATACCTTTCGAAGCTTGCCTACTGTAGCGTCGTAGATTCGGATATCAGTCCTAGAAAAATAATTTAGCCATTTATTTGCTATGAGGAAACTACTTTGTTAATATGATAAAAGTATGGAAATACGCGTTGTATTCCACGCGAATGGGCACAGTTTCGTCACTTGCAACGTTCTTTGAATTTTTACTTGCTGAGAGATTATCGAAAAATGTCAGTCTTTTGCCAGCCAATACGATTTTATCATGTTTTGTCATCACACTGATGTCATGAACCAGAATATTCATATTCCTATTACGAAAAGCCTCATTAGAATCAGACCTATAAAACAAATTATATACTGGTCTGCCGTAATGACCTGCACTGTGGTCATTATTCTGATATCCCAGATCCTCAGATTTCCTTTCTCATCGAAGGAAATACAGTTCGGAGACCCCGGCACAAACCTACAAGAGACAATCGTTGAAGAATGCCCTTCAAGCCGTCCTACGTAAGGTCTCGAGGTTGATACCTCAGGGCACCAGACATTGATATGATTCTCGAACCCATAGCTCAACAGATTCCCGCCGTACTCGTAAGAATAGGTCAGCCCTCGCACTCCTCGCTTGGTGCTTGCGTCTTTCACCTCAGCTAACACGTATTTGTCTGTAAGGTCCCAGAGCTTAATTAACCCATCGAGAGAACTGGTCGCGACGAGCTTTGGCACCATGATTTCAGCTACATCGGTAATGTTGCTCGTATGTGACGCAAGTAATGCCTTATCATATACATTAGTGCTTTTCTGATCACCTCCAAACGCGTATGTCCTCAGCGCGTAATCGGCACCAGCAGTAATCCATACTTTATGATTTTCAAGGTACCAGATCCCTGACTGCAATACATCGCATTTCTGCTTGAAGATTTCACGTCGGGCAGCTATATTGTTTTCATACATGTATATATTTCGATCGCTTGTAAGTACCCCAACCTAGCGAATTCCAATAAAGTTTTAATTTTCTCTGCGCTTGGGAAATGAAGTTATTACCATATTTATCACATGAGCATAGCAAGCATCTATTATGAAAGCTTTCTCTTCAAATTTCGGTTCGATTCTGTGCTTTACTTCGCAATCGGAATTATAGAATTTAAGTTCTTTGTTTCCTTGCTCTAATACTAGCAAAAGGTCCGTTGCAGGGCTGTATTGAACTCGATTGATATTGTTTTGATGAACTGTATTGTCTGTCGTTTTGCTCAATGCATACCGCTTCAGTTTTCTTGAATACGCTTTCTCTAGGATCTCGTTTTCGGTAAGCTCTCTATCCTTTTCAAATCTGGCTGTTTGCGGAGAGGTTGAAGAAATGAAACGTTTTCGATAAATTTTACCATCAAAAAATTTTGTCTCTTTTTCGCCGATGACCGCGTCGATGATATATTGAGTGAACTCTGACCACTCCATTGACCCATCGCCGTTGATATCGATATCCTCAAACAATCGGATGAGTCCGTTTACGAGACGGTATTTATCCTCTTCTGGATGAATAATTGCGCTTTTTAACAAAAGGACAAAGTTTTCCAATGCAATTCCGTTGGGATGCTCACTGAACTGATCTTCCAAAGCTGCGAGCTTCTCATTATCAAGCATCATCATCAATCTAAGGTGCAGGTGATATTGCAAATTGCATTTAGAAAAATAATCTGTACTTATCTGCAGCATAAAGATTGACTTCGTGGGTAAGAAGTTCTGGGTTTTTTAGAATGAAAGAGATCGCTTCGGCCGAGTTGGGTTCCCATTGCTTAGTGCTTTTGTTTTTTTGAGCTCTGCGAACGAGACTGATTTTTGTGGTTTCCATTGATAAATTTTAGACACTTAACTTATTCTTAGTCAATTAGCCGCTCTGTGTAATAAATTAAAGGCGAAATTCTCTCTCGTGACACAGCCGTTATACAAATCTAAAAAATTGAGAGTTGGTATCGATCAGCTAGTGAATTGATCTCAATTATTTTCTTCCTTGAATGGAGCAAGAATTAATAGTCAGTGAACATCATAATCGCATACCGGGATTTATTCAATTTTTACATCATTTTTATTTCCATGAAAAAGTTTACTATGTCTGTAATTGAAAACTTACTCAATATTTGATAATGGAGTTCACTATCATCTCTCAGATATTTATTAAGGCGATTTATGAGTATTTTGAACTATTTTCCAAGTTTTTGAATAGTTTTCAAGGAAAATTAGGAAATTTTAAGCTGTTTGCAGCTGAAAAACCTCCATTTTTTCCTTCATCAGTGGACACTACCTTATTGCTTTCTGAAAAAGTTCGCCCAACACTCTGAAAAAGGTTCAAAACTATCTTTTTCAAAAGCTCTCCGCACAAAAATACTCATATAGCAGCCTAATCCATAGAATACCCCAACAATAAGAGCACGAAGGCCTTCAATATTCGGGAGGTTTTTAAATTATATTAATGTTTCTGATGCTAGCGGAATCATCTCATCAGAAAGCATAGTCATTTAAAGAATCTGATTTGAGGAGATGTCCTTAATTACAGATAACTACAGATAAATCCAGAATCTGAAAATAAAATCTCAATGAACATTAACGTCGAAAGCGATATTCTTAAACTAGTAAACACTCACCCGCTTGAGGACTCCCGCAAATACGCCAAGCAACATGGACTGAAACATATTGACGTTGTTGGAGTGTTAAAATCACTCGAATCAGCAAATATGCTCAAGTTGGTACAAAAGGAGGAAAAGGCGTGGATCCTCACTGAAGAAGGTCAAACCTTCGCAACCAACGGTAGAGCACCCTGTCATTTCTTGATACCTCAACCACCTTCTAGGAACACCTGAGGCTATGATTTTCGAAAGTATCCCTCCAGGAGACACCGGAATTCATAAGGATGAACTCCTTGTAAGCATCTCTCCACAAATCGCTCTAAAACGTCATTTTGCTATAGAAAAAGCCTGGATTCAATGATCAAGTTTATAAAATCGGGCTCCAGAACGGTATGAAGAGAAAATGGTTCACAATCAAAGACAACGTGCTTAAGAGAGCTGTATTGATTTCATCATGCCTTCATTAATTAACCCGAAAATACCCTTTTAGGTCGAGAAAATTGAAGACGAAGACAGAAAGTATCTCCAGGCTATCTCCCACGGAGAACAGCTTGATAAGCCAATTATTGATGCGCTCAAGAAGAGAACATTGGTCGAATTTTCCGTTGTCAAATACTACGATGCAGATAAGGGAGCAGCTTTCGCTCTTGAAAGAAGGAGAAAGGAAGCTGATTTGACTGCTGATATGATCCTTAACGGCACCTGGGAAACTCTGGAGTTCAAGAAAATAAATATTAATTCCCTCGGAAAAGAAACCATGACCGGTGATTTACACCCTCTACTTAAAGTTAAACAGCAGTTCCAGAGCGTCCTTTTGGGAATGGGGTAAATTTTTATAGCGATCCATTGGCTAATTGAGGCTTTTTCTGAAAAATAGTTTCGAAGAAATGCCAACGAATAACTACGTTGAAAGCTCATTCTGGAACTTCGACACGCTCTTCGTGCCACAGCAGCACCCAGCTCGTGATGTCCAAGACACTTTCTTCTTGTCGGACCCACCATCTGCCGAAATCAAGGACAAGGAATATTTCGAAAAGGTCAAAGAAACGCACGAGAAAGGAATCGAAAAGAGTATTGGGTAAAAGAGATTTTTCTTCATTGTCTTTAAAGCATAATTTTTGAAATTAGTTGGCGTTACAAATGGTCTGGTGAAGAATCCAAGAAAAACGTTTTGAGAACCCACACCACTGCAGTAACAGCTAGACTCTTAAGACACATTGCCCAAGTACGCCAATTCTTATATTACTTAGTCTCATACATATAATTTTTCCAGCAAAAAGAATTCAAGCCTAAGAAATACTACTCAATCGATCGTGTGTTCAGAAATGAAACTCTTGACGCCACCCATCTTGCTGAATTCCAACAGATCGAAGGTTGGGTCGCTGATAAAGGTCTCGGTCTTGGCCACCTTAAAGGCATTATCGCTGAGTTCTTCCACAAGATCGGTAGATTTTGTTTAGCTACAAGGGAAATTTGTGAAAATTTTTTTGCATTAGGTATGAAGGATTTGAAATTCAAGCCAACCTACAACCCTTACACCGAGCCGAGCATGGAAATCTACGCCTTCCACCCTCTCCTCAATAGATGGGTCGAGATCGGTAACTCTGGAATTTTCAGACCAGAAATGTTGATTCCTATGGGCATTCCTTCTGACATCAATATTATCGCTTGGGGGCTTTCCCTTGAACGTCCAACTATGATCCAATACGGGTACTCAAACATCAGAGATTTAGTCGGCTACAAAGTGAACCTGAAGACTATCAGAGAGAATCCAGTTTGCTGCTTGGTTGACAAGACCCAAAAAACCATCACAACGCTTTTATAGCCCGATTTTAGGTATTTTATGTGATCTTAAGCGATTTATATTCACATCATAAGAGATCTGCCTCTAAAAAAATCTATGGCAAAAAGGCAATGAAATGAATAAATTTAACACAATTTCAGCAGCATCCAACTCCCTCTTCAATAAGACTTTAGAATTGAGATATTAGTCATTAATTAGATGTCTCTTCCCACAAATAACATGAATTCGTGAACGCGGTTTGAATTTTAGTGCGCGGAATTTTAAAGCATTTTATTAGAAAAAATCTTGAAATGGAAACCAAGAAATCAAACGAAAAGGATTTGGCCCTTAAGAAAGCTGACGAAGGCTCTGATGATGATATCGATCAGCAATTAGCGGCTCTTGAGGCAAAGAAGAAAAAAGTAAATTTAATGGTTTAGAGGTCGGCTGAATAATTATTTGCAGAAAAAAGACAAAAAGAAAAAGAAAAATACAGCAGCTAACGCTGACCCAAATACTGTTGTTGCTGATGAGAAGAACACAACAAGCACTCAAAAGCCTGTTGAGAATCAGAAGAGTCAGCCAAAAGTCATTGTGGAAGAAAAAAAGATTCCTGATATGAAAAAAGAAGATGATAACGAGGATGATGACGAAAATTGGGAAGACATTGAGGATAAAAACGGCGCATTTATTAAAAACTTGCTTTCAAAAGCGATGCTTTCTCAAGACCGTTTTCAAGATAACTCCGTGTTCAGAGTGCTTAAGAATTGGGCCGAAGGCCCAACAAAACAAACGTAATCCCTTTATTTTTTTGATTGCCTCAAAGCGAATTTTCTCAAAACTTTAGAAACCCGCCAAGTGTTCTTGTAAGTTTGCAATTTCCAGATAATAAATACCCTGTGGGGCAAGAAATGGAGTATTCCGGCGCTCATCAAAAAAGAATTTCGAGCGCTGAAATGAAAGAGAAAGAAAAGCTAAAGGAATCCGAAATCCAATGCCTAAGAAAAGCGGCTGAATGTCATCGACAGGTGAGGAAGTTTGCTCAGAGTTATATCCGTCCTGGAATGAAATTAGTGGATATCTGCGAGAGAATCGAGGAAATGAATCGATATCTAGTGGAAGAAAACGGTCTTAGCGCAGGAATAGCTTTCCCGACAGGATGCTCGTTGGATCACGTCGCAGCTCATTACACTCCGAACCCAGGCGACAATACAGTGCTAGAATACGATAACGTAATGAAAATTGATTTCGGAACTCAGGTAGAGGGAAGGATTATCGACTGCGCCTTCACTGTCGCGTTTAACCCGACGTATGACAATTTGCTTAAAGCAGCTCAAGATGCCACTGATGCTGGACTCAAAGCGGTGAATTTTTTAGATTTTGCAGCGTTTTTCTAATTATTTTTTTTTAGGCTGGAATTGACGTGAGACTCGGCGAGCTTGGAAGAGAAATTCAAGAGGTGATGGAATCATACGAGGTTGAAATCAAAGGAAAGGTGTATCCTGTAAAATCCATCAGAAACCTGTTTGGCCACACAATCGCTCCTTATAAGATCCACGCTGGGAAATCTGTTCCTATTGTAAAATCGCCTATGCAAGATAAGATGGAGGAAGGTGAGCTTTATGCGATAGAAACGTTCGCGACGACGGGAAAAGGCTGGATTTATGAAGAAGGGGAATGTAGTCATTTTATGAAAGATTACGATGCAAAACCAATGCCTTTGCGTCATCCGAGAGCCAAAACGCTTCTAAAACACATTAACGAAACTTATTCAACTCTTGCGTTTTGCAGAAGGTGGCTGGATAGGTCTGGAGAGACAGGACATCTCGCGGGGTTGAATTATCTGTGTGATGTGGGGTTGATAAATCCTCATCCGCCGCTTTGCGATGTTAAAGGGAGTTATGTAGCCCAATTTGAGCATACGGTTTTGCTGAAACCGACTTGCAAAGAGGTACTTTCGAGAGGAGATGATTATTAGTTTTTGTTTAAACCTGATAGAGTAAGAGCTTCAAGGGGAGAATTTTGCTTGTATTTTTTGCATGGTTGTCTATTTGATATATATTCTGTAAAAAGGATCGAGTTTATGAGTTAAAGGCAATAAAATACGAGAGAGTTGAATAAAAAAACGAAGGCGCTTTTTATGGCACATAATAAAATTTGTAAAGGAATCGCTGAATTTTCGTTTTTTTTTTTTGAATAAATAAAAATAGCACATTTTGCAATAAAAATAGCGCAGATAAGAGAATTTGAGATTATTTTCATAATGAGAGTCTTTCAATGCTTTTTTATAAAAGATAGGTGCTACCCCTCTATTTCCTCTCTCAGCTAAAACCAAAAAATATTGAATATAATTTCTAATGATTTAGATATAATTTTACTAAGAACTCTTTGATTATCAGCTTAAAAAATATTGCAGCAACCAGAAGTTTCTTGGATTTTTTTAGTCGCATACGTTACGATCTTTTCTCGCTCAATTTCAGAGTCAGGCGTCGACGATATCAGCTGCGCTGTAAAAGAAGGCGTAATCGAGTTTTTAATCGAAACCAACCCGTAATTATTTCTTCGCGTCCAATCATGATGATGGAACCGCCAATCATCATAAATCCGCTGGTCAGTTCCCATCGCAAGCTTCGAAAACAATAACTCCCACTCCGACGGCATTTCTTGACAAATTCCAGACGTTATCATTTGACTAAAAGATTTTCGATTGTCTCTAAGCAAATCCGTATGACCTGCATGATGCACATCACCACCAACAGCAAAAACCTCCCTAGAGCCGTTTTTAGCGATTTTCCAGTCATCAAGCAGCGAAAGAAATTCTACATGCTCTTGCTGCGATTTGTACTCCCATCCTTCTTGAGCATCATCAACGAACGCCTTAATTAGCCTGGTCCATCCGGTCGAATACATTACCACAGGAATCGTGCTCACAATGATTGCCATTTGACAATTTTCAAAATCACCGCCAATAGGCTTAAACGCCTTTTTAAGCGCTGTCCATTGCGCTTTTCCTAAATGCCCTTTTTCAGGAGCTTTTAACCAAGAATTCTTTCCTCGATAATCAAGGAAAAAAAGCCCTACATTATTCAGAATATGGGCATGGAACTCATATTTCACGCTATCGATATTCGAAAAATCAATGTCTTCTCTCAACTGCCTCTGGTATTCATAGTACACAAACCGGGCTTGCTGAAGATAGAACCCATCCGCGGTATTTGGATCACAGTCCTCAGGCCTGAAGCCCAAGTCGTCTCGAGCCTCATGGTCATCAAACTGCATTATGCTTGGGCAGTTCGCGAGTGCCAATGCCTCGAGCTTCCCGCCGAAGGTGAGGCGGTATTCAATTCTAATAAGTTCTCGTACTTGGTCAGCTATTTCATCCCAATTTTCCCTTGGGGTAGATTGAATCAATTCCATACAGTTATTGTAGACATCGTTGTAATAATCAGCGTAAATCTGGTCGCCTAGGTGAATAATATAGTCAATTTCTTTTCGTAAGGCTTTCGCAGCGATATCGCCCCATAAATTATTCTTATCGTTAAATTTGTTGTAGCTTCTTCGGGAATTGCAGCTATTGAATGCGAAGTTTATAGGAGCAGGCTCTGAGCTCAGAGTGCGGAAAGAGCTGCTTTCTACAGGGAAAGGAGAGTTAGAAGCGACTTTATAAATTGTCTTGGGTAGTAGGCCTGTAAAGAGGAAGGCGGTAGGTCGGTTAGCAAAAACCTGTTTTTTGCAGTCGAGTTTTTTGCCTTCAGGTGAAATAAGAGAGAGAGTTTCGAATGAGTTTTGGGTGTACTCAACGAGAATCCTGGCATCGGAAGAGGTGACTTTGCCGATGATAGGACCAAGGGAGATTTTCTGGAATGAAGGGTAGCCTGCTTGAGTCGTTTGAATATTCGTGTTATTTGGGTACATTCTAAATAGAGGTTTGCTTGAATTAATTCAAAGTGTTTTTTTTGAAATTATAATATTCACTACTCATTTTTGATAAATTTAGAAGGCTATAAATTAAGAGTCTGTCCGTTTTTGCAAACGTATCAAGGTATTGATTCTTGCGATATATTAAGAGTAATTCAAATTTATTCTGGAATGGATTGCTCAGCCAGCAAGCGGAGAGGCATAAAAGCATTTCATGAGTTATGATGTTAGAGGAGCAACTCCAGAAACTAAAATTTGAAAGAGCGGAGAAGGTTTAGATCAATTTTTCCTCATGATATGAGTGAGTGGAACTTTCTTGTTGAAAATCAGTTAGCTCTATGCTCAATATCGCATGTATAAGTACGTCATTGCCAAGAAAGAGAGGGAAGAGTGATAAAAGAAAATTTTGCAGTTGCGGAGATTTTTCCAGATGTTGAGCTGATTAGCAAAACTCATTGTCTTTATTTATTAAAAAGTTCTCAGATTTAAGGGGTTCGAGATTTATCGGAAATAATTTTCGGATAAATATTACTAATGTATATAAATCTTTAAAGATTAAAATTCGAATCAAAATATTTCTTTCAAATAGCAGATTGATGTTTTAAACATTGAGGTAAGTTGATGTAGTAAAATGGAATTTCAAAATCTTAATCAAAATATCACAATTGAAATGTTGTTATTAAGGTTTGATTTCGATCACCAGGAAAGCATCTGCCAGCATACATCATATTTCGCGGTAAGTGCGAGTTTCTTTGCGGAAAATGAATCCAGAGTTATGAGTAGTTGTATTCTCTTATCTGATTACTGATTATGTACTTCTCTTATTCATTAAAATAGATATCTAAAGAGTTTCTTACTCATAATTTCGATTCCGATATCGATAACATACTTTTAAATCAAATGAGCTAATTTATCAAGTTTATCAAATCAGTCTATTAATTAAATAGAACTTTACCGAAGAAATAGCATAAGTAATGATAGCAGAGAATATCGGTTTCGACGAAACAAACCAAGTGAAAAATGAGTCCCAAATTGACTCGCCGTTTGAACAAATAACACAAAGCTCTGGTTAATTCCTCAAATCTTCTCATCTCTTGACTATATAATCAAATTTGAGCAGAAGCATCACACGGAAACTACTCGCTTGGTGTTCTCCTAGGAGCAATAGAATTAAAGTTGCTGAGCTTAAGACAAAACAAGACTATGCTACTTTTGATGGAGCTCAACTCGCCGTTTTATGTAATCTCTTAAATGGTTTTGAATAAGAGGTTGATTCGAATAGCTGGTCTTAATTGGTCTCATGTGAAAGAAATACCGAATACAAGACTCCTTATTTCTCTGAATCACAACTATATTGGCTCTGCCAAAATGGAGATATTTGATCTTCTTCAGAAACAGAAAGCCAGAAAAATTTACTCTTTTGGGGAACCTGATGGTACACTCTCTCTTGTTAATTTATTGCGCGTCCAAGTTACTTCGTGAATGCAACTATTCTAATAAAAATTTACATCTTTAGTCGTGGGAAATGGAATTTTGGCATATTCCTCAAGAAGAAATGTCCTGGGTGCAATCTCCATCCGTAGCAAAATAGCTTATCACCTCTTTAATGTTGAGTATACCAATGAAAAGAGCAATTTTAATGTCAGGTTTTTGAGAAAATCCAAATGGCACACTCAGTATAATAGTGGTCAAGGTAATTTAGTCATAGTCCTCTTTCTTATTTTGAATGTATTTAAAATTTTTTTGCTACTTCCTCCTAATTAATTGTTTACAACTTATCGCCCCATTTTCTCTTAGTTTTCGACTACGGTTCCTCTGAGTTTGGCTTCGAAGCGATAGATATTGACTTCTTTGACAGTAGAATTTATCATAGATTATTTGTAGTTTATTCTTCTCTTATTTCTTTATGTAGTCATAGGAAATGGCATCACTGGTCTTGATTTCGATCCCAGTGGTGAATCTGTGGCCACTCTTACTGCCGATGGCATCTGTTTAGTATCAGATCTCAATTCTCATAGATATATTTACCATCTAAAAATTGGCACTACTCATGGTAAATTGACTATTTGAGACTTTTTAAATACTCCCATATTCGTGAACGTTCAATCTTTACTTATTTTCTTTTTAGCCATAATTAATTTGATCTTCTTACTTCATTAATATTGGTGGGCAGATGACTCTGGCCAATGTAGATGGAATACCAATATTGGCGAATCATTTCTCTATGTCAAGTATAATGGGAGCAAACTCAATATTTTGGACGCCGAGAAGAAAAGCCTCGTTTTAAAGAAGTCAATTCAACTGCAAGGTTCGATTAATTAATTAAAAATTGCGCTTAATCTAACTTATAAATGACTAACTTTTGAATGACTAACTTTGTCTCAAAATAGATGCCGGTTCGCTGTGGATTGACATTTGTGAAAGTAACGGAAATTTACTTGTAGCAGGAGGTGGCAGTGATCAAATTATGATTTATGATAGACGGCAATCTAAAATAGTGCAAACTTTAGATGGACTTAATACTAGTAAGAAATGATTTCTACTTTTTTTACCCAGAAATAATTCAGTCACTTTTTTTGTGAAGATTGACTTCCTCCTGATTCAAAATTGTCGTTACTCAGATCGCTAATTTGTTTTTAGCCCGTATCAATTGTGTACGGTGGAACTCAACTGAAGATATGATAGCATGCGCTTTGGGTAATGAAGGTTCAAACCTTATCGAGTTGAAGACTGGGAAGGTGATTTATACGGGAACCAAACCTGATGAAAGTAGATTATTACGTTTCAGTATATCCTTATTTTAACTAATAATTAGACAATACCACGTCAGTATGTTTCATTTAAACACACAGCGAATTCCAAGGAACTAAGACAGTGAAAAGATGGCAAGAAAATTTGAAAAAGCAGATTTAGTATTCACGTAATAAATCACTGAGCTGTTTTCACACTTGATTGTGGTTGTCATAATTAAGCTTCACTCTTATTAGGTGCTCATTTTATTATTTTCAAACTTGAAAATACACTGAAAACACTAAATACAATAGGTTTTCTAGCCACTTCTTTTAAATTACAGTAGTTTGCATTTGAAGATCTTAATTAGCTCAATTGATTCTTGCAGATACCTTTCTTAGTTTTTAAATTCGATGTTTGAATTTCTGAGTGAAATAAATTTATTCCAACGATTATGAAGCCTACCAAAGGCGCAAGTGACAAATCGCCTGCGAGGCAAGACTTGTCACTGATCTTCCAAAAGAAACCAAACGAAACCTTCGACCCCAAAAAGTACTTGGTCCCTGGATCAACCTTGCGAGATATCGAAATTTGGAAAGAGGTGTTTGATCTTTTCGATCTTGATGGCAGCGGGTCTTTGACTCCAATGAATATTCGTAACGCGATGCTAACCCTCGGATACAACCCGAAACGTCATATCATCTATCAGATGGTTTCTGATCTCGATCAGGATGAAAGCGGAGGGATCGAATTCCATGAGTTTGTGAATATGATGGTTTCTAAGCCTGGTGACAAAGACACTGACGATGATTTTCTGGAGGTTTTCAAGGCGTATGATGTCGAAAATAAAGGATACATTGTCAAGGAGGACTTGATGAAGATTGCAAAAGAACTTCAAGAGGATCTGACGCCTGAGGAAGCGGAACTTATCTGTGCAGAGATCGATGAGAGCGGCGAAGGAAAGATTTCCCTTGAAGAATGGAATCAATTTATGAAGAAACAGAAGTATCTCGCTTAGTCTTTCTATTTTTTCTTTGCAAATTTATAAAATATGCTTTAAGGTCGTCAGTTAAGAAAATACATCGCTATTGATGCTGTTTATGAGGGTTTTTTCAATTTATTCACACAAATACGATAATAAATTGTCTTTTGAGTGAATTGGCAAGAAATTTTTGTTATAAAGAAAGGAAATTTTTATCTTAAAAGAAAGAATTTTTTCGCATCAAAAAGATTTGTTCATGAAAATATATCGATATACCGGTATATATTAAGTCATACTATTCAAAGGAAGAAAATAATATAGGCATGACAACAATTTTAAAAGTTATTTTCGATTTTTCATCAATTGATTAATGGTTCCCATGCCTAATCTTAACTACTATAATTTGTTTTCACTTATCCATGTTTCACATCATCATGGTCGAATGGTCGAGCCCGACTAGTACTTTAGGCTTGTTGGGCCGAGTCTTTCGGAGGAGCATCCTCCTCTGGCTGTTTTTTGAAAGTCAAGAAACTTTGGATCACTCGATCGAATGAATCGACTTTGGTATGAGGCTCGAAGCGATACATTCCACCTGCTTGTTTTTCAAGCCAATATCGCGTTCTTTCAGACACATTGATGAATCCTTTCACTCCTTCAGACTCCATCTTATTGGCGATAGAGACATCTGGGCCGTATATGTCATATCTTACAATATCAGTACCAGTAATACCTCCCACCAATGTTCCCTAACCGAAAGCAAAGATAAGCCTTACATAGAATAACGCATTTAAATTACCGTGTGGATACCGATTCGCATATTCAGTTCTTCAAACTTGATTTCGTCACGTGTTTTTTCTATAATTTTGACCATTTCCATCGCCATTTGAAGCATATTATGAGCCTCGCCGCCAGGGTTTCTCTTGTCTTTATTGATAAAGCCCAGCGCTACGTAACAATCACCGATCGTGTAGACTTTGTATATATTAAATTTCACGCATTCCTTGTCAAATTTCGTAAAGAGCGCTGAAACCATCTCAACGACCTGAACAGGCTCTACCGCTGCAGAATAGGCCGTGAACCCGGCAACATCAGCAAAAAGTATCGTAACATCCTCAAAAATGTCCAAAATATCGTTCTTTGAGCTTGGATCGTTGAAATATTTCTCAGCTGCCTATAACCAATCAAATTTTCAGCAAATGATTGAAGAATTATGATTTACATGCGCAGGGAGCAGTTGGCTGACAAGGCCTACTTGCTCATTGGTTTTATAATTTCTAATAAGCAAGTTATTATAGCTCTTGATTTCTCCGTTTCTGTTGACCCAGACTTGGATCAGACAAAACAACACAAAGATAAAAAAGAAGAAGCAGTGTCCTAGCGTTAGGGCACCAGCCAATCCATAAACAACCAGCCAGATTGTTATAACCGAACACGCAACTCCCAAATTCGCCACGAAGCTCAAGCCACTAAATTTCAGTAAATAACGATTATTTTTTCAAGGACATTGATGGATAATTTACCAGCAACTCGTGACGACCAAATAAAGCAGAGCCAGCTCTATTAGCTCTATTTCCGCAAACCAAGGTGCATATAAGCGCGCTCTCGAGTAGTAGTACTGCAGACAGCAAACGATAATTCCGTACAAATAGAGCGAAACTGTAATGTAGCTGATCTTTTGTTTCAGGAATCTTCCGAAAATGAGGCTGAGACCGAGGATCAGCAGAAATACTCCTCGCAAAACAAGAATTAGTTGATCTTTCTCCACATTGAACCTCGCAGCGATGAGGATGACGGTCTGGATTAAGTAAATGATGAACAGGAAAAAGTGGCAGGACATTCTGAGTCGTTTCTTTTGCTCATGGCCGTAGTCGTCGAATTCTTCCTGGCTGACCTTTTGGTTGCTGGAGAAGGTCAGGAAAAGTTTATGAGGTTTTAGAAGTTGGTCTCCGAGGTCGATTTTATCCTCTTGGTATTGGTCTTCGATGAATTCTTTTCTCAGATCCAAATTGTCATCATCATGTTTGATAACTAAGGCTTCATCAAGCGCGAGCTGTTTTGCGATTTTTTCTTTCATTGTTTTTGCGTCAATTTGCATTTTCGTAATAAGATTGTCTTTATCTTTTGTCATTTTTAACGTTTTATTCTCAGAGGCATTGAGCTCTTTTAGATCGATGGCCGTTGTTTTTACGTCATTAATAATGAGGAACAGGTCATGGATCTTCGCTTTATGCTCTAAAAGAGTGGATTATGGGCTGGAGGGCTAAAAAACGATACTGTTGACGAGGTTTTTAAATTTTTGGTTGATTTTGTTTTTCTTCGCAAAAAGTTTCTCAACGATCCAAGTAACGATAATTCCTTTGCCTTTTGCCTATGGTTTGTCAGCGGATTAGAAACGAGAAGGTCAAAACGCATTATTACAGGGACTTCTCTTCTTGCGTAAACGAATGGATGTTCCTTAACGTGAACATAAGCCGCGTCTGAGATTGTTATGCGAGAAACAAGACCAGTTGAGCAGACTCTGCTGGTCGTGTTGACGGTATCGCCGATAAGCGAGAATTGCGGTTTATGGAAACCGATGACACCAGCGATGACCCGGCCGTAGTTAACACCAATCTTGATTTTGATTGGCTTTCCTTCATCGCCATACACTACCGTCTCCATGAATTCTCTCATTTGGAATGCGGCATTAAGCAGTCTTCTGACTGGATGGATCGCAAGCAAGCTCTTGCTGACGTTGTATTCGCAGCTTTTTAGTCCAGCGCAAGCCATGTATGTGTTCATAACGGTCTAATTTTGTTTAAAAAATCAAGCAAAAGTGAGGTCCAAGCACAAAACCTCGATTTTCTGAACGCCATTTGAGATGCAAATCTTATCAAATTCTCTGAAAATCGAATCCAAAATTCGAACGATGTTCGTCTTTTCAACGTTAACGATCTGATCGAACTGGTACAAATAGAGGAAAAGTACACCGACTTCGCCTTGATCGTCAGCCATCGTTCTTTGGCCTAATTTTTATTATCAATACATTAGTGAAAAGTTCACACAAAAGGATTTGAGTTACCTTTGTCTAGCTTATCCTTAACGAACTTTGGTACCAGCATTGAGAGAATATCACTGTTTTTCTGTTGCTGGGCTTCGAGATTCGTATTTGCTAGAAACTCGTTTCGTTTTTGTTTCTCTTGCTATTTTTCCAAGAAGAAACCGGAAGTTAGAAACACTGCCTAAAGACTTATTTTACGTTGAATCCGACGGTCAGTGCCAAGGCCGAAATAGCCACCAGAATGAGGATTAACGAAAATACGACGTAAAAGGTCATAACACCAGAGTTTTCGTAAAATTCGAATGGGAAATCATAGACGTAGTAGACTAGTATCCTATAGAAACAAGCGTTATTTAAATTGTTTAACGCAGGCGGTATGATGTTACCTAGTTACGAAGTCGACCATATGAACAACATTATTCAAGAGAAGCGCGGTGACTGGTATATTCAGATTCGTTACGCTGACCAATGCCATTAACCCTGTCGACAGCGATGTATCATGCTGTCTGAGCCAGTCATTGAGAATCTTGAACCCGAAGATGGTGCCAACGAACTATGAAGCATACTCGATCACAAAATGCTTTAATAAAAGATGACTTACTAAGATTGTAGTGGAGTTATAATGCCTCTGGATATATTTCGTGAATACGAGAAATCCCATTACCGCAAAGATACCAATGAAAACGGCTCTTACGATCCATATCCTTGCATCATTAAGCTCGATTGCTGCTCCAATAGTGTAGCCAGTAAACACAGCAAGCAGCAGGTAGTAGATGACTCTCAAGTACGCTAAATTTCCCAACACAACGATTCGTCGATATCTTTTTTCAAGCCTTTTATTCTGGAATTTTAAATTGTAACGATTCATTCCGACTTCCGAGCTGCTGAAATCCGCAGTCGTCAACACTAATCCAATCGATTTATTTTAAAACGCGAAGTTTCTCAGATCTTACTCTCTTGGACCAATGAATCAATAGTCTCGGTTCTACGATAAACGCTCTTTACAATGGTTGCTATTTCACTTAAAGGAAATTTATTGTTAATTTAGTGAATTTTCTAATTGCGTTACCTATTATGCTTAAGCAGCGTTTCTCCTTGTTTCTGAATAACATAGTTATCGAATGATGACCCTCCAAAAACGCCAAAGGATCCAGCGAATGCTTCTCGGAAATATTCATAAAACGTCTCAAAGATCTTGCTGAAGAGGTGATCGCGGATAAGATAGCTCACACCAAGACTTGATAGGATTGAAAATGCCATTACAAGAACGCTAGGAGCTCGATCAAAAACGTGTGTGGTGGTCGACGTATAGCCAGATTGGACGAACTGTGCGCTTTCATTGATGAAAATGTATACGAGCAGCAGCACTAGTGAGACAAGAACGACGGGAACCGAAAAGATTTTATTCTTCGCTCTGAAAAGCAGGATTGACTATATTAATTATTAAAAAATGGTTAGACTAATGGAGGTGTAAAATAAATCTACGTCCAGTGAAGCAATCGCGACTATTGAATAGTACTGAATAAGCATCTCGATGTCGAATTCGGGGTTTTTCCCGTCTCTTCCAAGCGAATTATGAATGCAATAGATCGTGAGGTAGAACGTAATCCCTGACTGAAGTATTGATTTAGCTACCGCGTCAAATAGGAATTTCTTATGCGCTCGATGTCTCTGGATCTTTCCGTCGATATAAAGCGCTGGGAATCTCTGCAGGACGAGATCGGATTCATGCGATCTAACTGTTCCAAAGAAAACAACTGGGATGAATGTAAACAGGCATGGGTAGAGGAAAACCATCATTGATTCAAATTGCGCGGTTCCTGTGAAACTACAGAACCAATTGAAATAGAAAAGGGGTAGTCCGAGCAGGTACGACTTGTAAAACAAGAAGGTAACGCACTGTTGCGTTTTGGTGGAGAAGTTCCTTCCATCGACGAGCAGGAGTTCCTTTAAAGGCGCAAAATCAGTGATTTTGATATCTCCAGCGTTAATCGGGTGTTTTTCAGGAACGTTGCAGTTGCTGATTTCTATCCCGACATCAGCGGTCTGAAGCATCAATACATCATTTAACCCGTCTCCGATACACATCACAGTTTGTGGCTGCACCACGCGATTTTTTATCATCAACACAAGCTTCTTTTTCTGCAACGGCGTCATCGAATGAGCGATTATCGTCCCAATCACAGAGCAGATAAATGCAAAATTGCTGTATAGATATTGATCATTCAATATCACTCTCCAAGCTTCACCCGAGAGGATCACTGTTCCTCGGAAAGAGTCCTTGTCCTTTCCGACTATCGATCTTTTGCTCGCAACAGACGTCCTGAGCGACTTGAGAGAATTTCCTGTTGATAACATGCTGATTTTGCCGTCTTTCTCATCGAAGGTCCTTTTGATTTGCGCAAGGATGTTTCTGACCTGACTCCTAACTTCTTCATAGTCTCCTTGGCTAATATGGTAAATCTCGTGTCTATCATCAACGAAACCGAACTCATAGCCTGCAGAGACTGCTTGCTCCTTGGAGTCGCCAGTAACCATCCAGCATTTAATATCGCTTTTTCTCAGGTCCTGTAAAGTTTGCTTCGCCCCGGCTCTTGGCTCATCTTGCATTCCGATTACTCCTAAAAATTCCAGCTTGTTTTCAACTTCGTTAGCTAACTGCTCGAGGCCTTCTTCTTGACTGTACAAACTTCCTTTATAATTCTGATATTTCTTATAAAAATCATTAGCTTCGGTAGGGTTGAGAATTCTTCGCGCGAGTACGATGGTTTTGTAGCCTTTTGCGTTGTTGCCAGCGATGATATTATTATAGAGGTCAAGCTCTGACTGAGTAAAAGCTATTCTAGTTTTCATTGATTCATCGGGTCCTTTGACGTAGAGAGTAGCAGGGGCTCCGTTGCCTTTTTCAGGCTCGCGGACACAAATCGACTGTCTCTTGCGTTTATATGAAAATTCGTTTACTCCGAGCACATTGTAAACGACAAGTTTCCCATGGACTTTTACGTTGTAGAGTGAAGGATTATCTGGTCTATTTGAAAACTCGAAACCATAGCCCATGCTTCTAGCGAGCTTCAATAGCGCTACCTCTTCCGGGTTTGTCGACTCAAAGAAATATTGATCATTATGATAGCGAGTTCTTGCAGAGTGACAGAGAACTAACCCTTCAGCTAACTCACTTACTGAGCTATCCGAATTTTCAAGGTCAGTGACCAAATCTGCAGTGGCAAAAGATTTATTGAGGACGTTAGCGTTAATGGCTGGCGCTTTTAACATTTCAACTGCTGGGAGCTTTCCATTTGCATGAGCAGGAGATTCATGCATGTGGTCTCCTGCGTCAGGGATGACTTGAGAAGGTTTTTGAGATCCAACAATACGATGACTACCTAAACCTTCATTTAATAATTGATCCGCTTCACTTTTCTTACGATTATGGCTCTGATCACCCTGATTAGATTGCTGCTGCTCAATATCCTCCTTAAATTTGAATTCCCCCAAGTTCGGATTGTTATTACTGCGGTCTCCTTCCTCATTGACCGCGAAGTTTATATCAACAGAAACATCAAGCGAATTAATCTTTTGCCCTAATTTCTTTAGGTATTCTTCTTCTACATCTTTCTTGGAACTGGAATCGACCTTATTCTTGCTGGGAATAATCGATTTTACAGTAATATCCTCTTTGATTGAATATTTTTTGGAGGTTGTGATAATATTTCGGATTTTGAAATCTCCCGTTGTTAGCGTTCCTGTTTTATCAATGAGACAATACGAAACTTGGCCCAGGTTGGAAAGCACGTCTGGGTTCAGAACCTTGATGCCCATTGCGGGGTCCTGCCTGGTAGCTTTAGCGAATTTTCTTTGCAGTTTGAAGCGCTGTAAAAGAGAAATGAGATCCATTGATCCATAGAGCGAGATTGGGAGCAATGGCGAATAGAGTACGATGTAAGAGAAAAATTTAAGGCCGCTTTCGATTGTTTCTAATTGGAGAACGCTGGCGAGATCTCTGCTTCGTGCTTTGTATACAATTTCTGAGATGGCGGCGAAAACCAAGATAACAAAAGAGGTGAGTGCGATGTATTTATAGGTATATCTCTCGAAATAAGAATATTTGCTGATTCCGTAATTTGCATTGAGCATGTATTTTGTATTATGGCCTGCGTAAACAACTATGCCGATAACCCTATGAGAAGAAACAGATGAGTTTTTATGCTTTTCAAATCGGATCAAAATACCAATCTGTATTTTTTAATACTGAGCCTCTGAGCATGAGATTTTCAATAGTCAATTGCTCTGGTTTGGGATCTTTTTTAAGCTTTAGGTACCCTTCAAAAGCATCTAATGCTTTTGTTGGTGCTAGATATTCAAGCTTTCCATTGAGTCTTTGTCTGTATACGTTGAAATCGTCTTTTCCGGCAGAGTTTTTCTCCACTAATTATAGGAGTTGAAAAAAAATGCATGGGAAAAACAAAATTTTTACGTTTTGTGAGACTCGTTGCTTTTTTCCTATCATAGTGAGTCCTTCCATTAACAAGCTGTGTGTCTACATAACAAACGTTCTCTCTGTTTTTGGTTAGACTCGTATCAAGCACGACTATATCAGCCGGACAGGTATGGTCTCGTCTGAGTTGAATAATTGAACCGATCTACCATATCCATTACATGATGAAAAAGTCTCAGAAACTAAACCTCAAGGTCTTTCCATTTGACTCCTTCTTCGACTATCGGTCCTTTATTCTTCGCACCTTTCTGATAACAGAGTTATTTTTTCAAAAAAGAGATGCTGAGTACGCTGGTTGCTAAATTATTCACTGGATTTTGCTCTTTTTGGCGAATATAGTCCAGGTAAAATTCTTTGATTGCATTGAAAAGGATGTAGATGCCCAACGGAAAGATGACTGTCCATCTATAATGATGTAATATGGTAAATTGCTGCTCCAAAACGCATTGCTTACCGGTAAAATGGAGATATTTCTGGTCTTATCAACATGATGAGCAAAATAACCAAATAAGCCAGATTTCCAGGTTTCAGGAGGTTTTTCAGCAGAATTTTAGGGATAAAAGACAAAAACTATCAATTAGGAGAATGCATTGATAAGTCGGTGGGCCAGACATGAGGAATTACGTTGTGCTTCTTAATTTTAATGTTATTACGTTGAGTCTCTCGATAGAACGTGCCGTCGCCTTTGACTAGTTCAATCTGAAATTTATGATAAAATGAATCGAGATTGGGAGAGTTGAAAGGTCATTACCACCCATCGTTCTGGCTGCTCGTCTTCTCTTTTAGATTCTAGACGAGGTCCGTCTTTTAAATTCTCTTTGGCTTCTGTGCCAAACAGAAGATTTTCTATATAAAGCATTCACGTTGCCAATAAAAAAGTTACTTAATAATTGCTTTGCCCTGAATTAACGCCGGCAATTAAACAAACTGACAGGCAATTTTACATTGATAACGATACACTAGACGCATTGGCTATTTGCAAAGCGCTTTGACTAAAACATTTGGAATTTTGGTAGAATATCTCTTTTTTTCTCTCAGACGAATGGAGGAAAATCAATTTGTCTCTGAGGAAAATTACCTCATAACATGTCTCTAGTGTGATAAAAATTGATTTTTCAAAAACAAAATATAACTGATAAATTTTAGTCGAATTTCTGTAGTTAAAACTAGGTATCATTAAATATTTGGAGAAGTCTCTGAATACATTGGAGATGCTGAGCTTGGATGCTACTTGAACAATCTTAAGTTTACAAAAATATTTATAAAAATTGTGATTTTTAAGAAACTAAAAAAATTTTTATTAGAGTAAAGGGTTTTTGCGAGTGCACTGAGTTTCTCAGAATTCATGTATTTTCAATATTCAGTCTTCATATAAAGAGCATTTGTTTACCTATTTAATATTTAATATCTTCGGGAAAGGTGAGACCTTAGCCAATGAAATACCCAACAGTAAGTATAGTATCAATGCATTTCAAGCTTACAAGATAAACAACTTGAAATCCGTCGATGATAAAGCTGCTTGATTATAGGTAATTTAAAGTAGATGAGTTAATTCATAAAAGTTCTTCATCCACTAGAGAGAGAGAGTCCGCCGACGGCATTTTTTGTACCAACAAGTTTAGTCGAAATATATAGTTTATGTAAAAATATTTATCTCAAACAAAAATCCTTCTTCTTCAGTTCTAAACTGCTAGAACCGATCCGTAATGCAAAAAAGGTAATAAGAGTACTATACTCTATCAACACCAAATTTATATAATTCTTATAATTTTATTTCGCACCTCTCCAACAAAAAAAATCCCAAAAAACCTTACACATGAGGCTCTTCAAACAGTTTAGCCGGGAAAATTAGTCGCTCTTGCTCTTTATTAAACGACGTCCAACCAATCTTTTTCATAAACCCGTTGACCGGAACGCTTAAATCATCATAGAAATCAAATTCATTATGCGTCATTTCATCGCGGAGGATAAGTGTTTTTTGTTTCGACCTGCAAGCGTCTATTACAGGGAAGGAAATTAGAACCATTATCAACTTTAAATCAACTTACCAAACAGTTTTTGCGAGTGTTTCGGTGGGATTAGCGTGTCTTTTTTTCCATGGATGAAAACCGCTGGACACGTGACCTGTGACATCTGCTGTAAATTTTTGAATCTTTCCTTTATCAGATATTGTCCCACTAACCCAACGAAATCTTTGGCAACTGCTCTTATTGAAGTAAAGGGCGAAATTAATATCAAAAGCGCCGGATTATGCGCTGCTGCGAGTTGACACACAGCTCCTGTCCCAATCGATCTGCCAAACAGTATGATATCTTTCTCTTCGACTTTCAATGTCCCAAGCAAATAATTATACACTATATTCGCATCTGCTAGCAATTTGCGTCCTGATGTCTTCCCTCTGTAAATCCCATAGCCAGGATACTCTACAGCCAGTACATTCACCTTGAAAATTATATATCAAATGAGGAATGCTATAAATTTTACCATAAAAGTCGATTGTAAGCGCTCTAGAAAATCGTGAGTCAACGAGACATCTTCATTATTCCCATGGAAATACACTAAAATTTTCTTGGTTGGAAATTTCGAGCCCAGGAAAAGACAAGGAATGTAAGTTATTTCAAAGTTATTTGGGTCAAAAGGCTCTTCATCAGACTCTGACGAGCTTTCATGCTCTAACTCCTTTTCGACCTGGCCCTCCAGACTTTTGATCTTTTCCAACGTGAGGGTTCCCATGTCTCGTCCACCTGAATTATTCTCATCGGAGAACTTTCTCTTTGGTAAATGGAAAAACTGAAAACACCCGCCTTTCTGATGAACTTTTTTCCTTTCATCATCTTTATGCGCTGACTGCTTGGCTTTGATGCTCAAAATGTTACTAATTGCCTTCTCACGAGATTCCTTGTTTCCTTCTAGATCGATTTTATTTTCTCCGCTTGTTTGTTGTATCTCTATATTCACGGATTTCCTTCCAGCAACCTCTTGAGGTTTTTTCTTGTGACCAGACGCTCCTGGGTAAGACTCCTTGCGAATTTGAATTCTAGTGTTTATCTCAGACTTTTTTTCTTCTGGGAGAGTAACTGCGATGTCATTTTGGTGGATGTCCGAGCTATCATCACGGACACCTCTTTTAGTATTTGTGCAGATCAGTTTGATGCCCGTGCAGTTTTCTGGTCTGCTAGAAGGGCGATCTGCTGTGTCGATAGATTTTGATTTTTTCTTGGGGTTAGTGCGCTTTTTTTTCTTGGGAACCTGTTTGGGAATCCAGATGATTTTTCCTTGGAGACTTTGAGTTGTGTATTTGGAGGATGGAGGATGAAAGAGCAAATTGTTAAAGTACATGAGGTCCTGTCAAAATTTATTTTAAATTTGCAAAGAAGCCAGCAATTAGATCGAAAGATAATTCGTAGTATTACTGAATGCGAATAAGTCAAATATTTTTAGGATTAAACGGGTTTATCAAATTTCAGCGCGTTGAAAAAAAAAAAAATCTTCGCCAAAAAAAAAGAGGAGGAACGCATTAGCTCTTAGAAAGGGACCCTGTAGTTAACGGATGTCATATAGCGCGATTTCTCAACCTGCCTATCTGTAAATAAAAGTCAATTATTTTTTTTGGAGCATGATTTCATAGCGTATTTTGAAATGTAAGATAAACTTTTGCAAAAGCAAAAGATTAGGAAGGCTCAAGGCTCTGAGCTCTAAAGAAAGAGATAACATTTGGAATCGGAGGGAGTTCGACGAGTGGACACCTTCTCAAGGCTTCTGTCATTTTTTATTGCTTTGTTAAAGATAGTAAGACGAACAATAATGACTTAAGAATATCTGGACTATTGATATTGTAAATTGTGAAATTAACACATTCGTATTCAATATTACTGGGATATGCATCATCTTTATATTTATCTTTTCTTTAAACACAAGAACAATTTTTACTTCTAATGTAAAGATAAATACCAAGGGAAGTATGCTAGAAAGCTGCACGTGTTGAGCTAATAAAGGAGCTTATTTTGAATACCATCAATTTAGCAATTTTACTTAAAATGCTCAAAAGGAAGGTTAAGTACAAGAATTTCAAGTCTCTCAATGATTTACCGTAATACCATATTTATAAAATTTATTGATTTATTGATTTATTTAGCAATTCAAATGAATTTCTTAGGCTTATCAGCAAACAAAAAACTCGATAATTTGCTTTCTGACAACTCAATTTGATTTCTTAATGAAACAAAAACCAATCCAGAAAATTACAGTGGATATCAGGTTTTAAAACATCGACCTGTTTAGGCGTCGGTGAATAAATATTGAACACAAATTCAATTTAAAACAAGAGAATTATAAACGAATTCTAAAATGAACCTTAGTTGCATTTAATAGAATTAACTTAAAAAAGTTTAATACATTTTTTCTAAGAACGTCATCATGTCTTTTAACAGAATCACAATCCACTCGTGAGTCGGTCTCTGACTTGGGTCAGGATTCAAGCATAGCAGCGTTAAAATCCTCAAATATTTAAAAACCTTCTTTGGACCCATCATCTGCGCAGAATACTTTGACAATTTGACCTTGTAGTTTTTCTCTTGGTATTTCTGCGATAGCAAATGCAAATTTGACTTCTTAAAATCAATGACGAAATTTTCAAATAGCATTTCTCCCATCAACATTCCGAATGAAAATATATCTGTTTTTTCTTTCAAGTTTTCAGCGTTAAAAGGCTTTTGAAGGATTTCTGGAGAAGCAAAAGGCAAGGTTTTGCCAGGGATAAAAGTCTTTTTGTATTCAGATGCTTTGACTCCTAATTTCTCATCAATAGACGTAATGTATGATTCACCAAAATCAATTAATTTGAGATTGTAATTTTTCTGAACGAGCACATTCGATCCTTTAAGATCAAGATGATAAATTCCTTCTTCCTTGAGATATCGGATACCATTGGCAATCTGACTCAAAAACCACAGCTTGGTGTTGAGACTCATGCTGTCATTCTTCGATCTAAAGTGATCCAGTGATTTATGAGGGTAAAACTCCATTAATATCCCTTTTTGGCTCAGTCCGACTTTTTTCTTATTTTCATCCGATGCAGTGTAGAACTTAGCTATGAAATTCGAGCTCGATTTTTTCAGCTGGAAGTGCTTCAGCACAAGCAATTCGTTCGACAATCTCTGCGCCTTTTCAGCGGTGTCATCATCGGCATTACCATCATTATTTTCATTGTTGTTAGCTTTTTTCCTTACATCCGATTTCTCTTCTTTCATGATAATTTGTCTTGTGATAAACTTATCCGACCCTTTCATTTTATACACGACTTTAAGCAACGAAATCTCTCCGAACCCTCCTGCAATCAGACCCTTTCTTCTATCTTCAACTTTGTATAATTCAACCGGCGTGATAATCGTCGCCATGAAGTTCGTGGAGTCCGCGGCGACCGGGTACGCAAGGGAATTTTGCTGGCTATTGGACCAACGAGCTGGATTCTCATTGCTATTGACAATGTATTTTTCGATGTTTGTCAAATAAGCGAGGTGCTCTGGGTGCACCTTGCGGTAAGAATAAGGCTGGACTTTGGGATTTGTTTCTACGTATTTGAAAACCTCTGCAAGCTCGTCAAATGAGATGATATTGAGCATCTGTAAAATTTTGTAAATGTGGAACCGAAGTGCAAAGAAAGACGTGTTAACGTTGATTTTAAATAATCCGTTTATTGCTTGCATATTAGGGTAATCTTTGCCGATATGCGTATTTGAATTCATTTCGAATGAGACGCTGCCGTTTTGGTTATTAATGGTGAAATAGCCGAATCGGAAGGAGCCATTGAGCTTTACAAAATGTCTCGCCATGAGTTTGATTAAGGTCGGGTGTGGAATTGTCATCAAAGTGAAATCATTGTTGCAAAGTCTTGTAATCGTCTCTAATTTGAGCTGTGATTGGATTTCGCGCAGTGTAAGAGTTGTAACTAGCTTGACTTTGCGTGGAACTTCGAATAAGACGAAGGAGCACTCGATTTTTGACTCTGATGATGAGAATTTCTGCGCAAAACTTTCCAATTTAAATTGGTGCTGGATGCTTTCGAAAACTGCTTTCAAACGATCATTGTTACTGACCCTTCTGGCTGTGAGATTCATTCTTTTTGGTAGCATATTTGTATAGTAAGAAGGTAAAAGAGGTGGGGAACTAAAATGGATATAATTCAATTTATTGCGTTTCCAATTTGTTTAATTAAATCAAGATAATAGACAGGTTCGCACGCCGAACCTAATTACCTAACGTTCTGATTTAGTCATTGGAATATTTTTTATAAAAATTTGAAATCGTGGTTGTCCATTATTTATTAAAACTGCTCGCAAGTTCAGATCAGAACTCCTAAAATCGCTTCTACTCAGCTGCGATTCGAAACACCCATTCTACAAAAACGAAGTAATTAAACGTTATTTCTCTCAAGAGGTAGCCAAGACCGAGTCTTGCAAAATTCTAAGATAAAACATGTTTTAAAATGAGATTGTGCCTGCTCTAATAAAAAAGTCGTTGGATTGAAAGATTAATCAAATGAACGGCAAATTCCTTGCGGATGGTTATATGCATGCAGCCTTGTGAGGTTTTAGTAAATGCTCTTATATTGGTCTCGAGAGTCTATGGCGATGTTAACTCTTATCTAACAGGAATCATTTGTATTTTCTTTGAGAAGAGAGTCACGAGGTAGGAGATTTTGGAGGGCTTTTGAATTAAACTTAAAGCTTGGTCTGTGTGAAATTGGTATCAAATTCAAAACCATGAATTTGATTCTATCAGAGGTTCTAAGTTAAATAAACATTCATTCTCTTTAAAAATTTTCGTAAAACGTGTATCGAATTAAATATACCTTCACTAGCACTCTCTTCGTCAATTTCTCAATGCTTTTTCCTTTGCTCACAACAAGAAAATTCTCCAACTGCGATTCCTGCTTTTATGCTCTGGGTCGGTGTGCTTGCGTCTGTATTCCAGAAACTACCATTTATAAAGAACTGCTAATTAGCAAATAACTGAACTCAATACTGAATCAATTAGAAATACTAAAACTCTGAATCTTAAGTACCGATATATGGGATTTTGATTTCCAAATCTATTTTACGTTATATTGTCTGAGCAATTTAGGAGTATTCATCTTTAAAGATTTTAAGACGAAAACTTTAAGCTTTAAGAGGATTAGTTAGCTAGAATGAGTCTTAAGATTAAGCTAGTCACTACTAGTATTGTTTTTTTCGATTTGAGAAGCAAACATTGCCTACCGAAAAGAATCATAAGATAGTACGAATATGAGTCCGGACGCAACTAATTTTATTAAAAAATTAATTGCATTATATCTTCGATAAACAATTCCACGTTCTTAAATAACTTGTCTGAATTAAGGCGGCTAAAGGTCCTTACATAATTTGAAGAATTACTTAAGCATTAAATTCATATCAATTATGAGAATTATAATCCTCAGATTATAAAGCTAAGAATTTCTGACGAATTTTTGTTTTAAAAGAGTCAATTGCGCATTCTCAAAAAAAAAATTGAAGGTAGCTTTTAAAGAAAGTCTTTTAAGAAAATGCATTATTTGCGGTTAATTTCTGCTGTTATCACTTTATTTTGGACAGTTTCGATGAATTCTAATAAATTCTTCCATTTTAGAATTTATTGATACATTAAATCAGACGTAACAAGTGAACATTCATCTTTCTCATAAGCATGAATTAGGAGAAGAAGAATTATCTGAATAAACTAAATTATTGCAGAGTCCTAATAGAAAACCTAATGCTTTAGTCTCCAAAGTTGCTACCTTTAATTTATAATTCTTATGGGTTAATTCTATAGAGTAAGGCTAAATCTTTTCTTGTTCATAGTAGAGGAATTTAACTATCTGCATTTTTTGCTACATTTCAAGAAAAATTTGCAACAGCCACAAAAACAAAAAAACTAATTTTCACAGAAAATTAAACTTTTGGTGCATCTCCTACTGGGACTAGGCCAATAGGCTTCTCGTCTCTCGTTTTAAGGTTACAATTCTGGATGCACACAATTGTATAGTCTCCAGCTAGATCCGAATCATTATTGAAGAATCTCACTAAATTTTTTATTACATTGGGCTACGATGAGTTCTGTTCCTATCTTTGTCCTCAATCTGATTAAATCAAGTGTATTCTAGTTAATGGCGGTGATCAGAGAAAGGTAAGCTGTATTATGGTACATCAGCATTCCTTGAAGTATTTTGAATATCTCGTTTGGTCGTGTTCCATAAATCAGTGATCAGAGATGCATATTGCACAGATCTTTCATAGGTAATGTTCTTGGTGTCTCTCTTGATTGGAATACCTGGGATGATGAGGTCATTTTGGAATATCGAAGAAATTTTCTACCATCATTATTAAAAATCACATATCCACAGACTCCTTTCTTTTCATCATTGAGTACTTTAAGCATGTCATCAACGGATTGGTCTTGCTGTTATAGGATTATATATAGGTTATGTCGATATTCTTACCATGATTCGAAAAGTATGTCAACAGAGATTTCCTTTGTTAATTAATATTTATAACTGAAATTGATCACTAAAGTCCAAATAAAGTTTAGCTGCCATAAGAAGATTTCCTAATCGCCAATAGGAATCTCCCCCTCGCAGCCTAGTCATTAGATAGCCCCTGAAGCTTCACTCGACTCTGATTGATTACCAGCTTTCTTTTTAGAGATCTTAGCAGCACTATTTCCCCTCAAGATTTATTTTTTTCGGTAGGAAATGGTTTTCGCCTCAGCGCGAATCAGGTTCTTTTTTTTGAAAAACAAGAAGAGAAAAATTTTGATTTTAAATGCTTTATGAGTAATGATTTGAGATTCGACAAATTAGCATTTAGCGTTCCTTAGTAAATCTATGAATTGCTTCTTAATATATAAAGAGGATTTAAAAGCAAGCATAAATCACACTCAGGAGAGTTCCTCCACCAATTTTTCTAAGCAGAATACAAAAGGATACCTACAATGGCCGACGCTAAAGCACACAAGCTGATCAAACCAGAAAACAACAGAGTCCAAATCTCATCCAAGAAGGACGCAGGATTCTATATCTTCATCGCAAAATTGTTCCTCCTCGACTTCGACACCATCGAACTCCACGGTTTGGGCGATGCCATCACCACCGCCGTTAAGGTTGGTGAATCAATGACCAGATTCGGATACACCGTCATCCAAAAAATCGAAACCCTGACCCTCGCTCCTTCTGATGAGAATGAGAAAGGCCCAAGAAGAGGAAAGAAGGCAAAGCTCATCATCACCCTCAAGAGAAGCAAGGAATTCCCTGAGCTTATCAAGAAATTCAAAATCGATAGCGCCGAAAAAGGTAAATAAGGCCTCTAGAAGAGTTTAAGACGCGAATTACATGGGTATGTTAGTGATATTGATTGTATCTTCGTATGAGCAGCCGTGCATATGAACAATATAAACCACCACTTAGTTGCTTCGTGACCCACTAACTTCCATGATCGTATAACAAAAATTCTAAAAAAGGAAAATCTAACTCTAATAGTGTCTAATAGAGCCAGTTAAACAATAGCAAAACCGCTTTCAAGCGTCCCCTTTTCCTCTCATATAATGGAGCGGGAATAAGTTTTTAGTAGAGAATAAACTTATCGGAATCTCCCGGTATTTCCATTGACAAAAGGTGTTAGAGATGAGAACACCATTTACAGAAAAAATTTTCATTTTACCTAATATATTAATAAGTCATTGAATAAAGATCCAATAGATCTACAGATAATTTCAAAATTTGCGATATCTCTTTATGTACAGTATCATCGAGTATGGAATACCAATATCATGATTCCGTTTAATGGTTAACAGGATGATTTAAAAACGCCAAAACAAAATGTATTATTTAAAGGTTAGGAGCATGGATAAGTGAATAAAAAGACAACGTTTTCACAAAATTTACCGACTCTCGAATGTCGTATCTCGATAAAATTTCTTTCTGATAACAAACAACTCAAATTCACTTTTTAGATTTTATTTTGAGTAAAGTTTGTCTCAGCTTTTGTATAATTTGTCTGACAGTCTTATAAATCATTACTTAACAGACGAAAGCAAGATTCCATTGTTTCTGTCAAAAGCATTCATTCAATTTTTGAGGGTGCGACTACAGTGATGCTTTTAGTTCTAAATATCTATCTATCACACATAACTACTACAAAGCAGTTGGATAAATGGATTCATTTCATCAGTTAAGACAATAATAAAGACAATTCTAACTTCCAATATATAGCGCTACTTTTACTTTCCTGTTAGTGGTTCAAAAGTCCAGTTACCCTAAAACAATTTTGTTAAAAAAACCCTTCGAAAAATTTCTATTTTACCTCGCCATCGAATCTAATAATGTGATCGTGATGCTTGAACAACGTTTGACGATGAGAAACCGTGAAAAGCGTGATTCCGAGCTCTTTAGCGTTATTATAGAGCATCGATTCAACATCCATACTGACAGCACTTGTGCACTCATCTACACCCACATGTTACAAACCCATTACTTAAAAGAACTCTTTTACCTAGGACTGCGAAGTCAGGCTTATGGTAGAACAATCTTCCCATTGCAATTCTTTGTTTTTCTCCACCTTTTTTAACAAAATTTAGCTTAAAAACAGTCAAACTCTTTACCAGAAAGAACATCATTCCAGTCATTGATAGCATCAAGACCACCTTCTCTGCCGACAAGGTATCCAAGATTCACGCTTTCGAGGATTTTAACGATATCCTAAGGTAATGCGGTTAATTTTAGTTTCTAATAGAGGAGATGTTTACGGCGTCCTTTAGTTTTCTTCTAAGCATTTGGAGCTTGGAGTGAGGATAGATCACCTGATCTCTCAAGGTGCCAACTGGAAGATAAGCTCTCTATTATTTGTAAATTAAACACAAGATCTCTAGCCGTAGGTTACTTGAGGAACGTAGAAGATTTTGTCCATGGTTGGTCGAGTAAGCTTTCCGCTGAAGAGAGGCCAGAGCAGGCCCAAAACTCTATATAAGGAGCTTTTGCCGCAGCCGTTAGGGCCGGTAACGATAGTGTGCATTCCTTTCTTGATCTTTAAAGGTGTAAATTGTTTATTTTCGCAAAAAGGAGCTTACCTCAAAGGACATGCTTTTGATGAGAGTATCGCCATTAGGAGCGACAATTGGGACCTCCTCGAATTTGATAGAATCACCTTCCTTGATTTCACCTTGGTTTATTTTAACTGTAGATGGCTTTTGGCTGTCAGGGCCTTCGTTTCCTTGGTTAACAAGGACTCTTTGGTATGTTCCTATAATAGTAATGGGTGTCTTGTTAACAGCCGTGTGAAATGAAAAATTACCTTTCTTTAAATCGTCAATGACGGCTTTCATTTCGCAGACCAAAGTTGTGTAACCAGCGAGATTCTGGACCTCTTTGTAAGAAACAATCAGTCTTCCGATAGCCTAGATAATTATCATGATGAAGAGGTCTCAGTCGGAGAGAAATCTCACCTTTGCGAGATTGATCAAAAGGGATGAGTTTCTGATATAATCTCTGGTGATAGCAGACGGGTCATTTCCAACTTTCTTAATGTACTCCTCGCTTCCAGGTCCGAAGACTGGGAGACCAAGGATCGCGTATCCAACGAGCACAGCACCGTACTTCACGAGCATGGAATCAAAGCATCCCATATACAAGCGCTTCATCTGCACTGACTTTGAGTGGTTGATGAGGTTTTTGAATGAGGCATTGATTCTCTGTCTCTCCCAGTCTTGACCTCTGTAGAAAGCAATTTCTTCACTGTGATGCACGATGTCCGTGTGACAAGCACGATAGTCACCCTCCAATCCTTGAGAAAGAGAAAAAAATTTAGCTCGCTATAGATAATTTGCCACTTACTTTGCTCGATGGCGGTAAGCTTTCCGAATGAAGGAGAGATGAATCTGAGGATAGCACCAGCAATGAAGTACCATCCGATACAGTAGACTGGACCTCTCCAGCCCAAGAGCTCTGCTAATCTCTTTGAGAAAAGGAAGATATCAAGCAATGGCTTCGTGAAATTCGAGTAGAGGTTGCTGAGACTAGTAGCCCATTTCTCAATGTCTTGAGTAAGTCTTTGGTCAGGATTTGGGACTCTGGCATCTAAGTTGCTCACCTAAGGGACGCGTTTAGGGGGTTGAGGAGGCTAAAATGAGAGAACCTGATAGAAAATCTTGTCGTTGATATAGTTGTTGTGGAAGTAGTGAGTCAAGCGTTCTCTGAATTCAAGAGCGATGACTTTGACGAGGTAATCGATGTAGCTGTTAACAAACGATGCTGGAACGGCACAGAGTGCAAGGGAGAAGATCTATGTAAATAGTGGTTCAGGTATGATGGATAAGGGTAGTCTAGGGTACTCTTCTGATGAATAACTGGAAATTGAGTTCGACGATGGCTTTGACAATGCGTCCGTTGATGCTTGAGATATAAATACTCAGGAAAGTTCTCGCGACAAGGAGGATAGTGAGAAGTGAGAGATCAAGCACTTCTTTGGATTTCCAGCTTGGGACGACGATTTTCAGGAGACCAAGTATTCTTTTGAAAAAAATCATATCAACATTTCCTTTGCTTTTTTTCTTCGGAGGCGGAGCTTTTGAATGCATTTCAGGAAGGCGAGTCTTTGAGAGCCTCAGCTTTATGAGGTAGAGGATAATGACGATCACAGACACTGCCACTCCCTTAGAGGTCGATAGTAAAAATAGATTCAATCTAATATTACCTTTCTTTGCTTAGACGCCCATATATAATCCACTATAGAGCCTTTGAACGCGCCGTTTATTTTAGAAAGAACTGCCGGCATTTCCCTAATACTCGATAAAGCAAAGTCAAAATGACGCTATGTACCTCTGCCCAAATACAATATTAATCGCTTTTAATTAAACAGGAGTTTAAAACTCAATTTCTCTTCTCAATGCACAAAGCTTGAGTATATTACTGAATTTGAAAAATGACGGAAATGACGCGCTTTTTCATTCAAACTTTGGTTTAAAAAAAAGAAAACACGAAAAACTCAAACGACTGAGAAAATTAGAAATTAATTCTTGATTAAACGGCCTTCAGAATTTTCTGGCCAGAAGGAAACCTGTTCAAGCTTCACTAACCTTCAATCATCTAAGAGGACAATTGGGCCGCGAATCAATTGAGGCCAGAAAAAATCGTTCAAGGCTGTTATTTAGACAAAAACGCTTGTCAGAAATAATTTTGGGCAATTTCTTTACGCTTCATATTTTCTCATTACTAATAAGTTTTATTCAATATATCTATGAAGAAGAAAGACATCCAGAAAAAGAGAAGCGCGAATAAACGCACCAGCGAAAATCCGGTTAGAGAAGGCGATACCATCAAAGGCGCATTTCTTTCAGCAACTGCCGCGCAAAAGAAATCGAAACTAGACGCGATTAGCCATTCAACAAAAGAAGGTCCAAAAGTGCTGTCCGTGAGGCTTCCTGAGAAAAATTTCTCAGGGTCTGACTCAACAGACAGCTTTGAGCCGGTTCAGACACAGGAAATACAGCTTATCAATTTCAAATTTAGCCCTCAGTCAATAAAAATCGCATGTAATACAAAAATCCGATGGGTAGTGAAAGAAAATGTGTCTACGTATGAATCAGGAGTTTATAGCTCAAAAGAGAGGTTTTTCATTATTTCAATAAACGACCTGGGAATCGAATCAGACCCTTTGTATGCAGGAAGCACGTTTGAGCATACCTTTACGACGTTAGGCGCGTTTGAGATCGCGTGTGCTAATTATGCTGGGATAAAAGGCGTTGTGGAAGTTGTGAGCGATTTGAAGGACGCGTATTATAATTTACATGCGAACTATAAAGATCGATATTTGTTTGTTGAGCGCCGGCATGACGATGGAGAAGATAATGAAAAGGTAGAGAGGTTAAAAGCTAGAAAGCTGAAAACGGCGACTAAATCGGTGTCGAAGACAGATTCTGAAGAGGATTATTGCCTTGAAAACAGAAAAAATTTGTTTGAAATAGAGCCGGAGATTCTTAAAGAAATGATAAATAACTTGACGAAAGGGAAGGATGGTCCTCAGAGTGGCGAGAAAAAAATTGACGCGAGAGAAGAAGAGAAAGAAAGAAAAGGAAGGGTGCAGGTTCAAGATACATCTAATGATATGGAGTCTTCGGATTATGATGAAGAGAGTCAAGGCAGTAATTCGGAAAGTTTTTTTACGCAGTTTTTTGAAAAAACTGCGGAGAATATTAATAATAAAACAGAATATATAAAAACGCAGAGTGATTCGAAAGGGTCAGTGAACTCGGAAAAGATAGATGAGTCTCTGGCACTTGCAGGTGACCAAGAGCAGATTGAGACTTCTGAAATTTCATTATGTTGTGAAGAAAATCAAAGTGAACCAGAGCAGCCAGAGCCTCAAGAATGTGATAAAAAAAATGAAGATGAGGTGTCTGTTTTAGCAAAGCCGCATACAAGTTTTAAAGATTTTATAAACAAAACCGTGCAAAATTCACTGGATGTGAATGTTTTGTTGAATGTAGCTGGAATGAGCATTAGCAAAGAGAAAAAGCTCGCGCATGAAGCGGCAAAGAATTTCCTGCAATCAAGTAAAACATTCGTTTCAATCTGATTATTAAATTAATTTTAAATGTAAATAGGATTTGAATCGTCAACTTTTTTCCTCAAGGCAAAGCAGAAGAACCGGCCAAACTTCTAAGTAGTATTGAATAAATTTATAGAACGCAGAGCAGTCTCTCAAAATTTGGATTGAATCTTTTTTTACTTCAATGAAATTTTTGGAATAGGTAATGAGAAGTATACTCACAGTATTTAATAAATACTTTCATTTTTTTCCTCTTACATTGTCCTTTTTACAAGACAATACTTCATCCATTATCTCAAAGTTAGAAAAGAAAAAATCTTTCTTCCTATCACTAGATCGGCTAAAAATCGAGTAGATTATTAACTATGATAGTTACCCTCTCTCAGCTTCATAAAAAATTCCATTTAACTGAAACTTACATTTAGATTTCCTAAAAGAACATTTTTCTTATACCGGTAACTCCAATTTTCACTTTATGAATCAAACACAACAATTATGGAGCAACAATATTAATTCATCTACCTGTGTTTAATCGCCTACTACGCTGTTTTTTACATAGAAGCAACTTCAAACTCTCCTTAATATGCAATATCTATTTTCATTTTTTTCAAATTAGTCATTTTTCTAAAATCTCCTATTTATGCTCAGGAAATAGCGTCCTTCTGATTATCGGAAGTGATTCATGGTAGCATAATTCAAGTCGAGTGTCAATTGTATTCTTGCAAGTGATACTTTGCTCAGCATTCGATACCAACACGCCTCCGAAACTATTACATTATTAATATCTTTGAATATTAAATTTTGCATTCTTACCATTTTATCGTCTCATCAGTCTTTGAGATTCTATCACTATGGCTATGAATCACATCTTCTGTTGGTTGCTCAAGCTCTCTTAAATCCATGAATTCGCGCTGATTAACCGTAATTTCAACTGTTTTTTCTATGCCCAGCTCCTTTTTGATGAACTGCTTATACTCTTCTGCAATCGATGGAAGTAGCCCTTCCACCAACTTCACATCTCTCTTCAAGCATCTGATCATGACTTTTGGCTCTAAAAGTTTGACAATTGACTGAATTTATTGTATTCAAAGGCGTTAGCGCGGAATTTACCTGCAATATCAATCTTTTCAAGAGCTCCTTATAGTAAGAGGAGTCTTCGGCTATTCTTTTAGCCATTGCTGCTTCCGCCTCAATCAAGATCTTCTGAAGTACTTGATTTCTTGCTTCCATCTTCTGGAGTCTTGCTTGATTAATTCTCGTGGATTTCGCGCTAAGGAATGATTTAAACGCTATTGCTAAGTCTGCAGGTCTGCCATTACATTTTATGCTCTGCTTCCATTTGTCGGAGTCTTTTGTCGAAATCTTCCAAGACATTAACTTTTTGGCTTTCAACGAGTTTTTTCTTTTCTTTTTCAAAGTCTTTCAAGGCTTTGATTTCAATCTCCATGCATTTCTCCTTGGCTTCTTGGTAGAAATAATCTTCGAGTGATGGTGTCGCTGTGCGGTCAACCATAGTTTCTATAAAGATAAAGATTTTTTAATTTTTGCTGTTTTAATACCAATTTAGACACACGCTTAGCGTTCTTATCAAATATCGTCAAGAATATCATATTCCGACTAATTGATTGAGCAAGCAAGTTTTGAAGATAGTGTAAAAAGGCACAGTTTAATGCATTGATTTATAACTGAAGAAACTCCTATAATCAAGCACTTGCCTTTACAAAAATGGATCTGAAAATTTCTTTCTTAGTTCCTATTTCAAAAAGCAGCAAGAGATTCGTTTCTGAGCGAGTCTTATGAAATATGTTCTTTGATTATTTGCAACCTCAGATCTTCCTCAAAAACTTCAAAAAGCTTCAATATTGAAAATATGGGGTCATTGAGTATGTATATAACGAAGTATCATTATAATGGTGATAGAAGGAGGGATTCCAAAGGAATCATGTTTTTAAAAAAAAATTCTTTGAAAATAGTTTACAGTACTTAACATAAATTTTTAAAGTAAAGAATTGCGTTTAGGAATTCAGCTCTGAACAATCTCGAAAAATTGAGCGAGCTCTCTGATTTCGAAATAATATATGATTTTGTCTGGAGATTTCATAAATTTCATGAATGGATTTCAAGAACATTTCCTAAAAGGAAATAAATGATCTTGGTTCATCCACGTTAACCATTCCGATGAATCGAAAGGTTGGAATGCCCATTAACCGCACAGAAATTATCTCTTGCAAATAACCGTATGGCTGAAGTAAAATTCTAAACTTTGGTCGTTGTTAATGTTAAAAACTTGAAAATATTGAAAATATGAAAGAGCTAGTGGTTTTTAAGTACATCCACAATAAAATTTACGGTTAGATCTCGCTTAAACGACTGAGGTAGGAAAGAAATCAATTTTTAAGCCATTTGTTAGACTGAAGTTACAAATTCGGTTATAAATTTTAGCCATTGCAAATTCTGAACATTTCTCACTTTTTTGATTAATCCAATTGGCTGCTCAAAATACCCGGATTCGAAAAAAAGAAGTCCAACAAAAAAGTTTCAGTGAAAATCCCAAAATTAATCTCTAAAACGGTAAGAGATTACTCTCACTCTACCAGCTCACTTTCACTAACACAATCCATATCCTCACTCACCAAACTAACCATAACCTAGCTCCACTATAAACCGTTCTCCTCTCAGAATAAATAGATATTCGCCGATTAATACAAGAAAAACCTCCCAAAAATCTCCAAATCACCAAGTTGTTCTGAATCACAATCTCCAAGCGATTTAATTCCATTGCTCAGCATCGCTCCATTCTCTTGATTTTCTCTTTCAGCTCGCATAGATTTTTCCTTTTTTATTTGCGAAATACCACATTCTTTTTTATTATGACTCGCCTAGCTGTCGTTGATCAAAGCATGCATTTTCCTCACATATTTATTCATTCTGTCCTTAGAAAAAATAAGCAAATGCTAAAAAATTCTGTCGATCGCAGAAGATCATATTCTTTTTAATCTCAGAAAAGACTATAAATAAAAAATTTATATAATCAATGAACCCTACTGAAAGAAATCCGAACAGAGCCTTCAAGCGGGCTCCAGGCCGATCGCTTACCGAAGTCAGAGAAACACCGGTGATCCTCGTATGTATCTACAACAAAAACGGGACAATCATCACGCATGACCTATTACATACATTATTTTCAACTTATGGGAAAATTCTCAGGGTAAATTCTTGAAACTCTCCTCGAGGGAATGACCTAACTCGCTTTAGATTCTCATCTTCGAGAAGATGCAGGTATGGAAGTCTTTCGTCGAATACGATAACGTTGAATCAGCTATGGCAGCAAAGAAGAATTTAGATAATTTTTTGCTGTTTAGCGATGGAAGTAGGCTCAATATCTATTTCTCGAACCTTGAAGTGATTAGATTCCAAAACAATAACGACGGAGGCATAGGTAAGATACCTTCGTGACCTTTTTCGCTGATATCTCCGAAACGATTATTAGATTACACGCTAAGTGACCCTAAATACACGCAACAAACCCAGCAGATTCAAGAGACTTATTCGAGCCAGCCTGTGATCGACACTCGAATGGGCGGTAGCATGATGCAGCTCGATAGTAATACGAGTTTGAATCAGAGCCAACAGAAAGTTATTCCCGTTGAGTCAAGTCGGTATCCTCGAGGCGAGCGAATTCCGTTCAAGAGGACAGATCAAAGAGCGATAAGTAACATTTATGCGTATCAAAGCGGTCTCTCGCAGATTGACAGTGGAGATGAAGAGCCTCAAGAAAAACCGCAGATGAAAATGATGCAGAGGAATTATGGTGGTCAGCTTCAAATGCAGCAACAACAGCAGTTCCAGCAACAGCCGCAGTTCCTACAACAACAACCGCAATTCCAGCAGCAACAGCAGCAATTTCAACAGCAACAGCAGGAATATCAGCAACAATTTCTACAGAAGCAGCAGTTCCAGCAGCAGCAGCAAACGACTCAGCAAATGGGAACATTTAGACCCGAGGAAAAGAAAATAATCCAACCAACCACTGATTTTCATATTACTAAGTTTTTCAGCGCGTAACTTGTTTTCTATTGCCTCTGATTTATGATTTTAATCTAGGGAGCCCTCTGATCCGTTCCAACCTACTAACATACCCATCAAAAAGCCTCCTGGGATTTTTCCTCAAGATAGCTTCTTTGGTAGACAATTGTCACTTTATTAAATTTTCCTAATGCAAGTTTAGATATCAAGCCTCAAGAAAAGCCCATCGTTTCTCAAGACCAAGAGATTTTCAATGATATTATGAAGAACGTGCAAGAAGATTTAGGGAAATATTCAATCAGTGACAGCTACAACGGACAAGGGTTCTCTAATGGAGATTTTAAAATGCAGCCACGTGAGATTCCTAATTTCAAAGAGATCCCAAACCCTGGCTTTGAACAATTGCTCTCCAATCCTAATGGCAATGAATCGCCTCAAAATAACGACCAAATCCTCAACGTCTTATATGATCACATTGAAAGAGACTTATTCGCATATCAGGCGCAACAGCAGCAGCAAGCTTCCATGCAAGGTTTTAACAAATTCAGCCCCACCCAAAATTACCAGGATATCTCAAATCCGCTGTTCCCTGAGCTCGATAAGAACTTCATGAACCAGAGCATTGATCAACTAGGCAATAAATCGAACTTCAACGATTCGTTAAATATCTCAACTGAAAGCAAAAGCTTCAACAGAGCCAACAGCCTAAACAGCCAAACTATCAATCAGCCCGTCTTTCAAAGCACTGACCCCAAATTCGTTGGCGGACAGAACCTTTCTCCTGAAGGAGTTTTCGGACTGAATCTAAACCAAATACCTGAACTTCAGAATTTCGATCCCGCGGACTTAAAAGACCCAGCGAAACTCGAGCAGCTTTATGAAAAACTCGCTGGATTATTAGGTACATTATTATACTGAAGCGATCGTTGTATTCATATATTTATCTAATAAAGGAATTGACAACAGTGACATTGACACAAAGAAATCGCCTGTGTTATATGTGAGAGGATTAGAGCATCCAGATTTCAAGATTCATATGCTATATAACATATTCAGCAATTTTGGAAATATCCGGTCGATTATCTATACGAGAAGCAAAGGCTCTGCTCTAATTGAATTCGAAAACAGCGACCAATCCACGCTTTCGAAAGATTACCTGAATAATGTTACGTTCATGGGAAAGACGATAAAGGTATTTAATTTTTTCCATTGAAAAGCTTAACTTGAATTGATGTTTAGATTTACTATTCGAATTATGAAGCCCTTCAGCTCCACAATAAAAAGAATGCAAAAGGACAAGGCTCTGAGGAAGTGTTTATTGGAACCGAGAAATCTTTTAGATTTAAGAAAAACAAGAGCATTTCTATCAATCCACCTTCGTCTTCGCTTCATATTTCGAACTTGGTAAAGGAAGCTTGCACGGAAAATATAATGCGACAGCTTTTTGAAAGATTTGGAAGAATTGATGCGATGAGGTAAGGACTGCTGAATTTGGAAATTTTAGACAATGGTAATGTTTTAGGTTCTTATTCATGGATAACACGAAAAACATGTGTTTGATGCGCATGGGATCAATGGAAGAAAGTCTCAACGCTATGGCGTTGCTGCATGACTTTGATCTAATGGGAAGGTAATTAGATAAACCGAAAACGGTCTTTAATATCGTTTGCTTATATATAGGAGGATACAGATTTCGTTCACTCGCTCCAAGATTTAAAAAGATTTCTGGTTCTTGGACCCTAACACAAAATATTATATCATCGAGATTCTCGAATAGCAATGAAATTTCTCATTTTCTAGATAACAGCAAAAAAATAACTTCTCATATTCTCTTGGACTACCGGTAGTATCCTAGTGTGTCCATGGCAGCTATAAAAATTGGCTGTGAATATAACTTACTCATTTCTCTCTCTATTTCTAATTTCTTTGCTGTGTGTATCGTTATATTTTGCTGTTCCCTTATATTTATGCATCTGCGTAATTTCTTGTTTAGATATTTGAACACATTGCTTATTGTCGGAATCATTAAAAAAATCGTTTTTCACTCGAATATTCAGCAAACTGAGAAAAGAATAAATATAACAATGCTACCAATAAATTCATTTGAATGCTCTTTTAAAATTTTTTATTACCAAAGCTCTATAGATCAGTTAATAATTTTTCATGCTAACTGTATAGTCTCCTTTTCTTGCAAATATTCACATGAAAGAAGTAGAACTTACGGGAATTGAAAAAATTAATTATCTCCGCATTATTTACGCAAAACTGGTTATTTCAAATGTAAAAATTTATTTATATATCACGCAATTTATGGCCTGGAACATTCTTCTCACGAGGCGGATTCAACCTTAGTAATTCACCGATTGGATCACTTTCCATATGGGATTTCTTTTTCGCTCTCATCGCTTGATTCTTTCTATTCGACGCTTCAACACTACGGCTTCGACGATCGTTGAATTTTTGATCTGGCGAAATGCCGTGAGCGTTTTCAGCTCCCTAAAAAAATTTATTTAGTAACTAGATTCAGAAAAAATCATACTTTTTTATGACTATTCAAGTCCGGCTTGATAGTTTTAAGATTGTCTCTACTGCTCTTGCGACTCGAAAGTCTCTCACCACCTTTAGTTTTGATCTCTTGCGTTTTTCCATAAGTATTTATAAGCTCATCAAAAGTGACTCTGCCTTGTAGCTTGAAGTAATTTTTTAAAAACTCTTTGCTTTGACCTCCTCCATTGATTTTTGAATTTTGCATTTGGTAGTTTTGAACAGGTTGTTTTGTTAATTTGTTTGTCGATTTCATATTTGCTAATTTTTCAGCGCTGCCCGATGAAGGCATTTTGGACACAGTCCCTTGAGTCTTCTGCATTGAAAATTTAAACTAAACTTCTGAGTAATCTTTGATAGATACCTGCTTTTTAGGTGCAGGACCAGGCTCCGCACGCTCTTCATTTAGATGGTAATTTTGAGAAGTACTTAAGCTTTTCGCTGATTGATGCAAATCATTCGAGCTGCTCTGTTATATTCCAATGATAATTTAATAAAAGCCAGTTGTTTAAGAAAGGATACCCTGAGGATGTTAGCAGAGGCATTATTTCGATGCAATTTATCAAAACTACTTGTTTTTTCATTTGCCTTCTTTAAATACCTATAAACTTCCTCTTTAACCGAATAAGACTCCCTATCACCAAATCGCCTTTAATGGAATCGAACTCAACCAAATCAATATACTCTTCTCTCCTACGAGTTTCTGGAGTGCGATCACGTTTCGAACTTTTACTTCGAGAATTTTTTCTCCCTAGCATGTTTTCTGACGGTACTCCTCCTTTTCGCTCATGCTGCAGGCTTACATTTGCAGTTTTATTCTTCCCTCTCCGATTCTTTTCCAATTTTTAAAACGCCATTGCTTTATACCATCTTACCTCTTCTGGAGATTCCCTTTTTGAATATGGTTCAAACGAGCTTTTGGACCTTTGATAGAATTCAATGATCTTCTCTGCCTCACTTATTTTCGCTTTGAGTATCGGGACTAAATCAGCCTGTAACTCCAACCCTTGGATCAGATCCACCTTCTTCCTCGCCTCCCTTTTCAGCGCATCAATTTCAGCGTCTTTTTCAGCTAATTTTTCATTTATTTCCTATGATAAAAAATTGATAAACTCGATGCTAATCCAGGTCCTCTCACCTCGATCAAACGCTCATCAACTTTCCCACTGCTTCCTTTCCCTTTTTCATAATCATCCAGCTTCTCCTGAAGTGATTCAGCGTATAATTTCATCTGTTGCTCTATCTGTAAACAAATTTGTCAATTCGCACTATATTGCAATATCCTCAAACCTTTATATGCTCACGAATATCGGCTTCGTATTTTTGCAGCTGCGGCTCATATTCAAGACATTCAATATCCATTTTCTCCTCATATTCATTGAGCACGTCGTTCTTTATCCGCACCATTTGAAAAAATAATTGGCGAATATAGTCTAGCAGCTGTGATGGCTCTAACAGCATGAGTTCTGTATCCTCGGCTTCCAATGGTATAGTTTTATGGAGAACGAGCAGTTCTTCATCGTTCTATAGCAATGCTTAGAGCAATAACGTCTGAAAATTGTTACTTCCTCAAGGATAATTTGTCTAACATCAAGAAAGAGCTCTAATATTTCTGTCTTCACGTGCTCGAAGGAGGAGCTGTGTGTTTTATGTGCGCCCTGTCCTTGAGGTGGTCCGCTGGTTTTGAGGTTCTCATGAAAGCCATCAGCGAAATTTTCTGAATTATAGCTTGTGAGGTCAGCAGCTGCGAAATTGAAGTCTTTTGATTGGATTTCCTGAAAGGTAGAGGTTTATTAATGCTTAGGGATTGATCTATACTGATTCATTGAGGGGCTGATCGAAGACAATATCAGAATCGTTTTTCATCACAAGAGAGGAGAGTTACTGTATGATTATTTTCAACTGCTTATCGAATTAATTTTATTAAGATTTGCAAAAGAACACAAAAAATTTTCGCTTGAAAACTGCACTCTAAATATAATTTAAGTCCCATTTGTCTGAGTAGCTTCTGTTATTCAGTTCTTGAGGAACTGCTAAAAACCGAAATTTTTACTAAAATCCAGAGTAAGCAATAAAATATAATGTCAACATCCGATTATTGCATTTAATTGTAAAAATTGGATCGAATTAGTTCATCCCATATCTACAGCATTTCCTCAATTGCTGGCAGAAGCCAAACTTATATTCAAAAAAATAAAAAGGCTCTATGAATCTCTCCATAAAATTGATTAAACGATTATTTTGATAATATTACAAGCTTAAATTAAATCAAAATTATCTTCAATTTCCTACAGTTCAAATCATTTACTCTCGATCGATTGAGAATGTGCGATTCTCTCTATAATTTTTACTTTTTCAATAAAAAACACTTCTTTATATTCTCTTTGATTTCAATAGAGAACTCTCTGAAAAATTGATTCCTATATACTTCTAAGATCACAACTAGAATCGTATTGCTTTTGACCTAAATATCAGTATTCATTTTGAAGTTCTGGCCGAACCTCAAGGCATAGCCGTAAAGAGTTTTAATACACTAACTAGCGATTTTAAATGAAGTTCTGAGAAATTCAATTTTTGTTGGAACAAAGGTTTTGATGATATCACACGATAAGCCGATACGCTAACAATATATCAGATTAGAATTTAATTTAATTGAAAACATGAACAATCCGAGCTGCAAGATTGTTCTGGCTAAAAAGGATGGAAAGTCAGAGCCAGAAATCTACCGTATAAATGAATTCCCTACAAGTTTTGAAGATCTCAAAAAGAAAATTCAAGGCAAATGCGGAGCCAAACTCCCAATTAAATATACTATCAAATACGAGCCCGGTAATGGCGAGTCAAAATTGATCGCTGGCGACCATGATTTCGATGAACTAATAAAAACTGTAAAGAACCTCAGATTACTCATTGAGGAAGCCCCGAAAGAAGAGTCACTTGTCGATGATAGCATAGCGAGGATGGAAAGAGAGTTAAAGGGACTGAAATCTTACAACGACTCTGTAAAGGAAAACCCTTCCAGTGAGCCTGTTAAGGAAAATCCTTCCAGCGAGCCTGATAAAGGGAATCCGTTGTCTCAGTTAGTTACTATTCCGCTGGTTAGTTCTGAGATATTGGCAAGACCGAAAAGAGAAAATAATGAGAATTTAGGACAGAAATTACCCGAAGAAGTAAAAGCTGAGGAAATAAAACCTGAAGAAGTCAAGCATGAGCCAGAAATTACTAATCCGACGGTAGTCCAAAAGGATCAAGCACAACAGAACGAAGTTGAAAAGAAAATTGATGATCAAAAGCAAGAAGTTCAGGAGGAACCATCAAAGGAACATCATGAGGATTTGGATAAAAAACCTGATCAAATCGTTCAAGCGGTAAAAAACGAAGAACCTAAAGTTGAAGAGATAAAAGAGAATGAACCTGAGGTTAAAGAGGAGCCAAAAGAGGTAGACCATCAAATCCAAGACGGCCATAATAAGGAGGAAAAGCCTCAAGAAGTTCAAGAACCAGTCAATGAAAACCCTGACACAGATGGTGAAATCGATGAACTTTCTCTTGGTAGCTCGGTTTCCAGTCATAATTCTCTCGTGGACGCTGGAAACCCAGAAGAAAAAAAAGAAGATGAAAATGTTAACCCAAAGGATGAGATCAAAGAGCAAATTCCAATTGAGAAAGATGAACCTGAGAAAGATGCACCTGAGAAAGAAGCACCGGAGCAGGAGTTACCCAATAACGATCAAAAAAGCCACGAGGAAGCGGTTTTGGAAAAACCGATTGAGCCATATGATGAACATGTGGAGAATAAACCAGTTGAGAATGAAAAACCTCAGGGAGAAGAACAAGGGATAGAAGAAGAGAAGAAAGAAGAAGTAGTAGCTCCTGAAAATACAAACGTTGAGGAAGTAAAGCCTGAAGAAGACCCGCTTGGAAAGAGTCTTGAAAAAGCAGAAATCATTGCTGAGGAGCTGGGCAAGGACAATATCATCCCCGAAGAAATTAAAAGCGAAGTTGATGAAGTACCGATAGAAGAACCATTCAAAAAAGCTCCAGAGGACTCTGATGTGAAAGAAGACCCGATACAAGAGGATAAGCTAATTGTCGATGAAAAGCCCGAAGAGTTTCCAGTAAATGAACTTATTATTGAAGAAAAACCAAAACCTGAGAATATTGTCTCTGAGGAAAAAATTGAGAACAAAGCGGACATCGAGATTCCAGGCGAGCCTCAGAAGATGATGGTCTCAGAAAAGCTCATTGAAGAGCTTATAAGCAAAAAATTAGAGTCTGCTTTAACAGCGCTTAACACTGATTTCCAACAGAAATTAGAAACTCAGGCGGCTTCTATCAAAGCAGAATTTACTGCGAAATTATCTTCAATGCAAGAAGAAATCAACGAGCTTAAGAAACTAAACAAGGAGCTCGCTCAAAAAACTCAAGAGATTGAGCAGATCAGCAAAGCTAATAAGCAGGTAGTTTCGGATCAAGACCACCAACAATCACACCGTGAAGAAAATAAAAATACTGATAATGATAAGAATAAATGCGATGGCTGCGGTGGCAAGTTTGGCACTTACCATTACCATTGCGAGGATTGCTATAACCTTAACTATTGCCAAAGCTGCTATGACAAAAAGAAGCATCCACATAACTTTATTTTCATTGAAGCCCAAGACCAGAAGCCAGTTTCTCAGCCTTCGCTTAACGCAACTTTCCCTGAGGAAGCTCGAAAGGAACCGGCAATCATATCCGCTGGGTTAAAGTACGTGCATAAGCTGGTGTTATTGAACTCGGGTAAGCAAGCATGGCCTAAAAATACTGTATTGGAGTGCATAAGCGGTCGCGACGCAGGAGGGACGAAATATATTGGATCAGTTTTGTCTGGAGATAAGAAGATCGTGGAGTTGGAGCTGATGGCTCCTGAGAAGACAAAAGGGAAAGTCCAGTCTTTCTGGATGCTGAGGTATGTTGATAATATTACCCAGCAGCACGAGTATTTTGGTCCTCAATTGCAGCATATAATTATTGTGGAAGAGCCAAAGCATGGTGACCATGGAGATTCTGGTAAATTTGATAAAATTGCTTTGTTTAATCGAACTGAAATAGGTAATAAATATTCGAAGGAGGTTCGAGAAAAGGCGAATGCTCTGAAAGAGATTACTGAAGGAGAGCTTGATAAATTATTAGAGTTCGTGCAAAATAATGCTTCGCTGCCCATTGATGCGCTTGTTGACAAATTTATGGGACTTTAGATGATGTTACTGTTTACTTCAGTTTAAGTCTATTTGTAAGTAAAAATGATCGAATAAGAATAGAAATCGTCAGAATTCATGTTGCATCTATTTTCATGACTTCAGAGTTCGCTCAAAGCTTTTTGGGAGGAATTCAGGAAGTAAGATAAAATTTGTTGTTGAATACAAATACCTTAAAGCTAAAGTTCATTGCTAAGTTAAGAAATGAGTGGATAATTTAGGTTACAAGATTATAAATCTTCAAAGTCTTTTAATAAAATCAATTTGTCAAAGTTCATTAGATTCAGTTTCAGATTTTAATAAATTAGTTTTGGTTGGAATAAACAACAAGATAATTAATGCGTGCCCATATTCTAATCCTAAACAGTCTATCTTTAACTCAGCGCCTTGCGTGCTGTTTTCAGCTCGCCCTAATTTTGCGAGCTTCTCCTTGCTGCCATGATTTCTTAACACGTACCCTGGGATTTTCCAAGTATTTCAGTCGAATGAAATTTCAATTCACCATCCAATTCTTCGGCGCTGTCCTCCTTCTCCTCTAATTGAACTGTAAAACCATTAGGAATTCCTGAATTCGAATAGCGATATTCGGTCAACAGAGTTTCAACTCTGTTATCTACATCATTTATATTGGAATTTTTCATCAAATCAAAGGGTCTTGGTTGCTTTATTAACAGTGAGTCTATGTCCGCTGGACTCAAGATTTCTTCCTCCGTTTCAGTGCCCTTCTCTTTTCCGCTTTCAAGGCAATACCATCTGACGTGAAAACTCTCATCTTCTAAATTCGAAAGTTTATACAGCCAGTACTCCATCCTCTTTGCGCGAGTTGGACTAGAAGAGAGAGAACCTGATTTCGAACGAGGCTCGGAGAACTGCGTTTCCATTAAGTTTTCAAACGACATATTATTCATGCTAATTTTAGAACAATTTCGATATAACTTTTATAAAAAGCGTTCTTTAATTAAAGTTCCGATCTCTTTCCAGTAAATGACACCAATTAATTGTTGATAGCTTGACTTATCGATTTAATACCCATGTTCTAATTAGTGGCACTGGAAGAGGCTCTTTTGCAAAGGAGAAAGCCTGCCTTTGGATTTGATATCATCCATCCACCAACAAAGGCATTCCCTGTTCCACCTTCCTCGCCTAAGAAACTACTCTCAATTTTTTTTATAAGAGTATGAAGGATAGCTCAACTCTAGTAACCTCTACTGAAAGCATTTTATTTATCATCATGCCTATCCTAAATTGAAGCCTATATATCCAAATTTGTAAAATTACAATAAGAAATTATCATTGTAGTAATCAAAATTTATACAGCTCTATGGATTTACTTACATTTTCTAAGTAGGACTGGTATCAGGCCTTTTGAATGTTTTGCATTCTTTTTCACATTATTATCGTTTGGAAGATGTAGAGGTGCAAAAATTTCATAGTATTGCTTTCATTGGACAGTTAAAATGGAAGTCAGAAAGGAATTTGTCGATATTCCTTTTTCATTCTGATTCTTGAAATATAATTATATAGAAAGGAAAATTTAACTAATAATGGTTTTAAAAAATAGAAAATTTTGAATATTCTGCTTTGTAGGGTTAGAAATAAAAACGGGTGCGAAAATTATTCTTTATAAAATTTTTCTGGTCTTAACACAATGACGAAGCCAGAAAAGAAGTTTAAGTCACAAATTACCGTGTAAATCTCATAGAAATGGACTTCTATCTACATAGATGCTCATTGAATAGAATGTTTAGCATTGATATCCTTTTTTCTTAGATTAAGTTTAAATTACAATATTTCTAAGACCTATCTAATCGCCGACACTGATGTTGAGAAGCCAATCTTCCAAATTTTATCGAGTCTTTAGCAAGCTTCAATTCATGATTTCTTTACAAAAATCGTTTATTTTTTTCAAATTTCGATTTCTAATTATCTCTACTCTATCGGTGTGAGTAGACATTATTCCAACAAACTCGGCTTATAGTCGTCAAAGTTTATTTTCATGAGTTACTCTCAAATTGATCTTCGGACGACTTAAAATTGCTTAAACTTCTTCGTTTGTTTTTTCTACCAAATTCCATTCAACATGAGTTTCATAGTCACGAATCAAAATAATTTATCACATAAAAAAGTACATAAAGAAGACATAGCAAGCATACAAACCAATAGTTTAAAAAATCGAAATTGTACTCTCTCTACTCGATTGAAGTTAGTTTCAGTCTTTAACTCTATTTTTTCTTAGCGCTGTCTCTAACTCAGAGTTTTTCTTCTCAAGTTCAGAGATCTTGCTCGCTTTTCCCATGTCTTCTTGGAACCACAACTTTCTGGCCTTTTCCAGGCCATCTACATATTTCAATTGATACTGCTCTTCTAAGCTGTGTTTTAGCTTCTCCAGCTGCCTGCGATGTTTATTCTCGATGTCTCCCTTTTGCTTTTTCAGCAATCGTTCCAATTCTTTTCCCAATTCAGAATTAAGTTGAGTACTTTGTGTTTCCATTTTTTCATCAAGTTCGATGTGAAATTCAGATCTTAACCTTTCTTCTTGATCCTTCAGTTTTTTGCTTAATTCAGAATCAAAAACCTCTCTCAATTCAGTTTCTTGCTTGCTTAATTTAGAATCATATTCTGCTCTTAGAATCGCTTCACGCTCATGAATTTGTGACTTCAATCTTTCTTGCATTTCAGCCTCTAACGTAAGTTTCATTTCAGCCATCCGACTTTCAAGCCAATTTTCATCTTTGATAGGCTCTAATGTATCTCGGTTAGTTTGTTTATTTTGACTTTTCCGGTCTACCTCTGCGCCGTTCAACTGTTCGTTTACTTTTTCCAGTTGAGCCTTGTATTCCGCTTCTTTTTTCTTTTGCTCTTGATGAAATTTTTCCTTCCATGAAGCTTCAATTTTTTCAGTCTGCGTCTCTAAATTCGCCTGAAATTCAGCAGCCAGAATCTCTCTCATTTTACTTTCGTTTTCTTTCAATTTTTGGTTATACTTTTCTTCATAGGAGGCCTCAAGCTCTAATTTCATTTTTTCCAAATGAGGGTTCCAATCGGATTGAAGACTTGCGCGATCCTCTATTTCATCTTTGATTTCAGATTCGTTTTCGTTTTTCATATTTGTTTCTCTTTCAACTAATTTTAACTTGAGTTCTTGTTCGAATACATGTTTCAGTTTCACCTCCTGCTCTTCTAAATCAGTTTTGTATTTCGTTACAAAGGCCAGAGCTTGCTTCTGTAATCTATCATTGTATTCTGCCTCAAGCACTGACTTGAGTTCTGTTTCTATTTGAACGACTTTCTCCTGTACTCTAGCTTCTAAGGTCTTTAGAAGCCCTCTTTCACGATTTTCGAATTTTATCCTGAATTCGTTTTCAAGTATAGCTCGAAGATCAGCTTCATGCTTTTCCAAATCAAACGCTTGGCACTCATTTTTCTGGTCCTGATTTTGAGTGTCATGGCTTTCGTTACTCTGGATCAGCTCATTACTATCTTCGCTTGGCTGCTTTTTAAGTTCATCATAAACAGGAGGGTAATCTTTAATATGATTCGGTTGATTTTTGGAGTCATTAGAGTTATCACTATGTTCATCGGAATATGCAGTCTTAATATCGGATATCCCACTATCCCCATTTTGTATGATATTTTCAAAATGCGTTTCATTGGAAACAGTCGGCAATAGCAACTTGCTCTCGATTTCAGAGTTTTTGGCAGCTGAGTGCCCAGGCAAAAGATGCAAATTATTCTCTTCGTCATGATTTTCGATATTGTTATTCTCATCGGCATCAGAGCTTTCCTGACTTTTGAGAAGGTTATTTGACTCCTCAGCGTCGTTTTTGAATGCGGAAGGCTGGGGTAGAGCAAAACTGTCATTAGAAGGTTCTGTCATTGTTCACACGGATAAAATTAAATTATAGAAATTGACCGTGTAAAATGAGACTTAAATACGTACAAATATTCGTTTTACGTTGTTTTTAAGAGAAAAGACATACTGAGACGAATGGAGATGCTTTTTCTGCAGTAGGGTTGTGGCTTGAATGTGGTTTGAGAGCTAATCTCTCTGGTACACTCTCAAAAAATTGATTTCTAGTGAATATATTAATGAATATCTAAATGGAGCAATCTATAGCTTGGGAATTTGTGGTAAGTTTGTCTGTAGCTGAAAAAATACGGTCTTTTAGAGGGCATAAGCTTATTTTCGTCATTTCTATGCACATATTTGTATTGTTAGGAAGATATCAGTATGGAACTAATGCGTAAGATTCAAGGTCTAGAGTTTCTAGGAGTAGATGAGACAGTATGAGCCAATCTTCGATTTATGACGAGGAGTCAGTTAGGAACAAAGCATTTTCATTGTAGTAAAACAACTTTCTAAGGCAAATCTCTAATTTCCGAACTCTAAGTTAGTTTGTGGTAAGTAATACCACCCACCATATTAATCTCTTTAAAGCGGGTTTTTGAAGGAATCTAGGTGCTATTCGCTTGAAATATAATCGCAATCACGCAGAGTTAATTGACACAGAGCATGTGTGATATCAGATATATACCCAAAGAAATCTTATTTATAATTATTAATTCGATTGTTAATTTGAAAAATTATTAGCTGCAACGACTAAATATGAGTTATAAATCAAATTAATTAGGTAATTTTCCATGTGAGTGCTTATCCGAGAAAGGTTAATAATCTTGATTTGAATTTTGGAGCAATTCTGGAGATTAATTCCTTGCCTTTCAGAGTCTCACATTGGAATGAGGAGATTAGTAAAAATAATAATTGGTTGTGGTATTGGTGCTATTTAAAAATTTTTTATTGACATTGTTGCCTTTTTGATATAAATACCAATCTATTTAGTAGGTAAAACTATGTTGTGTTCTCAAATAATTCTCTTCTAAGATAAAAGAACCTACATGTATTTCCTCAGTAATTTGAAGAAAGATGGTTTGCTATGAAATAGCCTCTCGTGTCTTCGTATCTATAATTACACGTGACACAAGAAGATTATATAAATTGAATGCTGTTCTATTCCAAAGAAAAAAGGCAAATTTACTCACATACTCTAAAACACTTTCAATAAGTAAAAATTTCTTACAATTTTTTTCTTAAAAGTAGTAAATCAATTATTTTATCTCAGAAATGGTTCTGGGCAGTGGATATAACTCACTAATACTAAATATTTCAGATTAAACATGTCAATATTCAAAAGAAATATACTCATCTGCCCTCTATTATAGTAAGAATTCTGTTGTTCCTCCCTTTATATTTCTGGCACATGACCCAAGTAATATGTCAACGTAATATCTAAAAGAAATTCTTTAGAGATTTTTTTAGTTAGATTTACTAAAATCAGGTATATTAACTCACAAAAATATTGCTAATCAGTTTTGTCTGATTTAATTCATTAGTGCTTTAAACTTTGAACTATTATGTCTCAGTAAATTATCAGTTTTAGGTGAAATGAGATAGTTTTGGAACTATATCAAGAGCATAGTACTGCTCTATGTTACTATCTCTGTTTTTATTACACGAAGCTCACTTTATTCAATCCATAAAATTACCGTTGTTACTCAATTAAGTGTAATACTAAATAATGAAATTTTTTTACTTAAGCGATTTCATCAATCTTTTTGGTTCTCTTTTGATTCCCAGCTTGAGAGCCACGGAAATAAAAGGCATTGCATTACAACTCTTTTTCATCGAGCTGCTTTTCGAGAACACAAGTTCAATCGAAATTCGCTTAGCGATACTATTACTCATTACGTTTGAGTCTTGAGGAGAATTTATTTTGAATAAATTATCTTTAATAAATTTTCCTTCAAATTCAAATTATAAACACCTGGAACAATTTCGAAGCTCCAACTTTTCTTGGTGATAATATTTTCAGTTTAAAATAGGAGATAATCCCTATCATTCAGTCCTTCCTATAGCATTTCCCTTCTCTCTACAACCGTCAACATTTTTTCATTCATAACTTTAATTATTCAATAATTGGCATTGACGAGAATAGTGGAGATTTGATTCAACTCCTCTCTACTCGGTCTATCTCATCAATTGTTATTCGATAGTTTTGAACAGTAAGATAGCATCGCACACGCACACACAAAAAAACCAAATATATGAGAGAGAGATTTCAGCTGACCCCTGCAAAATAACCAAATTTATCAAGGAAAAAAGTAACGAAAGCAGCAGAAAATATTCTAAATCCGAAAAATAAAAAAAGTTATTAGTATGCACAACATCTCCTTTGTCAGTGTCCCACCAGAATCTTTCCAAAGGAAATCAAAAAATTATATCCATTCTTAAAAACCCTCAAATCAGGCTCAAAATTTCTCAACTAATTTTTTCACTCCAAAAGCTCCCATTAGAGGATTATCTCGCACTGGTGTTGAAAGCCTTTTATACGACTTCACTTCATCATATTGCCCAATATTATACCCTATCAAATTTATAAAAAATTAATAACGAAATCATTTTTACGGTCATCTTGATGAACAAAGCGCTTTCCCGTATATTTTTCAAGCATTTCTTGCTCATGCTGCTTAATCCTTTCAGCAATTCGATTATTTTCAAAAGCATTCTGCTGCGGATAGTTCTTCAGCCCAATTTTCCCATTATGAAATCTCGTCCCAGTATCTCTCATTCTCGAAGACTCTGACCCTACCGGAGGCTTCTGCCTCTTTTCCCTTTCAGAATCAATTCCATAAGCACTTACAAAACTCTGCTTCATATCTGATCCTCTCATCCGACTGTACGGATCTTCGTTTAAATTTAACTTCTCTCGCGCTGGATTCGCATTTGGCCTTAAATTATATTCCTCATAGCTCCCCTCTCTCTGTTCTTCATAAAACGTTTTTTTAAATCCCGTCTTCGACGTCCTGAACTGATTACTCGTCTCATTCTTCTTAAAATTCTGTCGGCTTGAATTAAACTGCTTCCCTTTCTCTCTATTTCGGTCTTTCGCATTATAAAACGACCCTTGAAATTGCTCTTGTTTCTGCCCGAAGCTATCTCGGTCTCTACCCGCGAACGGGCTCAGACTTCTCGAATCCGTTTCTTTCGCAAATGGAGTATGAGTTTGATTATAAGTCCTCTTTTTATTTATATATCCCATGCCTGCGTCATCATACTCCTCGGGGTTAGTATTATTTCTATTCGATTTTGCTTGTTCTGGCTGCTCTTCACCGAGATTCACAAACTCATGATTGGCAAACGGCTCCGGCGATCGAAAAGCCCTGCCGAGTTTATGCTTCATGGCAGGTACGGGGACTTTATGCTTATATTTTTTATTAATTTTCTCTGTAATTTCGTTAAAAGGAATGCTCTGAGGGAAATTATCAGCCATCGTGCGTCCTCTTTTCCGGCTCTGTTTCCTTCCAATGCCACTATTGCTTTCATTATTGAGCTCTTCCTCGTTTTCGGATTCCAATATTTCGAAACTTTCGTAATTATACCCTCCATTATCATGCAATTGCTCATCAGGATCGTCCGCTATTACGCCTGAAGGAAACAAATCAGGATTATCTGGGCCTTTGAAACTAGAGTCGTAAATATCGATTTTTTTAAACCCTCCACCAAGAACTTTATCTAAGGTAACCCCTTGTTTTTTGAGATCATTGGTGGTTAAATTAAACCCTTTTGAGGAACTTAGCTCAGTTTTATCTTCTTTGCTGTTAAATGGCGTAATATCAGGTTTGTCGAATGCTGCAAAGGGGTCTTGTTTCGCGTTTTTTGATTTTTGATTCGATACATCATAAAAAGTTGCCGAGAGCACAGGTTTCTTAGTTGATTTGCCTTTTTGCATATAGAGATTATTCTGCTGGGTTTTATCGCTAGGCTGCTGGTCTTTAGCGGGTTGGTTGGATGATTGTTTGGAATTAAAGTTTGTCATGGTGGCATTATAAATGTTTGCACGAGCAGAACTCCGTGAGTATTTGGAAGTTTCTGGGCGAATAATCTATTTAGGAAGGTGGTGAATATAAGAAAACCGATTGAAGGAATGATACTTCTTTCTGTGATTGTAATAGATCGATTGTTATCATGGATTGTCTTAATAGTAAAACATCCTTTCTAATGAAGTTTAGATTAATTCAAATAAAATAAATTCTAAATGAATTCTTCAAAACCCAAATATTTTTGAAATGTTCAGAAATATGTTAAAGCAAATTTACGAAATGGATAAGTAATTTCAAAGCTTGAGAAGAAAGGAATTAAATTTTCAGACTCTTATTCAGCTTTGAAAAAATACATTTTTTGAAGTGAAGGGAATTGCTTTATCTGTCAATGAGGGGTAGATTGTTACTATGCTTAACATTATTAAGATGATTATCGGAACAAGAATAGGATCGCTTCAACAAAAATAATTATTTCCTTGTGATAATACCGTCTTTTCGCTTGCATTTTTTGAAGTTTGCAGGTTTTGTTATGCCAATTTATTTTTTCAAGAATTTCTTGAAAATAAATATTACAAATCAGGTTTTCTGTGAACGAAGATTCAAAACACGAAGAAAGAAGAATAGGGCTTTTTCAAAGTGAAAAGTCTGCTGCTTGCTTACTATTTTACTCTGAACTCTTCTCCTATATTTTGATGGCTTTCACCAATTATTTTAATTTCAAGTTAATTTGGATAGAATGTTTCAGGATTTTGTTGAGACACGATAATGTAAGCAATCTCAAAGGGAAAAAAAATTCACCCCTAACGAATTACATTCGTTGGAATGAAAAATGTTTCATGCGATTTTTCCTTTCGAATAAAAAACTCCAATTGATTTTATGGATAAACAGTTTTATCTCTTGACTATTTGCAATAAAAATTGAAGAAACAAAATGGGTTGCGAAAAATCGAAATGCTGCAAAGATCACCAATCCGAGGTCGAGGTTGACATCGAAACCGACCTTCACTTGCTCCAACAGCAAAGAGGATCGAAACGAATCCCTCCACTACCACTCAAAGACCGGGATCTCTGCTACTCTCCAACTAAACACAGAGACTCTCCACGTGACCAATACACAAAAGCAAGCATGACTCCAGAGCACGAGTCCACAAAAAACACCAAATGGGAGGCCATAGTAAAAGTTTTTTTTTGAATCTTTATCTTACCACACCTAGTCCGCCTTAAATTCATCCTTAAGGAACTCCCTTGGACCTATCCCAACATCTTTCAACACTCAAGAAGTCTTTATCAATATCGGGAAATCTCCAGACCAGCTGCAATCAGAGTATATCGCTATGGAAAGAGGCCTCAAAGCTGTACTCCGGATACCGAAAATTGCAGATACCACTCTCCAAGATATTAATAAGAAGCTGGCTAAGTGGCATTCGTCAGTTTATCTTCCAATCTGCAAGAAGACCAGCGAGATAAAGAGCGCATTTGCATATAGTTTTTCACTAGCAGAATATACGATTTCTCATGAGATCACTGCTTGGAATAATCTATCATTAGTGACAAATTTCTGCGATGAGAATCAGCTGAAATATGACCACGTTTTCTTTGAGGAGTGTAAGAAAAAAATCACTGGACTCGCGGTGTTATCCATCACGATTTCATTTGAGATCCACCTAATTGAGCCAGTAGATAGCTCGAAGCTAATAAACGCTGAATACTGCGTTTCTGTCCGGGTATCTAAGCCGTTCAGCTCAGCAACGATTTCAAAGCTGTTGCAAGCGAATATTGAAAGAGATAATCTGATCATGTGGCATGATGCGCATCAGCTTACCTGCAGCGATTTCGGTTTTAACGTTAGTTCAAGGGAAAATATAAGAGAGATGCAAATTGGCTGTTACATCTTCGGAGGGTCAGGAAAAAGCAATCTTCAAAGAGCATTAAGCGCGTTTCAGTCCTATGGCGCAGAGCTTAAACAAACGCAGTTAGACCTGTTCAGCTGTGTGCCAAGTGAGGAGTTTAAGATACTATTCCTTATAAACGAGAACGGTGTCACTCGTATTAGGATGGTTCTCAAGGGAGTAAAGGAGAGCGTTTTGAATTTGATCCTGGAAGCGTTTCCGCAGAAAAACTGCGATGTGAAAAAGGTAAACAATCAATTAGCTTTCCTGGCGAAGGAGAATCTCATTGAGGATCGTGGCGCTTCAACGCATTATATAGAATTTTCTGCAGATGGGTTTAAGGTAGGATGCGAAACTCGCTTGGGAGAAGAGCATGGGTCGATGATTTACCTTGATACGTTTTGATTTAGCGTAATAAACAGTTATATAGCAATTTTGGACATAAAACAAGTATATTGATTCTTTATAGACATATACAGAGCCGGCTGTATTTTTGCCGGAGAGAAGGTCTAATTAAAGAAAAGAGCGTATGTAGTCAATATTAGAACCATTTTCTGAGGAAAGTAATTTGAGTCGTTGCGAGGGAAGACTTTATTGGAAAAAAATTTGCATGCGGTGAGATTTGAACTCACGAGTGTTGCCACACCTGAACTTGAGTCAGGCCCCTTAGACCACTCGGGCACACATGCTTTTACTGTGTTTTCCTATTTCTGAGGAAGAGATGCTTCAGGACATAAGCCTGCTGGTAGTTCTTTTGGATAACGGCGAATGAGTATAAATAATATTCAGCGAGGGTTGTAAAGGTTTTTTGTTAAGTATTAGCTCATCAATACTTAAAGACAAGTATTATTCAAAGAAATGTATAGATATTAAGGTTTTCTCAGTTAATATAAACTTATTATTGGAAATATGAGAGTTGGCTACTCGATGATGGTGGTGTAAAAAAATATTGGAAAAAAAATATTTCGAGGTGACCTCGTTTAAGATGGTTTTGAAACACTGGACTTTAATTTTTAAAGTTGAGATTATAAGCTTCGAAGCGACTTGAGTCTGTTTTTTATTAATTCGAAGAATGGATCTATATATTCCTTTTTTGGAAACTGGCAGTAGACCTGGCTGAAAATAGGTAAGACTTTGTGGTCTCAGCACCAGCTGCTGTAGAGACTGATTTTTTATAGTTTTGGTGACTCTTTGCCGAAAAAGATCCAGAAAAATAGATCTTTATTCAGGCTCAAAATTGTTTTGGTAGATCTCTTTAGAAAACCTCTAGTTTTTTGAAAATTTCCCTTCGATCCTCATGGCATCGCAGGATTTGAAGTCTTAGCCCTACGAACTAATGTCTTTTTACTAACCTTATAGCTTTAATCACTTCTTATTACATCTTTAAGATCACTTATACCTCTTTTTTTCAATAATGAAATGTTTAATTAGCCATCCACGACTTTCATCTTCTGCTCCCCAATTAAGGTGTTTCTTGGACCTCAGCTAATTAAGAGAGAACATTCTAAAGTATATTGCACTTAATTTAATTGTTATCCTTAATTCCTCTATTTGCAGTGTCGACTTTTTCTCCCTCAAGAAAAATTCATAAAAATACCTCGATTGCCTAAAGTGGCGCTTTTTGTAGCGAGGTTCGTGTGAAAATAATTCTCAAGGAAAAAACCGATTTTTAAATTCTCACTATCAAGATTTTGAAAGATGGAATGTGTTGATATTTCAGTATATCAAGCTTTTCCCATTAATTTTAGAACTGGTACCGTGAGGACGAAATTATTCTGTAAAAAATCAATAACTTAGCATCAGTCTTACAAAATACCCAATCAAGCAGATAAATTACATTTTAGTTGAGATCGTCATTGCGAGTTTTACAAAATAACCTAATTTAGAGTTTGAATTTAATATATTCAACATATGTCTTCACAAAGAAAAAAGCAAACAGTCTGCTTCAAAAGCTGTCCTCCTTGTCGCAATTTAACGCGGTCATTTCACAAACAAGCTCATTGCTATAAAATATTACACAATTGTAACTTAAACTTTTTGGCTTCCTTTAAATCTCATTATTTGCCACGCAAATTATAATGCATTATCATTCCATTCGCTAAATTCGCTGAAAGGTTTAGACTTGTCGTTATTAGAAGACCCTCTGTTTTCGCGGTTCTGATAACAATTTTTAGATTAATAATCGAGGTCTTCAGAGCAGAAAATTATTTTCCGGTGGGAATTTGTGAGGGAAGCTATTCTCCCTTGGCAACTCCTTGCTAAGAAAATTCAATAACTGACTCTTAGAATCCAGAGTTCTATCGAATCTTATAAAAAATTTGGTATAAATTTTCTATTGGATAATCATTCTCCATCGGATCCCTGTTGAATGATACATGATACTGGCCCTACAGGAAGCAAGGTGAAGAAAATATTTTATTTGTCTTGGTATATCATATACTTTTTAGTTTGATCTGCGCGTTTTATTAAAAAACTAAATAAGAAGTTTTGATAATTAATTTAGGACCATGATTGAGAAAAGCATCTCCGTAGTCTGAAATCAGTTATTTAAACAGATTGCAGATTGAAGTTAATAAATAATTTAATTATTTTCTCAAGGGCAACACTCAAAGAATCTCTAGCCTGAGAAAAATATTGCGCATGTTAAACGAGATCCATGTCCTTACCCGATCAAAAAGTGAAGAAAAACTAATAAAATCAAACGTTTTGAGCCCAACACCAGTTAGAGATTATTCTGCTAATGTGTTGGATGAGATTACCGGGCTAAATAACCTGGAAGGAGAATTCTTCTCCAAAAATACTTTTGCTGTCCGAAAGCACCAAAGCTTCGGCATTCTCGGTCTCGAAGAAAAATGGTATGCAATAAAAAAACCTTTTCGCTTAATCTCACTCAATCCATCTCAGGCTTCAAAGACTTGAGGAGGTAGAAGACATTAAGCTTGCTCGTCGAAGAGACGCTGAACCCTTGAATTATGGAGAATTCGAAGAGAGTTCGAGCTATTCTGTATCGGAGATCCCTGTGAGGGTATCAAACCCAATAATTTATGATACTGCGTTCCACTCTGCAGAGCTGAAGAATACTAGCTCTGCTTTTCCCTACTACTGATAGAGGTTAAGATTCCTTATATTTTTAAAATAGGAGCAATCCTTTTTAGAATAAACTCCCAATCTAATTTTTTGCTCGAGAATCCTGAAATTAATAACGGAGGACCGAGCAAAGATTGGGCAGTAATTGATTCAAAATTTGGTATGTAATGCGGTTCGTATTATAGGTATATAGAACCAAATTTTTATTATATTTAAGTGTTGAGCTAGCAGCGTAATACAGTATGTACACAGTTTAACATACTATTAATTCTGTGCCTTTACAACGAATTTTTTCTTTATTAAATGGTTTTTTGCGAGGAGTTTGGGAACCGATCAGGGATAGCTGAGGAAAAAGAGCTGGAATGAACTCTCGAAACTGTTCGGATTTGTCTTTTTGTGCTGAGAGTGCCAAGTTTCAGAAATTAATATCAATGTGCCCAAGAGGAAATTTTTTCAAGATTTCGAAGCAGTGAGATATTTATTACTCAGGCTGCTGTCAAGAGGCTTTTGAATTGGATGGAATGGATGCGATATAATGGTAGAGAATTAATGATATTGATGGTGATGATTTTGGTGAACTCGCTTTAATATAAAATATTTTTTTTTGTTTCACTTTTTCAGTAAGATTTTTAGTCTCGAAAGAAAGGGATATAAATTTTTTTACTGAATTGGACTGGTGAAACTCAGCGAAAAAGGACGTTGAGAATTATTCTTGGTTATCTTTTCTTGTATTGAAGAATGTGAGAGGCATTTGGTAGGTACTAAAACTCATGTATTGCAATAAGTAATGTCGTTATACTCGTCTTAGGGGCTGCTATTGTTCAGGTAAATTTAAGGATGAAGCCAAGAACCCTTCTATAAGTAATCCTTCACAGGCGTGCTTAAAGAGGAATTAGAAAGGAAAGCAAAATTTTAGGAATCTTAGCGGAGAGATGAAACGCCGAGAAAATCTTCAAATGAACCTCCATTATATCCATTCATCGATTTCAAGTTCTCTCTTAATGCTGTTGTGATAGTTAATCATTTTCAAGTTCATTTTTAGTCGAGAAAAACAAAATCACATTAAATCGTGTCAAAATTGATATTATTTTTATATAGTACGATTAAATCTATTCTTTTTTGAGAATCGAAATAGTTAGTAATTGGTATATTCGAAGTTGCTTCACTTCGCATATAATAGTAAAAGTAATGCTCAAGGATATTTCACAATATTAATGTTAGAGTAATCTCTTGAAGACCTCTTACTCTTAGGATCGAAAGATGAGTGGTTCAGAGAATAATGAGACTTTTCAGGTTTTCCGCCGATGCTTTTCGTTCTATTTAATATGTTTATTAATAGAATTGGCACAAAGTTACCGAGCATGATGACTCTCATGTTGACTCTCAACGGGGCGTGGAGAAGCCTTTGTGTTAGTCGAGTTAAGGGCCTTTTCCAACAATTGTTTTGAAGGAATTTCTCTTCTTTTGAATACCCTATTGAAGGAATATACCGTTGGTTAATAAATCAAAATCATTAAATCAATTTACTCATAAAGGGATTTTTCTGCATGGCTTGGGATGATACTTTGGGCTTTCTGTAATTCCATATACCTATCAAAAAGCCATACTTGCTACGTTATTCAAATAAAAAAGCTACCTGAACACCCAACCAGCAAGGAAATCATGGAGCTTAGTCGCTTCTTCTTGTTTCCTCATCATCTCTTTTGAATGAGCTGTCTATTAATTGGCACACAAATCAGCTTGAATTTCAAATAGCAAAAAAAATACCTTTATCTCATCGTTTATTTTCTGCCAAGATTCGTTTTCTTTTTTAAGCGCATTTCTTGCTGCTATCTCAAGCTCTCTGTTCAGATCATTCAGCTTAGCCATTTGCTTCTTCTGCTCATTGAAAGCCTATCCCATAGTTTTATTCTTTCCATTCTCCCTGCCAAAAAAGATTACTTCTTTAATTTGTTCCGAACGAGTTTTTTCGACTCCCAATTCAGTCTGAATCAACAAAAGTTTATTCTCCAGTCGATCATTCTCATGCTTGAAATATTCCATTAAGTTCTGTTGAGCGCTGCTACTCAGTCCTTCATAGCTAACTGACGGTCTATGCGAAAAGCTTGCGATATAGTTCTTCAGCTTCAATATCATCGCGTTCTTTAAACTAATCATTTCCTTCGCTTCTTCTAAGCTGCTGGGCTCAATAGGCGCGTTTTTCAATTCTAAAGCATGCGAATTTGTTCCCCGCACCAAGAAAATATTTGAAAAATACCTGTATCAATCTCTCGGACGAATGCTGCTGAATCGGCCTCTTTAAATGTAAATTGCTGTTTCATTACAGACCCATGATGTCCAAAATTAACTCGAACTTCTATTTAATAAAAAAAGAATAGTAACAGCTCGAATAAGGATCAAATTACCTCTTCTTGGAGTCTCATCTAGTTGGTCATCAGTTTCAGAAAGCTTCTGCGAGCCACCTTGCCCTGAGTTCTTTCGAAGCAGTGCATTGCTCTTGGCCGGTGTCACAAAATTGACATCTGAAAAGGTATTTGGAGTTTGGCCTGTCCATCTATTTTGCTTTTAATCAATAATAGACTGGCTGGTAGATCTACTTGGATGTTCTACGGCCATCATGTTTGATAGTTCTGAGGATCCTTGCACGAGAGCCAACTTTTGGATTAGGGGATTTGAATCCTTCGATCGCTGATGGACCAGCCATTAGAATCGTTTCTCTGAGTTTGATGCTTTCTAATTCAACGTCTTCAACCCTAGGAAAGTGAAATAGGAGTTATTTTATCAGAAACTCATATTTTTTAAAAACCTTTTTCTGAGTTGCTCATGACTTATGCGTGCTTTATCAAGCACCTTGTCCAGGTTCAAGATATGTCTCTCTTGCATTTTTGTGTAGTAGGATTTTATTTTTGCTTTTCCATACTCGATAACCTGCTTCCACTCAAGCGCTGAAATCGTTCGTTCCAGATGTTGATTGATAATAAAAGCTCTGTGAAGGAACCACTTTGTAAGAATTAAAGAAATAAGTGCATTTACTGGAAAAGCTGCTGCTTCAAAACATAGATGATAAACTCAGCGGACATGTTATTCTGCTCTTCAAGGGCGTCCCTCAGCAACCCTCCACTGGATAATTTATTGAGCGCTGCCTGCACTGTATGAGGAATCTCTAAGCACTCTCTCAAATTCTATTTAAATGCCAGTATGTGTGTTAAGGAATCGCCTTAATAAAATAATAATAAAGCTTACATTTTCAGCGTTATTGAAAGCATGCTCCAGCTCTAATCCCGTTATAAAAGAGTCCCGATGCGTAAACGAGCTTTTCTTCCCTTGCATCGATCCTTTCTCTAACATCGACACTCTCTCCGAATGCGAATTTCGCGAATTTCTATCAAGAATCGATGCTTTCTCATCCGGAATCTTATCGTCTTCAATTATACTCCCTTCAATATCTTTTTCATTCTGCTTGCTCTCAACTGACCCTCCTTGGCCCTCCTCTGAAATGAGTCCTTTTATTAAAGGTAGGTTCTTGTTCGCGTTATTCTCGTTATTTTCGTTATAATTTGGATTCAGGAACGTCGTCTTAGGGACCTGGTCATAAAACGGCTCATAATTGAAGTTGTAGCTATGCTTGAAATAATCAGGCAGTTTAATTTCCTTGAATCGAATGTCATCAGTCATGAACTCTAGAAACCTTGTATTGACAAGTCTCGATTTCTCGCTGAGAAGCCTTTGAACTTCCTGATCGTCATTGTTTAACGCTTCGCTTATCGCGTTGATTTGTTTCTCAAGGACTTCAATAGTGACTCTCTGTAGCTCTAAATTATCGGTTTTCGACAAGACCTTCAGGTCGTAGAGGTCGTTCTGCTGCGTGAGAATGTTTATCTTCTTCTCGTTTTCCAGCAGCTGATTTTTCATCGTTACAATTTCTTCCTCTTGTTCTCTGAGCTTAGTGTCTTTATCACCAATATCTCTCTGAGCGTTCTCTAAATCTTTTTTCAGCTGGGCTATTTGAGTGTTCAGACTGTCGTTAATCGTTAGCAGTTCGAGATTAGTCTTATAGTAAGCATAGGAATTATAATCTTTCTTCTGATAGAGGCTTTCTATAAAACAAAAAAACATCGGTGAGAAAAGAGGAAAATAATCGATAGGCTTACTTGCTTCTTCTATTTTCATGCTAATTGCTTGGTTAACAGTCCCTTTGAAAAATTCTAGACTGGTGTTTATGATTTTCGACAGGCCCGCGTTATGGGCTTCTTGCAGCTCGATCTCTGTTTTATTCTGAGCGTACTCTTGTTTAATTTTCTCCATTCTATAATAAAAAAAATGAATGGATATTACAATTAATTGTTTTATCAAGCGAATTACGTTGCTTTAGGATCGAAGGTATCGAGCTGAACCTGCCGCTGGAGGTCTTCATACAAGTGGCTCTGTTCGATGAAGTGACCTGGGTGGATGAAGTGAGTCGATCTAAAAGGACTCTCCATTCCCATTCCCATCGGCTCAGCTCCCCCTTTGCCATCAGATTTAAACTTCGACCAATTTCGCAAAAAATCTGAACCTCCTGAAGTTGTTAATGCGAGAGGTATCATCCCTCCTGATTCCTTGTATTTCGAGAGCTCAATCTTGCACTCTTCAAGCTCTAGCTTCAGCCCTTCAATAACAGCCATCAATGCTGCTGGAGAGTTTTGGATGTTCATTTTAACATTGTTTTTTATCGTTTTCGCTCTGGCAGCAAATTTTAGCGTTGTTATCGTCTCCTCTTTATTTGATGAGTAAGGCGAGGCAGCAACGATTAATGTGGTTTTATAATTTCCTCCAAGAGATTCTTGCAAAATTCTCGTTAATTTGGAGTCACGATAGGGGATATGCTCATAGCCAGAGGTCAGCGCATGGATAACGAATCCTAAGCAGGAAAGTGATAAATTTATTTTCTTTGCTTCTTCGAGGGTTTCGCCTGTAGCTCCGGTCTTTCCTACCTTCTCAGAGCCTGCCAAATCAACTAAGTTGAGCCTTCCGCGTTTTTCTGCCTCGTTTGTGAATTTCTGAACAATTTCCATAATAAAAAGCGAATGGCTTCTCGAGCTGTAATTATTCATTCGAGTAGAGGCGACAGTCCTTTGCTTGTCACCGATTTCGAGTAGCTCCATGAGCTCTTCAGGGCTGCCGACGTCCTAGTGAAGGGAGTTATTATCAACGCAAGAGGGTTAATTTTCTTACTTCTTCAGTTATTCCTTCAACGTATATACCACGCCTCGGATTCTCTTTGATTTTGAGTTCTTCTTTCGTTTTATCTCCAACCATCTTGTCTCCAGCGAGCAGATCATATAAATTCTCCTTATAGATCTCTAGCATTGAGCATTTGATGGAAATGTCGACTTCCTCTTCCATGGAGTTGATATACTCAAAGATATGCTCGCTAATGAATTAAATCGACTAAATATTTTTGGAAATTCGCTGTTTTTACCTTGATCGTGGTATCAGCCCTTTAAGTTCAGGATCATGCATAGACCCATACATTGTATGCGTCTTTCCACTGCCTGTTTGCCCATAAGCGAATACTGTGCCATTATATCCATTAAGCACGTCTTCGATAGTCTCCTTCCCGCAAAAGTCATAGATCGCTGATTGAAGGCAGTCTGGTTTGAAAAAACGATCGAGAGTAAAAATCTGGTTTTCTGGCATGATTGCGCATGCATTTTCAGAAGGAAAGATCACGCATTCGTGCCCTACGCCATTCGCTTGCAGGTCCTTCTCCATTTGATTCATTGGTCGAACCCTCGCAACGACTTTCACGTTGCTGATCTTCGCTTTATTACTCGTGAAATCTCGCGCAAAAGCAACGCTAAACAATGAAAATTCTACTACTCACTGTCAAATCATCTAATTACCTTGCTGCAGGTCCTGCTCCCGTCGACGGTCTTAACGAGATATTCAAGGGGCCATCACTTCCTCCTAAAACTGCAGATGTATTCGCCAGATTCGTCTTCTGTTTCGCTGTTCCTTTAGACTGAGCTAATGCTAAATAAATATTGGTGTAGGCAGTTTCATGCTTAGAAGGTGAGTACCTTGTTGGACAATATCTTGCATCTTATCAAAGAAAAATTAAAAAGCTAATTGCGATAGAAAAGCTACCTTTGAAGGCATTCCAGGACTCGAATTGCTCGACATAGTTCCAACTAATGCTTTCACAGCTTTTTCTGAATTAGATAATAAATTAATGCAAAAATCCAGGAATTATGGAGACTTAGAGGCAATGTAGCTGTTTTCGGAGAAGTTAATTCTGATACCGAGCCAGACCTGCTTCTCTCCATTACCGGAGACTCATCATTTTTTTTCGGGATGAGTCTTTCGACACTTTTCCGGTTTTGTGATTGGGAATCGTTTAGTCTATTCGCAGCCGAATTTGGACCCGCATTCTGTTTTCCTCGATTTGAAGGAATAGCATTCAGTTGGCTTATATCATCATCTTTAGTTTCCACATTATTTATTCATTAAAATTATGCTTGATCAAAAGTCATTACTTTGCTCCTCTTGCCGACTATTGGGAGTTTTCTCTCTACTTATATTGTTTATCGGTTCTTCCAGATGTTGTGAGACTTTTAGAACTGAATTTTCTGCACTAGCAGGGTTAGCATCTCTAAGATCACTAATGAATTTTTGTAGGAGAAACGTGCTTACGGTTTGTCTGGGCTGTTCTTTGAGCTTGTGTCAGCGCCGCCTTTCGCATTAAAAGTATTTTTCCAGCTAAATGAAAATTTGTTAGTCTATGCGAAAGTATATGTGCTTGTACTTCAGTTTTATACCACCGCTTGTATTTTTCGTTCCAGAAAGAAGTTTGTTCATTGTAAAGCGTTTGTAAAATGTTTTGAGCAGTCAAGTAAAACTTTTATTTGAGAAATAAAAAAGTTATTGGTAAAGTTCTCAACTTCTTATTCTGTTGCACGAAGAATCTGTTTATTTAGTTCAAGCTACCCTCAAAATTGAAATATTGCCATTATACAGGCTTAATAATATATCCGTGTTCTTAAGCAGCACCTTACCGGACCATTCATTCATATTTCTGTTTGAATTAGTCGATGGTTGGAAAGAATTAATTTAAACCAGAGACGACGAATTCTCGCGTTTTCAACAATAAACGAGTAGCAAGAGCTGATACATCGATCTGGATGCTGGAAAAGGAAAAGAAATGAAAATAAATTCAAAATTGCATTTGAAACACGTCAAAAACTATTTCCGAATGATAAAATTTCAATAGTAACGTCAAATTAGATAATTTAACTTTAGACATCGAAAGTATGAGTCAAGGCCAACCTGACCGAGTATATATCTTTGCGGGAGAGAAGGTCACCCAGGAGTAAGATTATCATTTCAGAACTCTCTCTCATTCAGTTTTTCAACAGTTTTGTATCTCCTCGTTCCATGGGAAGCACTCTAGCAACAAGTAAAATTGAAATCCAGATCAAATTCGTTACATCATATTCATCACAGCTGGACCCAAAAGAGACCTAACAACAACCGGAAAGTCGACGGGATTCAAACGCACGATGGACCTGGATTCAGTAGCTGAGTCCCAGGAAATCAAGAAGAAAGAACCATCTCCATCGCGAAATCAAAATGAACGCAAAGACTTGGGAGAAAATTTTGTTCAGCTTCTCGTGGTAACAAACAGAATCTTGATGGCAGCTAACTCATTCGAATAAATTCAGCGAGAATATAAAAGAACCAGGCAACTTTCAACAACGGATCCGAATGTCCTTTATGATTTTTGGAAGTTATATAAGAAAGCCAGAGACGCAGTATGCCCTACATTTTCTAAGAAATTTACAATTGATAATTCGCTTGCCATTAGGACCAAGGCGGCAAATTAACACGCCTCAATTCTTCGAAAAATTTCGATCCTAACGTTTCAACGCAATCAAATGTAAGCTCTCTGAAGATATTTAGCCGCTTAAACTTTTCCTGCAGCAAAGCCAAAAGCAGAGAGATGCTCAATTCCTAACCAATCAAAATGAAGCTGATGTGCTCTATACTTTGATCGAGCGCACTGAAGATATCAAGCGTGAGGAAAACATGAAGAAATTTATCTTGCAGAAAGCCAATGAGATCAGGGTACAAAAAGAGCAAAACCAAAAGAAAAAGACGTTGACGAAAGAAACCCAAGAGAGGTTATACAAAGCGCCGGAGAGTTCCCTTAGAAAAGAGAAAGCAGCCCCTGAGAACTTTAAAGACAGAGAAAGCCGAGAATTTGTTCAGAGGCTAACAAATCATTACAAAATCGAAAAGCCTCGTGATAAAGGCTATGCGGATCCTGCGTTACTGCTGGAGCATTGGAGAGCTATTCCAGACAAGGTAATTCGAGGATTTTAGCTAGTAACTCATAAATATTACCTTTAGAATAATCAACGGCTTCAAGTTACGGAAGAGCAAGCTGATGAATATATCAATCATCACATTGACAAAAAGCTTGAAAAGGTGGATAGTATGAGAGAAGCTAAGTATGGTTACTCCTCAGAGAATCCAAATGAACTATCGTCATATTATCGAAAGGAGTTGAAGGTATTTGCTTGAGAGATGAGTTAAGTAAAGCTGATTTTTCATTCAAAAAACAGGAGGAAGAAAAACAGCGAAATGAAATTGAGATCGACGATAAGCTCGTGGACATTATGTTCACGACTTACTGTGAGAGAAAGCGTAAAAGGCTTGATGAGGAAAAGAAGGACAAAGAAGCTGAGGAACTAAAGCAAAAAATGGCGAAAGAACTGCTCAAAACTAAGGTTCTCAAAGGAGAGGTTGGGAAGACTCACATCGATGAACTTGCCAAGCCGAAAGATCGTCTCGTGGTTGGAAAAGCTCTCATGAATATGGCTAAGATGTTCCCGGATGACAAAATCCTCAAGAAACTTTTGATCCACGAATTCCATGAGAAAAAACTCGCAAAGTACCCTGAAGAATACGATATCTATGATTCCGAGGAAGAAAAGGAAATCAAATGCAGAGATCAGCCTAAAGAGCCTTACAAAACCGCAGCTCAAGAGAAGCGAAAATTTTTGACGCTGTCGGATCTGAGCAAGCCTCAACGCGAAAGAGAGAAGGAGATTACTGAGCCTTTCTACGCCCAACTCGAGAAATTTTACCTCGAAACGAACAAAAAGCATGAGAAAGGAAAGGAGGATTCAAAGGAAACTGAAAGGCAGGACAGGCTGCTTGATAGGTTTATCCTAAAGAACGTGAGAGACTTCCTCGAGATGCGAAAGAAAAGACTCGAGCAGAAAGTTTCCACGTTAAAAGAATTCTTAGTTCGCTGCTATAAAGAAATGAAGTCTCTGCATCCTCAAGCTACCAAGAGACGGTTCCCGCATATTACCTATGGATACTCAAAACGCTTGAAAGGTAAACTACTTTAATAGATTTTTCTAATAAGCTTAATAGTTAACTCGTATCCTATCGAATTCAAAAGATATTTCTTCTTCTTGCTGAGGTCGTTTGCTAGAAGTGGAAAACTAGAGCAAGGAAAGAAACTCCTGCCGTTCTGGGCTCCGCCTTCATCAGGGGCAACAAAGCATGGGCTTGATCGAATTGTGAATGCTACTCATAATAAAAAAGTTGTAGAGTTGTCCCGCGAGGTCATGGTTCATAAGGTCGAATCAAACCTTGACGAGAAGAAAGCGTGGGATAAGAAGGAGTACTATGAGCAGCGACTGAAGTTCCTGATGACGTTTGATGAGGCTGTGAACTGCACGTTTTATCCAAAGACAGGCAGTAACATTCCTAAGAAATACAAGGCGCAGATCCTGAAAGAGTACCCGTCATGGGCTAACGAAATGATGACTTCGAAAGCTAACAGTTTTAATGAATGGGTGCAGAGAATGGGAGATAATTTCCTCAAACGATTCCCTTTGCTATATAAATACGGAAAGTTTAATAAAGCGAAATTCTATTTGCGAAAAGACCAGTATATCAAGGCATACAAGGAGCTTCATGAAGCGTTCAATATACCTTCGATAAAGAAGGAATTCGAGAGCGGATATGACCCTCAAAAGTAATAGAATTTAGAGAAATAAAAGAGACAATTTATAACATTTATAGGGAGAAAGATTCAATGTTCAGCAGACAGAACCTGAAACTTGAAGAAAAAGAGATGCCGCAAGAGGACTTTGATGATGAGGCAAACAAGCGGTTCCTTGAGGAGGTGTATAGCATGATGAAGGTAAGCGCTAATTGACATTTTTGTGGGAATTTTCATTAAAAAAATTAGTTTTTGGAGTTCAAAGAGAAAGACCTTAAAGGACAAATAAAGGCCTATCAGAGCCAATTAGAGCATGAGAATAGAAAAACCAAAGCTCAAACGCAAGGACAGGCTGGTGTGGGCACTGTTCAGCTCAGGAAACACGACAAAATCCGAAGTGTCATGTTTCCGTTTAAAGACGACCCTCTTGGCGTCACCAAATACGGGGCAAAAACAGATGACGTGGCTTACCGAGTATTCGACCTCCGCTTCGAGTAATAACTTATCAGAATCTGGACTATTACTAAAAATATATTATCTAATTCATTAGGAGAGAAGTCAAAGCGCGTAGGAAAATGCTTCAGACGGTTATTGACAATTTGAACAAGCAGGTCGAAAAGGATCCAGAAGGGTCGGCATGGAATCCTGGTGGAAGCAAAGTGATTCAGCGAACAAGCAAGCGACTTGAAATGTACCGTAAGTTAGCGAAGAAGAAATACCTGGAGCGCGTGAAACAAAAGAGCATGGAACTGAAGATCAAACAATTGCATGAGGGCGATGAAAAACTCAATAGGAAGATGGGTTTGTACCGAAAAGCTAACGTGTTCTATTCTAAAGAGATGTACAATGATGCCTTCAAAGCAATTGTCAAGGCGGTAGAGATCGTTAAGCGTGAATATGAGGAAAAAGAAGAGAAAGATTCGAAAAAAGCTGGATTCTGGAGAAGAAAACTTGGCCTGCCACCTGGTAATCAGCTTCCTTTTTGATAGTAAATCTTATCAAAATCACTCTCAGGTACCACAGTAACATATGAGCAATTGCTTGCACCAGAAGAAGGAGCAGACACAGCAAGATCAGAAGATGATGGTACGCGTGCTAAGCTTTGGATTCTGGCTGAAAAAACTGGTCTGTTGGGCAGAAAGCCGGTTGATGTGAACTCGTTCTTGAACTACCAAATCGAGCAAACGTATAAGAAGATTGAAAGGGCTTTGAAGAACAAAGTTAGAGATGTTGAGATATTGAGACAGACGCTTGAAAAGCTTGAAGAGCAGGAGCCAGAGGAGAATGAAGATCCTTTCGAACTTGAAAAAAAGATTAATAGAATGAATCAAGCTATTGAAGTTAGACAGAAGAAGGTAGCAGAAGGAAATCCACCGTTGGCTTGGCATCCTAATGGCGCCCAAGAAGCCATATTGAGTAATGATAAAAATTTTAATTGTGAGAGACTAATTTTGTAATTTAGAAATTGAAGACTATGATCAAGTGACGCTGAAAAAGCAGCTAATGCGAAATCCAGAGAGAGCTAAGAAGAAGATGGAGAAGACTGATCCGCTGCAGAGCAAGTTCTTTGAGAAGGATCTAGATGAGCTCTCGAGAATGCCAATTGATCGTTCTTAAGAAAATGGATTTTTTGAATGATGGTGGAGGGGATTGAACTATCGCAGCCAGTTTTTGAAAAATTAACTATAAAGTACTTGTGATTTGCGTTTTAATAAACAGAGATTGGCCTTCATGAATAAATTTTTAAGATAAACGTTAACATAAGCTTTTGAATGAAAATAGATGATGAATCTAAAGATTGATAAATTCTGCGAAAAAATGAATTCAATCATTTTGATGAAAGAAACATATGTTTTGATCTCAAGTGTTAATTCTAAGTAACGGTTTCTATGGAGTAGGGGTTTTGGGGTTTTGGGGTTTGGGGTTTTGGGGAAAG
>JADMIO012962370.1_pt1 | contig 83726 bp, 66 predicted proteins | sample 8958161 | NCBI WGS metagenome assembly JADMIO01 (sample SAMN16585339, study PRJNA669376) | soil metagenome | isolation source: Crop rotation soil | place: USA: Cullars Rotation, Alabama | collected 2011 | reverse complement strand
CTGGGACCACGGTCCCACTCGTATCGTCGGTCTGATTATTAGTCTGGGACCACGGTCCCACTCGTATCGTCGGTCTGATTATTAGTCTGGGACCACGGTCCCACTCGTATCGTCGGTCTGATTATTAGTCTGGGACCACGGTCCCACTCGTATCGTCGGTCTGATTATTAGTCTGGGACCACGGTCCCACTCGTATCGTCGGTCTGATTATTAGTCTGGGACCACGGTCCCACTCGTGTTGTCGGTCTGATTATCGGTCTGGGACCACGGTCCCACTTGTATTGTCGATCAGACTATCAGCGTGAGACTACGATTCCATCAATGCCTGTCAAGGGCAAGTATTGACATTCGTCGTAACCTGTAGAACGGAGTAACCTCGGTGTGCGGTTGTATGCCTGCTGTGGATTGCTGCTGTGTCCTGCTTATCCACAACATTTTGCGCACGGTTATGTGGACAAAATACCTGGTTACCCAGGCCGTGCCGGCACGTTAACCGGGCTGCATCCGATGCAAGTGTGTCGCTGTCGACGAGCTCGCGAGCTCGGACATGAGGTTGCCCCGTATTCAGTGTCGCTGATTTGTATTGTCTGAAGTTGCTTTTACGTTAAGTTGATGCAGATCAATTAATACGATACCTGCGTCATAATTGATTATTTGACGTGGTTTGATGGCCTCCACGCACGTTGTGATATGTAGATGATAATCATTATCACTTTACGGGTCCTTTCCGGTGATCCGACAGGTTACGGGGCGGCGACCTCGCGGGTTTTCGCTATTTATGAAAATTTTCCGGTTTAAGGCGTTTCCGTTCTTCTTCGTCATAACTTAATGTTTTTATTTAAAATACCCTCTGAAAAGAAAGGAAACGACAGGTGCTGAAAGCGAGCTTTTTGGCCTCTGTCGTTTCCTTTCTCTGTTTTTGTCCGTGGAATGAACAATGGAAGTCCGAGCTCATCGCTAATAACTTCGTATAGCATACATTATACGAAGTTATATTCGATGCGGCCGATCTAGCAGAAAGTCAAAAGCCTCCGACCGGAGGCTTTTAACTTCTGTCACCTAGGTTACGCCCCGCCCTGCCACTCATCGCAGTACTGTTGTAATTCATTAAGCATTCTGCCGACATGGAAGCCATCACAAACGGCATGATGAACCTGAATCGCCAGCGGCATCAGCACCTTGTCGCCTTGCGTATAATATTTGCCCATGGTGAAAACGGGGGCGAAGAAGTTGTCCATATTGGCCACGTTTAAATCAAAACTGGTGAAACTCACCCAGGGATTGGCTGAGACGAAAAACATATTCTCAATAAACCCTTTAGGGAAATAGGCCAGGTTTTCACCGTAACACGCCACATCTTGCGAATATATGTGTAGAAACTGCCGGAAATCGTCGTGGTATTCACTCCAGAGCGATGAAAACGTTTCAGTTTGCTCATGGAAAACGGTGTAACAAGGGTGAACACTATCCCATATCACCAGCTCACCGTCTTTCATTGCCATACGAAATTCCGGATGAGCATTCATCAGGCGGGCAAGAATGTGAATAAAGGCCGGATAAAACTTGTGCTTATTTTTCTTTACGGTCTTTAAAAAGGCCGTAATATCCAGCTGAACGGTCTGGTTATAGGTACATTGAGCAACTGACTGAAATGCCTCAAAATGTTCTTTACGATGCCATTGGGATATATCAACGGTGGTATATCCAGTGATTTTTTTCTCCATTTTAGCTTCCTTAGCTCCTGAAAATCTCGATAACTCAAAAAATACGCCCGGTAGTGATCTTATTTCATTATGGTGAAAGTTGGAACCTCTTACGTGCCGATCAGATTAAAACGAAAGGCCCAGTCTTTCGACTGAGCCTTTCGTTTTATTTGACCATGTTGGTATGATTTAAATTAATACGACTCACTATAGGGTCAGTGCGGCCGCGACTTCAAGTCACGTGAATTCCAAGCTTCGGATCCCACTGTGCTGGAAAGCGGACATGCGGCGGGCGCTGCCCGATCGACCCGGGGGCCATTGATGGGAGGTCTCATGATGCTTTTGATAGCTGCAGCCATGGGAGTGGGCGCTCTGAATCAGCGCCATGCCCCGCCGCAGACCGACGCGCCGCCACGGGTCGTCAGGACCAGCCCGGCGGCCGGCGCGGTCATCCCGCCGGGGCCGTTCCTGCTCACGGTCACCTTTGACCAACCGATGACGGACGGCAGCTATTCCTACACGCAGATGTCGCCGGAGACTTTTCCGGATTGCACAATGAAGCCGGAGCTGTCGAAGGATGCACGCACCTTCACCGTCCGCTGCAGGGCGGCGGCAGGGCGGAATTACGAAATCTGGTTCAATCGGCAGCCTTACATGAACTTTCGCGGCCTGAACGGAGTCTCGTCGGAGCCGTACCGATTGCTTTTCCGAACGCGCGGTCGCTGAAACGCAAAAGCCGCCGGGGTTGCCGGCGGCTTAGCGGGGCTCGGCCATCGCGCCGGTCTTCACATGAAGACCGTGGCGACGACGAGCACCTGGGCGGCAAGGGCGACAAGCCCGGCCGTCGCGGTCTCGACGATACGCATTTCATTCTTCCTTGTTCAGCGGGAGCCGTTTCGCTCCCGGAACGCGCATTTAGCGTAGGCACGCCAATTCTCAACTGCAAAGATAGACAATAGTAGATGCAGAAACTGCATCTGGCGTCATTGCGAGGAGCTAAGCGACGCGGCAATCCAGTGCGGCGCACGTGACGAACGCTGAAACTGGATTGCTCGCTTCGCTCGCAATGACGGGTGTGGTGCGCGGCCTTCTCCTGTTCGGCTCGTACCGCTAAGCCGCTTCAATGCCGAAAGCGCGTGCCGATCAATTGCTCGTGGACCGCGGCCTCGCGGAGACACGGGCGAAGGCGCAGGCTTTGATCCTCGCTGGGCTCGTCTTCTCCGGGGAGCGGAAGATCGGCAAAGCCGGGCAGGCGCTGGCCGAGGATGCGCCGCTTGAGGTGCGGGGGAAAGAGCATCCGTGGGTGTCGCGGGGCGGGATGAAGCTGGCTCACGCGCTCGATCATTTCGGCTGGGACGTGACGCGGGCGGTGGCGCTCGATGTCGGCTCCTCGACCGGCGGGTTCACCGATGTCCTGCTCCAGCGCGGGGCGGCGAAGGTGTTCGCGGTCGACGTCGGCACCAACCAGCTCGCCTGGAAGCTCAGACAGGATCCGCGGGTGATCGTCCACGAGCAGACCAATGCCCGCTACCTCACCGACGAGGTCGTGACCGAACCGGTCGACATCATCGTCTGCGATGCGAGCTTCATCTCGCTCGCCAAGGTGCTCCACAAGGCGCTCGATTTCGCCAGGCCCGGCGGCCGCCTCGTCGCGCTCGTGAAGCCGCAATTCGAGGCGGAGCGGGGCGAGATCGGCAAGGGCGGCGTGGTGCGCGATCCCGAGGTGCACCGCCGCGTCTGCGATGCTGCGGCGGCTTGGATGACATCGCGCGGCTGGACCGTGGAGGGCGTCGAGCAGAGCCCGATCACCGGTCCCGAGGGCAATGTCGAGTTCCTGCTCGCCGCGCGAAAGGCTTGATCCGCTCCCGCCGCCCCGGCTAGCGAAACGAATGACCCAGATCGCCTCCCGCGCGCAGCTGCGCATGTCCTATCTGCGCTGGGCCCTCGTCACCGTCCCCCTCATCCTGCTGCTCGGCACCTTCTCGGGCCTCGCCTCCAACTCCGGTTATTCGAACGGCTGGTTCGCGGGGCTGATGAAGCCGAGCTTCATGCCGCCCGCCTGGGCTTTCCCGGTGGCGTGGACGATCCTCTACATCTGTCTCGGCCTCGCCGTCGCTTTGATCCTCCACGCCCGCGGCGCCCGTGGCCGGCCGCTCGCTCTCGCCCTTTTCGTGGTCCAGCTCCTGCTCAACTACAGCTGGTCGCCACTCTTCTTCGGCGCGCACAAGGTGAGCCTCGCTTTCTGGGTGATCGTGGCGATGTTCCTCATCGCCGCCGCGACCGCCTTTCTCTTCTTCCGCATCCGCCGCGCGGCCGGGCTGCTGATGCTCCCTTATCTCGCCTGGCTGCTCTTCGCGGGGGCGCTCAACCATGCGGTCGCGACGCTCAATCCGGATGCGGAGCTTGCAGTGCCGGCTTCCGGCACCGATATCCCGCTCTAACATTTGCTGTCCGAGGAGGACGAAGATGCAGTCCGAAAACCGTCTGTTCGACGATTTCGTCAAGGTGATGAACGGCGCCGCCGGCACGCTCGCCGGCATGACCCGCGAGGCGGAGGGCGCGTTTCGCGAGCGCATGCGCGAATGGATCGGCGGGCTCGACATGGTGAGCCGCGACGAGTTTGAGGCGGTGAAGGCGATCGCCGTCGCCGCCCGCGAGGAGAACCAGGCGCTGAAGATCCGGCTCGATGCGCTCGAGGCGGCGGCCGCCAAACCCGCGGCGGCCAGGCCCAAGAAATCCACAACTTCCGCGCCGCCGGAGGCTTAATCCACAACATAATGTATGTGGTTTCGGCCGCTCCCCTTGCGCTTTAGGGGTGCGCCGGGCAGATTCGTCCGCGAACAAACGCGGGCCGGGGACGCGAAATGAACGTCGATGAGTATGAGCTGGAGAGGGAGACGAGTGCTCCCATCGACATGCTCGAACATTATTTCAGCGCTCATAACTGGACTTATGAACGCGGCGGCGACGAAGAGATCGTCGCCAACTTCCAGGGCAGCTGGGCGCAATATGAGCTGCGCGCCGTCTGGCGGGAGGAGGACCAGGTCCTCCAGTTCCTCGCGCTGCCGGACATTCGGGTGGCCGCCGACAAGCGCGCGCAGGTCTATGAGACGATCGGCCTCGTCAACGAGCAGCTCTGGCTCGGCCATTTCGAGCTTTGGAGCAATAGCGGCCTCGTCCTCTTTCGCCACGCGGCCCTGCTCGAGGGCGAGGAAGGCGGCGTCCTCTCGCTGCAGCAGGCCGAGACCCTGGTCGAGACCTCGATCGAGGAGTGCGAGCGCTTCTACCCAGTCTTCCAGTTCGTCCTCTGGGCCGGCAAAACGCCGCAGGAAGCCATCGCCGCAGCTTTGATCGAGACCCAGGGCGAGGCATAGGGCTTTCCCGTCGTCCCAGCGAAAGCTGGGATCCCAGAGAGAGTTCGCACGAAGCCTGTGCAAAGGCGCTGCACGAACGCTGTACTCTTCACCCGCTGGGGTCCCAGCTTTCGCTGGGATGACGGTCTCGCTCTTAGCCTTCCACCGCGGAAATCTGCTCGAAAAGATCCTCCCACATCGGGTTGTGCGCCTGGATCAGCTCCAGCTTCCACACGCGCAGCCACGCCTTCAGCGCTTTCTCGCGCCGGATCGCGTCGTCGATGCTGTCGTGCGGCTCCGCATAGACGAGACGGGTGCAGTGATGGCGGCGGGTGAAGGCCCCGCCTTCGCCGGCGCGATGCTGCGCGATCCGCTGCGCGAGATCGCCCGTCACGCCGATGTAGAGCACCCCGTGCGGCTTGTTGCAGAGGATGTAGACCCAACCGCCGGGCATGCGCACAGGCTGACGCATGGCGTTCGAAACTTCAACGTCGTCCCGGCGAAAAGCTCGGACCCCAGCGAGAGTTCGCACCTGAGACTGGAGCCGCACCCTCCAAATCTGTAAGCGCCCTTCTTCTCTGGGACCCCAGCTTTCGCTGGGGTGACGTGCACTGGAATCCGCTGATGAACACCCTCCTTCCCGGCCCCCTGTTCCTCATCGGCTGCGGCAACATGGCCGGGGCGATGCTGAAGGGATGGCTCGATGCGGGCGCCGATCCGTCCGAGATCACGGTCGTGCGGCCGAGCGGCAAGCCGGTGGGGAACGGGGTGCGCGTACTCACCGCGCTGCCGGAGGATGAGGTGCCGGCGCTCGTCCTGCTGGGGGTCAAGCCGCAGAAGCTGGATGAGGTGGCGCCCGTGCTCGCGCCGGTGCTGGCGCCGGAGACGATCCTGGTCTCCATCCTGGCCGGGGTCGAGGTGGCGGCGCTTCGCCAGCGCTTCCCGGCGCCGCGCACCATCGTACGGGCCATGCCGAACACGCCCGTGGCGCTCCGCAAGGGCGTCGTCGGGCTGTTCGCGGGCAACGACGCGGATGCATCTGCCCGGCAGATCGTGGAGCGGCTGATGGCGGCGCTCGGCCATGTCGAATGGATCGACGACGAGGCTCTCTTCGCCCTGGCCGGCCACCTGACCGCCGCCGCGCCCGCCTTCCTGTTCCGCTTCATCGACGCTCTCGCCGAAGCCGCAGCCTCGCTCGGCTTGCCCGAGGACCAGGCGCGCCGCCTCGCCATCCATATGGCCGAAGGCGCCTCGGCGCTCGCCGCCGCGTCCGACATGCCGCCGGCCGAGCTCGCCCGCCGCGTCGCCAGCCCGGGCGGCACGACCGAGGCCGGGCTCAAGATGCTCGACGCCGATCGGGGCCTGAAGCCGCTCATCCTGCGCACGCTCGATGCCTCCCGCCGCCGCGGCATCGAAATGGCCGAGGCCGCGCGCGGCCGCGATTCCTGAACGTTTAAAGCAGCTTTCGCCGCGCCGCGCGCTCGGCTAATCTGGGCGAGAGGCGGGAGCGCGTGTCGGCTCCCGCGGGGGAGAAGGGGGCTTTTCATGAAAATCCAGATGCTCGCGCGCGCGGCCGTCGCCGCTCTGCTCATTGCTACCGTCGGTGCGCCGGCGCCGGCCCAGATTGGCGGCCTCGGCCGAGCGCTCGGCCGCATCACGCAGAGCGCGCCCATCCCCAACGTGCTCGGCGGGAATCAGCCGATCTCGACCAGTCTGCCGGACGCCAAATGGGGCGATGCGAGCAAGGACGGCTTCACCCCGCGCGAGCCGATGCGCTCGCTGATGACGCTCCAGCGCACGCCCAACGGCGGCTTCGTCCTGCAGCCGGGCTATTATACCTTCCACGACCAATCCTATTGCCTCCACGCCGGCACGCATGGGCCGGGCGGCGGCGACGGCTATCTCTATGCGCCGCCCAAGGGCTCGGCCCAGGATGCGGTGATGACCATCGTCCGCAACTCGGTGAACCATCCCGAGATCGATCAGCATCTGATCCAGACCCTGCTCTGGGCGATCGTGGCCCGCGCCAAGTTCGAGGATCTCTCGACCGAGCATAAGGCGGTCGCCGCGCGCCTGCTGACCCCGCGCCAGCTTGCAGCGCTGAATCGCAGCGCGCTCGACATCGTCAGCGGCTCGGGCCTGCCGATCAACATGCCCGCGCCGCTGCGCAAGATCGCCGAGGCGGAAGCCAATCTCCGGCGGGCGCTGACCACCGGCGGCTCCTATGCCGACCTGGAGCGGCTGGCCGTCCTCAGCGGCAACGCGCCGATGGGCCCCGGCAGCCAGGAAATTCCGCGCGGCCGCTGGAGCGCGCACCCCGACGGCTATTACATCCGCTACCTGCCCGAATCCTATACCAACACGGTGGTCGAAATCTGGGTGCCGCAGGGCAGCCCCGCCGTCGGCAAGGAGTATGACCCGGCGACGCATATCGCCGTGCCGGGCAATACGGCGCGGCAGCGGCTGATCCAGTCGGGACGCCCGTACGGGCGCAGCTGAGGCTGAAGCGGCCGGCCGCTTGAACCGGATCCTGTTCTGACCGACACTCCCCTTCCTTATCGGAGGGGAGACATCATGCGTTCGTCGGTCCTCGTTGCGGCGGCTGGGGCCGCCCTGCTCGCCGCGGCCGCTTTCGGCCAGCCGGCTCCGCCGCCCGGCCGCGGGACCATCCTGGATGCCTCAGCGGCTCAGGCGATCATCCTCGGTTGCGCACGCCATGCGGAGGCGAAGCGCCAGAGCCATGCGATCGTGGTCGTCGACGCCGGCGGCGGCGAGATCGCGGCGCTCCGCATGAACGGCAACGGGCGCGGTATCATGGATTTCGCCCGCACCAAGGCAGAGGCAGTCGCTGCCTGGGGCTTCTCCACCGCCGCCATGGCGGCCTCGGCCCGCGACACGCCCGGTTTCGCGCAGGCGCCGCACGTCGTCACCGTCCCCGGCGGCATCCCGATCTTTTCCGCCGACGGCCGAACCTTCCTCGGCGCCGCCGGCGCATCGGGCGAGGCGCCCGCGGACGACGAGGCTTGCGTGACGGCGGGTGTGGAGGGGGCAGGTTTCACGCCGAGGCGGGGTTAGTTGTTCCTCCGTCATTGCGAGCGGAGCGATGCAATCCAGTGCCCCGTTCGGCGGCAACGCCGAGCTGGATTGCCGGCTCGCTGCGCTCCTCGCAATGAGGGACGAGGTGTAGGGGCGCGGTCCCCAGATTGACCCGCACCCCACCTGCGTCCTATCGGCCTCGCATCACCGCCGAGGACAGCATGACCGACCAGCGCAGCTATGACGATCGCGACGGCTTCATCTGGCTGGACGGCAAGCTGGTGCCGTGGCGCGAGGCGAACGTCCATGTCCTCACCCACGCCCTCCATTATGCCTCCTCGGTCTTCGAGGGGCAGCGCGCCTATGGCGGCGAGGTGTTCCGGCTTACGGACCACAGCCGCCGGCTGAAGCGGTCGGGCGAGCTGCTCGACTTTGAGATCCCGTACAGCGTCGAGAAGATCGACCAGGCCTGCCGCGACGTGCTCGCGGCCAACAAGCTCCAGGACGCCTACATGCGTCCGCTCGCCTGGCGCGGGTCGGAACAGATGGGCGTCTCAGGGCAGAAGGCGAAGATCCACCTCGCCATCGCCTGCTGGTACTGGGGCGCCTATTTCGGCGAGGAGGCGCTGATGAAGGGCCTCCGGCTCGAAATCTCGCCCTGGCGCCGCCCCGCCCCTTACACCGCGCCGACCGAGTCCAAGGCGTCCGGCCTCTACATGATCTGCACGCTCGCCCGGCACCAGGCGCAGGCCAAGGGCTATGACGACGCGATGATGTTCGACTGGCGCGGGCAGGTGGCGGAAGGGACGGGGGCCAACGCCTTCTTCGTCCGCGACGGCGTGCTCCACACGCCGACGCCGGACTGTTTTCTGAATGGCATCACCCGCCAGACCGTAATCGAGCTGGCGAAGAAGCGCGGCATCGAGGTGCAGGAGCGGGCGATCTGGCCGGAGGAACTCGAGAGCTTCGAGCAGATGTTCCTGACCGGCAGCGCCGCCGAGGTGACTCCGGTCTCCGAAGTCGGCCCCTGGCGGTTCGAGGTCGGCGAGATGACCCGCATGCTGCGCAAGGATTATCTCGACCTGGTGAACCGGCGGGTGTCGAACACCTAAGCGGCCGGAAATCCTCCCTTCCCCGTAGGGCGCGGGCCGCTATAAGGCCCCGGCCCACGGGCTGCTGGGGCGTCGCCAAGCGGTAAGGCACCGGTTTTTGGTACCGGCATTCGCAGGTTCGAATCCTGCCGCCCCAGCCAACCGAATTCTCATGATTCGGTCCTGGCGAGCCTTTACCTTGATGTCCGGTAAAGTGGGCCATTCATGTCAGCTGCTCTAGTGGAATTCGGTGACTAGCGACGTTGATGGGTTGCGCGGACGACCGACGGACGGCGAGGCCTAAGCGATGTACGGCTGTCGGCGCGTCTTCCCAAACTTGCCACTCCGACGCCGCTTCCACCCACGCGGGCTGCATTTTCAATGTCGAGGGTTCCAAAGTGAACGCGAACTCTTGCAGTGGCACCGCAAGTCCGGTGCCGATGGCCTTCACCATGGCTTCCTTCAGCGTCCAGAGACGGAAAAATATTTCGGTCCGCCGTTGTAATGGAGCTCCAACGATCAGTTCATGTTCCGAAGCGGCAAAATATTGCCGCGCCAGCGTCTCGATATCGACGCTGCGGTCCATCGCTTCGACATCCACCCCCACCAGGTGACCGCGGCAAATGGCGCAAACGGCCATCCCGCTTGTATGAGAAAGATTGAAATGGATATCGTGCTCGAAAGGGCCGTCGAGTTCTGGCTTTCCGTGAGCATTGGTGCGAAACCGAATCGCGCTTTTCTCAAATATCAGCCCTAGCGCGTGCCGAAGCAGCGCGTGCGCGGCGACGAAAACCGATCGGTCCCTTTCGAAGACGAAACGGGCCGCGCGGGTCTGCTCGTCGGGGCTTAGTTTCGCGTTCAGGCGGGTGATTATCGGGGGGGAGGGCGATGGCACCTCGGTCCAGTAGAGTAAAACCTCGCCTGGTCCGGGTTCGGTCTTAAAGCGGGTCGTTCCCATCCAAAACGTCCCTTCGTCCGCAACGCACCACATCTACATCGGCAGCCAGGCAAGATCCGTGGGGCGTCTTGGCCCCTTTTTGCCCGTGCACCGAGTTCTCGTCGCTCAATTGCTTGCTTGGATGTGGGAGTGTTGGAGCGGAGCGCGGTTCGCCGGACCTTCAGTCCAGGCTATAGGCGGCCTCATCCGGCATTTGCTCGACCTCCGCGAGCAGGCGAGCGATTTGATCGTCTCCCCGTTTCTCCAGCATGGCTTCAACCGTCGCAAGGGCCAGCGCTTCGATCGTGGGGTTATCGAACATGAGGCGGACGGGCAGTTCGGCCCCAAACTCATCCCTGATCCGAGAAATGACGCGCGTGGCCAACAATGAATGCCCCCCCAGCTCAAAGAAATTATCTTTAACACCAACGTTCTGCACCTGAAGGATCTCACTCCACAGGCGTGCCAGCGCAATTTCGACGGGCGTCCTGGGGACCGCGCCGGTGATGGAATGGGACGGTTCCTCTTGCGGGTCGGGCAGGTTGCTTCGACTAAGCTTGCCGCTTGGCGTAAGCGGCAGCGATCCCATGATGACATATGTCGCCGGAATCATTTGTTCGGGCAAAATGGCTCGCAGATGCGCCCGCAGGTCCTCCGTGGACACAGGCGATTCGGGATCGGCCTGAATGTAGCCGAACAGACGAAGCTCCCCGCGGCTTTCGCGCGCAATCACGACGGCTTCGCGGACCGAAGGATGCGTCCGTAGCGCCACTTCAATCTCGCCAAGCTCGACGCGAAAACCGCGAATCTTGACCTGCTGGTCCGACCGTCCGAGGAATTCAAGCTCTCCGTTCGCGATATAGCGCGCGCGGTCGCCTGTCCGATACAATCGTCCCCCTCCCGCGCTTTGCCCATCCGGGACGAAACGCTCGGCCGTCAGGGCGCGCTGTTCCAGATAGCCGTGCGCCAGTGCGGAACCGCCAATGCAAAGCTCGCCCGGAACACCGATCGGGCAAAGCTGTCCATGCGAGTCAAGGATCTGGATCACCGCATTGGGCAGCGCCCGGCCAATCGACGGGCGCGCCGGCCAGTCGCTCGCTGCGCCGGTCAGCCTGAGCTCGGTCACGACATGAGACTCGGTAGGTCCGTATTGATTATACAGATCCGCACCGAGCCGAGTGATCATCGCCGCGATCTGGGGCGTGATCTGGAGCTGTTCACCGGCCGTTATGAGCTCCGTCAACGACTCAGGAAGCGCGTCAACATGTCGAGCGTGCTCTGCCAGTTGCTGGAGCGCGACATAAGGAAGGAAGAGCCTGCGCACATCTTCCTGACGCAGCAATTTCCATAGAGCGGGCGGATCCCTGCGCTGCTCCTCGGTTATCAGGACGAGCGTTCCGCCGGCGCCCAACGTCGAGAATATCTCCTGAAACGAGACGTCGAAGCTCAACGAGGCGAATTGTAAGGTTGCCGCAGCCGTCGGCAGTGCGGACCGGGCGATTTGCCAGCGGATCAAAGATGCAAGCGGACCGTGCGGCATCGCGACGCCTTTCGGTTTGCCCGTCGACCCCGATGTATAGATGACATAAGCGAGGCTGTCGGCCGAAACGGGCACCGCCGGATTGTCGTGGGCGAGAATAGCCGGTTCAGGGTCATCGATGGCCAGGACCGCGTCGGTCGCTCCCGACAATTCGCTCCGCCGCGCATTCTGCGTCAGCACGAGTGCGACGCCCGCGTCTGCCGCCATATAGGCGATGCGCTCTTTCGGGTAGGAGGGGTCGATCGGAACATATGCGGCCCCGGCCTTTAGCGTCGCGAGAAGGGCGACGACCATATCGACCCCGCGCTCGATGCAAATCGCAACGCGAGAACCCGGTCCGACGCCGCGCCCGATCAGGCGGTGCGCCAGGGCATTGGCGCGATCATTGAGGACCTTGTAGGTGGTTCTTTCCTCTCCTGCGACGAGCGCAATTCCATCCGGCAAGAGGGCGGCCTGCCTCTCGAACAGCGTGTGGCAAATTTCCGACTGGATCGGGTCGTCAGTGTCGTTCCAGTCCGCGAGAGCCGTCGTCTCAGCCGGTAGAAGCATCGGCAGCGACCAGATCGGACGGTCCGGCTCGTTCAGCGCCGCGGCGAGCAAAGCGCCATAATGCCCCGCAAGGCGCTCAACCGACGACAGATCGAACAGATCGGAATTATATTCGATTCCAGCCCGAAGGTCGCTGGCCGTTTCCGACAAGAACATCGTCAGGTCGAACTTGGACACGCCAGCGCTCAGCGTCGGCGCATCCTCATCGAGCGCGCCACCGGTTTCGATGGGGCGGCCAGTGTTCTGCAGGGCAAACATGACCTGAAAGAGCGGATTGTAGGAGAGGTTCCTGTTCGGCTGGATCTCCTCGACCAATCTCTCGAAAGGAATAGCCTGATGTGCGAAGGCGCCCATCGTCACATCGCGCACCTCGGAAACCAAGGCGCGGAAAGTGGAATTCGCCGAAATCTGGGTGCGGAGCACGAGCGTATTCGTAATGAAGCCGATCAGCCCTTCGAGCTCGGGACGCACTCGATTGGCAATCGGCGAACCCACCACCAAGTCTTCGCGGCCGGTATAGCGATAGAGAACAACATAAAACACCGACAGCAATGTCGTAAAAAGGGTAACCTGCTCCTTCTCGGAAAAATTCTTGACGCTCTTCAGGAGCGACGGGGGCATGGCGAACATATACATGCCACCGGTGAAGGATTGCACCGCCGGCCGCGGTCGGTCCGACGGCAATTCGAGCAGTGGAGGTACACCGCGGAGTTTGTCTTTCCAGTAGCCGACGTCGCGCTGCAGCACCGGGCCGGACAAATATCGACGCTGCCAGCAGGCGAAGTCCGCATACTGGATCGGAAGGTCGGGCAGCGATGGTGAGCTCCGGCTTCGCCGGGCCTCGTAAAATGCGACAAGCTCCCTGGATATGATGTCCATCGACCAGCCATCCGCGGCAATGTGGTGGATGGTAAAAAGGAATAGGTTGTCATTGTCGCGCAGCCGTATGAGTTCAGCCCGCAAGACCGGTCCGTGCTTCAGGTCGAACGGTGTTTGTATCTGCTGCGTCATCAGGCGCTGCATCTCGATCTTTTTAGCTGGCTCAGCCAAGTTACGAAGATCATGAACCGGCATCCTGATCTTGAGAATCGGGGCTATCACCTGCACCGGTTCGTCCGCGACCGTGTCAAAAGTTGTGCGCAGCGTTTCGTGACGCGCAATGAGGTCATTGACGGCGCCTTCGAGCACTGAAGCGTCGACCGGCGCTGCGAAGCGCACCGGAAGGGCGAGGTTGTACACGGCGCTGTCCGGATCGAACTGATCCAGGAACCATAAGCGCTGCTGCGCAAACGATAGCGGGATCGGCTGATCCCTGGGAACTTGAGCGATCGTGGACGCTTGGGGCTGAGGATCTGAGCCAACGAGCGGCTTGATAATTGCCGCCAGCTGCTCGATCGTCGGCGCTTCGAACAGGCGCTGGAGAGGTATTTCGATCTGCAAGCTGTCGCTAATTCGCGCGACGATTTGTGTAGCGATCAGGGAATGGCCGCCAAGCCGAAAGAAATTGTCGCGGATTCCGATCAGGTCAGTGTGGAGAACGTCCATCCAAATTTGCGTCAAGTGAATTTCCAGATTGTCGCGCGGCGCAAGATATTCTCCGGCGCTGGATATAGGGGCGTCAAGCCGCGCGACGATTTCCGTTAATGTACGCCGGTCTATGTCGCCTTTGTTGTCATAGGGGATTTCTCGCCTCAGTTCGAACGTCGAGGGCATCAGCCGCGCCGGCATCCGCTCCGCAAAGAAGCTCTGCAGTTCCGATACGGGAACGTCCCGAGACAGCTTTAGAAATGCGACCAGCCCGCGGTCATGCAGTCCCTGGCGGGTCCTTGCCGCAACCGCCGCTGCCTCCACTGCTGGATGGTCGCAAAGAGCAGCCTCGATCTCGGCAAAGCTGATCTTCAAATGTCCCCTCAGCAGAGCATCTTCCCTATCGCGATGCAGGACAAACCGCCCGTCCTCGAGCCGCGCAAAGTCATCCGTCCGATAGCCTGGCTCGGGGTGGGGCAAATCGGGATCTTGTACATGGATATCGCCAGGCACTCGTCCCGGCACGGGCTCGAGGTCGGGTCCGAGAAGGTTGATCCGGACGCCGGCCGCGGGGATTCCAAGCGGAATGCGGGCGGCGTCCGGCTTCAGAAGCGTCAGCGGTTGTATCAAATAGAAGCCGCCTGCGGCCGGGTCGCCCGACACCATGTGAATCCGTTCGATGATCTCAGGCGGGAGCGCTTCCTGAAGCTGGCCCCAATCCAATCCGCGTTCGGCAGAGAGCACGAGCCGGACGCTTCGCAACGACCGCGGAAACTCCCGGGCCAACCGCTCCAGATCCGCCAGAGCGAGCGACAGGACGGTAACGGAGGCTTCCTGCAGCAGTGCTGCAAAGCGTCGCGAGCGAAACGACAATTCGGACGGCACAAATACGATCGTCGCCCCGGCCGCCAACGCACCGAAGATTTCGTACCGCGCGCAATCGGAGCCGATAGCAGATAGATGCGCGACGCGATCCTCCGGCGAAAGGCGAAGGAAACGGTCGCGTCCGGCGCGGCTGAGCGTCCGATGGCTAAGCTGCACGGCGGTCATTTTGGCGGTGCCGTCGATCCGGGCGAGCATCACGGCGGGCGAGTCCGGCGTTACGCGCACCGTTGGTTCATCGTCCGGTTGGTCGGCCGAATCCGCCCAAAGCGCGTCCAGCCGGACGATCTCGGCCCCGGACTGTTGGAAGCATGGCTCGGTAGCGTCGTCGACCAACACCAATTCCGGCCGAAGCGCCGCCAGGATGCGCTCCACCCGATCGGAGTTCAGCGGGGTTCCGTCCGGTTTCAAGATGTCGGCTGGATCGATCGGAGCCCAGACCAAACCCGCCTTCAGAATCGCCAGGATGGCCGCGAGCCCTCCCGATCCGGGCCCGGAAGCGACTGCGACGGTGCTGCCGGCGCTCAGCTTCGCGAGGAAAGCTGTGCGCGCGATTCGGTTCGCCCGGTGGTTCAGCTCGAAATAGGTGCACGTGCCATTGGGATCGATGGTGGCGAGGGCCGTCGGCGAGCGTTTCGCGTGGGCGGCGAGGCACGCTCCCAGGACCTCCGTCGGCACCGCCGCGGTTTCCGGGTCGTCGGCGGACTCCGCAGCATCGATGGCCTCGTCAGGCAGCCAGATGGAGAGACGGGACAGCGTTTCGTCAGGATTCTCCACAATATTGTGCAGCAACGCGATATAGCGTTCGATCATGGTTTCGACGGTCGAAACGTCGAAAAGGTCTGTGTTAAATTCAAGAAAGCCTTGCGCACCGGCTCCGGTGTCGAGCACCGACATCGTCAAATCAAACTTGGCAGTACCGTTGCCGACAGAGCCGGCATGGATTTGAGATGCCAACGGCTGGATGGGAGCCGCGCTGCGATCTATTGTCCCAATGTTTTGGACCCCGAACAGGATCTGGAAAAATGGATTGTGGCCCAAGTCTCGGTCGAGCTGAAGTTCGTCCACCAACTTCTCGAACGGCATGTCCTGATTGCTATAGGCGTCCAGCGCGACGTCACGCTCGCGCACGAGCAGCTCGACAAAGGTCGGATCGCCCGAGAGATCCGTCCGCAATACCAACGTGTTGACGAAGAAGCCGATCAACCCTTCGAGCTCTGAACGAGTCCTGTTGGCGATAGGCGATCCGACGGCGATATCGGTTTCCCCGCTCAAACGGTGGAGCAACACCTTAAACGCGGCGAGCAGCGTCATGAACAGAGAGGCGCGGTTGGCGTTGCCGAGCGTCTTAAGTGCGTCGCACAGTTTCTGGTCCAGCGTGAACGCGAGGACCGACCCGTTAATGCTCTGCACGGGCGGTCGGGGACGATCGGTGGGGAGATCGAGCACGGGCCGAAGGCCGCCGAGCTGCTTGCGCCAGTAACCGAGCTGCTTTTGCAGAAGCTCGCCGCGGAACCAATCTGCCTGCCACACCGCAAAGTCGGGATATTGAACCGTTAGTTCCGGCAATGGCGAGGGCTGCCCGCGCAAGAATGCCATGTAGATCGTCATCAATTCCCGATTGAGCACGGCCATCGACCAACCGTCGGAGACGATATGATGCATCACCAGCATCAGAAAGCTCCGGGTGGAATCGAGGTGCACCAGAGATGCGTGAAGCAACGGGCCCGTTCTCAAATCGAACGACCGTCGGCTCTCGGCAAAGACGAAGCGGCCTACATCCTCGTCCCGGGCCACCCCGGAACGCGAACGCAGATCCACAATGTCCAGCTTGAGCTTCAGGGAGGCTTTGACGACCTGGGCGGGTTGCCCGTCGACCACCTCGAACGTCGTCCTCAAGGCTTCGTGCCGCCGAACGATTTCATTGATGGTTCGTTCGAGAACGGACGCGTCGACCCGGCCATAGAGCGGGACCGATGTCGCAATATTGTAGGCGGGATTGCCCGGCTGGAATCGGTCGAGAATCCACAACCGAGATTGCGCGAAGGACAAAGGACAAGCTCGCCGCTCACCGCCCTTGGCGAATTGGGACACGGAGCCCTGCGGGTTAGCTGGTGCCTGAGAGATCGTGGACAATATTACCCCCACTTCTTGCGGGACATCCCAACGACTAAACCTAGCCCGCGCCGTCCGCAGACGCCGCCGCCATGTGGGGCGCCCGAGGAATCGACAGCGGAAGCGCGCGATTGCCAGCCGCTTGCGCGAGCGCCACCGCGCGCGCGAGATCGGCGACCACCGGATTTTCAAACAGATCCCGTATCGACAGGGATACCAGGAACGTCTCGTTCAGACGGCCGATTGCACGGATCGCCAGGAGGGAATGACCTCCCAGTTCGAAAAAGCTGTCACTGGGACCGACGTTGTCGGTGTTGAGGACCTCGGCGAATATATGCGCGATCTTTTCTTCCGGCTCCGTTCCCGCCGCGACCTTCCTGGGTCCATCCATCTCTGGCGCCGTCCAATCCGCCAACTTCTTGCGGTCGAGTTTGCCGCTGGCGCTGACAGGCAGCCGCTTCAAGATTGTGAAGACTGCCGGGACCATGTATTTCGGAAGGTGTCGGCGAAGGTGGAGGAGCAATTCCTGGCGGATGGCCGCCGCGTCGCCGCGGACGGTACAAAAAGCAGCGAGCTGCGACTCGCCGCCGGATGACCGCTGGATCACAACCGCCGCCTCCGTGACCTGGGGATGTCGCGTCAGGGTCGACTCGATCTCCTGCAACTCGATGCGGTAGCCGTGCAGCTTGATTTGGCTATCCATTCGGCCAAGAAATTGAATGTTGCCATCGGGTTGCAGCGATGCACGATCGCCTGTCCGATAGAGGCGGCTGCCGGGTTCGCCGGAGAAAGGATCGGGAATAAAGCGCTCGGCCGTCAGATCGGGGTGGTTGACGTATCCCCGCGCGACGCCGGCGCCGCCGAGATAGAGCTCTCCCGGAAATCCGTAAGGAAGCGGTTCGGCCGACCGGTCCAGGACGTAAGCTTGGGTTCGCGACACAGCCCGGCCGATCGGGGGCACAGCCTCGTCGCCGGAACATGGGTGGCAAGTCGACCAGATCGTCGCTTCCGTCGGCCCGTAGCCGTTGATCAGGCGGCGCGTCGGACTTGACCAGCGCCGCGCCAGTTCGGCGGACAGCGCTTCGCCGCCGGACATGATCGTATGCAGGTCGGGCAAGTCCGTCGTCGGCACGGCAGTCAGGGCCGACGGTGGTAGCGCTACGGCGTTTATCCGCAATTCGCGCAGCGTATTTGCCAGCGGTTGCCCGGGCAGCAGGACATCGGTGGGTGCTAGGTACAATGTGCCGCCGCAACCAAATGCCATGAGCAGGTCGTAGATCGACAGATCGAAGCTCAGCGAGCCGAACTGGAGCACGCGGGTGCCGGCGGGAAGCTGAAGCGCATCGGCAATCGTTTGCATCGTGTTGCAAGCACAGCGATGCGGCACCTGCACACCCTTGGGCCACCCGGTGGAACCCGACGTATAGATGACGTAGGCGAGCCCGTCGGGGGAGACCGCGGTTCGTTGCGGTTCCGACGGGAGTTTCGCGATCCGAGGCCACTCGCGCTCCAGGCACCAGATCGTGCCGGCGAACGGAGGCAGCCGATCCCGCAAGGAGTCATGAGTCAGGATAATTTCCACATTCGCATCGGCGAGCATGAACGCGATGCGCTCCGAAGGGTAGGTCGGATCAAGCGGAAGAAACGCGGCGCCGGCCTTCAAGACTGCGAGGACGGCCACGACCCAGTCGGTCGTTCTCTCCATGCAAATACCAACGACCATCTCGGGGCCGATCCCGAGCTCGCCAAGAGCGCAGGCGAGTTGGTTGGCCTTCGCATCGACGGCACCATAGCTATAGGTTTCGCCGTCGGAATGGAGCGCGGGGGCGGTGGGCGTCGCTTGCGCCTGAAGTTCAAACAGGGCGTGAAGCGTCGACGCACGCGGCACGCGGCCCGGAGTCGCAGACGACTCGATCAGCAGTTCTCGCGTTTCGCTCGAAACGAGCGGCAGTTCCGCTATCGGACGATTGGGGGAATTTCCTGCACTCTCGAGCAAAATTTCGTACGCATCTGCCAAGGATTCTGCTGTTCCGTCGGAGAAAAGCGCGGAATTGAACTCAAATGTGGCAACGAGTTCCTCATCGTTTTCGGTGATATTTAATGATATGTCGAATTCAGACGCTTCCGTGTCGAGATTTGAAAATCCCGTCCTGCTTAAAGGTGAAGACTCTAAGTCGTCTACAGAAAAGAACACTTGGAAAAGGGGATTATAACTTAGGTCCCTTTTGAGATTCAGCTCTTCGACGAGCTTTTGAAGCGGAAAGTCTTGATGCGCGTGAGCATCTGTCGTAACCGTGCGGACACGCGCCAGCACTTCGCAGAATGATGGATTTCCCGAGAGGTCCGTTCGCAAGACCAGCGTATTGGCGAGCAGTCCTATCAGGTGGTCCTGTTCGGGATGTTCCCGGTTTTTGACCGGTGAGCCCACGACAATGTCCGAAATGCCGCTGAATCTGTGCAGCAGGATGTCGAAGAGCGCCAGCAGGGCCATGAAGGGCGTCGCGCTCTGTTGCCCGGCCAGCCGGTAGAGCGCATCTGCGGCGCTCCGGGGATATCGTCGAACCAGCGAGCGGCTCTGGAACGTCTGCAACCGCGGCCGCGCCCGGTCGGTGGGAAGATCAAGCAATGGTGCCATCCCGTCTAGCTTCCCGGCCCAATAGGTCGCTAGTCGTTCCAGCGTATTTCCCTCTAGATGCTCATGTTGCCCCAGTATGAAATCGCTATATTTCACTGCCAGCCGCGGCAGGAAATAGCTGTTTCCATGGCATAGCGCGCCATATATCGTACCGAATTCACGGGCAAACACGCCAAGCGACCATCTGTCGGAGACGATTTGGTGCATGGTCACCGCCAATACGTAATTGGTGGGGTCAAGGCGCAAAAGATGTCCAGCAATGAGAGGGCCGCGCTGGAGGTCGAAGGGCTGACGGGCAGCAGCGAGGGCACGACGCCTCGCTTCCTCTTCTCGCATTTCGATCGGAATAGCCTCGAGGTCTGTGATCTCTATGTTCACCGTCAAGTCGGGCCTGATCTCCTGAACCGGGGCACCTTCTTCGAGCCGGAAGACGGTTCTGAGACTGTCGTGGCGGCGGATGACCTCGTTTATAGCCCTCTCGATCTTCTGAGGATCGACCGGCTCGCGGAAGCGTCTGACCATGGGAAGATTGTAGAGCGCGTGTCCGGGTTCCAATTGTTCGAGGAACCAGACGCGCTGCTGTGCGATCGAGAGAGCGATGCAGCGAACGTTGGGCGCAGGCTCGGTTCGATCAGCGGCGGCGGTCGGCGCCACGGCCCCAAGCTGCCGTTCGAGTAGTGCCCGCTTCTCGGGAGAGAGGGCAGCAAGACGCGCCGTAAGATCGGGCGAGGGCCGAATTTTGTCTTCCGGGCTCATGTACCGGCCCGGCGCAATCCAGCCGTTTCAGCTGCGCTGCTGACGTTGGCGAGTTCCGGAGAAGGCTTATGTCCATCGCTGCGTTCGGGCATGCCATTACCGGAGACAAACCATTCAATCATCCGTGCCACGACATCAGCTCGATCATAGAGGAAGTAATGCGTCGCTCCCGGAGCCTGCAACAGGCGAGCACGGGGAAATAGGCCGCGCGCCCATTCCGAAGCTCTGGGCGCTGCGATGCGATCGTACTCGGACGCGAAAAACAAAACAGGGACGTCGACCTGGCTCGCGATTTCGTTAATGTCGTAATGCCAGAAGTCGATCATTTGACGCGCAAATCTTATCGTCGAATTTGCGTCGCGAAACGGCTGAAGAACGGGCATTCTCAGGTCCCGGTTCATCGTACCGAGAACGGCCTCCGACTCGTCGGCTTCAGTCTCTATCATCGGGTCCAAGTCGGCCTCGCTTGCGCGTGACCTTAGAGAAGTCGCTATCCACGAGGCCGTCGATGGTCTTTGTTCCAGCTCGTTGAAAAGGGCCTGAAAATCAGTTTCATACGGCGTATCAAAATCGAGCGGGTTTTCGAGGCACTTCACCTGCATATTCAGAAAGGTCATGGAGAGCACCCGATCCGGGTGACGCACAGCGAATTCCGCCGCGATTTTCGGACCGGTGCACCATCCAATCAAATGGACGCGAGTCAGCGACTCCTGCTCAAGGATCGAGGCCAGATCGGCAACATGATCGAGAAGGGAGAGCTGGGATTCCGATTCATCGAGTCCGTTCGGATCCCAACTCAGGACCCGAAACCGCGGGCGTAGATGAGCTATCAGCCGAGACAATGGCGCCGGTCCCTGGCCCAGGGCATTGAGCAGCACAACCGCCTCGCCGTCGCTGCCGGTGGAACGGTAAGAAAGCTCCCGGTCGCCACTCTTCGTCTTCCGGCTGTCCGGCAGGTCCGATGCGTCCGAAACGAGCGCGCTATGTTCGGCCAATTGCACCTGACGTGCCGATTCGACCAAGTCATCGAACCCGGCCGCATCCAGACCAGGTTGGATAGACATGCCGGCGGCGTTGTAAGCATGTTCGATCGCATCGCGGTCCGGCTGACCCAGGTGTTGGGCGAAATTCATCAACCGTCGATCGAACAGCGCGTCGATCGCAGTCAGCTGCCGAGAGAACAGTGCCTTGCCGTCCAACGGCAGCAGGCTTACGCCATAAATGTCACCTACCCGCTCGAGAAAGTCCTCTCCCGACAGGCTCTCCGCCCCCGCTACGACGTAATCGCCGCCTTCGGTCCGATCAGCGATCGCCGTTATGATTGCGGCCGCTTGTTCGGTCCTGAGTATGTTGAGTCGAGCGGTCGGCGCAATTAGGCATCGGAGCCCCCGGTATTCGAACAGGTCATCGGCCCGTTCATCAATTTCCGTCTTGAGGTCAAATAGAGTCGACAGGAAATGAAGGACGCCTTCTTGGGCAATGTCGACGGGCGGTGCGGCATCAAGCGTAAGCGTCGTTCGGAACGACCTCGTCACGGGGAAATCGATGGCGGGATTGCGATCGGCGGCCGATCCGTCTCGCGGCAGAATCCAGCGCCAGCGCTGACCACCGCAATAAGGGGTGCTAACCACATTCAACGCACCGATGGGGGCGCCCTGAAAGTTCTCGGGCAGCGATCCCGGAACGGGTTCTCCACTGGAGGCGAAGTGCCATACTTCCGCGCCGGCAGCGTTCGCCAATGAGGATAGGCGCTCCATCTGTCCCGCCTCAGACCCTGAGTCTCGGCGGAGCGAAACTCGCCGCACCAAGGACTCGAAGCGCGCATACGCTGCCGACGGCGCCACGACGCCTACCCGTTCGGAACGCGCCAAACGCTCGGCGGCGATGAAGGCCGCCAACAGGCCGGGCATCCCCGTGAAAACAGCCTTCACTTGCGACATGCCGAGCTCCCCCCTGACGTCAGCCTCGGCGGCGCATCAACTAGCGCCGCTCGGCGGCGTGAAGGGATCGTTGACAGCAGCGGTGCTGGAACTTGGCGCCGCTAAGTTCATCGCCATCGTTGAAACGCAAAGCAGGCTTTGGCCCAGATTTCTTATATCCGTGAAACCCAGCTCGTTCATGTCGGATCCGGCGATCACTCGCTTCAATTCGGCCTTATACTTATCATACGCCTCGGCATATTGCTGCGACAGGGTCGGATCCTTCAAAAGCGATTGCATCTTCTGTTGATATTCGTCTTGTGCGGCGCGGAAACCCTCTGGCTGCTGGCTCTGATAGGCCCTCTCGGCCCCGCGCGCGAATTCGGTCTGGGCGTTAAGGTACCGGCTCTGCGAGTCCGTCCAGGCACCAGCCACATCCTGAAAATATCTTTCGTGCATCAACTGCAGCGTCCGGTGGGCCGGCTCGTGTGAGTCGCCATATACGGATTCGTTTGGCTGCGTGTTCACGGGCTCGTTCGGCTTGTCTTGGCTTGCATTCGCCATAATAACCTCCTGCCTTCGGTTGGATTGGTCATCTACGATAGCGCCACCCTCAGCTCTTAGTTGCGCCTGAAACGTCAGCGAGACCATGCGGGCCTTAGCGTCTCTCCCAAAAAGAGCTTAGCTCTGGAATCGTTGGCCTTTATCTGCATCGGGACAGGATCTCTCTTTCATCTCACGCGCGCACTTCGCGTCGTTAAAAATTTGATCAAAACTTATGTGGAATCTAAACGCGCAACGGCCCGGCGCGAGATAAAACACTGTCTTCCATGTTCCGCTCACGATTTCAATTCACCAAGAGTTGCATTACCGCGTTCTAATACTCTATATGAGGCACGAATTTTTCCACGTTTATTCCAAGGATCGGGAGGCAAGCGTCGTCTTGGTTGCCCTTCGCCCATGAGACCGATTCGCGACTCTCGCTTTCTTGCGATTGCGATTATCGGCCGGAGTTCCCCGATCTGTCAGGGTCGCCATGTACTGCCTGAGGCTCAGTGGCCGCATGTCGGTCCAGACTTGGGCGACATAGGCCAGGCACTCCTCCTTCGAGCCGGCTTTGCCCGCATCCCGCCAGCCAAGCGGGTTGTCCCGGTCAGCTGGCCAAATCGAATACTGCTCTTCAGGATTGATAACGACTTTCATCTGTGCGTCGTCGAACATGTCAGCTCTTCCGTAGCACGTTTAACGGAAAATCACGAATCCGGATGCTTTTCTGACAACTGAGAATAGGATATGGTGTAGCCGAAAACTACGGATAGTCAAATCCGACTCTTGCTCGTGGAGCCCGTAGACGTTGATTTTTGTGTTTTAGCGGTGCTGCCGGCAGTTCGTTAGGCAGCCACGTTTAGGTTTGCGTTGAGAGCGAAATATATAGGGGAAACAAAGGATTGGAGGGGCTTCCATCAACGCTGCGAGGGCTTCAATAGCCTTCGATGTCAACGGCAGCGCCGAAGTGCCGGTTCACGACTGCGATTACATCTGACTAGTGTGCCTTGGTCGTGAACAACGAGTTCATTAGGCGATTGGGCCCTTATTACCGAGGGAGTGCCATGATCTATCAGTGTGTCGGTATCGGCATCGGGCCGTCGAACTTAAGTCTCGCCTCGCTTCTCTATCCGTATAGGGGCTTGCTCAGCGCGTTCTTTGACCGGAAGCCGGAATTTGCGTGGCATGATGGCATGTATTTCCCAGGTGCCACACTGCAAGTTGCGCTGTTCAAAGATTTGGTAACATTAGCAGACCCGACAAATCCTTTTTCCTTTATTTCTTACTTGCATGCCGAGGGAAAGATTCATCACTTTCTCAATGCTCGATTCGAATCGGTGCCACGGCGGGAGTTTCGGAACTATCTGAAATGGGCGAGCGATTCGAACGAGAACGTCCACTTCGGTGAAGAGGTCACCCAGGTCCGGTTCGACGGCCATTTTATCGTGGAAACGGCGAAGCGCCGTATCCGCGCCGAGAATATTGCCGTCGGCGTCGGCACCGAGGCCCATATTCCCAGCTTCGCCCGGGACCATATCGGCCCGACGCAATTCCATGTCAGCGAATATGGTGCCAGGGCGAAGTCGCTGAAGGACAAACGTGTCGCTATCGTCGGTGGCGGTCAGTCCGGTGCCGAAGCCTTTCTCAATGTGATCGCCGGCGAGCGTGATCAGCTGCCGAAGCAGGTCATCTGGATATCGCGCCGAGAGAATTTCCTGCCGTTGGACGATTCTCCTTTCGTCAACGACTATTTCATGCCGAGCTTTTCCGATTACTTTTTTGACCAGGACGCCGATTTCAAGAAGGCGTTCCTCGAAAGGAATGTTCTGGCGAGCGACGGTATCTCGGAAAAGACAATCCGGGATATCTATCAGCGACTTTACGCGCTTCGCTTTATCGAGGATTGCGGCAATGTGTCCGTGCTGATGCCCGGCCGAACGGTCGAACAGGTATGGCACGACGGGCGGCAATGGGGGCTGGCCGTGACCCATGATGCAACGAAGTCGGAAGAGAGACCGATCTACGCCGACATCATCATATGGGCGACCGGCTTCCGCTGCGCTGCTATGCCATTTCTCGATCCGCTCGTTTCGCGCTTCGAATACGAAGATGTTGAGATTCGCATCGACTCAAATTTTGCGGCGATCTGGGACGGTCCGGCCGATCGGCGCATCTTCATGTTGAACGCCGCGCGGCGGCAACGCGGGTTGGCTGAACCCAATCTCAGCCTGATCGCTTGGCGCAGCCAATGCGTGATCGATGCGATGCTGAGCGGGATGAGTTGCACGCGCGCCGCCCAGAAGCACTCCTTTGTGACTTGGCAGCCGATCGATGCCTGGTCCGAGCGCCAGCACCGCGCAGTGTGAGGGGGCCATGCGCGAACGGGTCGTCGTTGCCGGGGCGGGGATCATCGGCTCCGTCATCGTTAGAGAGATCTTGGCCGGGCGGCCCGGCACGGAGATCGTCGCGGTCGACCGGGGCTTGGTCGGCTCGGGCGCGTCACGGCATTCTGCTGGGCTACATTTTGCCGCCGGCCGGACCGACCGCGTACGCGCCATGGCCGAAATGAGCGAGCGCTACTATCAAGCGCTCGCAGCTAGCGACCCCAGCCTGCCGATTCATCCAATAGCACTGCATGCGGTTGCCTTCGGCGCAGCGGCCGAGGCGGCATGGTGCAATTTCGTCAAGGCGGGGCCGATCGAAACATCACCAGCCTGCGCGCGGGCGGCGATGGGCCAACCGAGCGGCGCTTCTGTCTGGTCCGTCCCAGGTTGCCACTACGCTGATGTTGGGGATCTTGCGGGCCAGCTTGTCCGTGGTCTCCGGTCTACGATCTCGCTGCTCGAGGGCGTCGCCGTCGCGAGCATTCAGGAGGAGACCGGCGCCGCCCTGTTGATGCTCTCGACCGGCGAGACGTTAAGGGCGGACAGATTGATCCTGGCACCGGGCCCGTGGGTGAATGCGCCGGCCTGGCGTGAGCTGATCGCGCCGCTCGGCATCCGGGTCAAGAAAGTCGTCGCCCTGCATTTGGACGCTCCGGTGGGCAAGGAAGATGCCGCGGTCCTGTTCCCGGAGGAGGACGCTTTTCTGCTGCCGCTGCAGCATCGTGGTCATTGGCTTTTCAGTTATACCTGCCTCGATTGGGACGTCGATCCGGACGCGCCGCAGCCTAGCGTGAATCGACAGAATCTCGATGAGGCGCAGGCGGTGCTTCGACGCTACGCACCGGAACTGGCCGGGAGGCTGCGGTCCGGCCGTGTGTTCTGCGACGCGTATAGCCCGTCCCGGGAGCCGATCGTCGCCACGGTCGGCGCAAGCGGCCGGGTCATCTTCGCCGGCGCTGCAAATGGATCGGGCTACCGTCTGGCACCGGCGATCGCTGCCGAGACGCTGCGGCTGCTCGATGACTGACCGTTGGTCCCGGGAGCGCGTGCTATGAAAATCATAAGCTTGGACGAAAGCGCTTACTCGGCTGCGTTCGGCATCGAGATGGCGCCAGTCGGCAGCCTTGCCGGCCCAGGCGGTGCCGCGAGTTTCGGGCGCGTTTTACCGGGGGGCGAGACAACACCGCACCAGCACGACGAAGCCGAGGCATTCGTCATACTTCAGGGCAAGGGCGAACTAATCGTCGACAACGTCGTCTATCGCGTCGGCCCGGGGTCGGTGGCGGTATTCGAGCCCTTTGAAACGCACACGCTGCGAAATCCAGGCAGCGTGCCGCTGGAGTTCTTGGATCTCTATGGCCGAGATCCGGCCCGCGCGGCCGAAGCGGCCAGGAACAGCGGCAAGGAACGCTTCGCCGATCGGCCCGTCTTCGTTTTTTCGACACCGCCCACGCCGAACGGCGATCTTCATCTGGGGCATCTCTCAGGCCCCTATCTCGGCGCCGACGTCTTCGTCCGCTTCCAACGCATGAACGGGGTCGAGGCCTACCACCTGACCGGCAGCGACGATTTTCAAAGCTATGTCGCGAGCCGCGCCCATGAGGAGAACAGCGAACCCCTGAGCGTCGCCGAGCACTATGGCGCGGAGATTCGCACGACTCTTTCGCTCATGGACATCGCGGTCGACCAGTTCACCGTTACCGGAACGGACCCGGCCTACCGGGAAGGGCTGCAAGCCTTCTTCTCGCGCCTGGTCGGCTCCGGCGCGGTGCGGCGGCGTAAGGACAAGGCGCTCTTCGACGGCGAAACAAGCAAATATCTCTATGAGGTCGATGTTGGCGGGCTATGCCCGAATTGCTCGGCGCCGACCGGTGGCAACATTTGCGAGGAATGCGGCGAGCCCAATCTCTGCGTCGATATCGTCGAGGCCAGGTCCCGGCTTTCCATGGCGGAACCGGCGCTCGGAACGGCCGAACGCTATTCTCTGCCGCTCCATGAGTTCCGCGACACGGTTCTGGCGCATCACCGTATCGGCAAGGTGTCGCCCCGGCTCCAGGATCTCGCCCGCCGTGTCTTCGCGCGGGGGGAAATCCATTTGCCCGTCACGCATCCGGCCGAGTGGGGAGTGCCGCCGCTGGAACCGGCCGAAGGGCGCCAGGTCATCTGGGTCTGGCCCGAAATGGCCTATGGATTCCTGCATGGCATTGCCGAGCTTGGCCGCCATCACGGCCGAGACTGGTCGGCGGACGCGCCGCGGCGCGACTGGAAGATAGTCCACTTCTTCGGTTACGATAACAGCTTCTACCACACGATCCTGTTTCCGGTGCTGTACGCTCTCGCTTATCCGGATTGGTCGTGCGACATCGAATATAACGTCAACGAGTTCTACCTGCTCGACGGCAAGAAGTTTTCAACCAGCCGGCGGCATGCGATTTGGGGCAAGGATATTCTTTCCCCCGAGACGGTCGATGCCGTGCGCTACTATCTCGCTTTGACGCGCGGCGAAACGGAGCGAACCAATTTCGAGCTGGAGAGCTGCCAGGCCGTCATCTCAGGGACATTGATCGGGCGATGGCAAGCCTGGCTGAACGGACTGGGCGAGCGAGTCGCCACGCATTTCGACGGCCATGCTCCGGATGCCGGCATCTGGTCGCCGATCCAGAGCGCCTTCCTCGCGCGTTTGCAGACGAGGCTCGACGCGATCGCGATACATTATGGCGCGGACGGCTTTTCGCTCAACGGCGTGATGGGTGAGCTCAATGGCCTGGTTGACGACGCGGTCGGTTTCACGGCGGCGCACCAGTGCCTGTCGGGCAATCCCGACGCCTGGGACGAGTGGCGCACCGTTATCGCGCTCGAACTGGCAGCAGCTCGATTGCTCGCTCAATGCGCTGCGCCGGTCATGCCGCGCTTCGCCGGCAAGCTGGCCGAGGCGATCGGCGCCGATGACGCCACGTCGCATTGGTCGGATCAGGTGACGCTGCTGCAGCCCGGCGCCAAAATCATGCTTGCCGCGGCGTCTTTTTTCGCTGTTCCGGGAGCGGTATCGTCTGAGCATGCGCGGGCAATTCACAAGGCGCGCTCGGCCATGCCGAGGCAGCCCCAGATACAAATCGAGATAAAAGACCAGTCGCCGTTCAATCTGGAAGCGGTCATTCGGGCGGAATTCGAAGCGATTTTCCGGGCGATTCTGAACCTCGCACCGGACGCGCCAATCGGGCCACGGACGCCGGGTGATCTTGGCCTCACTTCGCTGGGCGCGATCACGTTGCAATACAAGCTGCAGACCGACTGGGGCATCGAGCTTTCGGTCGGCGACATATTGGAGGCAGAGACGGTCGACACGCTCTTCGCCTTGGCGATCGCGCGGCGCGCCGCCTGTCAGCAAGAAGGAATCTTGATATGAGTGCCGAGAGCGTTCTGAGACTTGTCGCTGAGCGCGGCCTCGTCTTGCTGCGCAACGGCTCGAACCTGCGCCTCGAAGGACCCCGATCAGCGATTGACCCGGCGTTGATCGGATTGATCCGCGACGCCAAGTCCGAATTGATCGAGCATTTGCGGGCCGCGGCGAAGGACGATGGCGGGTGCATCGCGCTGACGCCGATGCAGGCAAGCTATTATTATGGTCGCCAGGATCACTTCTCGATGGGTGGCGTGTCCTCCCATGTCTACCGCGAGATTGACGGCGTGTTTGATGCCGCTCGGCTCGAAGCGGCCCTGGCCGCGGTCGTCGAGCGGCATGGCATGCTGCGCACCCGCTTCGCCGACGATGCGACGCAGGCCGAAGAGAGTTCCGCCGACTGTCGGCCGGTGCGGATCGCGGTGGCGGATCTGCGCGGCCTTCAGGCTTCCGAGCAGCAAGCGGCGCTGGATCGTACGCGGACGGAAATGGCCCAGCAGGTGCTGCCGGCCAACCTTGCGCCGCTCATCGACGTACGGCTGACCATCCTGAGCGACGCCAATATGATCCTTCATGTCAGTCAGGACGGGCTCATCATCGACGGCAGCAGCGCGTTCCTGTTCTTCGAGGATTGGCGCCGGGCCTATGTCGCGCCGGACCGACCGGACCTCGGTGACCCCTTGCGAATATCGTTTTTCGACTACGTTCGCGCGCTCGCGGCATCGCATGCCGCACCGGAATATCGGCGTGCGCGCCATTACTGGCTAAGTCAGCTGGAAACGATTCCGCCCCATCCACAGTTGCCGCTGTGCGGCAACCCGGCGGAAATGAGGGCGCCGGTCTCGGTCCGCCATAGCTTTCGCATCGAGCCGGAGCGCTGGTCCGCGCTCAAGGCGCGGGCAATCCGCCGGACGCTCACGCCAAATGCCGTGCTCGCCGCCGCTTATGCGGAGGTTTTGTCGCTTTGGGGCGCCGGCGAGCGCTTTACGCTCAACGTCACCCTGGCGAACCGTCTACCGATCCATCCCGATATCGATCGCGTCATCGGCAATTTCACCGATTGCATGCTATTGCCGATCGAGATCGATGTCCGAGCCGATTTCGCAGAGCGCGCCGTCGCAATCCAGACCCGCATGCGCGAGGGGCTTGATCATCGCCAATTCTCCGGTCTCGACGTCATGCGGGAAATCGGCCGGCGCGCCGGCACCGGTCAGGCAGCGCCGATGCCGTTCACCTTCAACAGCACGATCGGAGCCGTTCCGGACGGTTCGGCGATCGCCGCCTGGGGGCGCGAAGTCTATTCGGTGAGCCAGACACCCCAAGTATGGCTCAATGCCTTCGCGCTCGAGAGCGACGGCGCTCTTCTTATCCAGATGGATTCCGTGGACGCACTGTTTCCGGCAGGACTGGTTGCCGCTCTGACCGAAGGTTATGAGCGGCTTCTCGTCGCGCTCGCTGATGGTGACGCGGCGTGGTGCAGCATCGATCAGGGGCTGCTGCCGCAGGACCAGGCGGATCGACGCCGGGCAGCCAACGACACGGGCACCGCAATTCCCCCGGGGCAGCCCCACGACCGATTTCTGCAGCATGCCGCGGCAGCACCAGACGCTTTGGCGATCGATTGCAGCACAAGGCGCCTGAGCTATGGCGAATTGCGCGCGGGAGCGTTCGCGGTGGCGCGCTGGCTCAAAGGCAATGGGATCGGCCGCGACGATCTGGTCGGCGTCGTGATGCACAAAGGGTGGGAGCAGATCGTCGCGATCCTCGGCACAAGCCTCGCTGGCGCGGCCTATGTGCCGATCGAGGCGGGGCTTCCGGCGGCCCGAATCGAGGCTCTGCTGTCGAACGGGCCAGTACGGTGCTCGCTGGTGCAGGATATAGCGGCGCAAGACCGCGAGGGCATGGCGAGCCTGACCGTCGATGAGGCCTTTCTGGAGCGGGCTCAGAACACGGAAGCGGATACGCGGCCCGAGCATCTCGCTCCGGTCGATTCAGCGCAAGGCGATCTCGCCTATGTCCTTTATACTTCCGGCTCGACCGGCGTGCCGAAGGGGGTGATGGTCACTCGGCGCAGCCTGATCAACCTGATCGCCGATACGACGAGGCGCTTCGACATTCGTGCCGAGGACCGCCTCTTTGCGGTCAGCAGCTGCAGCTTCGACCTGTCCGTTTTCGACATATTTGGAGCGCTCTCGGTCGGGGCTGCGCTGGTCATCCCCGACGCGGCACGCGCAGCGGATCCGGGACATTGGCTCGAGCTGGCCGAGCGGGCCGGCGTCACGGTGTGGAACTCGGTGCCGGCGATCGTGGGGTTGCTGGTAGATGAGGCCGTTGCGTCCGGCCTGGCGCTGCCACGGACGCTGCGCCTCGTGATGATGAGCGGGGACCGCATTCCGGCGACGCTGCCGGGGCGGATCGCGGCACTCCAGCCAAATGTCCGGATAGTCAGCCTGGGCGGTCCGACGGAGACGACGGTGTGGAACATCTTCTACCCGATCGACCACCCCGGCGCGGTCGACGGACCGATCCCCTACGGTAAGCCGAATGCGAATAACCGCGCCTATATCCTCGATGCGCAGCGCCGCGAATGTCCGGACTGGGTGCCGGGCGAGCTCCATGCCGCCGGGGAGGGGCTCGCGAAGGGCTATCTGGGCAATCCGGCCCTGACCGCCGCCGCCTTCTTCGACCACGAGCCGTTGCGCGAACGGCTCTATCGTACCGGCGACAGTGCCCGCTATCGGCCGGACGGAAACATCGAAATCCTTGGCCGGGTCGATTTCCAGATCAAGCTCAATGGCTACCGCATCGACCCGGCGGAGATCGAAGCCGTACTGGTCAATCAGCCGGGTATCGCCGCTGCCGCCGTGGTTGGCCGCAGCACGCGAGACGGTCCTCGCCTCCTCGCCTGTCTGGTTGGAACCGGCGACGGGACCACGGTAGCCGAATGCGCTTTGACCGCAGCGCTCGAAGCGGCTCTGCCCGAGTATATGGTGCCGCGCCAATTCCTCTGGTTGGAACGCTTGGCGTTGACTGGAAACGGCAAGGTCGACCGAGCCCTCCTTGCCCAAACAGCGATGCCGGACGCGCCGGACACGGCCGCCGAAACCGCTCCGGCCCCGCCAACCGAACTCGAAGCGAAGATCATCCACATCTGGTCCGATATATTGCGTAACGACGCGATCGATCCGGCCAGTGGATTCTACCAACTGGGCGGTACGTCGCTGTCGGGCGTCCGGCTCCTCGCCCGCATACGCAAGGAATTCGGCGTCTCGGTGCCGATCGCCCAACTGGCACGGCTCGACACGCCGCGTAAGATGGCGAGCCACCTCGACGAAGCGCAACCCCAGGCGAAGACCTCCTGACATGGAACAGGTCATCAACCGGGTCGCGAATGGTCGGCCCTCGGCTGCAAAGTCGATCGCCATCTATGGCCCGGGCGGGCGAACCGTGCTGTCGCTATTCGAACTCGACCGGCTTGCCCGGAAGACGGCCGTCTATCTCCAGCGCCTTGGTATTTCCGCCGGGGATCGGATCGGCATCGTGGCCAGGAACCGGCTCGAATGGCTGCTGCTCGACCTCGCCGCGTTGAAGCTCAAGGCAGTCACCGCCGCTTTCGAGGCAGGAAAATTCCCGGCGACGGCCGCACTCGCCGAGCGATACGCCCTCCGCATCGTCTTCAGCGATGAAGCGTCGGACGCGCCCTGCGTTCTGCCGATGGACGGGCTGCTTGCCGCGCTGAATGCCCTGCCGGACGATCTCGACCTCGTTCCCGTCGCCTTTGCGCCCGATGAAGTGACGACGATCAAATTCACCTCTGGGAGCACCGGCGAGCCCAAGGGCCTGGCGGCTACGGTCGGCAGCATCGACAGCTCGATCAGTGCGACCCAGGCGCTGTTCAATCATTCGGCTGAAGACAAGCTTTTCATTTTTTTGCCGCTGTCGCTGCTGCAGCAGCGTTATTGGGTCTATTCCGCCCTCGTCTATGGGCATGACGTCGTGCTCGCGACTTACGAATTGGCTTACTACGCGCTGTCGCACGAGGCGCCGACGGTCGTGATGGGCGTCCCTGCGTTTTTCGACACATTGCGCAAATCGATCGCAGTGCGGGCCGAGAGCGACGATCCGGCGGCGCTCCGCCGCGCTGCAATCGAGGCCATGGGACCGCGGATCCGCTATCTCTGGACGGGCTCCGCCCCGGCTTCTCCGGACATGCTGCGCTTCTTCGAGGATTGCGGCACGCCGATCTTTGAAGGCTATGGCATGAATGAGACCTGCATCGTCACCAAGAATGCGCCGGGTGCCCATAGACGCGGCAGCGTGGGCAAACCGATCGACGGCAAACATGTCTCGATCGACGAGGAGGGCATTGTTGTCGTGCGCAGCGCTTTCCCGGTGAATACGAGCTACCTGTTTTGCGCGCCTGGCGACTCGGAGCGCATCTTCCAGCCGGACGGCTCGGTGCGCACGGGCGATCTCGGCCGCTTCGACGAGGACGGATTCCTCTACATTCTGGGCCGGGCCGACGATCTCGTCGTCCTCACGAATGGCCGCAACGTCCTGGCCCGGCCGATCGAGGAACGGCTTCGGACCTGTCCCGAGGTCGAGAACTGCATCGTTGTCGGTTCGGGAGAGGATCGGCTTTCGGCGATCCTCTGCGCACCGCACGGCGAGGCGGCGCGCGACGCTATCAAACGGCATATCGCCAGCCTCAACGACACGAGCGGGCCGGATGAGCGGATCGGCAGGTTCCTGATCGTGGACGAGCCGTTCAGCATCGAAAACGGGCTTCTGACCTCGCAATACAAACCGAAACGCGGGGCCATTTTGGCCCGGTTTGCGGATGAACTCACTCAGGTATCAAGGGAATTGACATGAGCGATCTTGAGACCCTCGTCATACGAAACCTCGCAAGACTAATTGACGTCGATGCCGACCGGATCGCCTTTGATGCCAGCCTTGCGGATGATTACGGGCTGACATCGCTCAATCTGGTGGTGCTGGTCACGTCGCTGTGCGAGGAGACAGGGACCCCCGTTTTCAACTTTACCGACAAGGATATCGCCGGCCTGCAGACCCCGCGCGATATCGTCACCCTGTTCGCAACTGCCGCCCCTCACGAGGCTTGACCATGCCGGAAGGGCATCGACGCGATGCGATCCATTACAGCCGACGCCTCGAATGGCCGGTGGTCCGGCCCGGCCCGCTCAAAAAAATGAAACTGACCAAGGCAGCCAGCAAACTGCCCGGTGCGGGGCCGTGACGCCGCTGTGTCTCGAGGGCATGCCGCGCGAACTCGGGCACGCCCATGGAATGGCGCTACGCCAGCAGATCCGCACCTTTCTCGATGACGATCTGGCGCGGCTCAATCGCGTCTTGCCGCGGCAGGTCAGCCTCACGACGCTGGAGCCGGAGATTGCGGCCTATCGCCGCGAGATCGCCGCGGCGGCGCCATCGCTCGCCGAGGAAATCGAGGGCTTGGCCGAAGGCGCCAGGATCGCGCCGGACGAAGCGATTTTGCTGCAAATCCGCCGTGAAGTGATGGGCTATTCGCGGTTTCGTACGGCAGGCGACTGCACGACGCTGTGCCGACGCCGCGAAGACAGCCCGGTGCTCGCCCAGACGATCGACCTCAACGGCGATCTGGAGGATCAGATGGTCATTCTCCGGATCGCGCATCGGTCGAGTCCGCGCCGGGTCCTGCTGCTGAGCTTCACGGGGCTGCTCGGCTATCTCGGCCTCAACAGCGACGGTTTGGCGATCGGGCTCAACCTCGTGCTCGGCGGCACGTGGAGTCCCGGCATTCCGCCCTATCTCGCGATCCGCCATTTGCTCGACAGCTGCAGCGACGTGGATTCATGCCTGGATTGGCTGTCGAGGGCCCGGCTCGCCAGTTCGCGTGCACTTCTGCTGTGCGATGCACGGCGCAGCGTTGCGGTCGAGCTTTGCGACGGGAGGCTTTCCGTCCGAGCCGGCACCGATCTCGTGCACACGAATCATTTCCTGTCGGAAGACTTTGTCGCGATGGACGAGATGAACCCATTCTCGCGCAATTCCTCGGCGCGCCGCCTGGCAGCCTGCGTCGCCGAGCTCGATCATCTGGGGAGTCAGGCGGGCCCGGAAGATTATATGGCTCTCTTGTCCCGGGAGCCGATCTACGTGCCCGATACCGGCAACATAGGCCGCGAGAAGACCGTCGGCGCGGTGGTAATGTTGCCGAAGGATGGCGAACTCCATGTCCGGCGCGGCAATCCGGCACGGACTCGAACCGAAAAATTCTGTCTGAACGGGTGAGATGACCCGCCACCTCGCCGTTGCAGCCGACGCGGGTCCGAATTCAACTCTTGCGCAGCAACGCGCTGAAGCGGGCGCCCGATACGCTCGATCCCAGCGCGAGCAGCTCTCCCGACGCCACGAAGCCGTTCGTCGCCAGGTCGATCATGTTGATCAGTGGATCGCAGGAGAAGACGTGGCCGATACGGGGAATATTGTCGAGATAGAGCTGGTCGCGGCGGAATCCCGCCTGCTGTTCCTTCATCATCACGATCGGCCTCCACAGATTATTGTGCGCGAGGCACTTGATGTCGCGGAGGTCAACCTTCGCCCGCGCGGACAGTTCGGCATTCGCCTGCCGCGTCAGATCGGCCGAGATTTGGCCATTCGGCGTCATCATTCTGGTATCGACCGCCGCGGCCGTGCCGAGCAACTGGAATTCGCCGCCTTGTCTGGCGCTGACGATGCAGCTGGCTGCTCCGTCGCTGAACACCGCGAAGGGTCGCAGCCTTTCATCCTCCGAACCGATCGTATCTCCGGCCGCCACCAGGATCGCCTCGTGCCGCCCGCTGCGGACCAAAGCCTCGGCCAGGACAAGAGCGGATGTCAGGGTCGCGCAGCGATTCAGGGTAACGCCGTACGGGATGGCCTGGTGCAGGCCCAGCGTGTCGAGCAACCGGCCGACGAGATCAGCATGTCCGTCGACATTGGTCGGAAAGTGCGTTGCGCACAGGATGACGGCATCGACCCGCGGCTGACGGGCGCCGAAATCCGCCAGGCTTCGCCGCGCCGTCTCGGCCAGCAATTCGACGGTCGGCCTGGCCGAAACGCGATAACGTTCCCAACCCCACAAACCGGGGTCGTCGATCATCTGGTTTCGCGCGAGCCACCCCGCGAGACCCGGTATCTCCGTTACACGCCGCTCCTCTTCGCCGAGGAAGTAGTGGCAACCGTAAAGATACAAATTCGAGTTTTTCATGCCGCGCCGATCTGCCAGTTGGTGTAATAGACGTCGCCAAAGCGGGGATGCGACATGAGACGCCTACCACAACCGATCAATATAGCACCGAAATCGTATACGACCTCGGATGACGTTCAATGCGCTAGGATGCATCGCTTTCTTGGTGGCATGATCGGTCTGTTCCATTTCGACCCGGCGGCCCGACCGTTGGCCGATGCCGCATTGGCCGCGGAACCGGCCGAGATCGCAGCGTCCCTATTGAAGGATTGCGAAAGCGAGGCGATGCTGCTGGTCGCCAAGCAGATTCTGGACGCCACGCTAAGCCTCGCGGAATGGGATGACGGAGCGCTGCAGGCAATGGTGCAAGCACCCGTCCTCCGCGGAGGCCGCCTAGATCGGGAAGGGCTGCGGCACTGGCTTGAAGAGCAAAGCATCGCCACCGCCGCGGCGCTCGACGGCTTGCTCGCCTTGGGACCGTCGGCGAGGCACTCTCTCTTGCGCGGGCGGGCTGCGCTATCGTTGCTCGGCGATTGCTGGCTCGACATCGTTTCGCAACCGGCGACCCAGCCCGCCGCCATCGTCAACATCCTGTTCGGCCAACGATGGCTGCTTCTCGGCGAGGGCTGCCCGGCACGGTCATGTGTCGCTTCGCGCCGGCGCTCCTTGGAAGCGGTCGGCATTTTCCTGCCGCCGATCTCGGATGCAGGCTTCTTCCGCGCGGCCGCGACGGAACCGACCACATCGCTGCAGGCCGCCTTCTTGCTGTCGCTGTCCCGCTACCCGGCGACCTACCTCCCCGAATTGATCGGAATTCACGCCGCCTGCCACTTTTTGGGGATTGATGACCGCGTTGCGGGGCTGGCTGCCTTGGTGACGCGAGAAGCGGCATGGGAGGCCCTCGACACCTATGTCGATGGGCTGGAAGATGACCCGGCGGGTGAAGCTTTGTCCCGCCGCCTCGTCGATGCGATGCGTGTCTATGTCGGCCTCGAAAGGCGACAGGTGGCGATGCTGGCGGAACAGGTCGGGCAATCGACCGCCCGCTCCCTTGATCTGCAGGTCGCCGAGATTATCCGGCGCCACGCGCCGTTTGCCGGGAAGCAGCATGGGCGCGTCCGGATCGGCGGAAAGCTGCTCTCCGAGAGTTTTGCCGAAGCCAATCTGGATCTCGCCACTTTCCTGCAGGATTTCAAGCGCTCCTTCTATCTGCGAGCCGATGCGAAAGGCAGTTGCCGCTTCCTCGAGGCGCTCAAATTCGGTGGGCCGATGTTCGGCATTTTTTCCGAACAGGAAGCGTGCGTCCTCAGATCGTGGATTCATGGCGCGGCCCAAACGGTCGACGAGCCGATAATCCTGGTAACGGAAGCGCAGGATGAATCGGTCGCGCGAGTGTGGCTCGCCAACATCCGGAACCGCCCACCCCGCGACACGGTGTTCGAATCCGTTCCCGATCTCGATGACCGGACGTTATTCTATCGGCTGGTCAATATCGAGAATTTCCCCAACACGTTATCGGTCGCGCTGGAGCGCGTGCGCGCGGGACTGGTTCGGGCGCAGGCCCTTTTCGCCAATGAGGTCGCGGGGCGATATACGGACGCTCGTTTTTTCGACTATTCTCCCGAGGCCCTGACAGCCCGGATCGAGTCGATCTATTGGCACAAGCTCGTCGAACCTTATAAGCCGCTCGCCGACATCCCGCCCCGCGACGAGGTCGTTTTCGGGCAGAAATACTATGCGCTGGGCAACCTCATCGACGGCTGCTGGCTGTTTCGAAGCAGCGGCACGGGCCGATCCGAGCGAATCTCTGACACGGGTTTGTTCAGCATCTATGCCGACGAAATGGGGTTCGGCGATCTCGAGAAGAACCACATCACGGTGATCCACCGGGTCCTGAGAAGCCTGGGGATCGACCTGCCCCATATCCGCGACGATGCATTCATCGATCAGGATGAAATCCCCGACACCTTCTATACTTTTCCCTTGAATCAGCTGTCACTCGGCCAGTTTCCGAACCGCCTCCATCCTGAGATTCTGGGCTACAATCTCGGCGTCGAAATGTTTGGTCTCGGCGAGGTGCGATTGCATGAGATCCAAAGGCTGAAGCACTGGGGCTTCGACCATACCTACGAGGCGGTGCACCTTTCTATCGACAACCTCTCAACCGGACATGCACGGCAAGCGGTGGCGATCATCCAGGCGCATCTCGCCGAAACCGAGCAGCGATACGGTGCTGCTGTATGCGCTGCCGAATGGCGCCGCATTTGGAACGGCTATGCTTCGTTTGCCTATTTCATGGAAGGCGGGACGCTGGAACCGCCGCCCTCGGCCATGATCGACAGTGACGCGATCGGCGATCATTGTACTTTGACGCTCTGACCGTTGGCAGCGGGTAACCGAGTTCTGGGTGGTGCAGCCCCGAGGCATCCGCCACCGTTTTGCGACACCGGATCGAGGGGGCCGCCGTGAAAATATTCGACACCTCGGTTCTGAGACTGCCGCTCTATGAGGAGCGGCATCGGCAGCTCGCAGCGCGAATCGAAAGCTGGGCTGACGAGATCTCGCCAGAACTTGGCGAGCTCGAAAATCGGTCGCCTGCAGAGATGGGGCGCCATTTAACCGCCCTGTTCGGGCGAAACGGCTGGTACGCCGCCGTCGGTGGCGGCGAGGCGACCCCCGATTTCCGCAGCATCTGTCTGATCCGCGAGGGCTTCGCGTTCGTCCACGACTTGTGCGATTTCGCCTTCTCGATTCAGGCCCTGGCCGCTGCGCCGCTGGTCCGGCATGGTTCTACGGAGCAGCGTGCGACCTTGCTCCCGGACATATTGGCAGGCCGGTCGATCGGATGTCTGGCCTTGTCCGAACCCGACGTCGGCTCGGACATTGCCGGTGTTTCGCTGCGTGCCGAACGTCGCGGCGAATCCTATGTCCTGAGTGGCACGAAAACCTGGATTTCCAACGCCGACATTGCCGATTTCGCGATTGTCCTCGCCCGAACGGCAGACCGGCCGGGGCCGCTGGGGCTCAGTTTGTTTGTCGTGCGTACGCAATCGCCCGGGATACGTGTCGCAGAGACGATCGAGACGATGGCGCCGCGCTCCTTTGGCAGCCTGAGCTTCGACGAGTGCATCGTGCCGGCGGCCCAAATGATCGGAAAGCCGGGACACGGCTTCCAAATCGCGGGCGAGATCCTCGAGCAATATCGGATGACGGTCGGCGCTGCCGCGACCGGTTTCGCTCGCCGGGCACGGAACGCGGCGCTGAAGTGGGCTCGCTCCAGGCGCCTCTCGACCGGCACGGTCTGGGACATGCAATTGACCAAAGCGAAGCTCGCCGACAGCGAGGCGGCCCTGACCGCAAGCGCGTTGCTCATTGCCCAGGCGGCGTGGGAAGCCGACCAGCAGATTCGCGGCTACGGAAAGCATTCCAGCATCGCGAAACTGTGTGCGACTGAACATGCACAGCGGATCATCGACGATGCGATACAGATCTTCGGTGCCGCCGGAATCGTGAAGGATGCCGTGCCGGAACGTCTCTATCGACAGATCCGATCGCTCCGCATCTACGAAGGAACCTCGGAGATTCAGCGCCTGATCATCGCAGGCTATCTCCAGCAGCCTGAAATCGGATAGGCCCCCTCGAGTCGAGGCCGGGCGAACATCTGATTTCTCCCGTTATTTCCCAAGCCGGGTCGTATTTTGCCATGAATGGCTTTGCCGAGCCGTTTTGACATGCCGCTGCTGGGGGATCTCAAGCCCACATCTCCAAACCGGTTATCACCCATCGCTTGAGGTGCACCGTTCGAGGAGGAACCGGTTGACTGCATCGGCAAATTCGTCTGGATTTTCGACCATCACCGCGTGCCCGGCATGAGAAATTTCGCACAAATGGCCGTCTTTCAGGAGGCTCGTGATATACAATGCCTCTTTTTTGCATAAGACTGCAGAACCTATGCCTCTTATCAATAACGTCGGACACAAGATCCTCGAAAAGATAGTTCGAACATCACCGGGTCGCGCCGAACCTTCCTTCACTATTCTCTGAATTTTCCGATCGGCTTTGAGTGCAAATCGTCCGTCGCCGGTCCTGCGCAGAGCATTGTCTACAATGTGACGAAGCATTCGTGGATGGGTTAGCGGTCGTCTGGCCGACATCCAGGCGGCGTACTCGGCAAGCGAGCCGTAGCCATCGCATTGTTCCTGGAACTGCGACAGAATATCTTCCCGAACGGCCCGTCCAGCATTCAAAGAGAAATCTACAAGAATCAAGGCCGTTACAAGGTGGGGAACGGCTGCGGCAACCTGGAGTGCCACGGTTGCGCCAAGAGAATGTCCTATGAGAGAAATACTTCTAAGTTCGTGTTTCTGAATAAGACTGAGAATGTCTGCGCAATAGGAAGCAATGCCATAATTTACTGCTGGATCTTCACCTGAATTTCCGTGCCCTCTGAAATCTACGATTATGGTACGATATTTTTTCGGCAGGCGAGGCGCCAAGTCGTACCATACATAGCCGCCTTCGCCGAAGCCATGAAGGAGTATGCAAATCGCGTCACCACTACCACGCTCCTCTATGTGGAAAGAGGATCGATCCGCGTCATGCGCGGGTGTGCGTAACAGGTCGTGCTCTTTCATGAATGCCGCCTTGGCTGCGGCGAACATGAAAAGGCCGATCGTGGGCCGATGCCGGGCAGGCGAATTACCGTAAACATCATGGGGTTGCTGCCTTTCCGCTTGCTGGACGGATATCTCTTCCGGAGCCGACCACGACAAGCCCGCTCTCATATGATCAGCACTCTAGCGTCGGGATCGGCATTCGGAATGCTCTTCGTCCGGCCATCGGCGGTCACAAGGATCGGGCCGCGCTTCTCGGTTGCGCGCACTTCTCCAATAAGCCGCGCGAGGCCCAGGGCGCGATGCACGGGGAAGGTTCCTCATATGGATGAGCGTCGAGCAGGGCGTTGGAGTTTCGCCCTGCGCTTATACCCGCCTGACTCGAGCCTAAGCGTCGCCTTCGGAGCGCTGCCGCGCCTCGAGGATTGCGAGCTCGCGGGTGAGCGTGGTGAGGAGCGCGGACTGCGCCCGCATGCGGAAGTGCAAGTTGGCGAGCAGCAGCAGGCTCACGACCGTCCACATGTAGAGGATCAGATCGGCGCCGCGGCCGATGCCCAGAAGATGGGCGGCAAGCTGGGCCCATTGCGGCTGCACGACCAGCGCGATGCCAAGCAGGCTGATGAGAGGCATGGCCAAGCCGATCGTGGGCGACACGCGGCGCTGCCGCCAGCCGTAAAAGGCGAAGAAGGCCAAAGCGAGGATCAGGGGAATCTTGATCATCGGTGGAGCCTGCTCGACCAGAGGTCCCAGAGGATGTTGAGCGAGGAAAGGGCGTCCTGCCCCTTAGCCAGCGTATAGTCGGTGTAGACGATGTTCACGGGCGCCTCGACGACCTTGAAGTCGGACGAGGCGAGCCAGTCGAGCAGCTCGGAGGCATGCGCCATCCGGTTCTGGCGGATCCGCAATTGCCTTGCCGCGTGCTCGGTGAACAGCCGCAGGCCGTTGTGGGAATCGGTCAGCTCGAGCCCGGTCGTCAGCCGCGTGTAGAGCGTGGCCGCCCGCAGCAGCCAGCGGCGGCTGGCCGGCATGTTGACCGTGCCGCCCAGGAAGCGGCTGCCGAGCACGACATCGGCGCCGGTTTCCTTCTGCCGCCGAAGCAGCACGTCGATATCCTCGGGCCTGTGCTGCCCGTCGGCATCGAAGGTGACGATGCTCTTCGCGCCGTTCAAAAGAGCATAGCGGATGCCGGTGCCGAGCGCCGCGCCCTGGCCGAGGTTGACGCAGTGGCGGACAACCTGCGCGCCGGCGCGCTCCGCTTTGCGGCCAGTCTCGTCGGTCGACCCGTCGTCGACGACGACAACGTTCGGCAGCCAATGGCGGACGCTCCGGATCGTCCGCGCGATCACCTTGCTCTCGTTGAAGCCGGGGATGACGATCCAGACGGAGGAGAGGCCGTCGGATGCAGGAACTTCAATTCGTTCGTGCCGCATCGGCGCCCCCTTCGACCGCCGTCTGCCATCCTTATGGTTAAGAAGTTTTTAATGGGTGGGGCGTAGCCCAGCCGGGATGAGGCGGAAGAAAGCGAGCAGGCAGTGACCCGATCCCTTGCAAGCACGTCCACGCTGGAAAGGCTGGTTCCGGCCGCACTCGATCCTGCGGACGTCACCGGCCAGGAAACCTACCAGCTCCATATCGAGCGCTACGATTTCGCCGGCCGCTTCGTCGGCCGGGGGCGCGTGCTCGATTGCGCCTGCGGCGTCGGCTACGGCAGCCATCGCCTGCTTGCGGGCGGCGATCGCACGCAGCATGTGACCGGCGTCGACATTGATGAATCGGCCGTCGCCTATGCGCGGGCGAATTTCGTCGATCCGCGGCTGGATTATGTCTGCGCCGACGCCACGATCTTCGACGCCGAGCCGTTCGACCTCATCGTGTCGTTCGAGACGATCGAGCATGTCCCCGAGCCTGAGAAGGTGATCGACAATTTCGTGCGGCTGCTGAAGCCGGGCGGGCTGCTGATCGCGTCGGTGCCGGTCACGCCCTCGGTGGACGTGAACCCGTTCCACCTGCACGATTTCACCCCGGACTCGTTCCGCCGGATGTTCGTTCGTCGCGGCTTGACGGAAGTCGACTCCCTCCTGCAGCGCCAGCCCTACCAGCCGCTGAAGATGCTGGCCGGCAAGGAGACGCGGCTCAGCGACATGCGCAAGAATCTGGTCGGCTATTATGCGACCCACCCGAAGGCGGCGGTCACGCGGCTTTACTCAACGGTGGTAGATGGCTTCTGCAACAAATATCTGACTTGCGTCTGGCGCCGATAATTCCTCAGACCGCGTAGAAAGCGCTGCCGATCGCAGCCAGGGCGGCTGCGTTCGCGGCGAGCATGGCGAGGATCGCGAAGCGCGCCGGCGTATCGCTTGGGGGTGCGCGGCGGCGGAGGAAGATCAGGCCGACGAGCAAGAGCAGCGGCAGGAAATAGCGGCCCTGGAGGCCCTCTACGATCGGCGCGCCGAGCGGCATCGAGACCAGATAGAGGGCGATCGGAATCCCGATTGCCGCCACCAGCCCAACGAAGGCCGCCCAGCACCGCCAGGACCAAGTCAGCCTAGTCGCCGCGGCTTCGCCATGGCGGAAGGCGAAGATGAAGGCGGCAATCGCGAGCAAGGCGGCGCTGAACACCGGCCCGACCGTCATCCAGCCGAAGTTGAAGCTCGAAAAGAAGACCGGCAGCGATCGGTGGACGAACGTGCTTCCGAGCGTGGCTGGCAAGGCAAACGGATGCGCTTTGAGAAACGCGAGATGCGCGGCGGGCGCGGCCGCGTCCACTGCCAGCGGCACGACGACGCCGGCTGTGGCATGGAGCCACAGAGCGGATAAGGCCGCTCCACCGATGCCGACAAGGATCGGCCAGCCCAGCCAGGGCAGCGGCCGTGCCGGCGGCGGCAGGGGCAGCCAGGCCAGACCCACCAGCGGCAGATAAACGATCTTCGTCAGTCCAACGATCGCAGCGAAGGCGGCGAGCAGGAAAAGCGACCTTCGTGTCCAGCGCCCCTCGAAGCGCGCCCGCACATTAAGGGCGATCAGGACGGCGCAGCTCCCGATGACGATCCCGTCCTGTCCGAACGAGCCCGCCATGGAAGCCGTCATCGGCGTCAGGGCGACCAGCAGGAGGAACAGGCGTCCGACCGGCAGGACGGTGAGCGCCAGCAGGAGCAGGCCCAGGGTGAGCGCCGCATTGAGCAATCGTCCGAGCCGGACGATATTCTCTACGGTCAGGCCGAGCGGCTCGCCGATCCACACGGCGCCGATCTGCGGCACGTAGCTTGCGGGGCTGTAGAGGACGCTTCCCGGGAAGTTGGCGAAGACCTTCGGCTGCGCGGCCGAGATAGGCGTGCTTCGCGAAAACATGGCACCAAGCGGACGCTTCGGGACCGGCCTGATCGCCGTCTGGGCGACCGAGCCCAGCTCGGCCTTGGCAGCGGCGGGAAGGCCCACCGGGACCATCCCTCCGGCCTCCTTGCCGCGCCGCTCGCCGACGAGCTGGGAATGGGCGAGCTGCCAGGCGCGGAAGAGATGCTGGTGCTCGTCGGGCGTCTGGAAGGGCGGGGTGATCAGCGCATAGGCGAGGTAGAGCAGACCGCCGGCGATCAGGAGCAGGCGGCGGAGCGCCGGTAGATCCTCCATCGCCATGTCGCCCGCCTCGCTCCCCGCGTCCGGTCTTTGCCCCTTAGCAGGGCAATCCTCAAGGAGCGGTTGCGAAGGAGGCGCTAGCGTCGGCCGATCTGTCCTCTCGCCGCCTCGCGCGTGGCGATCTTCGCGAGCCGGCTCGGACGGCCGGGATCGGCGACGGCGGGGGCGGTCTGCCAGCCAAGATGGGGGAGGCCGATCGTCCGCCGCCCGGCGAGGTCGACGCGGGAGACAACCAGGCCCTTCTCCTCCATCGTCGACAGCACCCAGCGGGCGCGCGACGTCGAGCTGGTGCCGTAGAGCCGCGCCAGCGCCTCGTCGGAGGGGCAGGGCTCATTCTCGCGCGCAGCCTTGGCGATGGCGAGGAAGGGCGCGCGCATCTCGTCCGGCAGCGCCTCGGCCAAGGCGAGCGCTTCGGCCCAATCCTCACCGGGAACGATCCCGGCCCGCGCCATGGCAAAGCCGCGGCGGAAAGCGGCAAGGTCCGCCGGCGCGCGAACGCCGCGCATCCGGCAGCGCACCTGGAAATCCTGGAAGGCGCTGGTCAGCATCTGCCCCGCGGGCGCGTCGGCGGCAACTTCGGCGAGCACGTCGCGGAGGATGGCCTGCTCCTCCTCGGGAGCGAGCGTCGGCAACTCCGCGGGGGGCGCCAGCGCCGGCTCGATCGGCCTCGAAATCTCCCGCGGCGGAACGGCTTCGATCGGCCGCGGCGCCGGCTCGTCCTCGGCCGCGGCGAAGAGAAGGTCCTTGAGGTCCGCCTCGGCGGCGGCGGGCAGCGGCACCAGCTTCGGGCTGCCCGTCTTCCCCGCCGTGCGCACCGGCGCGATGCGGACGCTGATCGCGCGCTTGGAAAGGGCTGGTCCCAATGCCAGGAATTCGCCGCGCTCGAGGTCGCGGATCGCCTCGGCCTGGCGCCGCTCCATGCCGAGCAGGTCGGCCGCGCGCAGCATGTCGATGTCGAGGAAGGTGCGGCCCATCAGGAAGTTCGATGCTTCGGCGGCGACGTTTTTGGCGAGCTTCGCCAACCGCTGCGTGGCGACGATGCCGGCCAGGCCGCGCTTGCGCCCGCGGCACATGAGGTTGGTCATCGCGCCAAGCGAGGCGCGCCGCGCTTCCTCCGACACTTCGCCGCCGACGGCCGGGGCGAAAAGCTGGGCTTCGTCAACGACGACCAATGCCGGATACCAATGCTCGCGAGGTGCCTCGAACAGGCCGCCCAGGAAGGCGCCGGCGCAGAGCATCTGCCCTTCGACGTCGAGCCCTTCCAGGTTCAGCACGACGGATGCGCGGTGCTGGCGGATACGCGCGGCGATTCGTGCGATCTCGGCGAGGCTGTGCAGCGCCGCCTCGATCGCGACATGGCCGAACGCCTCGGCGAGCGTCACGAAATCGCCCTCGGGATCGATCACCACCTGCTGAACGAGGCCGGCGCTTTCCTCGAGCAGGCGGCGCAGCAGGTGGGATTTGCCCGATCCGCTATTGCCTTGAACGAGGAGGCGGGTCGCAAGCAGCTCTTCGAGGTCGAGCAGAGCCGCACCGCCGTCAGCGGCGAATCCGAGGTCGATTTTCGTGGTCATTTGCAGGCATTTGGCCGAAGCGACGGGCCCGGAGCAAGGCGGCTTCGCGCGCCGCACGCATCAAAAAATGACGCCCAAACGATAATGGCGGCTGGCATCGCTGCCAGCCGCCACTTTCCTGAGCTCCAGATGACCTCCCGCGAGGGGAAATCATTCTTCACTCGGCGGATCGAGCCTCTTTCCGGATCTTGCGACCCGATGAGCCCTCGATCGGGTTACCCGCTTCGGCATTGCTGCCAGAGCAGGCCCCCTTTCGAGACATTGCAAGCATTGCTGCCCGCGACGTCCCTTTCGCGACCGTCGAACCGAAGTTCGATTGTCGCCGGACGGTCCGGAAAGTGGGTTCGGCTTCGGCTTGCGCCTCTGCCTCGCGCTTCTTCCTCGCTCGCCCCGCCAGTCGCTTCCTTCGGTTCCAGCCTTGCGGCCTTTCCCGCTCTCCGCGGTGGCGGCATACCATGAGCGCCTTGTCGTTTCCGACCGGCCGCTCTTGGCCTGCAAGTGAAAGCTCTCACCTTCGCCCGAGTCGCACAAGCGGATTCGAGAAGGGTTCCGACGAAAGATGGGGGGTGAATTGTGGACGGCCTGTGGATAAGTTTAGCCGCCCTCAATTCTCAGCGACTTAGGCTGGAATCACCGGATAGGCGGTGGTGAATTTGACCCGCTCCATGGCGAAGCGGGAGGTCACGTTCTTGAGCGGAACGGCCGCGATAAGCTTGCGGTAGAAAGTGTCGTAATCGGCCATGCTGGCGACCGCTATGCGCAGCAGATAGTCGACGTCGCCGGCCATGCGATAGACCTCCATCACCTCCGGCAGCTCGATCACGGCCGAGGCGAATCGCTCCAGCCAGGCGGCGCTGTGGTCGCCGGTCTCGATCTCGACGAAGACGGAGAGGCCGAAGCCGATCTTGTCGGGATCGGCGATGGCCACCCGGCGCGCGATCACGCCGCTCTCCTCGAGCTTCTGGATTCGCCGCCAGCAGGGCGTCTGGGACAGGTTCACCCGATTCGCGATCTCAGCGACGGAGAGGGACGCATCCTCCTGGAGGATGGCGAGGATCTTGAGGTCGGTGGCATCCATCCAGGTCGGTCCCGCAGATTTAGAAGAATCTTCGACCTTAACCGTCATTGCGAGCGGAGCGAAGCAATCCACCGCTGAGCCCGTGAGAGGCGCCGTGGCTGGATTGCCGCGTCGCTACCACTCCTCGCAATGACGGTTACGGTTGGCAGGCGGCGAACCCCCGCTCCAGGTCCGCAATCAGGTCGTCTGCATCCTCCAGCCCGACCGACAGGCGGAGGAGGTCCGGGTGAATGCCGGCTTCCGCTTGCGCTTCGGGGGGCATGCCGCGGTGGGTCATGGTGGCGGGCTTGCAGATGAGGGTGGCGAAGCCGCCGAGGGAGGATGCCAGGGTGATGAGCTTGAGGGTGGCGAGGTATTTCGCCGCGGCCTCGGCACCGCCGCGGACTCGGAAGCTGATCATGAAGCCGGTGCCGGGATAGTTCACCTCGGCGACGCCGGGATGGCCCCTGAGGCGTTCGGCGATCGCCTGGGCGCTCGCTTCCTGGCGGTCGACGCGCAGGACGAGGGTGCGGAGGCCGCGGAGGATCTGGGCGCTGTCGTGCGCGGAGCCGTTGAGGCCGGCGGCGTTGGACCACCATTGCAGCTCCTCGACCAGCCCATGATCGGCCGCGAGCAAGGCGCCGCCGAACAGATCGGCATGGCCGTTCAGCGCCTTGGTGGTCGAATGCATGACGAGGTCGCAGCCGAGCTCGAGCGGCCGCTGGCGCACGGGGGTCGGCAAGGTGTTGTCGGCGATGACGAGGGCGCCGGCGGCCTTCGCCTCGGCAGCGCGGCGGGCGATGTCGGTGACTCTGAGGAGGGGGTTGCTCGGCGTCTCGATCCAGAAGAGATCGGCGCCGCCTTCGAGCGCCTTCGCCACCGCCGCATCGTCGAGCATGTCGACGAAGCTCGCCTTGAGCTTGCCCTGGTCCTCCAGGCCTTTGATCAGCCGGTAGGTGCCGCCATAGCAATCGTGCGGCGCGACGACATGCGCGCCGGTGTCGAGCAGCAGCAAGGCCAGCAGGGCAGCGGACTGGCCGCTATTGGTGACGACGCCGCCCGCCGCGCCCTCCAGCTCGGCCAGCGCCTCGACGAGCAGGTCGCGATTGGGGCTGATTGTACGGGAATAATCGTAGGCCGGCTTGGTGTCGGCATCGTCCCAGCGGAAGGTGTCCGACGTCCAGATGGGCGGCGCGACGCTGGCATAAGCCGGGTCGCGCGCGGGCCGCGCGGCGGCGACCACGGTGGAGGGTTTCCGACGTCGGGCCATGTCAGGCGTCGAGGAAGGGCGCGACGAGCCGACCGACCGTCTCCGCTTCCTTCAGGAACATGTCGTGCCCGTAAAGGCAGGGGAGGAGGTGGAGCGTCGCCGGGCCGGCGAGCGCCGCCGCCAAAGCGCGCAGCTGGTCCGCGGGAACGAGCTGGTCGGTTTCGGCGCCGATCAGCAAAGCGGGGGCGCGGATGCGGGCGGGATCGACGCGGTGGCGGTCGATCGAGGCGGAGAGGCTGAGGAAGCGTTCGGGCGACATGACCGAGAGGAAATCGTCGCCGCGTGCGCGCAGATAGGCGCCCGGCTCGGAGCAGGTGCGCGGACAGCAGCCGTCGATCCCGCCGTCGAAACGGGCGGCGAATTCGTCGCTGGTGCGGTAGGTCATCATCGCCATGCCGCGGGCGATGGCGAGCGCCTCGGCGCCCTGGCCGCTCTCGATGCCGAGCGCGACGACGCGGCGCTGCAGCTCGCGGCCGGCGGTGGCGGCGGCGTGCGGCTCGGCGCCGGCGGATATGACGACCAGCTTGCCGACGCGCTCGGGCGCGGTCTCGGCGAGGGAGAGGGCGACCATGCCGCCATAGGAGGCGCCGATCAGCGCTTTGGCGCGTGCAATGCCGAGCGCGTCGAGCACCGCGATCAGCACGCGCGCCTGGTCGGCGGTGGAGGGCGCGGCGCGGCCGGAGGTGTCGGCGGCGAAGTCGACGCCGATCACGAGGTGCCGTTCGGGATCGACCGCGCAACCGGGGCCGGCCAAGCCGCGCCACCAGCCGGGGCCGCCGTCGCGGCCGCGGGCGACGAAGCGATTGGCGGAGATGCCGCCGAGGACGACGATTGCCGGTGCATGCGCATAGCCCCAGACGGCCGCGCGGATTGAGGCGCCGAACGCGCGCAGATCGGCCGGCAGCGCCACCTCGATATCGCGGAAGGGCGGCTCGGCGGGCGCGGGCACGAAGCTGCGCGGCGCAAGAATGGGAGCGGACAGGGCGCGCTCGAGAATCAGCTCCATCTTCCTTCCTTCGCTCGGGAGATGTGGCTGAGAGACCCGCTTCATTGCCGTCTCGGCCGCATCGTCCCGCTGGGACCGCCACCTTGCCCGGGGAGGCAGGTTGGCGTGGGCGCGAGGCCCACTCTTGATGCTTCGGTTGCGGCCGAAACCGCGCCCGATGGGATCCATTTATGGGCGGAGGGAGGTTAAGGTCAAGTTGATTTGCCGGCTGGCTGCTACAACGCCGCGTGCGCTTCCGGTTCTTCGCGGTCGAGGCCTAGGCTGCGGCGGGCGGGGGCCGAATGGCCTCGCATCAGGGATTCGGCGAGGTCGGGCTGACCCTCCTCGATCGCGTCGACGATGGCATGGTGCTGGTGGTGGCCGGAGACGAGGATCGGATAGATTTCGTCGAGCGGCACGCGATTGAACGCGACGACGCCGGGCGCGACGAAGGGGACCGAATAGACCCGGTGGATGAGCTCGGCGAGCAATGCGTCGCGGGCGCCGCCGGTAATGAGATCGTGGAAGCGCCGGTTCATCTTCGCATAGGCGCCCTCGTCGTCCTTCACGACATGGCCCTTCGCAAAGATGCGGTCGCCCTCGGCGAGGACGTCGCGAAGCTCGGCGACGATCTCGCCGCGGTCCGGCCGCGCCGCAAGCTCGCGCGCGGCATAGCCTTCGAGGACGCAGCGTATCTCTGTCGCGCGATAGCTGTCCTCGACGCTGAAGCCGCGCACGGCGAAGCCGCGCTTGCCGGCGGGTTCGAGCAGGCCTTCGGTGGCAAGGGCAGGGAGGGCGTTGCGGACGGGCGTGCGGGAGACGCCGAGCCGCTCCGCGATCGCCGCTTCGGCGACGCGGGTGCCGGGGCGAAGCGTCCCGTCGACGATCATCTCGCGTATGCGCTGCGCGACCGGGCTATCCACGCGCCCCTGCGCCTTCCGACTCCGTCATTCTCTCTTTGTATCCCTCTCGCGCGCGTTTCTAGCGGCGAGAGGGTGAAGCGTCCACCTCGTCTTGGTCAGGCGGCGGCGCGGAGCGGCGCCTCGCCGGGATCCAGATCGGGGAGCGCATCGAGCCGGCTGCAGAGCGCGGCGAAATCGTCGCGCAGCACCAGCTTCAGCACGTCCTCGAAATGCTCGATGACGAAATATCCTTGCTGGAAGGCGTCAGTCCGGTAGCGGGTGCGGAGCACGCGCTCGAGCTCGAAATCGGCGCGGTGCGGCTTGGCGCTCTCCAGCGAATAATGGGATTCGCCGAAGCTCGAGAGAATGCCGGCGCCGTAGATCTTGAGGCCGCCTTCCTCGCGGGCGAGGCCGAACTCGACCGTGTACCAGTAAAGGCGGGCGAGCCGGTGGAGCTGGCCGCGGTCGAGCGCGGCGAGGCCGAGGCGGCCAAGGGCCTGCATGAAATCGGCGATCGCGGGTTGGGCGAGCAGCGGCACGTGGCCGAAGACGTCGTGGAAGACGTCCGGCTCTTCCAGATAATCGAGTTGCTTGGGCGAGCGGATGAAATTGCCGGCCGGGAAGCGGCGCTCGCTGAGGTGCCTGAAGAAGACGTCGTCGGGGACGAGGCCCGGGACGGCGACCACGGTCCAGCCGGTGCGCGCGTTCAATTTCTCGTTGAGCTCGTCGAAATTGGGGATGCCCGGGCGCGAGAGATGGAGGACGTCCAACCCCTCCTCGAAAGCGTGGACCGAGCGGCCGTGGAGCAGGGTCTGCTGGCGGGCGAACAAAGTGTCCCAGACCCAATGGTCCTCCGCCGTCAGCTCGTCCCAATGCTGCGGCACCGTCCAGTCGGCGGCGGCGCCGGCGGGCGGCGTCGGAGAGGCGAGGGCACCATGCTTCTGCGCGGGCGCTTCGTCGGTCTCGGTCGTCTGGTTCATGCTCGTGGCCCTTCCCAAAATGAAAGAACCCCGCCTGGTGGGACCGGGCGGGGTTCGGAATTTCGTGCTTGATCTAGAAGCGCGTCAGTCCGTCTCCGCCCGGGCGGAAAAATAATAATAGACGTACGCGATGGGCGCGGCAGCGGCGGTCGAAAGTCGGGCAGCAGGGGCGACGCGCGAAATCATCTTGGTCTCGATGGTTTCCAAATGGGATCCTGTCAAGGTTCCTACGCTCATGAGGATGAATGGTTGCTTGATGTGTCCGACGCGCCACGCCGGGCGAGCAGGGCGAAGCGGGTGGCGTTCTCGGCGCGGTCGTGGACGTCGCGGACGAGGATGACGAGGCCGTAGGCTTCGGCGGCCGATTCGGAGGCGAGCACGGCCTTGGTCGGCTCCCGAAGGCCGGCGGCGGCAACGGCGGTGTTCGGTGCTTCCTCCCGGGCCAGGGCGAGCCGGTCGAGCGTGCGGGAGCATTGGCGCAGCGCCACCGGGTGGCTGACGGCGGTTTTTATGTCCTCCAGCCGTGCGCCGGGGAGGCCGAGCAGGTGCATGCGGACGGGGAGGATCGGCTCGGCGAGGATTTCGACTGGGGCGCCGGCGAGGAGCGCCTGCGCCTCGGCAACGGGGCCGGCTTCGTTATTGTCGATCGGAAGGATGCCGCGCTCCGCACGGCCTTCGACGACCGCCGTGACGACGGCGGCGAAGCTCGGCTCGGCCACCGGCTCGAAATCCGGCGCGAAGGCGAGCGCCGCCTGGTGGCCGAACGCCCCAGGCAGCCCCTGATAGGCGATCCGCATCAGGCGGCGTCGCGGTGAGGCTGGGCCGTGCGGGCGAGCATCTGAGCGACCGACGCGGCGACGTCGAGTGCCTGGGCGCGGTTGAGCCGCGGGTCGCAATGGGTGAGGTAGCGGCTCGGCAGGTCCTCCTCGAGATGCGGCGCGCTGCCGCCGAGGCATTCGGTGACCTCCGCGCCGGTCATTTCGAGATGGACGCCGCCGGCATGGACCCCCTCCGACGCGGCGATGTCGAAGAAGGCCTGGGTCTCGGTGAGAACGTCGGCGAGCAAACGCGTCTTGAGCGCGCCGACCGAGCGGGTGTTGCCGTGCATCGGATCGGCCGACCAGATGGCGTTGCGCCCCTCGCGCCGCGTCGCCCGCATCAAAGCGGGGAGGTGCGCGGCGACCTTGCCGGCGCCGAAGCGGCCGATGAGGACGAGGCGGCCGGGGCGATTGTCCGGATCCAGCCGGTCGATCAGGCGGAGGAGATCGTCGGCGGCGAGGCTGGGGCCGCATTTGAGGCCGATCGGGTTCGAGACGCCGCGAGCATATTCGACATGGGCATCGTCGAGGCCGCGGGTGCGGTCGCCGATCCAGAGCATGTGGCCCGACATTGCCCACCAGCTCTCGCTCGCCTCGTCGAAGCGGGTCAGCGCCTGCTCGTAATTGAGGAGAAGGGCCTCATGGCTGGTGTACATCGAGACCGGCCGCGGCGGCTCGGCGAGGCCGACAGCGCGGTGCATGGCCGGGAGGTCGGCATAGGAGGCGCCGGCATAAGCGTGGAGCAGGTCGATCGTCGCATGGGCCTGACGGTGGGCGTCGAGCAGCCGGCGCGGATCGGGCGTGCGGCTGGCTTCGTCGAATGACGGGCCGTTGATGGCATCGCCGCGATAGGAGGGAAGGGTGACCTCGCCGATCGTTTCGGTTCCCGACGAGCGCGGCTTGGCGAACTGGCCGGCGATGCGGGCGAGATGGACGACATCGGTGCCGCTGCCGGCGCGCAGCATCGCGCCCATGCCGAGGAGCAGGCTGTAGGTGTCACGCACCTTGTCGGCGCCGAATTCGGCGAAGCTCTCGGCGCAGTCGCCGCCCTGGAGGATGAACGCCTCGCCCGCCGCGACCCGCGCGAGCGAGGCGCGCAGCATCATGATGTCGGCGACGGAGACGAGCGGCGGCGAGGCTTCGAGCCGGCGCTCGACCCGGGCGAGGGCGCCGGCGTCGGGATAAGCGGGAAGCTGCTCGGCCTTGCGGAGGCGCCAGCTGGAGGGGGACCAGCCCGCGGCTTTCGTGCCGGCGGCGGGCGCGGCCGCGCCTTGCGGGCCTGCCTCGGCACAATCTGCGGCGGCGACCCGGCCGACGGCATGGGCGACGAGGCTTCCGTCCGGCGCGCGGACGAGGTCGCAGACGGACAGGCGGCGGTCGAGCTGGGGCAGCGGGCCGGCGATGATGGCGATCGCTTCCTCGTCGCGGGCGCGACGCAACGCCTCCTCGTCGGTCGCCGCCCAGCTGATCGGGAAGGCCATGCCGTAATGGTTGCGGACATAGGCTTCGAGCACGGCACGGTCGATCGAGCCGCAGAGGATGATCTCGGTGCGCGCCTGGGCCTGGAGGCCATGGCCCATCAGCTCGCGCCAGACGGCGCCGATCAGGGCGGCGGGGGCCTTGGCGGCGCGGCGGGCGAGGCGGGCGATCACCTCCTTCTGGCGGCGCGGCCGGAGCTTGAGGCGGCCTTCGCCTTCCTCGTCCTTGGTAGTGGCGACGGCATCGGCGACGGCCAAGCGCCGCTCGATCAGGCGCAAAATCTCGTCGTCGATCGCGTCGATCTCGGAACGGAGGGCAATCAGCCCCCGGGCAGACATGTCTTTCATCTTGATACTCTCGTCGCCGCGCCCTTGACGGGGTCGGCGGCTTTCAGCTCGAATTAGGGAAGTTGGCGGGTTTGTCCGATACGCCCTCAGGCGTACCGGCCGCTAAACGAGCTAAAAGTGAGCGAGCGAGCCGGAAGCGCGGCGGAGATCATCCTGTCCTTGCCCATAAGCTTGCTCCTGCGGCGCATCATTGCGCGCATTCCTTAAGGCTGACGCACGGGCAGCAGCCTGTCAAGACGGGATACAATCATTTTCTTGTGCGACGCAGCAGCGGATCATAGGGTTCGGCCATGGCGCAGGCGAAGGCGGAGACGAGGCAGGAGAGCGAAGCGGCTTCGCTGCTGGGTCGCGCGCGGCGCGTAACGGTCAAGGTCGGCTCCTCGCTGCTGATCGGCGCGGATGGCGATGTGCGCCGGGACTGGCTCGCGACCCTCGCCGGTGACCTTGCCGGGCTGCAGCGCGAGGGCAAGCAGGTCATCGTCGTCTCGTCCGGGGCGGTGGCGCTGGGACGGGCGCGGCTGCCGCTCAAAAAGGTGCGGCAGCTGGCGGCGAAACAAGCGGCGGCGGCGACCGGCCAGCCTCTGCTGATGCAGGCCTGGCAAGCGGCGCTCGCCGAATTCGGGATCCCAACCGCACAATTGCTCCTCACCATCGACGACACCGAGTCGCGCCGCCGCTGGCTCAATGCGCGCGCGACGGTGGAGATGCTGCTCGCCGGCGGTGCGCTCCCCGTGGTCAACGAGAATGACAGCGTCGCCACCGCCGAGCTTCGCTACGGCGACAATGACCGGCTCTCCGCTCGGGTGGCGCAGATGGTGCGGAGCGACCTTCTCATCCTCCTCTCCGATGTCGACGGCCTCTACACCGCCGATCCTGCGCGCGACCCCGGCGCGAAGCATCTGAGCTTCCTCGACAGCCTGCCGCCCGAGATACTCGCTTATGCCGGCGACGCGACGTCGGGCGGCGTGGGAACCGGGGGTATGCGGACCAAGCTCGCGGCCGCGGAAATCGCCCGCGGCTTCGGCTGCGCGACGATCATCGCCGCCGGCCATGACGATCATCCGCTCGGTAGCCTCGCCGAGGGCGCGCGGGCGACGCTTATCGCGGCCGCCGGCAGCCCCGGCCGTGCCTACAAGCAATGGATCCGCGGCACGCTCGCGCCGGCGGGGTCGGTCACGATCGACGAAGGCGCGGTGCGGGCTTTGGTGGCGGGCCGCAGCCTGCTCCCCGCTGGGGTGCGCAGCGTGGAGGGCGTGTTCGAACGCGGCGTCTGCCTGCGCGTCCTCGCGGCGGATGGTCACGAGGTGGCGCGGGGGCTCAGCGCTTACACATCGGCGGAGGCAGCGGCGATCCAGGGCCGCGCCAGCGGCGAGATCGAGGCGTGCCTCGGCTTCCGCGGGCCCGACGAGCTCATCCACCGCGACGATCTGGTATTGCTGTGATGCGGGGTGCGATGGAGGAGATGGGCCGCGAAGCCCGCAAGGCCGCCGCGATCCTGCGCGAGGCGCCGGCCGAGCAGAGGTCGGCCGCGATCCGCGCCATCGCCGGCCAGATCCGCGCGCATGGCGACGCGATCCTCGCCGCCAATCGCGAGGACGTCGCCGCCGCGACGGCGATGGTCGACCGGCTGATGCTCGACGAGAAACGGCTGGCCGCCATGGCCGATGCCGTAGAGGCGATCGCCGCGCTGCCAGACCCGGTGGGCGAGGAAATCGCCCGCTGGACCCGCCCCAACGGGCTCGACATCGCGCGGGTGCGCACCCCCATCGGCGTGATCGGCATGATCTACGAGAGCCGCCCCAACGTCACCGCCGACGCCGCCGCCATCTGCCTGCGCTCGGGCAATGCGGTGATCCTGCGCACCGGCTCGGAAGCGCTGCGGAGCGCGCGCGCCATCCACGAGGCCATCGCCGCAGGGCTCGCCGAGGCGGGGCTGCCCGAGGTCTGCGTCCAGATCGTGCCCTCGGCGGACCGGGAGGCGGTCGGGCTGTTGCTGGAGGGGCTCGGCGGCACGATCGACCTCCTCATCCCGCGCGGCGGCAAATCGCTGGTCGAACGGGTGTCGCGGGAGGCACGGGTGCCGGTGCTCGGCCATCTCGAGGGTGTCTGCCACACCTATGTCCACCGCTCGGCCGACCCGGATATGGCGGCGAGCATCGTCGCCAATGCCAAGATGCGCCGCGTCTCGGTCTGCGGCGCAACCGAGACCTTGCTGATCGATGCCGACGTCGCGCCCGCCTTGCTGCCGTCCATCGCCCAGGCGCTCGCCGGCTGCAAGCTGCGCGGCGATGACGCGGCGCGGGCGATCGTGCCGATGGAGGCCGCCGGGGAAAGCGACTGGCACGCCGAATATCTGGCCCCGATCCTGGCGGTGAAGACCGTCGCCGGCCTCGACGAGGCGATCGACCATATCGCCCGCTATGGAACCGGCCACACCGAGGCGATCATCGCGGAGGACGCGGCCGCCGCCGAAGCCTTTCTCAACCGCGTCGACAGCGCCATCCTCCTCTGGAACGCCTCCACCCAGTTCGCCGACGGCGGAGAATTCGGCTTTGGCGCAGAAATCGGGATTGCAACAGGGAAGCTTCATGCGCGAGGACCGGTGGGGCCCGAGCAGCTGACCAGCTTCAAATATGTGGTGCGGGGGAATGGGCAGGTGCGGCCGGTTTAGGCCTGCCCGAAAAAGGCCTGATCAGGTCCATGTTTTTCTTGATCCGGACGTTCGGTCCGACCTTACATGAAAGAGGTTCACCCTTTTCGAGGTGCTTATGAACCCGCCACGCGCCCGCAATCTCACGCCCTCGCAAGCCGCCCTTCATCTCGGCGTCTCCGCGAAAGCCCTCCGCGTTTACGAAGAGCACGGGTTGATCGCGCCCGGTCGCTCGTCCGGAGGATGGCGGCTCTACGGTCCTGAAGACCTGGAACGAACGGCGTGGATCGTCTCGCTGCGCGCCCTCGGCATCAGCCTCGCCCAGGTGGCGCGGGTCATGACTGGCGACCCGAGCGCGCTGGGAGCTGGGCTGGCCGCCCACGAGGAACGGCTCGTCCGCCAGGCGCGTCATATCGATGCGACCCTCAGGCGGGTGCGGAGTCTTCGCGAGGACGTTCGCCACGGGCAGGCCGTGGACAGGGCTGCCCTCGGCGCGGCCCTCGGCCGGGACGCGGCCGCCAGCGTCGGTTTCGAGCTGCCCTGGCCCTGGGCCGGAGAATGGTTCGAGCTTGGCGCCATCCCGGCGATCAATTTCATCACTGGTCCGCTGGGGAGCGGCAAGACGCGGTTTGCGGAGCGCCTCGCCGCCGAACTTCCCGACGCCGCATTTCTCGGTCTGGACCGAGTCGCCCCAAGCTCCGGACAGGATTCCGCCCTCGCTGAGCGGGTGGTCCGCGCAATCGAATGGCTGGCCGAGGAAGGCGCCGTTCCGACCGAGGCGCTGCACAAGCTGATCGTCGCGCTCGAGATGGAGAGCCCGGAAATGCTGGTCGTCGATCTGGTGGAAGACGGGCTGTGCGACGCGACCCAAAAGGCGTTGATGGCGTTCCTGCGCGTCAAGCCGGGGCAGAAGCGTGCCGTCTTCCTCATGACGCGGTCGTCATCGATCCTGGACATGGATCTGGCGGGCGCTGCCGAGACGATCATTTATTGCCCCGCCAATCATTGCATGCCGTTTCTCGCGAGCCGGCATCCGGGCGGGCGTGGCTATGAAGCGGTCACGACCTGCCTTGCCACGCCCGAGGCAAGGGCGCGCTCGGCGGGCATGAAAGCTGTCCGACCGGCGGCGGCGTAAACCACCTCTCCTCACCCTCGGACCTTCCGAGATCCGCCGCCCCCTCTTACGCGCGAATGGCGCGGAGGGCACCATAGGACGGGAAAAAGCAGCACAATATGGGTTAGGGTTTGGTGGGGGTACGCTAGCAACCCAGATCTGCAGCGCCGGGCGGTGGCCGAACAGCTGACGAGCTCTGAATGGCGCGGAAAAGGGCAGGTGCGGATAGGGTGAGCCCGGAGCGATTATTGAGTTTCTGACGGCTTTGCACAATCAGCGCGCCGACGCAGGCTGCGGCTCCCTCATCAAAAGGAACTGTACTAGATCGCGGGTCTTCGGCCGATTCGAAACGGCCGTGCTCAGAGCATTCGCCAGATCGGGCAGCTTTCGCTTAATTAGTCGAGATCGCTGGATCATGCGGTCTCGTCGCCGTCCGTCCGGTAGGTCCTCTCCGTGACTGTCGAGGTGGAATTGATAGAAATCCACTACGCTCCTATAAATCATCAGCGCGTGGATCATGACTTGCACCGACCGCTCCTCGCCGGTGATCGGTGATATGATCGTCTCCATTTCGTGCGGCATGTCGGCCGGACAGTCCACGAGCCACCACCGCCAGACTTCCCGATGATAATATTCGTGGACGAGATTCTCCGCGATCTGGGCGGGGTCGCCCAGGGAGCTGAAAACCGCGCCGGGAAAGTAGTTACGGAGGCTGAAGCTGCGCATGACCTCCGGCTTGTCGCTCGTGAAAGAGAGGATGCCGACGCTCCTTGAGATGTTGGCGCTCAGGACGGGACAATATTCGGAGATCAGCTGCATCGCCGCTTCGGCACGACTCCGAATCCGGTCTGAAGACAGACGGACGGAAGCACCCCTGTACAGGTGGGGGGCGACATCGCCGAACAGACGGTCGACAGGTCTGTACAAGATCGTGGCCGGAAGGGATTTGATAGGGGCCAGTACGCCGCCAGCAATCGCAACCAGCGAATTTCCCTCGCGTCGCCACACGGTTCCGGTGGCGGGCCATGGACGCCAGAACAACCCTTCCTGCAACCGCAGTGGAACGGGCTTGGCGAGACCCAGCCGCGTCCGAAGAGCGGCGATCTCCCTCTGGGCAGCCCTGCTGCCACCCGTCTGGATCGACATCAGGTGCGGATATAGTTCCGGGTTCCGCCATCCTTCTTCCGCATAGGCAGAGAGGGCGGCCAGCACTTCGTCAAATCCACGGCACCTGGTAATGACCGGGGTCTTGCTCGCGGCAATTTCGAGCAAGTGGACTGGCAAGGGTCGCACGAACGACAGGAAATAGTCTCTTGGCGTGAAGCGCGAGAAGGCGGCAAACGTCGCTTGGTAAAGATCCCTCATCGCTGCAAAGCAGGGCGGAAACTTCCTCGAGCAAGTTTCCGCGCGAGCGGTTCCCAAAGGCAGCGGCCGAGGCGGGTCACCGCGGACGACGAAGCGATGTAGGAATGCAGCCGCGCCACGTTCGATTCGATCTCGCCGGCGCGTCTCGTGATATTCTCCTGCTCCTCGGCCGACAGGGCGCCCGATCGCAGCAGTTGCTTGTAGAAGAGCAGAACGTTGGCGAACGCGTGGAAGGCAAAGACGATGTACAAAAGGGGGCGGGCCGTTTGCTTGAACGGCGAATAATATAATTTCGCATCTGTGCCGTCATCAATGGGACCGAGACGACGGGCGATATAGAGATATTGGTGGCTTGCCTCGTGAACGAGCATCTCCACCAAAGTAACGCGGGGCTGGCGTGTCGAAACCGCGATCGTGCCCGGGGCAAGAAAGGCACTTGCGCTGTTGGTGATTTCCGACGTTAGCGGAATGAGCACGATTTTACGCAGGACGCCAGACACCCAGGAGAAGTAGGTGGGCGAAGCATCGCGGATGAGCTGAACGGCAGACGTGCAAACGCTCTCGAATTCGCGCACGTCATAGACAAACTCCGCGGATCGGACGCTGTGTGCCTGCTCCTTCAGCAACTGATCTGCGACGGCGGGCGAAGATATGTTCTCGGCACCGCATATCATCCATGTGCCGCCATCGTGCATAACGAGCGGGAGCGCCCCTTCTGTATCGGCGTTCCATTTTCCGGCCTCGCGACGAAAGTGAAAAATCGCGCCCTGCTGGCCGCGCTGCTCCACCCGGACCATATTTTCGCTCGCCCGGACTGCGGCACATTCGCGCAGCGGAAGCAACCAGCGGTCGAATTGTAGGTATGCGGGTTTGTCGAGGGCCAGTTCCCATTCTCCTTGCAGGCCCCACTGATGCATCCGCAACGCCACCCCCGCTGCTGCCTGGCGGACGTCGGAGCAGCAACCATGCATCATGGCGGCGACCAGCTCGCCGAAGGAAATGTCCCAGGTCGCATCGAAGGAGTCGAGCGTCGTGCTGCCCGCCTGAAGTACTCCGATTAAACCGCGGGACTGTTTCGATAGGTGCGCGCCGTCACTATCAAGGAGTGTGGTGAGGAGGTTCTGAGCATAGCCGACGACAATCTGCTCAAGGAAGGAAGGGGCAAGGTCGTCGGACGGGCAGGCAAGGCCGGTGCACAAAGTGTGAAAGGACTTCATCGGCAGACCGCCTCGGCTTCGTACGGTGCGGTCGACAGTTCTGCTCGCAACGCAGCGGTTTCCTGAACGCTCACGTCCATACGCTCGCGAATGTGGCCGAACAGTCGAAGGATGTCTGCGCACCAGACGCTCTTGTTATCGAACTGGGCCGTGTTCGAATAACGGTGCGCGAGGTAGCCCCCCGCGCAGGTCGCCTCTTCCTGACAACCTCGGCATGCGCTTGGCAGTGGCATGCCCTCGAATATCGCCCGGCTGTGGAGCCCCGGCGCGTCCGCTATGTCACTCAATGCGGATGTACGCACATTGAGGCCGGTGCTCGAAAGGCCAGCGGCGCACGAGCGAAGGCAGTCGAGACCTTCGATGGCTCCGTCGGTTTCGATGAAGGCGTATCGCGGCGGCCGGTTGCCGAAGGTTTCGATCTCGCTTGTCCCGCCCATCATGAGGCGGGCGACGTTCCAGAGATCCTTTACGACGACGTCGAGAGTGCCATTGAACCACCACTCGTCGAAGATCGGCACGAGGAAATCCGCGCACGGGGTGCCTCCGTGGCGGCGGCGAACATCCGCTATTTCCTCGTGAGTAAAGTCAGGCATGATATAGGTGATTTCGGTTGGACCAAGCGACAAAAGATGCTCGTGAATCTCTAGGGGAGGGGCCCCGAGTGGGATTACGGTGAGAATGTGGAACGGAATGCCGGCGGCGCGCAGAGCGTGCAGCGCCGCAACGATGCGGCCGTGAGATCCTCGGTTTCGGTGGTCATACCTTGATCGATCGTGCAGGACGGCGGGGCCGTCGATGCTTATGCCCACGCGCATCCGGTGCCGCTTGAACGTTTCGGCCCAGCGGTCGTCGAGCAAGGTTCCATTCGTTTGTATGCCGAACTCGACCTGTGCGACCGACGCGAGCGCTTCCGCAGCCTTGTCGCACCAGTGTCCCAGTCGCTCCGGACCCAAGAGGCATGGTTCCCCTCCGTGAAAGTGGATGCGCACATGCTTCTGGTCGGTCAGCAAACAATGTTCTCGGATTCGACTTACCGCGGCATCGAAGATCGATGCCGACATGAGCGGAGGACGACCCGCCCAGCTGGCGTCTTTCTTATTGTAAACATAGCAATACGAGCAGTTTAGATTGCAGCGAGCCGCCACCTTAATAATGATGCTTGGTAGGCGAAGCGCCTCTGCTGAACGGCCGGCGAGATATTTTGCCATGGCCACCCGCCTCCGAGGACGTTCCACAATACCCCGAGCATGCAAAATTGACGGCGTCTCGCGACAATCGCTCCAATATGCGACTCGTCAGCGCAAGCTAGTGAAAGTGAATCGTGATCACCACCTAGCGTGGCCACTCACATCGCCGGCGCGCGCGACTTTCACAAGCCCGGTCCGATGAAGTTGCTCGGACAGCGTCTTCTTCAGCTCTGCACTGACTTTCTTTTGCACTTCGGGGGACACATCCTTGCCGTCGATCGTCACGTGAAGAGCCTTCCTGCCCTCTGTCGCAGTAGTCATAGCCGATCTCCCGCTTTCATGTTTACGGAAGAATCACTATAATCGATCATCAAAGTCTGGTCAATGAAACTACGGAATCCTGCAGAAATCGACTTGGTGAGCGTAGTCGTATTCATCCAAGATCCGAAGGTCGTTGAGGCTGCCGCTGCCGACGAGTCTCCACTTATCAATGAGTTGCCCATCATGGCGAGAAATTAGCTCAATCCATCCATCCCCGCAGGATCGGCGGTTACGATGAGCGCGACTCGACACTCCCACGACAAGGAAGCGGTCTGTAACTGCAAAGCCTCTTGCGTAGCCATCTTCGCGCAGTTTCCAGCAGCGACCACTCTCGGATCGAACCTCCGCTGTTCCAGTACTCACCCATAGAAGCTCATTACCGTCGTGAGCCAAGCCGTGGATTTCAGAACCCACGTCCGCAAACGCGCCAACCAGTAGCAGGCGGGCGGGGTCGAACTCGAGAATGAAGCTTCCGACCCCAAACGCATGAGCGCTGACGAACAGTCGATCTTTATGCCAGAGCAGGGAGTTGAAGTGATGCCGATCGTCGGCCTCGTCGCCCACTCGTTCTAGGTAGGGCCGTGTGGCATATTCTAGGAGATCGAACTCGATGGCGCGCGCCGAGTCTTCAGCCACTCCGATTAGAGAGTTGGTCCAAGGGCTAACGGCCCAGATCCATCCGTCCCGATAAGCGATCTGATGAATATTTGGCTGGAGCGGAAGCGGGTGCGTTCGTTGGTATTGGAACTGTTTATCGAAAACGAGGAGCTGACGATTGTTCGCAATGTACAGCAGGTCGCGAGACCAGGTAATCCCAAACGGACGACAGGAAGGTCTGCCCTTGATCAAGGGGTCCTTGAACTCGGAGCGAGCGAAGATGGGTGTTTCGCGGCCTGTTTGAAGGTCGAGTACCACGGCTACTCGCTGCATATCCGAGACCGTTACGATGACTTTCATTCAATTGCACCTTGCGAACGACATGTCTCCAAATAGGGATAAGCTGTGTCGCTTTGTCTAGCGCGCAGCAAACATTTCGCCAACGCCTCGCGATCTCTGCGCAGAGCGGGCGCCGCCTTTGGCGGTTTGGGAGACTGTTAAAATTGTGTCCCATTCGCTTCGCGGTGCAGCTGAAAGAGGGATGCGAAGGACATCGCTCCGCTGAACGGAGTTGACGGCGCACCATTCTTCGTCCACAGATGGGATCCCAATCCCGAAGGAAGTCTAGTGAATCGTGACGCCGCCCTTTCGACCGCTCCCCGCGCTTTTGGCGCGGTTCCGGGCGTTCGCATGGGCTTCGGCATGATGATGACCATTATGACCACCACCACCCGGTTCCGGGGGGCGTGCGGCTGATAACGGTTTAGACAACCAGGCATCTCCGACCCGCTCTCCTCCCCAGGCGAGCGGGTCTTTTTTTGACCTTTTCAGATTTCGAAAGCGAACGACGGCGATGGAACAGCAAGCAGATCCCCAAGGCGGGCAAGAGGCGAAACGCCTCTGCGTCCTCAAGTTCGGAAGCTCGGTCCTCGAGGCCGAGGCCGACTATCCCGAGGTCGCGCTCGAAATCTATCGCCACGTCCGCGACGGCGAGAAAGTGGTGGCGGTGGTCTCCGCGCTCGCCGGCCAGACCGATCAGCTGCTCGATCAGGCGGCGCGGCTCGCCCCTGTGGCCCCCGATGCGCTCGTCGCCCGGCTGGCGCGGGTGGGGGAGCTCCAATCCGCCGCCTGCATGGCGCTGGCGCTGAGCCGCGTCGGGGTGCGCGCCTGCACGATGGACCCGCACGAAATGGGCCTGGTCGCGGAAGGGGATCCGCTCGATTCGAACCTCACCGGCCTCGATTGCGCCGCCGTCCGGGCGAAGCTCGCCGTTCACGACGTGGTGGTGGTGCCGGGCTTCACCGCCAGCCATAAGGAGCATGGTGTGGTCACTTTGGGACGGGGCGGCACCGATCTCAGCGCCGTCTTCTTCGCGGCGCGGCTCGACGCGCACCGGGTGCGGCTCATCAAGGACGTCGACGGCGTTTATGCCGCGGATCCGGCGAAGAACCCCGATGCCGAACGCTATTCGGAGCTCAGCTACGAGGAAGCGGCGAAGGTCAGCGACGGCCTCGTCCAGGCCAAGGCGATCCGCGCCGCCGAGGCGGAGGACGTGCTGATCGAGGTCGCCGCGCTCGGCTCCGCCGAATGCACGACGATCGCGCATAGGTCGCCGCGAAAGTCGCAGCCGCTGAAGCCGCGGCGTCTGCGCGTCGCCCTGCTCGGCTGTGGCGCGGTTGGCGGGGGCGTGCTGGAGCATCTGCGCGCGCTGCCTGAGCTGTTCGAGGTCGGTCCGGTGCTGGTTCGGCGGCCTGATTTGCACGCAGACGAGGATGCGCTCTTCACCACGGCTGCGGCCGAGGCGCTGGCGGGCAAGCCGGACCTCGTCGTCGAGGCGCTGGGCGGCGCCGATTTCCCGGCCGATTTGATGCTCTCCGCTTTGCACTGGGGCGCGCAGGTGGTGACGGCGAACAAGGCGGCGGTGGCGAAACATTACGATTCGCTCCACGCCTGCGCCGATGCCGGCGGCGGCGGCCTTCGCTACTCGGCCGCGGTCGGCGGCGGCGCGCCGATCCTCGAGACGCTGGCGCGGCTCGAAGGCGAGGTGGTCGCGGTCGAGGGGGTGATGAACGGCACCTGCAACTATCTACTGAGCCGGCTGGCAGAGGGCTGGTCGTTCGACGAGGCACTGAAACGGGCGCAGGAGCTTGGCTTCGCCGAGGCCGACCCGAGCGCCGACGTCGACGGGCACGACGCCGCCGACAAGCTCTCGATCCTGGTGCGCGAGGCGTTCGGCGCGGCCTTGCTTCCGGAACGGATCGCCAAGGCCTCGCTCCGCGACGTTACGCCGGAGGCGGTGCGCGCCGCGGTCGCCCACGGCCAGGTGCTGAAACAAGTGGGGCGCTGCAAGCAGCTCGCCGACGGCAGCCTCTTCGCCGAGGTGGCGGTCGTCGCGCTTCCCGCCGATCATCCGCTCGCCCGCACCCGCAATGAGGAAAATTGCTTCCTCGTCGCCGATCGCGACGGCAGAGTGCATGAAGTGTTCGGCAAGGGAGCCGGAAGATGCCCGACCGCCAACGCGGTCTTCGCCGACGTGATGGACGCGCAAAGGGCGCTGCTCGGCCGCGCGCCGGACGCCGAGGCGGAGCGGCCGCGGCTGAAGCTCAAGCTCCGCGCCTGAGGAAGCGGCCCATGCTCCAGGCCTCTGCCAGCGCCCCGGCCAGCATCGGCAATGTCGGGGTCGGCTTCGATATTTTGGGCCAGGCCTTCGACGCCGTCCGCGACCGGGTGACGGCGTGGCGCGAGGAGGAGCCGGGCATTCGGCTCGGCGCGGTTTCGGGGCTGGTGAAGACGCTACCGGAGCGGCCTGACGAGAATACGGCGCTGGCCGCGGGCCGTGCGGTGCTGCGTGCCTGCGGCATGCCGTGCGGGGTGAGGCTGGACGTTGAGAAGGGCGTGCCCATGGCGGCCGGAATGGGCGGCTCGGCCGCCTCGGCCGTGGCCGGCGCGGCGGCGGTCAACACCTTGCTTGGCGACCCATTCACGCTTGAGGAGTTGCTGCCCTTCGCGCTGGAGGGGGAGCGCGCCGCCTCCGATCCGCCGCCCTGGGACAATGTGGTGGCGAGCCTGCTCGGCGGGCTGGTGTTGGTGGCCGACGAGGCGCCCCTGCTGCTGCGGCCGCTGCCGGTGCCGGACGGGATCGTCTCGATCCTCCTCCACCCCGCCGCGCGAGTCGAGACGCGGATGGCGCGGCAGATCCTGAAGGCGGAGGTGCCGATGGCGCTCGCCGTCGAGCATAGCCGCCGCGTCGCCGCCTTCGTCTCGGGCTGCGCGACGGGCGACCGGGCGCTGATCCGCGCGGGACTCGAGGATCTGCTGGTCGAGCCGCAGCGCGCGCATCTGCTGCCGGTGCTGCCGGTGGTGAAGCGGGCCGCCTTGACCGCGGGGGCACTCGGCTGCTCCTTCTCCGGGTCCGGCCCCTCGGTCTTCGCCTGGGCCGCGCAGGAGGATGCCGACCGGGTCGAGGACGCGATGTCCTGGGCCTTCGTCGAATCGGGCCTCGCCGCCCGCGCTTATCGCGCACCGGTGGCGTCGGCGGGGGTGCGGGTCGAGCGGGTGAGCGAGGAAATCGCCTGATGCGCTTCGTCAGCACGCGCGGGGAAGCGCGGGCCATCACCCTCAGCGAAGCGATCGGCGCCGGCGCCGCGTCCGACGGCGGGCTGTTCATGCCGGAGACGGTGCCGGTAGTGGACGGGGCGGCTCTCGATGCCGCGCAGCCGCTCGCTGGTTTCGCCGCGCGGCTGCTGGCGCCCTTCTTTGCCGGCGACAGGCTCGAAGCGGAACTGGACGCGATCTGCTGCGAGGCGTTCGACTTTCCGGTGCCGCTGGCGAGGCCCGATCCGGCGAAGCCTGGGTTGCGCGCGTTAGAGCTGTTCCACGGCCCGACCGGCGCCTTCAAGGATTTCGGCGCGCGCTTCCTGATGGCGTGCTTCGACCGGATCGGCGACCCGGCCGATCCGCTGACCGTGCTCGCCGCGACGTCCGGCGACACCGGCGGCGCGGTCGGCTGCGCGGCGGAGGGGAGGGCGGCCGTCCGAGCCCGCATCCTCTATCCGAAGGGCCGCGTCTCGCCGTTCCAGGAGCTGCAGCTGACCTGCTGGGGCGAGCCGGTGCGGGCGCTCGAGGTTGAAGGCGATTTCGACGCTTGCCAGCGCCTCGCCAAGGCCGCCTTCGCCGATGCGGATTTGCGTCACATGCATCGCCTAACCTCGGCCAACTCGATCAACATCGGGCGGTTGCTGCCGCAGATGGCCTATATCGCCCATGCTGCCGCCCGGCTGCTCGCGGAGACGAGAGAGAAAGCGGGGTTGATCATGCCGACCGGCAATCTCGGCCACGGCTTCGCCGCCCTCTACGCCAGCGCGCTCGGGGCGCCGATCGGCCCGATCCTGCTCGTCACCAACGCCAACCGGACCCTGGCCGAGTGGCAACGTACCGGCACCTTCGAGCCGCGCGCGGCGGTCGCGACCATGGCCAATGCGATGGACGTCGGCGCGCCGAGCAATTTCGAACGCGTCATCTCGCTGCCGCCGGAACTGCGCGAGGTCCGCGTCGAGCTGGTCGTGGACGACGCGATCCGCGCCCGCATCCGCAGTGAATATGAGGCGTCCGGCTATGTCTGGTGCCCCCACAGCGCCACCGCCGCCGAAGCCTATGCGCGGCTGCCGGAGGCCGAGCGCAATGCGCGCCCCTGGATCGCCGCCGCCACCGCCCATCCGTTCAAGTTCGCCGAAGGCATTGAACCGCTGGTCGGCGCCAGGATCGAGCCGCCGCCCGCGCTGAAGGCGATCCTCGGCCGGGACGCCCACAAGCTGGTCATCGAGCCCCGGCTGGATGCGCTGGCGGAGGCGCTCGAAGGCGAGGCGGTCGCTTAAACGCCGTCATTGCGAGCGGAGCGAAGCAATCCAGTGCAGCACATGTCGCACGCGCCGTAGCTGGATTGCCGCGTCGCTGCGCTCCTCGCAATGACGGGAGAGGTTAGACGCCGCTCGTCACCGCGCCGTGCGAGGCGGAGCCGACGAGCTTCGCATATTTGGCGTAGGCGCCGGTTGCCTCGCGGGAGGGCTGCCACGGCTCGGCGGGGCGCGACTCGAGATCCGCATCCGTCTCGATCACCCGCGCTTCGACGTCGATGCGGATGCGGTCGCCGGTGCGAAGACGGGCGATCGGGCCGCTGCGGGCCGCCTCCGGCGCGACGTGGCCGACCATGAAGCCGTAGGTGGCCCCGGAGAAGCGGCCGTCGGTGACAAGCGCGACACTGTCGCCGAGGCTGCGGCCCTGGATGGCGGCGGTGATGGCGAGCATCTCGCGCATGCCGGGGCCGCCGACCGGCCCTTCGCCGCGGATGATGACGACGTCGCCCGCCTCGATCTGGCCGTGGCGGAGGGCGTCGAAACAGGCTTCCTCGCCGTCATAGACCTTGGCCGGCCCCTCGAAGAGCAATTTGCCGTGACCTGCGAGCTTCACCACGCAGCCGTCCGGCGCGATGTTGCCGTAGAGGATGCCGAAGCCGCCCCGTTCCTTGATCGGCCGGTCGGCGGTGACGATCACCTCCTGCCCGGGTGCCTCCTGGCCCTCCTCGAAATAGGAGAAGAGCGAGCGGCCGGTGACGGTCGGCGCATCCTGGATCAGCCCGGCCTCCATAAGCCGCCGGCCGAGCAGGGGCGTGCCGCCCGCGGCGCTCATGTCGGGCGCCATGAAGCGGCCGCCGGGCTTGAGGTCGGCGATGACCGGCGTCGCCCGCGACACTTCGTCGAACAGGTCGATGTCGAACTCCGCCTCGCCGATCCCGGCCTCGCGCGCGATGGCGAGGAGGTGGAGGATGAGGTTGGTCGAGCCCGCCGTCGCCGTTCCCGCCACGGCGGCGTTGCGGAGGCTCTGCGGCGTGATCAGGTTGCGTGCATTGCGCCCGGCCTTCACCGCCTCGACCGTGGTCCAGCCCGCCTCCAAGGCCGCGGCGGGCTTGTCGGGGTGAACGGCCGGCACGTCGTTGAGGCCGATCGGCGAGAGGCCGAGGAAGCTCAGTGCAAGCGCCATCGTGTTGGCGGTGAACTGGCCGCCGCAGGCGCCGGCGCCGGGGCAGGCGTGGGTCTCGACCTCTTTCAGCTGCGCGTCGCCGATCGTGCCGGCGCTGTGCGCGCCGACGGCCTCGAACACGTCCTGGATGGTGATCGCCCTGGCGCCGACATGGCCCGGCATGATCGAACCGCCGTAGAGGATGACGCTGGGGAGATCGAGCCGGGCCGCGGCCATCGCCGCGGCGGGGATGGTCTTGTCGCAGCCGACCAGGAACAGCACCCCGTCGAGCGAGTGGCCGCGCACCGCAAGCTCGGCCGAATCGGCGATGACCTCGCGGCTCATCAGCGAGGCGCGCATGCCGCGCGTGCCCATGGCGATGCCGTCGGTGACAACGATCGTGTTGAAGTCGATCGCGGTGCCCCCGGCCTCCTCGATGCCGCGCCTTGCATGCTCGGCGAGGCCGCGCAGATGCATATTGCACGGCGTCACCGTCGACCAGCTGTTGACGATCGCGACCAGCGGCTTGGCCAGCGCCTCCTCGTCATAACCGGCGGCGCGGAGCATGGCGCGCGCGGGAGCGCGGGCGGGGCCTTCGACCATTTCACGGGACGGCCAGCGGGGCGTCGGCATCGGACTTCCTGTTGCGTTTGGGATACAATCTCACGGCAATGACGTCGGAGCGGGTCACATTCAAGGCGAAAACCGCCATCTCAGCCCCATTTAGCACTTGATTGGGCTACTGCAATGCAGCATGAAGGGAGCGAATGGGATCCCAATGGACCCCGGCCTGAGGAGCCGATCGTTGCAGCCGAAAGTCGCGCTGAACGTGAAAATGAAAGCGGAGGCGATGCTCGCCGGCCGCTCGCTCCTTTTTATTAATGTACTTACCAGCCGACACCGGGGGAGCGGCCCCAGGCTCTGAGGAAAGGTCCGAAGGACCGGAAACCCAAAGCCCCCGCTCCCCACCAGGAGCGGGGGTTTTTCTTTGCGCGAAGGAGAACCCCGTTGGAGACCATCTATACCGAAGCCGATGCCGACCGATCTGCCCTGAAGGGGTCGGTCGCCGTCATCGGCTATGGCAGCCAGGGACGCAGTCACGCCCGCAACCTTCGCGACAGCGGCTTCGAGGTGATCGTCGGGGCGCGGCCGGGCGGCGGCGCCGAGCGGCGCGCGCGTCAGGACGGCTTCAAGGTCGTGACTCCGGCCGAGGCGGCCAAGGCGGCCTCGCTCGTCGCTTTGCTCACGCCCGACATAAGCCATCGCAAGGTCTATGCCCATGACATCGAGCCGAACCTGGGGCCGGGCGACACCTTGCTCGTCGCCCACGGCTTCTCGGTCCATTATGGCGAGATCGTCCCCTGTCGCGACCTCGACGTCGTGCTGGTCGCGCCGAAGGGCCCCGGCGACCTCGTCCGCCGCGAATATGAGATCGGCCGCGGCGTGCCCTGCCTGTTCGCCGTCCAGCAGGATGCGAGCGGCAGCGCGCGCGCCAAGGCGCTCGCCTACACGTCGGGCATCGGCGGCACGCTCGCCGGCGCGATCGAGACCAGCTTCCGCGAGGAGACGGAGACCGACCTGTTCGGCGAGCAGGCCGTGCTGTGCGGCGGCGTCAGCGAGCTGATCACCTCCGGCTACTCGATCCTGGTCGAGGAGGGCTACAAGCCCGAGGTCGCCTATTTCGAATGCCTCCACGAGCTGAAGCTGATCGTGGACCTGCTCTACGAGGGCGGGCTGGCGAAGATGCACCATTTCGTCTCGGAGACTGCCAAATATGGCGACCTCGTCTCCGGGCCGAGGGTCATCAATGCCGAGACTCGGGAGCGCATGCGCGAGGTGCTGCGCGACATCCGCACCGGCCGCTTCGCCTTCGACTGGATCGCCGAGAATGAGGGCGGTAAGCAGAATTACGAAGCCTTGCTCGCCGCCGATCTCGACCAGCCGATCGAGAAGGTCGGCGCGCGCCTGCGGCAGCATATGGCGTGGCTGCAGAACCAGCCCGAGAGCAAAGCGGCCTGATGGCCACGCGCGCTCCTCGACCTGAGATTGGCGCGAGCCGCCAACCTTCCCGCTCGTCCCGAGCGAACCTGGGGTGCCGGGCAAGGAGAGCCGATTACTGGCGCAAAGCTGGTGGTCCAAGCGCTGGAGCGCGAGGGCGTGCGCCACGTCTTCGGCTATCCCGGCGGCGCGATCATGCCGGTCTACGACGCGCTGCCGGGATCGAGCCTCGAGCATATCCTTGTCCGTCACGAGCAGGCAGCGGCTTTGGCGGCGGACGCCTATGGCCGGGTGACGGGGGAGCCGGGCGTGTGCATCGCCACGTCCGGACCGGGCGCGACCAACCTCGTCACCGGTATCGCCAACGCGTTCCTGGACAGCGTGCCGATGGTCGCGATCACCGGGCAGGTGGCCTCGCCCCTGATCGGCACCGACGCGTTCCAGGAAGTCGACATTTTCGGGATCACCTTGCCGATCGTGAAGCACAGCTTCGTGATCCGGCGGACCGAGGACATTCCACAGGTGTTCGCCGAAGCCTTCCACATCGCCCGCAGTGGGCGGCCGGGGCCGGTGCTGATCGACCTGCCCAAGGATGTCGGCATGAAGGCGGCGGTGCCTGCCGCGTTCGAAGCACCGACGGAAGAGGATGCGGCGCCCCATCCGGCCCTGGTCGATGCGGCGAACAGGCTGATCGGCGCGGCGCGGGCGCCCATCCTCTATTTCGGGGGCGGCATCGCCATCGCCCGCGCCGAGCGGGCGTTGCGCGATTTCGCGGCGCGTTCGGGCATATGCTCGGTCGCGACGCTGAAGGGGCTGGGCGGTATCCCGACCGACGACGAGAGCTTCCTCGGAATGCTCGGCATGCACGGCATGCGCGCGGCGAACATCGCGATCGATCAGTGCGACCTGCTGATCTGCGTCGGCGCCCGCTTCGACGACCGCGCCACCGGCAAGCTCGATTCCTTCGCGCCGAACGCGAAGGTGATCCATATCGACGGCGACCCCGCCGAGATCGGCAAGCTGCGGCGGGCTGAGGTAGGCATATCCGGCGATATCGCGCAGGTGCTGGATGCGCTGGACGCAGTGCCGGAGGCGGCCGGCTGGCGCGAGCGCTGCCTGCGCCAGAAGGCGATGTGGGCGGCGAGCTACGATGCGCCCGGCAACGGCGTCTACGCCCCGGCTCTGCTGAAGCATTTGTCGGAAGCGGCGCCGGAAAACACGATCTTCACCTGCGACGTCGGCCAGCACCAGATGTGGGTGGCACAGCATTGCCGCTTCTCGCGGCCGCAGGCGCATCTGACCAGCGCCGGCCTTGGCACGATGGGCTACGGCATTCCCGCCGGCATCGGGGCCTTGCTCGCGGATCCCACCGCGACGGTGATCACGGTCAGCGGCGACGGCTCGATCATGATGAACATCCAGGAGCTGGCGACGATCCGCCGCTACCGACTGCCGCTCAAGATCCTGCTCATCGACAATGCCCAGCTCGGCATGGTCCGCCAGTGGCAGGAATTGTTCTTCGACGAGAATTTCTCGGAGATCGATCTCAGCGACAATCCCGACTTCGCCGAGGTCGCGCGCGCCTTCGGCATCGAGGCCTTCACGATCGATCATCGCTCGGAGGTGGAGGGCGCGGTGGCGCGGCTGCTCGGCACGAACGGGCCGATCCTCTGCCACGTCCGCATCGATCCGCGCGAGAATGTGTGGCCGCTGGTACCGCCGAACAGCTCCAACGTCGAGATGATGGAGCGGGCGCGATGACCGGCCGCATCCATGTCGATTTCGACGCCGACGAGGGGGCGGTGCTGCGAATGGTCGGCCTCGTCGAGCGGCGCGGCTTTGCCGTCAGCGGCATCTCCATGGCCGCGCTCGACGGGCAGGGCTCGCTCTCGCTCGACGTCGAGCCGCGCGATCCCGGCCGGCGGCTCGAGGTGATCGCGAACCAGCTTCGCCGGCTTAACGACGTCCGCAACGTTTCCATCCTGTCTACCGCCCCAGGTGATTCATGACCGACCATGTACGCATCTTCGACACCACCCTGCGCGACGGCGAGCAGGCGCCCGGCTTCTCGATGCTGCCGGACGCCAAGCTGCGCATGGCCTTCGCGCTCGCGGCGCTGAAGGTCGACGTGATCGAGGCTGGCTTTGCCGCCTCCTCGGAGGCGGATTCGCGTTCGATCGCCGCCATTGCCGAGCAGGTCGAGGGGCCGGTCATCTGCTCGCTCGCCCGCGCCAACCGCGCCGACATTCTCGCCTCGTCGGCGGCTCTGGCGGCGGCGCCGCGCCGCCGCATCCACGTCTTCATCGGTACCAGCCCGATCCACCGCGACTTCAAGTTGCACATGAGCCCGGCGCAGGTGCTGGAGGCGATCCGAACCTCGATCGCCTACGCGCGCGGCTTCACCGACGATGTCGAATTCTCGGCCGAGGACGCGATCCGCACCGAGCGCGACTTCCTCGTCGAATGTCTGAATGCGGCGGCCGAGAATGGCGCCTCGACGCTGAACGTACCGGATACGGTCGGCTACACGACGCCGGACGAGATATACGACCTGTTCCGCTACCTCGCCGCCCATGTCGAGCGGCCGGCCGGGACGATCTTCTCGACCCATTGCCACGACGATCTCGGCATGGCCGTCGCAAACTCACTGGCGGCGGTGCGGGGCGGCGCGCGTCAGGTCGAATGCGCGATGAACGGCATCGGCGAGCGCGCGGGCAATTGCGCGCTTGAGGAAGTGGTGATGGCGCTGCGTACCCGCGCCGACGCCTTCGGGGTCGAGGTCGGCGTCGATGCGACGCGGATCATGGCGGCGAGCCGCACTCTGGCGCAGGTCACCAACACGCCCGCGCCGCGCAACAAGTCGATCGTAGGCGCCAATGCCTTCGCCCATGAATCGGGCATCCACCAGCATGGCGTCCTTCAGAATCGCGAGACCTACGAGATCATGAAACCCGAAGATATCGGCCTCAGCACCGACGGCATCGTCCTCGGCCGGCACAGCGGGCGGCATGCCCTCGCCGCGCGGGCGAAGGAGCTTGGTTACGTGCTGGAAGGCGGGAAGCTCGATCAGGCTTTCGCCGCCTTCCGCGCCCAGGCGGACGAGGTCGGCATCGTCGACGCGGCCCGCCTGCTCGCCATCCTGGCGGAGCTGGAGACGGGGCGGCCGCAGCGGCTGTGGAAGCTCTCGAAAGTCGACATCCGCGCGCCCGTTTCGGACCGCGCATGGCCGGTGGCGCGGGTCGAGCTCGACCATGGCGAGCGCGGCCGGGTGACCGACATCGCCTCCGCGCCGGGCGCGCTCGACGCCGCCTTCGCCGCGGTCAGCCAGATGATCCGCGTTCCCGCCCGGGTCGAGACACTGGAGATGCAGTACCTCGCCGTCGATCCCAATGAGCCGAGCGAGAATGGGCAGGGCGCGAACGTCCTCGTCGAGATGACGATCGACGTGGAGGGCGAGATTTTCGCCGGCCGCGCGCGGGCGCGGGACATCCTGCCCTGCTGCGTCTCCGCCTTCATCGATGCCGCCAGCAATGCGGACGCGGTGCGCACGCTCCGCGCCTCCGCTCCCGCCGCCATCCGCGCCGCCTGAATTCGAGAGGAAGAAGAATTGCCTTTCCAGCACATTGGGATCCTAAGCTTAGAATTCCACGTGGACAAGTTGTCGCGGCCGCTTCTATAGTGTCACCTAAATACTAGTGACTCCAGCGTAACTGGACTGGCCACAGTTAGGCCGCAAATGTAATCACACTGGCTCACCTTCGGGTGGGCCTTTCTGCGTTCGCGAGTGGACCCGATAAGCTCATGGAGCGGCGTAACCGTCGCACAGGAAGGACAGAGAAAGCGCGGATCTGGGAAGTGACGGACAGAACGGTCAGGACCTGGATTGGGGAGGCGGTTGCCGCCGCTGCTGCTGACGGTGTGACGTTCTCTGTTCCGGTCACACCACATACGTTCCGCCATTCCTATGCGATGCACATGCTGTATGCCGGTATACCGCTGAAAGTTCTGCAAAGCCTGATGGGACATAAGTCCATCAGTTCAACGGAAGTCTACACGAAGGTTTTTGCGCTGGATGTGGCTGCCCGGCACCGGGTGCAGTTTGCGATGCCGGAGTCTGATGCGGTTGCGATGCTGAAACAATTATCCTGAGAATAAATGCCTTGGCCTTTATATGGAAATGTGGAACTGAGTGGATATGCTGTTTTTGTCTGTTAAACAGAGAAGCTGGCTGTTATCCACTGAGAAGCGAACGAAACAGTCGGGAAAATCTCCCATTATCGTAGAGATCCGCATTATTAATCTCAGGAGCCTGTGTAGCGTTTATAGGAAGTAGTGTTCTGTCATGATGCCTGCAAGCGGTAACGAAAACGATTTGAATATGCCTTCAGGAACAATAGAAATCTTCGTGCGGTGTTACGTTGAAGTGGAGCGGATTATGTCAGCAATGGACAGAACAACCTAATGAACACAGAACCATGATGTGGTCTGTCCTTTTACAGCCAGTAGTGCTCGCCGCAGTCGAGCGACAGGGCGAAGCCCTCGGCTGGTTGCCCTCGCCGCTGGGCTGGCGGCCGTCTATGGCCCTGCAAACGCGCCAGAAACGCCGTCGAAGCCGTGTGCGAGACACCGCGGCCGGCCGCCGGCGTTGTGGATACCTCGCGGAAAACTTGGCCCTCACTGACAGATGAGGGGCGGACGTTGACACTTGAGGGGCCGACTCACCCGGCGCGGCGTTGACAGATGAGGGGCAGGCTCGATTTCGGCCGGCGACGTGGAGCTGGCCAGCCTCGCAAATCGGCGAAAACGCCTGATTTTACGCGAGTTTCCCACAGATGATGTGGACAAGCCTGGGGATAAGTGCCCTGCGGTATTGACACTTGAGGGGCGCGACTACTGACAGATGAGGGGCGCGATCCTTGACACTTGAGGGGCAGAGTGCTGACAGATGAGGGGCGCACCTATTGACATTTGAGGGGCTGTCCACAGGCAGAAAATCCAGCATTTGCAAGGGTTTCCGCCCGTTTTTCGGCCACCGCTAACCTGTCTTTTAACCTGCTTTTAAACCAATATTTATAAACCTTGTTTTTAACCAGGGCTGCGCCCTGTGCGCGTGACCGCGCACGCCGAAGGGGGGTGCCCCCCCTTCTCGAACCCTCCCGGTCGAGTGAGCGAGGAAGCACCAGGGAACAGCACTTATATATTCTGCTTACACACGATGCCTGAAAAAACTTCCCTTGGGGTTATCCACTTATCCACGGGGATATTTTTATAATTATTTTTTTTATAGTTTTTAGATCTTCTTTTTTAGAGCGCCTTGTAGGCCTTTATCCATGCTGGTTCTAGAGAAGGTGTTGTGACAAATTGCCCTTTCAGTGTGACAAATCACCCTCAAATGACAGTCCTGTCTGTGACAAATTGCCCTTAACCCTGTGACAAATTGCCCTCAGAAGAAGCTGTTTTTTCACAAAGTTATCCCTGCTTATTGACTCTTTTTTATTTAGTGTGACAATCTAAAAACTTGTCACACTTCACATGGATCTGTCATGGCGGAAACAGCGGTTATCAATCACAAGAAACGTAAAAATAGCCCGCGAATCGTCCAGTCAAACGACCTCACTGAGGCGGCATATAGTCTCTCCCGGGATCAAAAACGTATGCTGTATCTGTTCGTTGACCAGATCAGAAAATCTGATGGCACCCTACAGGAACATGACGGTATCTGCGAGATCCATGTTGCTAAATATGCTGAAATATTCGGATTGACCTCTGCGGAAGCCAGTAAGGATATACGGCAGGCATTGAAGAGTTTCGCGGGGAAGGAAGTGGTTTTTTATCGCCCTGAAGAGGATGCCGGCGATGAAAAAGGCTATGAATCTTTTCCTTGGTTTATCAAACGTGCGCACAGTCCATCCAGAGGGCTTTACAGTGTACATATCAACCCATATCTCATTCCCTTCTTTATCGGGTTACAGAACCGGTTTACGCAGTTTCGGCTTAGTGAAACAAAAGAAATCACCAATCCGTATGCCATGCGTTTATACGAATCCCTGTGTCAGTATCGTAAGCCGGATGGCTCAGGCATCGTCTCTCTGAAAATCGACTGGATCATAGAGCGTTACCAGCTGCCTCAAAGTTACCAGCGTATGCCTGACTTCCGCCGCCGCTTCCTGCAGGTCTGTGTTAATGAGATCAACAGCAGAACTCCAATGCGCCTCTCATACATTGAGAAAAAGAAAGGCCGCCAGACGACTCATATCGTATTTTCCTTCCGCGATATCACTTCCATGACGACAGGATAGTCTGAGGGTTATCTGTCACAGATTTGAGGGTGGTTCGTCACATTTGTTCTGACCTACTGAGGGTAATTTGTCACAGTTTTGCTGTTTCCTTCAGCCTGCATGGATTTTCTCATACTTTTTGAACTGTAATTTTTAAGGAAGCCAAATTTGAGGGCAGTTTGTCACAGTTGATTTCCTTCTCTTTCCCTTCGTCATGTGACTTGATATCGGGGGTTAGTTCGTCATCATTGATGAGGGTTGATTATCACAGTTTATTACTCTGAATTGGCTATCCGCGTGTGTACCTCTACCTGGAGTTTTTCCCACGGTGGATATTTCTTCTTGCGCTGAGCGTAAGAGCTATCTGACAGAACAGTTCTTCTTTGCTTCCTCGCCAGTTCGCTCGCTATGCTCGGTTACACGGCTGCGGCGAGCGCTAGTGATAATAAGTGACTGAGGTATGTGCTCTTCTTATCTCCTTTTGTAGTGTTGCTCTTATTTTAAACAACTTTGCGGTTTTTTGATGACTTTGCGATTTTGTTGTTGCTTTGCAGTAAATTGCAAGATTTAATAAAAAAACGCAAAGCAATGATTAAAGGATGTTCAGAATGAAACTCATGGAAACACTTAACCAGTGCATAAACGCTGGTCATGAAATGACGAAGGCTATCGCCATTGCACAGTTTAATGATGACAGCCCGGAAGCGAGGAAAATAACCCGGCGCTGGAGAATAGGTGAAGCAGCGGATTTAGTTGGGGTTTCTTCTCAGGCTATCAGAGATGCCGAGAAAGCAGGGCGACTACCGCACCCGGATATGGAAATTCGAGGACGGGTTGAGCAACGTGTTGGTTATACAATTGAACAAATTAATCATATGCGTGATGTGTTTGGTACGCGATTGCGACGTGCTGAAGACGTATTTCCACCGGTGATCGGGGTTGCTGCCCATAAAGGAGGCGTTTACAAAACCTCAGTTTCTGTTCATCTTGCTCAGGATCTGGCTCTGAAGGGGCTACGTGTTTTGCTCGTGGAAGGTAACGACCCCCAGGGAACAGCCTCAATGTATCACGGATGGGTACCAGATCTTCATATTCATGCAGAAGACACTCTCCTGCCTTTCTATCTTGGGGAAAAGGACGATGTCACTTATGCAATAAAGCCCACTTGCTGGCCGGGGCTTGACATTATTCCTTCCTGTCTGGCTCTGCACCGTATTGAAACTGAGTTAATGGGCAAATTTGATGAAGGTAAACTGCCCACCGATCCACACCTGATGCTCCGACTGGCCATTGAAACTGTTGCTCATGACTATGATGTCATAGTTATTGACAGCGCGCCTAACCTGGGTATCGGCACGATTAATGTCGTATGTGCTGCTGATGTGCTGATTGTTCCCACGCCTGCTGAGTTGTTTGACTACACCTCCGCACTGCAGTTTTTCGATATGCTTCGTGATCTGCTCAAGAACGTTGATCTTAAAGGGTTCGAGCCTGATGTACGTATTTTGCTTACCAAATACAGCAATAGTAATGGCTCTCAGTCCCCGTGGATGGAGGAGCAAATTCGGGATGCCTGGGGAAGCATGGTTCTAAAAAATGTTGTACGTGAAACGGATGAAGTTGGTAAAGGTCAGATCCGGATGAGAACTGTTTTTGAACAGGCCATTGATCAACGCTCTTCAACTGGTGCCTGGAGAAATGCTCTTTCTATTTGGGAACCTGTCTGCAATGAAATTTTCGATCGTCTGATTAAACCACGCTGGGAGATTAGATAATGAAGCGTGCGCCTGTTATTCCAAAACATACGCTCAATACTCAACCGGTTGAAGATACTTCGTTATCGACACCAGCTGCCCCGATGGTGGATTCGTTAATTGCGCGCGTAGGAGTAATGGCTCGCGGTAATGCCATTACTTTGCCTGTATGTGGTCGGGATGTGAAGTTTACTCTTGAAGTGCTCCGGGGTGATAGTGTTGAGAAGACCTCTCGGGTATGGTCAGGTAATGAACGTGACCAGGAGCTGCTTACTGAGGACGCACTGGATGATCTCATCCCTTCTTTTCTACTGACTGGTCAACAGACACCGGCGTTCGGTCGAAGAGTATCTGGTGTCATAGAAATTGCCGATGGGAGTCGCCGTCGTAAAGCTGCTGCACTTACCGAAAGTGATTATCGTGTTCTGGTTGGCGAGCTGGATGATGAGCAGATGGCTGCATTATCCAGATTGGGTAACGATTATCGCCCAACAAGTGCTTATGAACGTGGTCAGCGTTATGCAAGCCGATTGCAGAATGAATTTGCTGGAAATATTTCTGCGCTGGCTGATGCGGAAAATATTTCACGTAAGATTATTACCCGCTGTATCAACACCGCCAAATTGCCTAAATCAGTTGTTGCTCTTTTTTCTCACCCCGGTGAACTATCTGCCCGGTCAGGTGATGCACTTCAAAAAGCCTTTACAGATAAAGAGGAATTACTTAAGCAGCAGGCATCTAACCTTCATGAGCAGAAAAAAGCTGGGGTGATATTTGAAGCTGAAGAAGTTATCACTCTTTTAACTTCTGTGCTTAAAACGTCATCTGCATCAAGAACTAGTTTAAGCTCACGACATCAGTTTGCTCCTGGAGCGACAGTATTGTATAAGGGCGATAAAATGGTGCTTAACCTGGACAGGTCTCGTGTTCCAACTGAGTGTATAGAGAAAATTGAGGCCATTCTTAAGGAACTTGAAAAGCCAGCACCCTGATGCGACCACGTTTTAGTCTACGTTTATCTGTCTTTACTTAATGTCCTTTGTTACAGGCCAGAAAGCATAACTGGCCTGAATATTCTCTCTCGGCCGCCGCCGCCTTTTCCTCAATCGCTCTTCGTTCGTCTGGAAGGCAGTACACCTTGATAGGTGGGCTGCCCTTCCTGGTTGGCTTGGTTTCATCAGCCATCCGCTTGCCCTCATCTGTTACGCCGGCGGTAGCCGGCCAGCCTCGCAGAGCAGGATTCCCGTTGAGCACCGCCAGGTGCGAATAAGGGACAGTGAAGAAGGAACACCCGCTCGCGGGTGGGCCTACTTCACCTATCCTGCCCGGCTGACGCCGTTGGATACACCAAGGAAAGTCTACACGAACCCTTTGGCAAAATCCTGTATATCGTGCGAAAAAGGATGGATATACCGAAAAAATCGCTATAATGACCCCGAAGCAGGGTTATGCAGCGGAAAAGATCCGTCGACCTGCAGCTCACGGTAACTGATGCCGTATTTGCAGTACCAGCGTACGGCCCACAGAATGATGTCACGCTGAAAATGCCGGCCTTTGAATGGGTTCATGTGCAGCTCCATCAGCAAAAGGGGATGATAAGTTTATCACCACCGACTATTTGCAACAGTGCCGTTGATCGTGCTATGATCGACTGATGTCATCAGCGGTGGAGTGCAATGTCGTGCAATACGAATGGCGAAAAGCCGAGCTCATCGGTCAGCTTCTCAACCTTGGGGTTACCCCCGGCGGTGTGCTGCTGGTCCACAGCTCCTTCCGTAGCGTCCGGCCCCTCGAAGATGGGCCACTTGGACTGATCGAGGCCCTGCGTGCTGCGCTGGGTCCGGGAGGGACGCTCGTCATGCCCTCGTGGTCAGGTCTGGACGACGAGCCGTTCGATCCTGCCACGTCGCCCGTTACACCGGACCTTGGAGTTGTCTCTGACACATTCTGGCGCCTGCCAAATGTAAAGCGCAGCGCCCATCCATTTGCCTTTGCGGCAGCGGGGCCACAGGCAGAGCAGATCATCTCTGATCCATTGCCCCTGCCACCTCACTCGCCTGCAAGCCCGGTCGCCCGTGTCCATGAACTCGATGGGCAGGTACTTCTCCTCGGCGTGGGACACGATGCCAACACGACGCTGCATCTTGCCGAGTTGATGGCAAAGGTTCCCTATGGGGTGCCGAGACACTGCACCATTCTTCAGGATGGCAAGTTGGTACGCGTCGATTATCTCGAGAATGACCACTGCTGTGAGCGCTTTGCCTTGGCGGACAGGTGGCTCAAGGAGAAGAGCCTTCAGAAGGAAGGTCCAGTCGGTCATGCCTTTGCTCGGTTGATCCGCTCCCGCGACATTGTGGCGACAGCCCTGGGTCAACTGGGCCGAGATCCGTTGATCTTCCTGCATCCGCCAGAGGCGGGATGCGAAGAATGCGATGCCGCTCGCCAGTGGCTGAGCTCATGAGCGGAGAACGAGATGACGTTGGAGGGGCAAGGTCGCGCTGATTGCTGGGGCAACACGTGGAGCGGATCGGGGATTGTCTTTCTTCAGCTCGCTGATGATATGCTGACGCTCAATGCCGTTTGGCCTCCGACTAACGAAAATCCCGCATTTGGACGGCTGATCCGATTGGCACGGCGGACGGCGAATGGCGGAGCAGACGCTCGTCCGGGGGCAATGAGATATGAAAAAGCCTGAACTCACCGCGACGTCCCGAAGGCGTGGCGCGGCTTCCCCGTGCCGGAGCAATCGCCCTGGGTGGGTTACACGACGCCCCTCTATGGCCCGTACTGACGGACACACCGAAGCCCCGGCGGCAACCCTCAGCGGATGCCCCGGGGCTTCACGTTTTCCCAGGTCAGAAGCGGTTTTCGGGAGTAGTGCCCCAACTGGGGTAACCTTTGAGTTCTCTCAGTTGGGGGCGTAGGGTCGCCGACATGACACAAGGGGTTGTGACCGGGGTGGACACGTACGCGGGTGCTTACGACCGTCAGTCGCGCGAGCGCGAGAATTCGAGCGCAGCAAGCCCAGCGACACAGCGTAGCGCCAACGAAGACAAGGCGGCCGACCTTCAGCGCGAAGTCGAGCGCGACGGGGGCCGGTTCAGGTTCGTCGGGCATTTCAGCGAAGCGCCGGGCACGTCGGCGTTCGGGACGGCGGAGCGCCCGGAGTTCGAACGCATCCTGAACGAATGCCGCGCCGGGCGGCTCAACATGATCATTGTCTATGACGTGTCGCGCTTCTCGCGCCTGAAGGTCATGGACGCGATTCCGATTGTCTCGGAATTGCTCGCCCTGGGCGTGACGATTGTTTCCACTCAGGAAGGCGTCTTCCGGCAGGGAAACGTCATGGACCTGATTCACCTGATTATGCGGCTCGACGCGTCGCACAAAGAATCTTCGCTGAAGTCGGCGAAGATTCTCGACACGAAGAACCTTCAGCGCGAATTGGGCGGGTACGTCGGCGGGAAGGCGCCTTACGGCTTCGAGCTTGTTTCGGAGACGAAGGAGATCACGCGCAACGGCCGAATGGTCAATGTCGTCATCAACAAGCTTGCGCACTCGACCACTCCCCTTACCGGACCCTTCGAGTTCGAGCCCGACGTAATCCGGTGGTGGTGGCGTGAGATCAAGACGCACAAACACCTTCCCTTCAAGCCGGGCAGTCAAGCCGCCATTCACCCGGGCAGCATCACGGGGCTTTGTAAGCGCATGGACGCTGACGCCGTGCCGACCCGGGGCGAGACGATTGGGAAGAAGACCGCTTCAAGCGCCTGGGACCCGGCAACCGTTATGCGAATCCTTCGGGACCCGCGTATTGCGGGCTTCGCCGCTGAGGTGATCTACAAGAAGAAGCCGGACGGCACGCCGACCACGAAGATTGAGGGTTACCGCATTCAGCGCGACCCGATCACGCTCCGGCCGGTCGAGCTTGATTGCGGACCGATCATCGAGCCCGCTGAGTGGTATGAGCTTCAGGCGTGGTTGGACGGCAGGGGGCGCGGCAAGGGGCTTTCCCGGGGGCAAGCCATTCTGTCCGCCATGGACAAGCTGTACTGCGAGTGTGGCGCCGTCATGACTTCGAAGCGCGGGGAAGAATCGATCAAGGACTCTTACCGCTGCCGTCGCCGGAAGGTGGTCGACCCGTCCGCACCTGGGCAGCACGAAGGCACGTGCAACGTCAGCATGGCGGCACTCGACAAGTTCGTTGCGGAACGCATCTTCAACAAGATCAGGCACGCCGAAGGCGACGAAGAGACGTTGGCGCTTCTGTGGGAAGCCGCCCGACGCTTCGGCAAGCTCACTGAGGCGCCTGAGAAGAGCGGCGAACGGGCGAACCTTGTTGCGGAGCGCGCCGACGCCCTGAACGCCCTTGAAGAGCTGTACGAAGACCGCGCGGCAGGCGCGTACGACGGACCCGTTGGCAGGAAGCACTTCCGGAAGCAACAGGCAGCGCTGACGCTCCGGCAGCAAGGGGCGGAAGAGCGGCTTGCCGAACTTGAAGCCGCCGAAGCCCCGAAGCTTCCCCTTGACCAATGGTTCCCCGAAGACGCCGACGCTGACCCGACCGGCCCTAAGTCGTGGTGGGGGCGCGCGTCAGTAGACGACAAGCGCGTGTTCGTCGGGCTCTTCGTAGACAAGATCGTTGTCACGAAGTCGACTACGGGCAGGGGGCAGGGAACGCCCATCGAGAAGCGCGCTTCGATCACGTGGGCGAAGCCGCCGACCGACGACGACGAAGACGACGCCCAGGACGGCACGGAAGACGTAGCGGCGTAGCGAGACACCCGGGAAGCCTGTTAGGCGCTGAGACGGGCGCACAGCGGGCTTCCTGGGGCAGCGGGAAGGGTCGGCCGGTCCCCCGGTCGGCCCATTTCTCTTGTCTCGGTTTAGTTAGTTAGCCTAAGTAACAGTGACTCCGTCACCACAGCACAGCGGGGCGAGCCGTTGACCTGGGGGAAGTGATGCTGTGACGGAATGACTCGAAACACACATTCCTAATGACTTCTCATTGGGTAATCCAGACTTCACGCCACTTCATCACAGCGTCACCCGGGCGCCCTTCGCTGTGACCCCGAATCAGGTTGCCGACAACCTTCATATAGGTAGAGGGGTTTACGCGCCACGCATCAAGCACCGCTAAGGAACGGCGTCGAGCGCTACCCACTCAGGCCGGTCACTCCCCTGATCTCTCCCAGGGTTGAGCGACCGGCGTTGCCTCCCTAGCTCAGTTCGGTTAGAGCGCCTGTTTCGTAATCAGGGGGTCGGCGGTTCGAATCCGTCGGGGGGCTCAATGAGCGGATACACAATCGCTTGGCTCGCATGGCTTGCCGCGTTCGGCGTCATTGAGGGTCGAGCGCTCTTCAATAAGAAGCCGGGCGACACGCTGAGCGAACACGTCTGGTCATGGTTCGCCACGCAAAGCGGCAGTACAGGCAAGCCTTCGGGTTGGGTGCGTGCTCGACGCTTTGCGCTACTGGCCTTCATGGGTTGGCTCACTGCCCACTTCATGACGGGCGGTCGCTTCTAGCGCTGCCGCGCCCAGCCTACTCACGTGAGTAGGTAGGGGGGTGTCGACGGATAGGGGGGTGTCCCCGGAAGGGGGGGGGGGTGCCCTATGCGTACCCGGTGTCTCGACTGTAGGGACTGGGCTACTCATGGTGGGCGCTGTGCTCAGCACCACGCCACCTATCAGGCACAGCGCAGTGTGAAGAGCCATGCGAAGCGGCGTGCTGCTATCGCCCGTGGGAACAACGCTGCGGCGAAGATGCGTCGTGCTATCCGTAAGGCAGTGGGCGCGCACTGTGCTACCTGCCTGGGTTGGTACCACTAGAAAGCTTCTCGAGCGGATCGATCCTGCAGGAATTCCCGGGCATAACTGTTCCACTTGTATCGTCGGTCTGATAATCAGACTGGGACCACGGTCCCACTCGTATCGTCGGTCTGATTATTAGTCTGGGACCACGGTCCCACTCGT